>Ga0335077_10004599_pt1 | contig 16835 bp, 15 predicted proteins | sample Lox_Sample_31_FD_207151 | JGI IMG/M metagenome (GOLD analysis project Ga0335077, IMG submission 207151) | Soil microbial communities from Loxahatchee National Wildlife Refuge, Florida, United States - Lox_Sample_3.1 | ecosystem: Environmental > Terrestrial > Soil > Wetlands | place: USA...
CGTCGAGGTAAAGGATGTCGAACAGGTAATAGGCGATGGGAATTCCGGCTTGCGGCGGCTTGTGCCGGCCGCCGGGCTGGATGCCGGTGCGCTGCTGCATCAGGCCGAAGGAAGAGCGGCCCTGCTGGTCGAGCGCGACCACTTCGCCATCGAGCACGGCGGTTTGCGCCTTGACGTGCGCGGGCAATTCCTGCAGTTCGAGATACCGCGGCGTGAGGTCGTTCTGATTACGGGAAACCAGGCGGACTTTGCCGTTCTCGATGAACGCGACGGCACGGTAGCCGTCCCACTTGATTTCGTAGAGCCAGGCGGGATCGTCGAAGGGTTCGTCGACGGATATCGCCAGCATGGGGTGGATGGCTGAGGGGATGGGCTTGCGGATTGCTCCAGAGAGGGATGCAAGCGCGGAGATCTCTGTGGGCGCGGAGTTCGAGGATTTCTTCGCCGAAGGTCTACGAGGCGCGGCGGCCTTCTTCCCGGGCTTACCGTTCTTTCTTTCCTCTACGTGATCCGCCGCCCCCGTGGTTAGTTTTTTTTTCTTCTCGACTCTTGCCAGAGTCTCGGCCAGCCACGGAGCTTTCAGGGCGCCTCGAGAAGTCTTGCGGCTGCTGTTCCACTCGGCGGAATCCTCATCGCCGCCGATCTGCTTCATGGTTCGCTTGGTTAGAACCGAGGTGCTGTACTGCTCGATCTCGTAACCGGGAACCTCGAATTCGTCATGTTTCTTTATGAGGAGCCATTCTGTGCCCTTGCTTCCCGAGCGGCGCGATTTTATGTGTACCAGCACGAAGTCGCCGTTGAGCTTCTTGCCGTGCAGTCGAAACTTGAAATCGCCTTTCTTTAATTGCGCTGCGGCTTCAGCATCGCCGGCGGGAACGAGTTTGCCATCCACCGGAGTGGCGGAGAGCGGCTCCCACGTTCCCACGTCCCACACCATGACTGTGCCGGCGCCATAGTTGCCCTCGGGGATGGTGCCCTCAAAATCGAAATAGGAGACAGGGTGGTCTTCCACCTGCATGGCGAGGCGCTTATCGGCGGGATCGAGCGACGGCCCTTTGGGTACCGCCCACGACTTCAGCACGCCCTCCATTTCCAGGCGGAAATCGTAGTGCAGGCGGGTGGCCCGATGCATCTGCACCACGAAGCGGTGCTTCGAGGCTTTCTCCACCTTGGGCGGAGGCTCCGGGGTCTCTTCGAAGCGTCGTTTTCGCTTGTACTCTTCCAGGGCCATGGAATCTATCGTACCCGAAGCTCTATTCGAGCGCTGAACATGCAGAAAGCGCGGCCGATTCTGGGTGAAACCCAGTTTTCGGTTCTCAGATCTCAGATGCCGGTTCTCAGTGGATCGTGTAGCATTCGGCACAACTTATGAAGCGCATCTATCCGGAACAGCCGCTGGTGGGAGTTGGCTCGATCATTATTGAGGACGGCCGGGTGGCGCTGATTAAGCGGGCCCATCCGCCGCTGGTGGGGGAGTGGTCGATTCCCGGCGGCGTGCTGGAGGTGGGCGAAACTCTACGCCAGGCAGCTCTACGCGAAGCCTGGGAGGAGACCGGGTTGCATGTGGAAACGCTTGACATGCTGGGCGTTTACGACCGCCTCGTCCGCGATGAGTTGGGCAAGGTTCAGTACCATTACGTGCTGATTGATTTTCTTTGCCGCCGCCTCTCGGGAGAACTCTCGGCCGCGGGCGATGCCGCCGAGGCCCGCTGGTTCACCGCCCAGGAAGCCGCGAAGTTGCCCCTGCCACAAGATACCCACGAAGTGATTCAGGCCGGTTTTGCCAAAGTCTCGCTGCTTTGAGTCGCATGACCGTCGTAACTTGGCCCCCCATAACCGCTGGGATACAACAAAATGTGCCGGACTCCAAACACTCCCCGCCAAGACAGAGATGCGTCCAGACGAACTAATTGGCATTGTGCAGCCGAAGGGATATTCCTCGCCCACGAGCTTCTGGGAGTGCGATGTCTTTCTTGAGCTTTGTTTTTGGGCGGTGGTGGCGTTGACCTCGCTGGGCTTGCTGATATTGCGCCCCGCAGTGCTTGGAAAAGTAGAAAACTTCTGGAAGCGTTTCAGCCGGAACCGCGGGTGGGCGGTGGCGTGTACGATTTTCAGCGCCCTGCTGCTGCGGGCCGCGCTGCTGCCGATCCTGCCGATTCCCGACCCCGTGGTGCACGACGAGTACAGCTACCTGCTGGGGGCGCAAACCTTCGCCGACGGCCGGCTGACCAATCCCACGCCGCCCATGTGGGAGCACTTCGAGACTTTCCACGTCAACATGTGGCCCACCTACCAGTCCATGTATCCGCCCGGCCAATCGTTGCTGATGGCGGTGCCGATCTTGCTGCACCTCGATCCCTGGTGGGGTGTGTGGCTCAGCGTGGGCCTGATGTGCGGCGCGATCTGCTGGATGCTGCAGGCCTGGATGCCGCCGCAGTGGGCGCTGCTGGGAGGAATGTTCTGCGTTCTTCGTTTCTCCACCTTCAGCTACTGGATCGACTCCTATTGGGGCGGTGCGTTGGCTGCGATTGGCGGCGCGCTGGTGCTGGGCGCATTTCCCCGGCTGATGCGCTCCCGCAAGATGAGGTACGCAGCCTGGTTTGCGCTCGGGCTCTGCATCCTGGCCAATACGCGCCCGTATGAAGGCGCGGTTTTCAGCCTGCCGGCGATTTTGCTCATATGTGTGAGCTGCCTGGTGGCCTGGCTCGGCGGCGCTCGTATTCGAGGATGGTGGTCTCGCGCGTCGGCCTGGCTGGGCGTGCCGAGAGCAGACGCTTCCGCGTTCGGTCAATCGGGCGAGAGGATTGCGTGGCTGAAAACGGCGGCGGTTGCCGGCGGTCTGCTGGGCGTGACGGTTGCGGCCATGGCTTTCTACAACTGGAAGGGCACGGGCAATCCCACGCTCATGCCCTATGTGGAAAACCAGTATCAATACCACATCACCAAGCCGTTCATCTGGCAATCGCGCTATCCCATTCCGAACTATCACCACCAGGTGATGCGGACGCTGTATGTGTTCCGTGAATTCCCCGACTACCTGAACCGCCGCTATCCGGCTGGGCTGTGGCGTATGTACCAGCCGAGGGTGCAGACGTTTTACGACTTCTTCCTGTGGCCGCTGCTCGGACTCCTGGCGATTACTTTGCCGCCGATCGCGCGCAGCAAGCGAATGCGGCTGCTGGCGCTGAGTTCGCTGGCTTTGGTGATCGGATTAGCGGTGGAAGAGTGGCCGCTCAATGCGCACTACGCGGCCCCATTGACGGGAGCGCTGATTGCGCTGCTGATTTACAGCCTGCGCATTCTTCGCCTGTGGAAGCCGCGGGGGCTGCCTGCCGGACGGATGATGGTGCGGTCCGTGGTCGCGTTATGCGCGATCTGGACCGTGGTAGCGCTGGCTCCCTTCGCCCTGAACCCCTACAGGCTCGGCATGTTTCAGGACATGCCGGCGGTGCTCGACCGCTGCCGCCTGACGGCTGAACTTGACGGCGTTCCGGGGCAGCACGTGGTGATCGTGCACAATCGCCGCTCCACCTTCGGGATGTTCGACTGGGTCTACAACGATCCTGATATGGAGCACGCCAAAGTGATCTGGGCCCGCGACATGGGGCCAAAAGCCAACCAGGAACTGATCCACTTCTATTCCGGCCGCCATTTCTGGTTCGTGGACCAGGACGACGGCATTATGCGCATGGTCCCCTATTCCGACGAAGCCGAGAACGACGAACCCACAAGGATATTGAATGTCGCAACCAATCAGCCTGTCGAACATAGCCGTTAAAAAGAAGAAAACCGCGGTGATCATCGGCGCCGGCCCCGCCGGGCTCACCGCCGCCTACGAGTTCCTGACGCGCAGTGACGTTCAGCCCGTGGTGCTGGAGAAGAGCACTTACATGGGGGGCATTTCGCGCACCGTGAACTACAAAGGCAACCGCATGGACCTGGGCCCGCACCGCTTTTTCTCCAAGAGCGACCGAGTTATGGACTGGTGGCTGCAGCATCTGTCGATGGCCCAGCCGGAGGCCGGACAGCAGACCATTACCTACCACAACCAGAGCCGAGAAGTTCCCGCGGGGCATGCCGCGCCCGCCGCTGCCGGCTCGGACGAGGTGATGCTGCTGTGCCAGCGAAAGACCCGCATTTACTATCTGCGAAAATTCTTCACGTATCCCATTCAACTGAGCCTGCGCACGCTGCGTAATCTGGGGATTACGCGCAGCCTGCGGATTATCTTCAGCTATCTGCGCAGCGTGATGTTTCCACCGAAGGTGGTGGAGACGCTGGAGCAATTCCTGATCGAACGCTTCGGGAGGGAACTCTACCTTACGTTCTTTAAGTCATACACCGAGAAAGTCTGGGGCGTGCCTTGCGACCAGATCAGCGCTGAGTGGGGAGCGCAACGCATCAAGGGCCTCTCGATCAAGAAGGCCATCGCGCATTTTGTGAAACAGATCTTCAAGAAGAGCGACAGTGTGGCGCAGAAGGGAACAGAGACGTCTCTGATCGAGCAGTTTCTCTATCCCAAGCTCGGGGCGGGGCAGATGTGGGAGACGGTGGCCAAAAAAGTATTGCAAATGGGCGGAGAGATCATCAGCGGCTTTGACGTCCGGCACCTGCATTGCGCCGAGGGCCGCATCGTTTCGGTTGCGGGAGTGGATCAGAGCGGGGAATGGCGCGAAATCCCCGGCGACTTTTTCTTCTCCACCATGCCGGTGAAGGAGTTGATTACCGCCCTCGACGCCGAGGTGCCCGAGAACGTGAAGGAAGTGAGCCAGGGGTTGCTGTACCGCGACTTCATCACCGTCGGCCTGCTGCTGAATAAATTGAAGATCACGAGCGAGGAGAAGGGCCGCAAAGTGGTGGACGACAGTTGGATTTATATCCAGGAGCCCGAAGTCATCGCCGGACGCCTGCAGGTTTACAACAATTGGGGCCCGGGAATGGTGGCTGACCCGGAGAAGGTGTGGATCGGTGTGGAGTATTTCTGCTACGAGTCGGACGATTTGTGGAAGCTGCCGGACGCAGAGATGGCGGAGTTCGCCCGCCAGGAGCTGGCGAAGATCGGCATCATCGACGCGGAAGACGTGCTGGATTCGACGGTGTTGCGCATGCCCAAGACGTATCCCGCGTATTTCGGAACCTACTCGCGATTCAATGAAGTGCGCGAATACATCGACGGGTTTGAGAACCTGTTCCTGGTGGGCCGCAACGGGATGCATAAGTACAACAATCAGGACCACTCGATGCTTACCGCCATGGTTGCTGTGGACAAGATTGTGGCGGGGGACCTCGACAAAGAAGAAATCTGGCAGGTGAATACCGAGATGGAGTACCACGAAACCAAGACGGAGAAGCCGCAGGCCCAGGCAGCAGGGGCCGGCGCGTAGGCCTTCACTAATTTGTCATTCCTCGCTTCGCTCGGAATGACAAACTTCAAATCTCAGTAGACTGCGTTGTCTGGCTGCGAGGTGCGCAGCGAGCCATTCTGGACGCTGATCTCGTAGCTTTCGCCGCGACTTCCGTTCCATGAACGGAGATCGAACTCCGCGCCGCGTGGCGCGTGGTACACACGCAGCTGGGTGAAGGTGAGCGCGGCGCGGTCCTTGCAGGTTTCGGGAGGATGGGTGGGCTGAATGAAGTAGGCTCCCCGGCCCGTGCCTACTACCCGGCCTTTCCCGTCGGATTCCACAAGCACAGCGGATTTCTCGTCGATGGCGATGTCGCGGGGATGGGTTGACCAGCCGTCCTGCATCAGCCGCGCCAGAAAAACCAGCGTGCGCCCCATGCGGTCGCGCTTGGCAAAGTGGCTGTCGGTAATCGTGTCCTGAAGGTACGGGACCTTCAGAAAATCCCGCACCAGAGTGACCCGGGGATGAAACGGATTGGGCAGAACATCTTTGGAAGCCAGGTCAGCGTCGTCCGGCTTGTCGCCGAGGGCGCCGTAGGCGAACTGGCCCAGGATCGCCAATCCGGCGCTGGTGCCGCCGATGGGCTTGCCGGAGGCTACATCGGCATTGATGGCGTCCTGTACCGGCGTGCCTTGCCAGAAATTGACGTAGCGGGACTGATCGCCGCCGGCGATGAACACAGCTTCAGCATTGCGAATGATCTCCGCCACTTTAGGATCCTGAGCAGCCTCTCGCGTGGGAATGATCAGGGTCGCGACGGAATTTGCTTTGCACAGGCCGTTCACATAGGCGTTGTAATCGTCGTCGCCGCGGGCGCGGAGAACGAGGAAGTCTCCGCCGTTGGCTTTGCCGCACAGCCAGCGGAAAGCTTCGTCCAGGTCCGCGCCGCCGCCCATCATAGCGGTGCCGGCGGCGGGAGTGGTGTGCGCGTCGCTGGATTGCCCGAGGCGGATGTACTGGTAGGTTGAAGCCTGGAGAGGCGGCAGCAGAAGGGCAAGCAGCAGGGTGATTGAGAGTTTCATCGGGCCAGATGGGTTCGGTTATTCCAGCGGCGTTATGGAACCGCAAAGAACGCGAAGAATATTTACCATTACTTCATCGGTTCAACGAACACTGCGGTGCCGTATGCCAGCACTTCGGTGACGCCTTGCATGATCTCAGTGGCATCGTAACGGGCGCACACAACCGCGTTAGCTCCCAGTTCGGCGCCATGCTGCAGCATGAGGTCGAAGGCTTCGGCGCGCGTTTTCTCGCAGAGGTTGGTCAGCAGCGTGATATTGCCGCCGACCAGGGTTTGCAGGCCTGCGCCGATGGTTCCAAAAATGGAGCGCGAGCGCACGACGATGCCGCGCACCACACCCATGGTGCGTACCACGCGGTAGTTGTCCAGTTCGAACTGCGTTGTCACCATATTGTGAGCGATCATTGTGATCTCACCTCTGATCTCACCTGCTGAGGTGTAACCGACCCGCTATTCCAAGTTGGTGGTGATGACGTATCCCTTGGCTTCGTCGTCGTACTCGACGTGCAGGGTGTTGGGCTTGCAGCAGACCTGGCAGTCTTCCACGTAGAGCTGCACTCGTCCGGCGGCTTCGTCCACCGTGGTGTCATTCCACTCGCCGCATCCCGCGCACTGAAATCCCGCTTGCGCCATGAACTCCCCCTTTACGCTTCCGGCACCGGCGGACAGCCGGTGAATTCCTTCACGTGCAGGTTCCCGATGTAGCCCAGATATTTTATGCCGATTTCACTGGTAAAAAAGCCGTCAGTGGTGAGATTGCGCAAGCAGGCGAAGAATTCCACGCCCTGGCTCAAGGCGGGATTCTCCACAGCATTCTTGCGATAGGCGATGAGGTCGAGGACTTCCTTCTGCTGGGCCGGGGAGCAATCCATATAGGCTTTGCCGTAACGGTCGTTGCAGGTGGAGTCGAGCCACATCAGGCCGCCACCCAGCGCCAGTTGGTATTCGGGATTCTCGCTGGTAATGAGATCGATCCACTCGGGAGCGCCCGCCTCGAGGGCGCCGCCGGTTTCGCCCTCGGGCGGAATAATCGTCTGGCAGAGCGCCTGCAGAGTTTTGTACTGCCCCGCGGGAAAAAACTTGGGGGTGTAGCCGGAAGGCGAGGCTGCTTTCTCCGCCTGCACCATTTTGTGCGCGGTCTCGGCCGCCTGGGCTGGGATTACGCGCAGCACGGAGCCTGCGGCCACTCCGACGGTCAAAGATTTCAGCAGATCACGCCGTGAAACTTGTGTCATGCACCCTCGTATCGAACCGCTGAGATCGCAGAGTTCGCAGAGAAGAAAATTGAAAAACCCTTGATTTCTCTGCGTCCTCAGGCGCCCTCTGCGGTTAATTTCCTAAACGTTTCCCTTCTTTGCCTGGTCCAGCAGGTACTCCGACGCCCGCCAGGAGAGCGCCATGATAGTCAACGTGGGATTCTTGTCCGCGTTGGAAACGAAACACGCCCCGTCGGTGACGAAGACATTTTTCACATCATGCGCCTGGCAGTACTGGTTGAGCACCGACGTTTTTGGGCTTGCTCCCATACGGACCGTTCCGAGTTCGTGAATGATGACGCCGCCATCGGCGATGCCGTAGGGATGATCGCCGCCCGGTTCCGCGTTGGAAAGGTAAGTTCCTCCGGCGGTTTCCACGATGGAGCGGAATGTCTCCTGCATATCCTTCGCCATCTTGATTTCGTTGTCGCTCCACTGCCAGTGAAAGCGCAGCACGGGAATGCCCCAGCGGTCCACAACGTTCGGATCAAGTTCGCAGTAGGAATTTTCGTTGGGGATCATTTCGCCGCGGCCGGCAAAGCCGATGTAGGTGCCATACATGCTGTGGCATTTCTGCTTGAGCGAAGAGCCGTAGCCCTCGAACTCTTTGCAGACCTCATGAAATTCGCCCACGCCCGGCATGCCGCGCCCACCGCCGAATTCGATGTGGTATCCGCGCAGGAAATCGTTCTTGCGGTCGAACTTCCACCACGGCATGTAGAGATGCATTCCGCCCACGCCATCGTGGTTGTGAGGGGGCATCTTCTCCAGTTGCGGGAAGTAGCCGCCGCCGTCGGAGCCGACGCTATCGGTGAGATAGCGGCCCACCGCGCCGGAGGAATTGCCCAAGCCGTCAGGAAATGAACTGGACCGCGAATTGAGCAGCAGGCGCGCCGATTCGCAGGCACTGGCTCCCACCACGAACGCCCGCGCATTCACGCGTTTTTCGGTGCGGGTGGCCTTATCGATGTAAACCACGGCTTCAGCTTTGCCGTCTTTGCCCACTGTGATTTCGCGGGCCATAGCGCCGGTGATCAGGGTGAACCTGCCGGTGGCTTGCGCGGGAGGAATCATCACCTGGCTGGAACTGAAGTTGGAAGCGGTGACGCATCCACGGCCGCACTGGGCGCAGTAATGGCAGGCCGGACGGCCGTTCAGCGGCTTGGTGAGGATTGCCAGGCGCGAGGGAACGCAGAGGACATTCAGCTTATCGCAGGCGCGCTTGATCAGAACTTCTGTGCATCGCGGCGGAGGCGGGGGCAGGAAGACGCCATCGGGAGCGCTGGAAATATTTTCTTTGGTTCCGAAGACGCCGATGAAGGATTCGACCTTGTCGTAGTAGGGCGCGACGTCTTCATATGTGAGCGGCCAGTCATCGCCCATGCCGTCGGTGGAACGGACCTTGAAATCTACCGGGGCGAAACGCAGCGCGATGCGCCCCCAGTGGTTGGTGCGCCCGCCGACAATTCGCGAGCGGAACCAGCGGAACTTTGAGCCGGGAGCGGTGGTGTAGGGCTCGCCCTCGATGTCCCAGAATCCGTTGGGGGCAAGGAATTCGCCGAAGTCTTCGTCTTTGCCGCCTATGCCCACGCCGCGATGCGGCAGGTCGTAGGGCCACATGTGTTCTTTGAAGTCCTGCTCGGGATTGAGCGGCGGCCCGGCTTCGAGCATGACAACATTGAGGCCGCCTTCGGTGAGCACTTTAGCGGCGGTGCCGCCCGCCGCGCCTGATCCGATAATGCAAACGTCATATTGCTTCGGTGAACGAATCACCTGCATGGAACCCGTCCTTGGTCCTTGGTCGTTGGTCCTTGGTCGTTAGTCTCTTGATGCTAACGGCGTGGCCTTGGCCGGCGGCGGTTCTTGCCAACGACCAACGACGATCTCAGAATCTCAAATCTTTCAAATAATCGTAACTTGCCTTGATGCTGGCGAAGGGATCGGCCGGCTTGTCGTGCTCGACGAAATAGTGCTTGATGCCGGCTTCGTCGGACTTTGCCAGAACGCGCTTCCAGTCGATTATGCCGCTGCCTACCGGCGCCAGGTCCACCGTGTCGCCAAAATTCTGGCCGCCCTCGGCGGGGAAAGGCGGCAGCGTCTTCACATCTTTCACGTGCACGAGAGGGAAGCGGCCGGGATACTTGGCGAAATACTTCAGCGGATCCTGGCGGCCGACGGTGATCCAGCAGATATCCATTTCCATTTTCACCAGGTCGGGATCGCAATCGGCGAGCAGAACGTCGTAGGGCAGTTTGCCATCGGGCATGGGCTCGAACTCGAACCAGTGATTGTGATAGGCGAACTGAATGCCGTGCTTCTTGCTGTACTCGCCGGCGCGGTTAAAGGTCTCGGAGGCCTTCTTCCAGGCATCCGGTTCCTTGCGCAAGTCGCCGATCCAGGGATTCACGATGTACTTGTGGCCGATGATGATGGAGGCATCCACCACCTCGGGAAATTTTTCCGGCGAAAGGCTGGGATAATCGATGTGGGTCGCGGGAGCCACCAGGCCGTGACGCGCCACCGCGGCGCGCACATCTTTCGGCGAACGGTCGAAGTATCCGGCGAACTCGACTTCCTTGTAGCCGACGGCGGCCACTTTGGCCAGGGTGCCGTCGAAGTCGTCCTTCATGGCGTCGCGCACGGTGTAAAGCTGCAGGCCGATTTTTTCGATCTTGTGCTCCGCGGCAAAGGCGAAGCGGCTGAGGATAGCTCCCGCGGTCATCGTGCCCAGAAAGGTTCTACGATCCATCATGGATTCCCCCTTTTGTGGTCAGGCTCGTTTGCCGGCGCTCATTGCCAACTCGCGCGCAGCCCGCAGCGAAACCACCGGGTCGCCCGTGGGCAAAAACTCCATGGCTGCATAGCGGTCGTATTTGAGCTGCGCAAGTTTGCGAAAGATGCTGCCGTAGTTGATCTCGCCGGTTCCCGGCTCGTGGCGCCCGGGCACGTCGGCGATGTGGACCAGCCCTACCAAGTCTATATTCTTCTCCAGCTTTTCGATCAGGTTTCCTTCAGAAATCTGCTCGTGAAAAAAATCGTAGAGAAATTTCACCTTGGGATGCCCGACCTCGCGAATGACGTCGAAACCTTCCGCCACCGAGGTGAGGAAGTACTTGGGGTTCTCTTCGGGATCGATATTCTCCAGCAGCAGGGTGATGTTGCGGGGCGCGGCAAGATCGGCGCCTCGTTTGAGCGCCTCGACGCAGGAGTTGTGCTGCGCTTCGTGCGAGAGCCCTTCGATCCGATTACCGGTGAGGATGATGATTTCCGGGCACTCGAGCTTTTCGGCGGCGGCAATCAGCGTCTTCAGTTCGGCGAGAAATGCGTCGATTCCCTTGGGATCGGTGATTCCTTTTTCCAGGCCGGAGGTGGCGTCGAAGGTGAGGCCAAGCGATTGTTTCTTGCTCATGAAGCGGCGGAAGTCGTCGTCGGACCACTTCTTGTGCTCACCCACCAGTTCCACGGAGTGATAGCCGGCCTCGGCGACTTTCTCCAGCCGCTGGTCGAAAGGCAGGTCGCGGTAGATGGTCCAGAGCATGACTGAGAGCTTGTAAGGGACGGATGAGCTTGGTTCGTCGTTCTGCGCGAAGACCGGCAACGGCGTGAGTGCGGCTGCTCCGAGTGCGGCGGTGGCTGCGGTGCGGGCGAAGTCTCGGCGATTCATTTGTGGACCTCTTTCATGTTGTGCGCTGCAGGTTCCGCGAGCGCCTCTCACTGAAACGTCCATTTCCCTTGTCATTCCGAGCGAAGCGAGGAATCTGGGTTTGTGCCGGGGACGGCAGGAACCCAGATCCCTCGCTTCGCTCGGAATGACATCATGTTCGGGACATCGAAGAACAGCGGAGCGCTGCTATCAACGTGCCGGTGCGTGGTTATCCCTGCGCCTGGTTCGACAGCAACTCGTCGCGAACGTTCTTCAGCACGTAGGCCGCACGCTCCACGCCCACTTCGCCGGAGAGAATCGGGTCTTCGTTCTCGATGCTGAGAATGCCGTCGTAGCCCACGTCCATGTAGGCGCGCACAATTTCTTTCCAGGTGTTGGCGCTGTGCCCGTAGCCTACGGCGCGGAAGGCGTCGGAGGCGCTGGGCAGGTCGCTCTTCTCGAACACAAAATTGAGCACGCCGTACTTGGCGACGTTGTCTTTGTAGAGCACGGTGTCCTTCATGTGGGCGTGGAAGATGGCGCCCTGCTTGCCCAGGAAATGGATGACCTCGACGGGGTCGCATCCTTGCCAGAAAAGATGGCTCAAATCGTTGTTGGCGCCGATTTCCTCGCCAACGGCTTCGCGCAGCTTGAGCAGAGTCTTCGGGTTGTACACCACAAAGTTGGGATGCATCTCGAACGCCAGCTTGCGAATGCCGTGGCTGCGGGCGAATGCAGCCGCTTCTTTCCAGTAGGGGATGACTTTTTCCTTCCACTGCCAGTCGAGGGCTTCGCCGTGCTCGTTGGGCCAGCGGTAGGTGACCCAGTTGGGAACGGTGTCCGTGGGGCTTCCTCCCGGGCATCCGGAGAATCCCACAATCACTTTTACGTCCAGCTTCTCGGCCAACTGCACGGTGCGGCGGAAAGTCTCGGCATCGCGTTTGGCGATCTTGGGATCGGGATGCAGCGGGTTGCCGTGGCAGCTCAACACCGCCACCTGAATGCCGCGGTCGTTGAACTTCTTTTTCCATGCGCGCAACTTGCCATCGTCTTCCAGCAGCTCCTGTACCGGGCAGTGCAGGCTGTTGGGATATCCGCCGGTGCCGATCTCCACCGCCTCCAGGCCGAGCGCAGAGACCTTATCGATGAACTCGTCGGTCGAGAGGTTGGGATACGCGGGATCGAAGACGCCGATGGGAATCTTGCGCGCGCCCGCGGGCACCGGGGTTTCCGATGGAACGGGAGCAGCAGCCGCGTTCGCTGCCGCTGGCGCGACCATGGCTGCGGCTAAAGCTGTGGTTGTAGTTGTGAGGAAATCGCGGCGAGAGGGAGAGTTGAGATCAGAATTTGAATGCATTCGCAGTCCTTGGGAAATTCCGCTGAGCATTATAACTACAATTTGCGATTGCCGATTTGCGATTGGCGATTTTGATGGCGCCGCGCTGGCAGACTGTCGATTCGTCGTGGAGAGCTTCCCGAAAATCGGCGATCGGAAATCGGCAATCGTAATCGCATTGGCACCAGCACTTTCGTGCCAGTTGACCTTCGCCCGCCTGTGTACTAATCTGCAATTACACCGGAAAGGAGGTGGTCGAATGACAAGTTCTGATTGTAGCGGTAGATGTGGGACTCTAAGACCAGGTGAGGTGGCTGAGACTTAGGGCGGTCGCTCTAAGCCGCCGGCAGCAGAGCGCCGGCAAGCATCCATCGCACGACTACCGGTGATTCAGGGTTGATTCCGCCTGGCGTGAGGTCGCGCCAGGACCCGGAGTTTGCCGAGGAGGCCACGCTAGAGTGACCACCTCTTGGTCAATCCCAACAGTCCACCGGGCGGCCCGCGTGCCAAGTGCATGCGGGCCGTTCTGTTTGTGAAGCGCTGCCTGCCGGCCTACGCTAGCAATATTGTCGTCCCGAGCGAAGAGAGGGGTCCGGGTGTTTGTCCGCAGCGGCACTACGGATGGCGCATGCAGGAACCCATATCCCTCGCTTCGCTCGGGATGACAGGCGTTGCTCGGGATGACATCGGTTGTCGGGATGACAGGGGTGGCTCAGGATGAGGGGTTTTGCTGGCGATGACAGGTGTCGCTCGGGTTGACACTTCATGTGCTATCGCCGCCAATCTCTCTAATGGCCATATTGCTGGCGCATCTGCCGCACCATTTCCGGCAGGGAAGCGTGCGCTACCGGCGCTGGTGCGAAGGTCAAGATCAGCATCAGAAGACCGAACACCGCAACTGCCTTGCGGCCGCCGCCTACGCCAGGCACCCGCGGCACAATGGGATGCCGCATTCCGCTGATGGCCAGCAGCACCGCCCACAGCAGCCATCCTGCCCAGAAGAAGTAGGCCAGCACAACCAGAGTCGCAATGGTAATGCGAGACACAGCGCGGTGCGCTTCCGGCGCAAGCGAGAATACGATGTGGCCGCCATCCAGTTGGCCACCGGGCAGCAGATTCAGGGCGGTGGCGAACATGCCGATCCAGGCTGCAATAGCTACCGGATGAGGCGCCACGCGGTTCAGGGAAGCATGCAACGGGAGCCAGGGCGATTGTGCCGCGCGCATGACGTAGAACATGAGCGGATAGCGCAACTCCACCGCATCGCCGGGCGCGAAGGGCGCCATCGCCCGCGATAATCCCAGCGAGAACCAGAGCACAACCGACGCCACTACAAATCCTGCAATCGGTCCGGCGATCCCGATGTCGAATAGCGCCTCGCGGGAACGGATGGGCGAGCGAATGCGAATGAATGCCCCCAGCGTTCCGAAGAGCGTGGGGCAGGGAATGAAGAAGGGGAGGGTGGCCCATACCCCATAGTGCTTGCAGTAGAGGTAATGGCCCATCTCGTGGGCCAGAAGAATCAGCAGGAGGGTGGTGGCGAAGGGAACGCCCAGCGCCATGTTGGCAGGTTGCATCGCCCAGACAACAGGAAAAAAACTCAGGCCGTCGTCCCCTTCGTAGAAGGTGGGCAGGTTGTGCAGGTAGTTGTATTCAATGCGCGCTCCGACCACCAGGGTCGTGTAGAACGTAAGCAGCAGGAGAATAGCGTGCAGCCAGTAACGCTGCCTCCAGGGACGGACCATGAGTACCTGAACGGACCGCTGCGGCTCTGTGATGGGAGGGAGTGGAGAAGTAGGGTCAGCCATGAGGGTAGCGTCGGCGTCCCGCCGGCATCGCGTCACGTGATCGAACTGGTGCGGCAGGATCAGCTGCCGACAACACAGATATCAGAGTTCGCGGGCGAGGGCGCCCGCGCCACACCTTAGTCGATCGACTGCAACTCTTTCCCCGGCTTGAAGCGCACGGCCTTGCCCGGCGGGATCGAGACCTCGGCGCCGGTGCGCGGGTTGCGTCCGATGCCGGTCTTGCGCGGGCGCACGTTAAACACGCCAAAGCCCCGCAGTTCAATGCGATCGCCTTTGGCCAGCGAGCGTTTCATGCTCTCGAACACGGTTTCTACGGCCAATTCGGCCTTGGTTTTAGTGATTCCGGTCTTGTTGACCACTTCGTTGATGATGTCCAGCTTAATCACAAGCGGCTCCCGAGCGGCGGAGTTCTGGAATTGCCCACCAAGTGATTGATGCTATGGGAGATAGGGGAGATTGTCAACGGTACCGGCGCTCTCGTAAGATGACGGCACCAGCCGGAAGACGATTGTGTAATTGGGTAATTGAGAAATTGGGGTATTGAAACCCAAAGCCACCCGCTGTTCGATTACACAATTGATAGATTTCCCAATTGTTCAATTCTTTCAATTTTTTCCCAAGGGAGCCCCATGCTGAAGAGTGACCGCTGGATCCGTAAAAATGCCCTGGAACATGACATGATTAACCCCTTTTCCGAGAAGCAGGTACGGGAGGGCGTGATCTCCTACGGGCTCTCCTCGTACGGATACGACCTGCGGGTGGCGGATGAGTTCAAGATTTTTACTAACGTGAACTCCACCGTGGTTGACCCCAAGAATTTCGACGAGCGCTCGTTCGTGACTGTGCGCGCGGAGTGCTGCGTGGTGCCGCCGAATTCGTTCGCACTGGCGCGGTCAGTGGAGTACTTCAAGATTCCGCGCGACGTGCTGACCATTTGCGTGGGCAAGAGCACTTACGCCCGCTGCGGAATTATTGTGAACGTTACGCCCTTTGAGCCGGAGTGGGAAGGCTTTGTAACGCTGGAAATTTCCAACACCACGCCCCTGCCGGCGCGGATTTATGCCAATGAGGGGCTGTGCCAGATTATTTTCTTCCAGTCGGACGAAGTCTGCGAAGTGAGCTACGCGGATCGCAAAGGGAAGTATCAGTCTCAGAAGGGGATTGTGCTGCCGAAGTTGTAGATAGCTGTCAGCTATCAGCCGTCATCTTTCAGAAGAGCCTGGGTCCCCGCAACTGCACCAGGCCCACGATTACATCGCCCTGTCCAATGCCGAATCGGTCGCGGCCGAGGTCATGATGCGTGTTGTGACCGGCGTGCAGCAGTTGGCTACCCTCCCTCTGTCCGGAAGGCCCTGCTGTCTTGACATTGTCTGGCAACGAGCCTAGGCTTGAGGCAGAGATAGATACTGATGCCTTCCCGCTCTACGCGCAGCGAGAAACTCGACCTCCGGCTCACGCCCAGGGCAAAGCGCACCTTGCAGGCGGCGGCCGCCGCGTCCCGCCGGTCGGTGAGCGAATTTGTGCTGGAGAGCGCGCTGTCGCGGGCTGACGAGGCTCTTGCTGACCGGCGTAATTTCACGCTGAATACCGCCCAGTGGAAGGCGTTCGTTGCCGCGCTCGATGCGCCTCCACGTCCCCTTCCTGCCTTGCGGCGCCTCCTGAAAGAGCCTGGCTTTTTTGACGCCGGGTCCGAACGGTGAATCAGGAACGGCGCGTCGAGAAGCTCCATCCCGACCATCCCGTTGAACTCTTCGACTGCGGCCGCGAAGAACTGAACCGCTACCTGTCACGTTATGCGTTGCCGAACCAGCAGGCGGGGGCGGCGCGAACCTACGTAGGTCTGGCCGGCGATAGCATTGTGGGTTATTACACCCTTGCTGTCGGCCAGGTGGAGAGAGCGGAAGCGCCGGAACGATTGTCGAGAGGCCTGGCGCGACATCCCATTCCCATCATGCTGCTCGCGCGGCTTGCCGTAGACCGCCGCTGGCAAAACCTGGGGGTGGGAAAGGCTTTATTGAAAGATGCGATGCAGCGTACTCTGCAGGCCGCCGATATTGCCGGAATCCGTGCCCTCGCAGTTCACGCGAAAGACGAACGTGCCAGGAGCTTCTACGAGAAATTCGATTTCATCCCCTCCCCGAGCGACTCGCTGCACCTATTCGTTCTGCTCAAGGATGTGAAACGAATCACCGCCCAAACCTGACTTGTGAATGCAGCGGAGGGTGGATCAGACCCGTTCTGCCCGGAGGCACCGTGCCCGTTGTGGTTGTAAGGCACTCTCACCCATTGTTCCATGCTGGCTAAGCCGGTTCCGGTTTGGCTCCGGATCCCTCAGCGGCGGAAGGCTCTTTTCTCCGAGCCTGGGG
>Ga0335077_10004603_pt1 | contig 16830 bp, 16 predicted proteins | sample Lox_Sample_31_FD_207151 | JGI IMG/M metagenome (GOLD analysis project Ga0335077, IMG submission 207151) | Soil microbial communities from Loxahatchee National Wildlife Refuge, Florida, United States - Lox_Sample_3.1 | ecosystem: Environmental > Terrestrial > Soil > Wetlands | place: USA...
GCTCCTCGCCGGCCCGGACGGGGAGCGGCGCGCGCGGAACGTCGAGAAGGCCCTCGAGCTCGCCCGACGCGCCGCCGCGCGGGGGATGACGCCGGGCGCCTTCGGCGCAAGGCTTCGGCGCATGGCCCGGAGGCCTCCCCGGGAGCCCGAGGCCGACCTCGAGGCGGCGGACGCGGTGGCCCTCCTCACCGTCCACCAGGCGAAGGGGCTCGAGTGGCCCGTCGCCGTGGTCCCGGACCTCTCGGCGCGCCCGCCGACCGAGAGGCGGAGGGCCTCCCTCGACGAGGCGGGGCGGGTGGCGCTCGCCCCCTTCTCCGTCGCTCTCGAGACCTTCGGGGAGACCCTCTCGCTGGCGCGCCTCCGGCAGGAGGCGCGGGCGGCGGAGGCGGCGGAGTCCCAGCGGCTCCTCTACGTGGCGCTCACCCGGGCCCGGGACTACCTCGTCCTGTCCTCGGCCGGGCCGGCGACCTCCGGGTCCTGGGCCGAGGCCCTGGCGGAGGTTCCGCCGGAACTCCTCCGGCGCTCGGCTCTGGAAGCGGGTGGGTGCGGCTTGCCCGGGCGGGAGGGGGGCGCGATCGCCGTCCAGGCTCCCGGGCCGTGCGCTTCGGCCCCGGACGCGACATCGGTGGGGCCCGTCCCCCCGCTTCGCCGCCGCCCTCCCGCGCTGCCGGTCCGCGAGCCGGTGACGGCGCTCGTCGAGTACGCCCGCTGCCCCCGTCGCCACTGGCTCGCCCGGCACCTCCGCCTCGCCGAGCCGACGTCGAAGGCGGAGCCGGACGACCCGGACCGCGCCACCGAGCGAGGATCGCTCGCCCACGCGCTCCTCGCCGAGGTGGACCTCCTCGCGCCGCCGCTCGCCAGGCGCGCGCTGCTCGCGGCCACCGCCTCCCGGCGGGGGTACGACCCCGGGGCGGAGGGCATCCTCTCCATCGTCCGGGACGTGGGGCGGTTCCTCGACTCCCCGGCCGGCCGGCGGCTCGCCGGCTGGGAGCGGGCGGGCGCCCTGCGCCGCGAGGTCCCTTTCCTCCTCCGCCTTGACGACGAGAGCGCACCCGTTTACCTCGACGGCGCCATCGACGCCCTCGCTCTCGGGAAGGGCGAGGTCTTCGTCCTCGACTTCAAGTACGCGGCCGCGCGGAGCGAAGCGGCCGAGCGCTACCGGCTTCAGCTCCACGCCTACGCGCTCGCCGCCTCCCGGGCCTACCCGCGGAGGACGGTGCGGGCGGAGCTGTGGTTCTTGCGGGGAGCGGTGGCGAGCGTCGACCTCACGCCCTCGAGGGGGGAGCTCGCCCGGTTCGCCGAGGAGGCCCCGGCGCTCGTCCGGGCGGCGAGCGAGGCCCGGGGCCGGGAGGCCTCCCCGGCTGCGCAGGGCCGCACCGAGGAGCGCTGCCGCGCGGAGGGGTGCGGGTACGTCTTCCACTGCTTCGCAGCGACCCCGCCCGCCGCGCTCTCCAGCACCGGACCGGGGGGGAGCGGCCGAGGCGAGGTGGCCGATCGGGCGAGCCCCGCCATCCCTTGACCGGGTTCGGGAAAACCCGCCCGCCGCGTGCTATAGGAGGCGGAGCGGAGCCTTTCCCGGCCCGCGCCAACCCCCCGACACGGAGAAGTCCCCATGAACGTTACCCCGCGCGTGAAAGAGATCCTTTCCTGGTACTCGTCGGACAGCCCAGGCACGCTCACGAACCTCGCCCGCCTCCTCGGCAGCGGCCGGCTCGGCGGGTCGGGGAAGCTCGTCATCCTGCCCGTGGACCAGGGCTTCGAGCACGGCCCGGCCCGGTCCTTCGCCCCGAACCCTCCCGGCTACGACCCCGAGTACCACTTCCAGCTCGCCATCGAGGCCGGCTGCAACGCCTACGCGGCGCCCCTCGGGTTCTTGGAGGCGGGGGCGGCGAAGTTCGCCGGCCAGATCCCCCTCATCCTGAAGCTCAACAATTCCGACAGCCTCGCGAAGATGGACCAGCCCATCTCGGCGGTGACGAGCTCGGTGGACGAGGCCCTGCGCCTCGGCTGCGCCGCCATCGGCTACACCATCTACCCCGGGTCCGGGGCCCGCAACCGCCAGTTCGAGGACCTCCGGCAGCTCGCAGAGGAGGCGAAGCGCAAGGGGCTCGCGGTGGTGGTCTGGAGCTACCCGCGCGGCGCCGGCGTCACCAAGGAGGGCGAGACCGCGGTGGACGTCGTGGCATACGCCGCCCAGCTCGCCGCCCAGCTCGGCGCCCACGTCATCAAGGTGAAGCCGCCGAAGGACTACGTGGAGCAGCCCGAGGCAAAGAAGGTCTACGAGAAGTACGGCATCCCCACGAAGACGCTCGCCGACCGGGTGCGCCACGTAGTGCAGAGCGCCTTCAACGGGCGGCGGATCGTCATCTTCTCGGGTGGTGAGGCGAAGGGGAACGACGAGATCCTCGCCGAGGTGAAGGGGCTCAAGGAGGGCGGCGCCTTCGGGTCCATCATGGGGCGCAACGCCTTCCAGCGGCCCAAGGCGGAGGCGCTCAAGCTCCTCGACGAGGTGATGAAGATCTACGCCCATTAGTCATCGCGCGCCCTTCCGGCCGCCCGCGGGGGCGGCCGCCCCGAACGGGCGGTCGCCCCTTTTTTCTTGCCCTGACCGGCGCCGCGAGTCTATAGGGAAAACCCTTGAGAAAACCGATTTCACTCCGCTCGGGCGCGGTATAGTCCGCGCTGCGAGGAAAGAGCCCAATGCGCCTTTATCCGAAGGTCATCCCCACCATCGCCCGCGAGGTCGTTCAGACCCTCATGCAGGACGGCGACATCGAGGTGGAGACCATGCGGATTGCCGACGCCGAGATGGACATGGCGTCGATCATGAAGGAGTACCTGGCCGCCGAGGAGCGAGTGAACGCGGCCACCCGCGAGGCCCTGGAGCGGCGGGGATACGACCAGTCCCGCTTCAACCAGGTGAAGCGCGAGATGGCCGACGTCCGCGGCTTCAAGATGGGGGACGAGGGGATCGAGTACGTCATCGGCCAGATGATCGAGTTCCTCCTCGTTTCGCGGAACGTGGAGGAGGTCTACACCGACGACCAGGTGCTCCGCCGGAAGATCTTCGGCATCTTCAAGCGGCACCTGGACGTGGACGACGAGATCGACCGGGAGGCCCGCGCCCGCCTGAAGCACCTGCAGGAGGGCACGAGCGCCTGGGACATCGAGTACCAGAAGACGGTGGACCTCCTCCGCCGCTCCCGCGGGCTCATCTAACCTTTCAGGTCGTTCCGCCGGTCCGTTCCGAATCGGCTTCCGCCGCCCCTCACCGCATGCGGGAGAGGGTGGCGGACACTGGCCCGAGGTCGATCTCGCTCACCGCAGCGACGAGCGGGCGGGTGCCCTCGGTGCCGATCCACAGGTGGAGCGGGCGCTTCGAGCCAGGCTCGTCGGCGCGCTTCACGGTGGCGTCGATGCGGAGGGTGTCGAAGAGGCCGGCCGGCGTCTCCACCCGCTCCGGCTTCGCGGCCACCGCGCCGCGGAACCTCCAGTAGCGGCGGTTCGCGACGAGGTCGAAGCACAGGGCCTGTCCGGGGCGGAGGTCCGCCTGGCGGAGGAGGTAGACGGCGGAGAGGACGTCGAGCACCGCGCCCTCCCGGTCGAAGCGGGTCTTCGCCTTCGCGTCCCCGAGGACGGTCTCGACGGTGACGGGCCCCTCTTGCGGGATCCGGGCGTCGGTCAGCTTCTTCACCCCGTCCTCGACCACCTCGTCCCGGTAGCGCTCGGGGAGGAGCGTCTTCGCGTCCACCCAGGAGAAGGCGCCCCCGACGATGCGCCGAACCTTGGCGAAGACCGAGGTGTTCCTCACCCGGGCCTTGAACGGGATCTCGGTCCCGTCAAACATGGGGCGCCCCACCTCGAGCGAGAGGGAGCCCGCCTTCACCATGGCCATCACGTCGAAGTCGTAGGTGAGGACCTCGCCGGTCCGCCACGGGGGCGCGCCGGGCCTCGGCGCCGGGAGGCCGCAGGGCTCGGCGGCGAGGGCGAGCGAGGCGAGCGCGGCGAACGGGGTCACGGGGGCCTCTCCATCGGGGCTAAGGATAGCCCGCGCCGTCCCCGGGGCTCGAGTCCTTCGGGGGCGGAGAGAGGGACCGAATCGGGGGTTAGTTTCGCGCCACCGCGTCGCCGGGGCGGTAGCCGGAGAGGGTGGCGACGACGCTTCCCACAGCGAAGTCCGCGCTCACCCGCACCGGCACGTGGCGCTGGTCCGTCGAGAACCAGACGAAGGTGTCGCGCTTCGAGGCGAAGTTCCCGCTGAATCGGGTCCCCACCGCCACCTTCACGGCGTCGAAGGTCCCCGCCGGCGTCTCCAGGCGCTCGCGCCCGCCCACCGCGGCGACGAGGGTGAAGGTCCCGTGGGTGGTGAAGACCGGGATCTCGTAGTGGGCTCCGTCCGCGAGCGTCTGGAGGCGGAGCCAGAGGAGCGCGCTCGCGAAGTCGAGGGACTCCGGGTTCATGTCGTAGGTGTCTTCGAACTTGTGGCCCTTGCGCACGATGCGGATGTGGGCCTTGCCGTTCTCCCGGTCGAAGCGGGCGCTGTCCGCGTGCCGGTCGCCGACCTCGATGGCCTGCAGGTCCGAGCCGCGTGGCAGATGACGAGCCGCGTCCCAGTAGGAGACGAGGTGCTCCCGGATGTCGAGGATGCTCGCGAGTCCGTCGGTCCGGGCTTGTGCGATGACCGGCCACACGTTGCCCTCGGGCTGGCCCACCGAGATGCGGGCCTGGCCGGTGCGGACGCCCAGGTAGTCGATGGCGAAATCGAGCTGCTCCCCGGGCGCGAACCCGGCCTCGGCGCGAGCCAGGGAGGGGGCGCAGAGCGCCAAGGCGACTAGAAGGGCGATTCGCGTATGCGTCATGGGGGCTTTCGAGGGCTCCGAATCTAGTGGCGTCTTTGCTGTCCGTTGCAAGGCCACGGCCAGCCCTGTCGCTTCCCCGGGAACCCTTTCCCTCCGGGGCCTTGCGCGGGGCCGCCCGGGAGACGGCTGGGCCATCGCGACAATTCTGTCGCGGGGGCGCCCCCGACAGCGTAAAACCTGCACAGGAAGGCAAGGAATCGCCGTCCGCGGGAGGTAACGAAGATGCCCGTCGATCCGCATGCCTTCGACGACGACTCCGGTTCCGAGGAGGGGGGGCGGCGCCGCCGCTTCGGCGACTTCGACTGCCCGGCGTGCAGCGCGAACAACCCCTACGACGAGCCCTTCGGCGACGGGGACGAGGTCCTCTGCTACTACTGCGGGCAGCAGTTCGAGGTGCAGGTCTCGGACGAGGGGCGGCTCCGGCTCCGGGAGCGGTGAGGTTGAGGGCACCCGGGGGCGCGCTTCACCCCGCCTCAGCCCGCGGCCGCCTCTCCCCGAAGATGGCGGTCCCCACCCGGACGATCGTCGCCCCACATTCGATGGCGACGGGGTAGTCGGAGCTCATCCCCATGGAGAGCTCCCGGAGGCCGAGGCCCCTCGCGAGCTCGCGGAGGGCCCCGAAGAAGGGGCGCGGGTCGAGTCCTTCGGGCGGGATGCACATGAGCCCCTCGACCGAGAGGCGGGGGAGCAACCGGAGCGAGCGGACGAGGTCCGGGACCCGGTCCGGGTCGCAGCCCGCCTTCGCCGCCTCGCGGCCGACGTTCACCTCGACGAGCACCTGCGCCGTCGCCTCCTTCCTCTCGAAGCGGCGGGAGATCTCCTGGCCGAGCTCCTCCCGGTCCACGGTGTGGACGAGGGCCACCCGGCCGGCGAGGTACTTCACCTTGTTCGTCTGGAGCCCGCCCACGAAGTGCCACTCGAGCTCGCCGAGGTCCCGGAGGGCCTCCGCCTTCTCCCGCCACTCCTGGACGTAGTTCTCGCCGAAGGCCCGCTGCCCGGCGGCGTAGGCCTCCCGGATGGCCTCGGGCGGCTGGGACTTCGAGACCGCCACGAGCTTCACCCCGGGCGGAATACCGGCGCGGACGCGCGCCAGGCGTGCGGCCAGGGTCTCGGTCACCGCCGCTCCCAGGGGGGGAGGACCCCGAGACCCTCGAGGAGCGAAAGCGTCTCGGCGAGCGGCAGGCCGACCACGTTCGAGACGCTCCCCTCCACCTCGCGCACCAGGGCGCCGCCCGCACCCTGCACGGCGTAGGCGCCGGCCTTGTCGAGCGGCTCTCCGCTCGCCACGTACCAGTCCACCTGGCGGGGAGAGAGCGCGGCGAACCGCACCGTGCTCGACACGAGGGCGCTCGCCTCCGCCGCCTCCATTCCCGGGGCAGCCGGACGGCGCCCGCAGACCCCGGTCCAGACGACGTGGCTCTTCCCGGAGAGGGCGCGGAGCATGCGGCGGGCGTCCTCCGCGTCCGAGGGCTTTCCGAGCACCTCGCTCCCGAGCACCACGGCGGTGTCGGCGGCGAGGACCACCTCTCCCGGCTCCGCCCGGACGGCGAAGGCCTTCTCGCGGGCCACCCGCCGGACGTAGCCGGCGGGGAGCTCCCCGGGCCGGACGGACTCGTCGGTGCCGGCCGGCCGCACCTCGCAGGCGAGCCCCACCGAGGCGAGGAGTTCCCGGCGGCGCGGGCTCTGGGAGGCGAGGACGAGGCGCATTTGACTCGACCGGGGGGTATTGCTACCACGAACGGGAGCCATGGAGTCGAGGGACCTGTTGCGGGAGCTGGAGCGAAGCGTTCGGGAACTCCAGGCTTTCAACGAGATCGGGCGGACGCTCGCAAGCACCCTCGAGCTCCACGAGGTCCTCGCGCTCATCATGGAGAAGGTGAGCATCGTGCTCCGCCCGGGGCACTGGTCCCTGCTCCTCGCGGACGAGGCGAAGAGCGAGCTCGTCTTCGAGATCGTGGTGGGGGAGGGGGCGGAGCGCCTGAAGCCCATGCGCCTCCCCATCGACGAGGGGATCGCCGGGCACGTGGCCCGGTCCGGAGAGCCCCTCCTCCTCGCGGACGCCCGCGCCGATCCGCGCTTCGCCACCCGCTTCGACGAGGCCTCCGGCCTCGTCACCGGGAGCGTGCTGGCGGCGCCGCTCCTCGCCCGGGGCCGGGTGCTGGGCGTCATCGAGCTCGTGAACCCGAAGGGCTCCCGCGTCTTCGACGAGGACGACCTCCGCACGCTGCGGGCGCTCTCCGACTACGCGGCCATCGCCATCGACAACGCCCGGGCCTACGAGCGCATCCGGGAGCTCACGCTGCGGGACGACCACACCGGCCTCTTCAACGCCCGCCACCTCTGGCAGCAGCTCGGCTCGGAGGTGGCTCGCTCCCAGCGCACCAGCCGCCCCTTCTCGCTCGTCTTTCTGGACCTCGACCGCTTCAAGGCCGTGAACGACCGCCACGGCCACCAGGCCGGGAGCGCCGTCCTCCGCGAGGTGGGGGAGCTCATCCGCCAGCGGATCCGCCCGACCGACGTGCCGGTCCGCTACGGGGGAGACGAGTTCGTGGTGCTCATGCCGGAGACCGGGCCGCTCGCGGCGCGGAAGGCGGCGGAGCGGCTGCGCGGAGCGGTGAAAGGCGCCGTCTTCCTCGAGTCCCGGAACCTCGCGGTGCGCATCACCGCGAGCTTCGGGCTCGCGAGCTTCCCGGACGACGGAGAGAGCGCCGAAGAGCTCCTCCACCTCGCCGACGCCGCCATGTACCAAGTGAAGGAGACGACCCGCGACGGGATCGCCGAGGCGAGCTCCCTGAAGTCCCGGTAGGCGACGGGGGCGTCCTAGGATGAGCTCGGCGCACTCCGGAGGAGCGCGTCGTTCACCTTCACCTTGGCGGCTTCGCGGAGCGCCTTCAGCCAGGCGGTCTCGAGCTGCAACTCGCGGGCGGAGCGCAGCTGGGAGGCGACCTCGTCGCTCTGCTCGGCGTACTTCGCCGGGTCCGGGCGCGTCCGCTCCTTCACCTGGGCCACCACCGGCCCGGCAGCGGTCTCGTACACCTCCGGCAGGGCCTGGCCCGCGGAGCGGGCGAAGGCGGCGGCGGCGAGGGCGGGGAGGTCGCCGAGGCGCGGGACCGTCCCTCCGCTCTGCCCGAAGAGTCCCGTCTCCTGCGCGGAGAGCGGCTCGGCGCCGAAGGTCTTGGCCGCGCCCTTCTTCCCGCCCTCGGCGGCCGGGAAGAGGTCGGCGAGCTTCTTGCCGGCCTTCACCTGGGCGAGGGCCTCCCGTGCCTTCCCGAGCGCGAGCTTCTTCGCGGCCTCGGTCTCGAGGAGCTCCCGCGCGATGTCCCCCTGCACCTCGGCGAGGGGCACGGTGCGCGGCTCCTCGACCGCCTCCACCTCGATGAGGTGCCAGCCGAAGCGGGTGCGCACCGGCGGGGAGAGCTCGCCCTTCTTCAGGGCGAAGGCGGCTTCCTCGAAGGGCTTCGCCATCACCCCGGCCCCGAAGAACCCGAGCTCGCCGCCCTTGTCCTTCGTGCCCGGGTCCTCGGAGGCCTCCCGGGCCACGGCCGCGAAGTCCTCCCCCTTCTTCACGCGCTCGGCGAGCGCCTCGACCTTCTTCCGCGCCGCCTCGTCCTGGGCCTGGGGTGCTCCCTCCGGGACGCGCACGAGGATGTGGCGCGCCTGCACCCGCTTCGCCTTCTCGTAGCGGGAGGCGTTCTCCTTGTAGAACGCGGCCACCCGGGCGGCGTTCCCGGCGAGGAAGGCCTTCTCCTCGGCCGGGGTGACGCGCACCTGCTTCTTCGCGGCGGAGAGCGGGAAGCGCACGAAGGCGAGGTTCACCTGGTCGTGCTCGCTCGTCCAGGCCGCCTTCACCTCCTCCGGCGAGACCTGGGCGGACTCGCGGAGGAGCGCCGTCATCCTCGAGAAAAGGAGGTCCTCGCGGAGCTGCTGCTCGAAGCGGTCCTCCGACCCGTAGGCGGCGCGGACGGTCCGCCGGTAGAGCTCGAGGTCGAAGCGCCCCTCGCTCTGGAAGGCGGGGACGGCCCAGATGGCCTGGTTCACCTCGTCGTCGCTCACCGCGAGCCCGCGGCGGCGGGCCTCGCGGACCACGAGGACGCGGTCGACGAGCTGGTTCACGGCGACGTTCCGCAGCCCGAGCTGGTCGGCGAGCTCCCGGGTGAAGGTGGGTCCGACGCGGGTCTGGTAGGTGCGGAAGAGCTGGGCGTAGGCCTGCTCGAATTCGGCCGGGCTCACCACCGTCCCGTCCACCTCCACCGCGTAGGAGGCCTGGGAGAGCCCCTCCGTCTTGCAACCCTGGGAGCCGGGGCCGAAGCTGATGATGAAGACGATGATGATGATGCCGAAGAGGACGTAGGTGAGGACGCTGCGGCTCTTCGAGCGGAGGATGTCCAGCATAAAGCGGGTGCTCCCGGGGAGGCCTAGGAAAGACCGCGGGCGGCGAAGCTGCCGCCGCGGGGTTGAAGAACGTAGCCAACGACGGCTAAAATGCAAGTGATTTCCGGGCCCGGCCGTGGAGCTCGGCCGGAGGGAGTCCGTTGCTCGCACTGCTGAAGCGGTTCAAGGAATTTATCGTGGTGGCGGCCCTCGCCGTCATCCCGCTCGCCATCTTCTTCGCGCACGCGCGCCACCCGAGCGACCGCACCTTCGCGGATCGGCTCGTGCTCGCGGCGACGAGCCCGCTCGAGAAGGCCATCAGCTGGACGGTGACGGGCACCCTCACCGCGATCCAGCGCGTGGCGCGCCTCCGCGGGATCGCAGAGCGGGCCGAGGAGCTCTCCCGGGAGGTGAACCGGCTCCGGTGGGAGGAGCGGGAGATGCAGGAGCTCCGCGCCGAGAACGGGCGGCTCGAGCGCCTGCTCGCCTTCGCGGGCTCCCGGGAGGACCAGAGGATGGTAGGGGCGCTGGTCATCGGGACGCGGATGGACCCGAAGGGGCTCCAGCTCGTCACCATCGACCGGGGCGCGGAGGACGGGCTCAGGCGCATGATGCCGGTGGTGAGCGCCGACGGCGTGGTGGGCCGGATCCACACAGTCTCCGGCCACAGCGCCGACGTCCTCCTCCTCACCGACCGGAACAGCTCGGTCGCGGTGCGAGTCGACCGATCGCGGGCGCGCGCCAACGTGCGGGGGCAGGGGGGGCCGGGTCCCTGCCGGCTCGACTACGCGCTCCGCAACGACGACCTCATCGAGGGGGACCTCCTCGTCACCTCCGGGACCGACGGCGTCTTCCCCCGGGGACTCCCGGTCGGGAAGGCGACCAAGGTGCGGCGCGCCGGCTACGGGCTCTACCAGGCGGCCGAGGTCATCCCCGCCGCCGATGTGAACCGGCTCGAGGAGCTCCTCGTCCTCGTCACGGGCCAGTCGGCTCCAGAGCGGGCCCCAGCGGCCCAGGCCCCGTCCCCGTGAGGTCGGCACTCCGCACCTCGCTCGCGCTCGCCGCGGCCCTGGTCCTCGTGGCCCTCGGGGCGTCGCTCTGCCACTTCCTCGGCGGCGGCGCCGTGAGCCTCGCCCTTCCGGTCCCGGTGGTGGTCTGGCTCGGCCTCGAGGCCGGGCTCGTGGACGGTGCCTTCGCCGCCGCCGCAGTGGGGCTCGTGCTCGACTCGGCCGCCGGAGGTCCCGGGGGCCTCCTCACCTTCCTGTCGGTGGCGCTCTTCTTGGGGAGTCGCGCCGCCGCCGGGGCCTTCGACGCTCGCTCCTCCCTGGGCTTCGCGTTGCTCTCGGGCGCCGCCACCTTCGCCTTCGGCGTGGGCGCCCTCCTCCTCCTCCGCTACGTCGCCCCGGCCGAAGAGGCGCCGCGCCTCGGCCTCGTGGGGCGAGTCCTCGGGGAGGCAGTGCTCACCGCGTTCGCCGCCCCGGCGCTGCGCCTCCTGCTCGACCGCCTGAGCGCCCCGATGAGGCGAGAGGACCCGGGGCTCCTGCGCTAGCCGGGAGCGCTTTCCACATGCCGCTCGTTCCGCAAAGCGAGGTCGATGGGGAGGGCAGGACGTCCCTCTTGTGGATGGGGGCAGTGGTGTCGCTCGCCTTCCTCCTCCTCCTCTCCCGCCTCTACCAGCTCCAGATCCTCCGCGGGGACGAGTACAAGGGGCGCGCCGACGAGAACTTCGTGAAGGAGCTCCGGGTCCCGGCGGACCGGGGCCTGATGCTCGACCGCAACCGCCGCGTCCTCGTGGAGTCCCGCCCGAGCTACGACGTGGTCCTCATCCCCTACTTCTGCGGGAAGCAGTGCGACGAGGTGGTGACCCGGCTCTCCACCATGCTTTCCCTCTCGCACGACGAGGAGCAGCGCGTCTTCGACCACGTGCGCACCGCCCACGGGCTCGTCCGCTTCCGCCCCTTCACCGTGAAGGTGGACATCGGCCGCGACGACCTCGACGTGCTCGAGGCGAACCGCACCGAGCTCTCCGGGGCGGTGGACGTGCTTCCCACCCCGCACCGGAACTACCGCTACGGGGTGTGGGCGAGCCACCTCTTCGGCTACATGAACGAGGTCGGGCCCGACGAGATCGACCGGCTGAACGACGAGCTCGAGGCCGACAACTCGAGCGAGCAGCCCTACCAGCCTGGGGACTTCGTGGGGCGGCGGGGGATCGAGCACCGCTTCGAGCGCGAGATGAGGGGCCTCGACGGGATCCAGAGGGTGGTGGTGGACGCGCGCGGGAACGCGAAGCGCGACTCCGCCCTCATCCCGGAGTCGCAGCGCTACGAGGCCTCGGTCCCGGGCGGCAACCTCGTTCTCTCCCTCGACTGGAGGCTCCAGGAGTTCGCGGAGAAGACCTTCCCGGGGACGGCCGGGGTGGTGCTCGCCATGGAGGCGAAGACCGGCTTCCTGCTCGCCCTCGTCGACCGGCCAGCGGTGGACCCGAACAAGCTCACCGGGCGCGTCACCCGAGCGGAGCTCGCCCAGATCAAGGCAGATCCGCTCCAGCCCGAGCTCTTCCGCGCCATCCAGCAGCACTACCACCCCGGCTCGACCTTCAAGGTGGTGACCGCCATCGCCGCGCTCGAAGAGGGGGTGCTCCGCCCCGGCGGGACGGTGTTCTGCCCCGGCCACTACACCCTCGGCGGCCACAGCTGGCGCTGCGACAAGGAGGCCGGCCACGGCTCGGTGGACCTGCAGCACGCCCTCGGTGCGAGCTGCGACGTGTTCTTCTACTCGCTCGGGGACCGGCTCGGCGCCGACCGGATCGCGAAGTGGGGCGCCCTCCTCGGCCTGGGGAAGGCGACCGGACTCGACCTCGCCGGAGAGGCTCCGGGCGTCATGCCGGACGAGGCCTGGCACGACGCCCACATCCCCGGCGGATACCACCACGGGATGGCGCTCAACCTCGCCATCGGCCAGGGAGACGTGAACGTGACCCCGCTCCAGGAGCTCGTCCTCTACGGGGCGCTTGCCACCGGGAAGGTGTGGAAGCCCCAGGTGGTGCTCCGGGTGGAGGACGCGAAGGGCGAGGTGGTGAGCGAGTTCGCCCCGGAGGAGCGAGGCCGGCTCCCGATCCGGCCGGAGACGCACCAGGCGGTGCTCTCCGGGCTCCTCGCCGCCGTGAACCAGCCCTTCGGGACCGCCTACAGCGCCCGACTCAAGGAGACGGTGCTCGCGGGGAAGACGGGGACGGCCCAGGTGGTGAAGCTCGGGACGAGGCGGCTCAAGGCGTCTCAGGTGAGCTACGCGGAGCGCGACCACGCCTGGTTTGCGGCCTTCGCCCCGGCGGACGACCCGGAGATCGTGGTCGTGGTCCTGAACGAGCACTCCGGCTTCGGGGCCTCGAACGCCGCCCCCACCGCCGCGGCGGTGGTGAGGAAGTGGCTCGAGCTCAAGGAGGAAGACGCCCGGGAGCGAAGGGCGGCGGACCGGCCCGCCGCGGCCCCCGCCGCGCCCCCCAAGGGGGAGCCGCCCGAGCCCCCGCTGGAGACCCCGGGGAAGGCGGCGAAGCCGGCCCGGGCGGCGTTACCCCCGGCCAAGGAGGCCCGACGTGGCGCTTGACGTGACCGGGCTCGCGCGCCTCGGGGCCCCCGAGCGCCGCGCGCTCGCCCGCTTCCCCTGGCACGTCGCCATCCTCGTCCTCTCCATCTCCGCGCTCGGGGTGTGGAACCTCGCCTCGGCCTCGCGGAGCGCCGGATCGCCGGTGTGGGTCTCCCAGGCCACCTGGATGGGCGGGGGGCTGCTCCTCGCCCTCCTCGTGCTCCTCGTCGACTACCGGCTCTTCCAGCGCGCCGCCTGGGTCGCCTACGGGATGGTGGTGCTGCTCCTCGCCGCCGTTCTCGTGAAGGGGCGGGTGGTGATGGGGGCGCGCCGCTGGCTCACGGTGGGCCCGGTGAACTTCCAGCCCTCCGAGCTTGCGAAGCTCGCCGTCATCCTCGGGCTCGCCGCCTGGTTCGCGCGGGACTCCGCCCGGAACCCGAACCGCGGCCCCTACGGGCTCAAGGGGCTCGCCGTGCCGGCGGCCATCACGCTCGTGCCCGCCGCGCTCGTCCTGAAGGAGCCGGACCTCGGAACCGCCATCATCCTCCTCGCCATCGGCACCTCCATGGTCCTCTTCGCGGGGGTGCGCTGGAAGGCCCTCGCCCTCCTCCTCGCGATGGTGGCCGGGGCCTCGCTCGTCGCCTGGCCGCAGCTCAAGCCCTACCAGCGGAAGCGCGTGGAGAGCTTCCTCGACCCGGAGGGCGACGCGCTCGGCGCCGGCTACCACGCCACCCAGTCCATGATCGCGGTGGGGTCCGGGCAGGGCTTCGGGAAGGGCTGGGGGCAGGGGACCCAGACCTTGCTCTCCTTCCTGCCCGAGCAGCACACCGACTTCATCTTCTCGGTGTGGGCCGAGGAGCACGGCTTCGTGGGCTGTCTCCTCCTCCTCGCCCTCTACTACGCGCTCGTGGCCTCGGGCATCACCATCGCCGGCAACGCCCGCGACCGCTTCGGGCGCTTCGTCGCCGTCGGCGCCACCGCCATGATCTTCTGGCACGCCTTCGTGAACATGGGGATGGTGACCGGGGCGCTCCCGGTGGTGGGGGTGACGCTCCCGCTCATGAGCTACGGAGGCTCCTCCATCGTGGCGGTCTACCTCGCAGTGGCGCTCCTCGCGAGCGTGGGCACGCGCCGCTTCGTGAACTGACGCGCGGCCACGCCCCGCGCCCCAGGCACTAGAGGCGTGGGAGGCGCCCGGGGAAGGACGCAGACGGCCGCTCTAGACCGCGACCTTCTTCACGCTCTCCACGAGGCGCGAGCGGTCCGCTCCGACCACCGTGTCCACCACCCGACCGCCCTTGAAGACGAGGAGGGTGGGGATGGAGCGGATGTTGTACTTCTGCGCCACCGCCTGGTGCTGGTCGATGTCCATCTTGCCGACCTTCACCTTTCCCTTGAACTCGTCGGCGATCTGGTCGACGACCGGGGCGATGGCCTTGCAGGGCCCACACCACACGGCCCAGAAGTCCACGAGCACCGGGATCTCGCTCTTCAGCACCTCTGCGTCAAAGGTGCCGTCCTGAAGGGTGACGACGTTCGAGGAAGCCATGGACCCTCTGTCTAACCACTCGGGCGCGCGCTGGCAAGCGACCGCGGGGGCATGGTAGCTTCATCCCACCGCCACGGCGGCGGTTTTTCCCCGAACGAGACCTCCCCCATGGCTCCCGGCCTCCTCTTCGTCTCCCAGGCGCTCATCGACACCTGGGCCGGGCAGAGGCGCATCGACTTCGTCGGCAACGTGATGACGCTCCTCGCCGGCGAGGGAAGCGGACGGAGCTACGCGCTCGAGCCGGCGGTCCGGTTCCTGAAGGTCATCGGGGCCGACCTCGACCCCCACCAACTCGTCGCCAAGGTGAAGCCGCTCGCTCCGCTCCGGGAGCAGGGAGCGGAGGCGGTCGAGAACTCGGTCGTCCTGGGGGACGTCGCCTACGAGGTCGAGCAGGGCTTCCTCGCCGAGGCCTCGGCCGTCCAGGCGGCGGTGAGCGCCCCCGTCGCCGAGGGCGGGGCGAGGTCCACGCCTCCCGGGCCGGCCCACCGCGCTCCGCCAACCGCGCCCGACGCTCCGCCCGGGGCCGGGACGCCGGCCTCTAAACCGCCCGAGCGGCCAGAGCCACAAGCGGCGCCTCGCGCCGACTCCAGGCGGCCGGGGATGCCGAAGGACCTCGAGGAGCGGCGCAAGGAGGCCGAGGCCCTGGCAAGGTTCCTGCTAGACAACCTCTCCTAGTCTCCGCCCGGCGCAGGGAGTGCGCGTCCCTTGTGCCAACGAGCCCCCGATGGGGTAGAACCCGGTGCCGCGCTAAAGCCCCCCGCAGGCCACCCGCGAGAACTCGAGATGAGCATCCAGGTGCTACGCATCGCCGCCCTCTTCTACGCCGCCGCGGCGACTCTCTACGTCCTCTACTTCGCCCGCCCTCGCCACACCGCCCTCGCCGCCACCGGACAGTGGCTCCTCGGCCTCGCCTTCGCGGTCCACGCCGTCTCCATCGGCCTCGGCTGCAAGGAGTACGGGGGAGCGGAGTTCTTCAGCCTCCGCGGCGGGCTCGTCACCATCGCCTGGCTCGCGGCCGGCGCCTACCTCGTCCTGCAGCGGCTCTACCGCACGCCGACCGTCGGCGCCTTCATCGTCCCCCTCATCCTCGTCGTCATCGTCCCAGCCCTCTTCCTCGCCGGGCCGAACCTCCCCGAGGGCCTCTCGGATACCGTGCGTCGCCCGGTCCTCACCCTCCACATCGTCTCGGCGCTCCTCGGGGTCGCCATCTTCGCCATCGCCTTCGTGGTGGCGGTCATGTACCTCCTCCAGGAGCGGGAGGTGAAGGGCAAGCACTTCGGCGCCCTCTTCTCTCGGCTCCCCTCCCTCGACTCCCTCGACCAGCTGAACCAGAGGCTCGTGCGGGCCGGCTTCGTGGTGTTCTCGGTGGCGCTCGTGCTCGGGAGCCTCGTCGCCCGCCACGTCTGGAAGGCGGCCTGGGAGTGGGATCCGCAGCAGGTGAGCTCGCTCGTCGTCTGGGGGCTCTACGGGGCCATGGTGCAGCTCCGCCACACCGGCTGGCACGGCCGCCGCTACGCCTCCCTCACCATCTTCGGCTTCGTGCTCGTCATCGGGTCGATGGTGGCCTTGAACGTCATCCCCGGGGCGACGCGCCACGGAGGGAACTTTCAGTGAGCTCGTCGCCCGAGTTCTTCCTGGTGGGGCTCTCCCACAAGAGCGCCCCGGTCGCGGTGCGCGAGAAGGTGGCGCTCTCCGGGGAGGAGCTCAAGGAGGCGCTCGTCGGTCTCAGGAATTCCGGGGGCGTCCGCGAGGCCATGGTGGTCTCCACCTGCAACCGGGTAGAGGTGTACGTCTACTCGGAGTCGCTGGAGCAGGGGCGCCGCTTCTTCCTCGACCGGACCGCGGACGCGCAGGGTCACCTCTACGAGCGCTCCGGGCGGGAGGCGGTGCGACACTTCTTCCGGGTGGCGGCGAGCCTCGACTCCATGGTGGTGGGCGAGCCGCAGATCCTCGGCCAGGTGAAGGAGGCCTACGGCGTCGCGAGCTCGGCGGAGTCGGCAGGGACCTTCGTCTCCCGGCTCTGCAACCGGGCCTTCGCCGCCGCGAAGAGGGTCCGCAGCGAGACTGACATCGCGAAGGGCGCCGGGAGCGTCTCCCAGGTGGCGGTGGAGCTCGTGGAGAAGATTTTCGGGGACCTCAAGGGGAGGAGCGTCCTGCTCGTCGGCGCCGGCAAGATGGGGGCCCTCTCCGCCAAGGCGCTCCGCGACCTCGGGTGCGACCGCATCCTGGTCGCGAACCGATCCCCGGAGCGGGCGAAGGCTCTAGCCGTCGAGGTGGGCGGGCAGGCGGAGCCCTGGGAGACCCTCACGAGCCTCCTCGCGCTCGCCGACGTCGTCATCGTCTCCACCGGGGCCCCGAACTACGTCATCACCCGCGAGCTCGCCGCCCAGGTGATGAAGACCCGGCGCCAGCGCTCCGCGTGCTTCATCGACCTCTCCGTGCCCCGGAACGTCGACCCAGCGCTCT
>Ga0335077_10004604_pt1 | contig 16829 bp, 15 predicted proteins | sample Lox_Sample_31_FD_207151 | JGI IMG/M metagenome (GOLD analysis project Ga0335077, IMG submission 207151) | Soil microbial communities from Loxahatchee National Wildlife Refuge, Florida, United States - Lox_Sample_3.1 | ecosystem: Environmental > Terrestrial > Soil > Wetlands | place: USA...
CACAGGTGATCGGTCTCCCACAAGGCCTGGAAGATGCGCAGCTTCGCCCAGAACCCCACCAGCGGCGGCACGCCGGCGGTGGAGAACATGAGCAGCATCATGGCGAACGCGAGCAGCGGGTCGCGCTGGTGCAGGCCGCGGTAATCCTCCAGCCGGTCGGCCTCGAAGCCCTTGCGGCTGGCCAGCAGGATGACGCCGAAGGAGCCGAGCGCCATGAGCACGTAGACCAGGGTGTAGTAGAGGGCCGCGGCATAGCCATCGGGCGTGCCGGCGACGAACCCGAGCACGATGAAACCGACGTTGGCAATGGTGGAATAGGCCAGCATGCGCTTGAGGTTAGTCTGCACAATGGCCACAACGTTCCCTACCACCAGGGTGAGGACCGCCAGCACGGCGAGCATCTGGGTCCATTCCAGCGTGACCCCGCCGAGGCCCTGGGCCAGCAGCCGCAGCGCGAGGGCAAAGTAGGCGAGCTTGGGAACGGTGCCGATGAAGAGCGTGACGCTGGTGGGCGCGCCCTCGTAGACATCCGGCAGCCACATGTGGAACGGCACGGCGCCGAGCTTGAAGGCGACTGCCACCACGATGAAGACCAGTCCCATGACCACCCCGAGCGAGGTCGGAGAGCCCAGCCGCACCGCCAGTTCGCCCAGGTCCAGGGTGCCGGTCAGCCCGTAGATCAGCGACATGCCATACAGCAGCGCCCCGGAGGCTATGGCGCCCAGCACGAAGTACTTCATCGCCGACTCGGCGGCGATCCCCGAGTCGCGGTCGAAGGCCACCATCGCGTACACCGAGAGGGCGAGCAGTTCAACACCCAGGTACACCGTGAGCAGGCTGCCGGCGGAGACGAGCACGAAGATGCCCAGCAGCGCCGTGAGTGCCAGCACGTAGTACTCGCCACGCAGCATGTTGCGGTTGACCAGGTAGGCCCGCGAATACAGCAGCGCCACCGCCACCACCAGGAAGCCGGCGAGCTTGAGCACGAAGGCCAGCTCATCGGCCACGTACATCCCCTGCAGCAGCACCACGCGCTCGCTGACGTGCGCATACCGCACCGTGAACGCAGCGCTCACCGCCAGCGCCACGAGCGTCAGGGTCGCCGTCAGCTGCGTGCGCCGAGAGGCGAACACGTCGATGAGCAGCAGCGCGCACACCGCGACCAGCAGGCAGATCTCCGGCGTGGCGGGAGCGAGGCTCGACCAGCTGAAGGGGGTTTCGGGCATGGCGGTGTCTTCTGCGGCAGCTAGAGCTTGGAGGCGATCGCCTGGGTCACCAGGTGCTGGATGGTGGGCTGCATCACCTTCAGCAGCGGTGCCGGCCACACTCCCACCAGCAGCACGGCCGCGGCCAGCGCGCCGAGCACCACGAACTCGCGGCCGTTCAGGTCCTGAAGCGCGGCCACGCGCGGACTGGTGACCGGGCCGAACACCACGCGCTTGACCAGCCACAGCGTGTAGGCCGCGCCGAGCACGAGCGTGACCGCGGCGAGGAAGGAGAACCAGAAGCTCGCGCGGAAGCTGGCGATGATGACCAGGAACTCCCCGACGAAGCCGGAGGTGCCGGGCAGGCCCGTGTTGGCGAGCGCAAACAGCACCATGAAGGCGGCGAACACCGGCATGGTGTTGATGACGCCGCCGTAGTCGGCGATCTGGCGGCTGTGCACGCGGTCATACAGCACCCCGACGCACAGGAACAGCGCTCCCGAGATGAGCCCGTGCGAGACCATCTGCACCATGGCGCCATCGAGCCCCATCCCGGCACCCTGGACGCTGCCGGTCTGACGCACGATCTCGTAGATCACGAAGGCGCCGAGGGTGACGAAGCCCATGTGCGCGATCGAGGAATAGGCGATCAGCTTCTTCATGTCCTGCTGCACCAGGGCGACAAAGCCGATGTACACCACCGCGATCAGCGACAGCGAGATCACCAGCAGGTCAAGCTCGCGGCTGGCATCGGGCGCGATCGGCAGGCTGAAGCGCAGGAATCCGTAGCCACCCATCTTCAGCATGATGGCCGCCAGGATCACCGAGCCCCCGGTCGGGGCCTCGACGTGCGCATCGGGCAGCCAGGTGTGCACCGGCCACATCGGCACCTTGACCGCGAACGCCAGCAGGAACGCCAGGAAGATCCAGCGCTGCTCGATGAGCGTCAGTGGCAGCCCCTGCAGGCCGGCGATCGAGTAACTGCCGCCCTTCACGTACATGTAGATGAGCGCGGCCAGCATGAACACCGAGCCGAGGAAGGTGTAGAGGAAGAACTTGATGGTGGCGTAGACGCGGCGCGGACCGCCCCAGATGCCGATGATGAGGAACATCGGGATCAGCATCGCTTCCCAGAAGAAGTAGAACAGCAGTCCGTCGAGTGCCGCGAACACCCCGATCATCAGGCCTTCCATGATGAGGAAGGCGGCGAAGTACTGCGCCGGGCGCTTCTCGATCACGGTCCAGCCGGCGATGACCACCGGCACGGTCATGAAGGCCGTGAGCACGATCAGCGGCATGGAGATGCCATCGACGCCGAGCGCGTAGTAGGCGTTGAAGCGCGGGATCCACGGCAGGGTCTCGGGGAACTGCATGGCCGCCGTGCCCGGCTGGAAGGAGCTCCACAGGGGTACCGCCAAGAAGAGCGTGGCGAGTGACCCGAGCAACGCCAGCCAGCGGCCGGCGACGATGTTACGGTCGCCGAGCAGCAGCACCGCCACACCCGCGAGGATCGGCAACCAGATCAGGACTGACAGCAGGCCGTGCATACCTTAGTACTTCATGATGCTCAGAGGTGCGCCAGGAACCAACCGAGCAGCAGCGCCAGCCCGATCATCATCCAGAACGCGTACGAGTAGAGGTAGCCGCTCTGCACCCGGCGCACCACGCCGCCGAACCAGCCGATCCCGGCCGCCGTGCCGTCCACCAGCGCGCCGTCGATCAAGCCCTGGTCCCCGCCCTTCCACAGAGCGATACCGATGCCACGCGTGAGCGCCGCCACGACGTGCTCGTTGAACCAGTCGAAGTAGTACTTGTGGGTCAGCAGCGTGCGCAGCACCCTGAGGCGCGCGGCCGCCATGTCCGCCAGCGACGGTCGCCACAGGAAGCAGACCCAGGCGGTGATGACACCGGCGAGCGCAAACCAGAACGGCAGCGACAGGAAGCCATGCACACCGGCGGCGGCCGCGCCGGGGAATTCCTCGCCGAGGCGGCCGAGCACGTTGTTGCCCGGCAGCACGAAGATGGACCTTCCGAAGTAGCTGCCATAGAGCACCGGCGCGACCGTGAGCGCGCCGATCAGCACCGAGGGGATGGCGAGCGCGATGAGCGGCAGCGTCACCACCAGCGGGCTCTCGTGCGGCTCGTGCGCCCCGGCATGCCCGTCCGGCTCGTGGTGCGACTCGGCGCTGCCCTCGGCGACGCTGGCCACGCCGCCATGCGCGCCCTCCCCGTGCGCGGCACCCTGGGCGTGGCGGAAGCGCTCCGGCCCGTGGAAGGTGAGGAAGAGCATGCGGAAGGTGTAGAGCGCGGTGACGAAGACGCCGCACAGCACGCACCAGTAGGCATAGCCGGCCCCGAAGCGCTGCGATGCGCCCACCGCCTCGATGATGGCGTCCTTGGAGTAGAAGCCGGAGAAGAACGGCGTGCCGATGAGCGCCAGCGCGCCGATCCAGCAGGTGACCGCGGTGATCGGCATGTACTTGGCCAGGCCGCCCATCCTGCGCATGTCCTGCTCGTGGTGCATGCCGATGATCACCGAGCCGGCCGCGAGGAACAGCAGCGCCTTGAAGAACGCGTGCGTCATCAGGTGGAACATGCCGGCACCGTAGGCCGACACCCCGAGCGCGACCGTCATGTAGCCGAGCTGCGAGAGCGTCGAGTAGGCGATGACGCGCTTGATGTCGTTGTTCACCACACCGAGCAGGCCCATGAAGAAGGCGGTGGTGGCACCGATCACCAGCACGAACGACAGCGCGCCTTCCGAGTACTCGAACAGCGGCGACATGCGCGCCACCATGAAGATGCCCGCGGTCACCATGGTGGCCGCGTGGATCAGGGCCGAGATCGGCGTCGGGCCTTCCATCGAGTCCGGCAGCCACACGTGCAACGGCACCTGCGCTGACTTGCCCATGGCGCCGACGAACAGGCACACGCAGGCGAGCGTGAGCGCGTTCACGCTCCAGGTGCTCGACAGCGGCACCAGCGCCTGCGCCATGCGCGGCGCTGCGGCGAAGGCCTCGGCGTAGTGCACGGAGTTGGTGAAGTAGGCGAGCGCCGCGATGCCGAGCACGAAGCCAAAGTCGCCGATGCGGTTGACGATGAAGGCCTTGAGGTTGGCGAAGATCGCCGACGGCCGCGTGTACCAGAAGCCGATCAGCAGGTAGGACACCACGCCGACGGCTTCCCAGCCGAAGAATAGCTGCATGAAGTTGTTCGCCATCACCAGCATCAGCATGGAGAAGGTGAACAGCGAGATATAGCTGAAGAAGCGCGTATAGCCCGGGTCATCGCGCATGTAGCCGATGGTGTAGACGTGCACGCACAGCGACACGAAGCTCACCACCACCATCATGAGCGCGGTCAGGCGATCGACCAGGAAGCCGACCGGCATGCTCATGCCATCACTGATGAGCCACTCGTACACCGTGCCGTCGTAAGCCGGCACGCCGTCCCAGTAGATGGCGCGCAGCACGCCGCATGAGAGGTAGCAGCTGACCGCCACGCCGGCGATGCACACGACGTGCGCCGCGGTGCGCCCGATGAAGCGCCCGCCGAGACCGGCGATGAGCGCGGCCACGAGCGGCAGCAGCGGTACGGCGAGCAGCACGTGCGGATTCATTCGGTGCGCTAGCCTTTCAGCGTGTTCAGGTCTTCGACGTTGATCGTGCGGCGCTCGCGGAACAGCACGACCAGGATGGCAAGCCCGATGGCCGACTCGGCCGCCGCCACGGTGAGCACGAAGAACACGAACACCTGGCCGTTGACGTCATTCAGGTAGCGCGAGAAGGCGATGAAGTTGAAGTTCGCCGCCAGCAGCAGCAGCTCGACGCACATCAGCAGCAGGATGACGTTCTTGCGGTTGAGGAAGATGCCGGCGACCGCGAGCGAGAACAGGATGCCGGACAGCGTCAGCAGCTGCGCAAGACTGATCATGCGCCCTTCTCCGGGTCCATCTTTACGATGCGCAGCCGCTCGGCGGCGCGTACCGCGACCTGCGCCTCAACGTCCTGCTGCTTGTGCCCGGCACGCTGGCGCATGGTGAGCGCGATGGCAGCGATGATGGCCACCAGCAGCAGCACCGCGGCCAGCTCCAGCGGATAGGCATAGCGGGTGTAGAGCACCTCGCCGAGCGCGAGCGTGTTGCTGTAATCGGCCGGGGTGGGCGCCGCGCCGCGATGCACGTCGATCCCGAGCGCGCCCTTGGCCCACACCACGCCCACGATCTCGACGATCACCGCCAGCGCGGTGAGCCAGCCCAGCCAGGCGAAGCGGGTGAACCCCTGGCGCAGCTCCGCCAGGTTGATGTCCAGCATCATGACGACGAACAGGAACAGCACCATCACGGCGCCGACGTACACGAGTACCAAAACCACGGCGAGGAACTCGGCCTCGAGCAGCAGCCAGATGGCGGCCGAGGTGACGAAGCACATGACCAGCGCCAGCGCCGAGTACACCGGATTGCGCGCGCCGATGACCCCGACCGCGGCGATCACCAGGATGGCGCTGAAAACGTAGAAGAGCGTGGCGACCAGCATGGATGCTTCTCTAGCGGTACGGGGCGTCCGCCGCCTTGTCGGTGGCGATCATGGCCTCGTAGCGCTCGCCGACCGCCAGCAGCTTGTCCTTGTTCATGATGTTCTCGCCGCGCTTCTCCATGTGGTACTCGTGGATGCGCGTCAGCACGATGGCGTCCACCGGGCAGGCCTCCTCGCAGAAGCCGCAGTAGATGCACTTGAACAGGTCGATGTCGTAGCGCGAGGTGCGTCGCGTGCCATCCGGCCCGACCTCCGAATCGATGGTGATGCACACCGCCGGGCACACCGCTTCGCACAGCTTGCAGGCGATGCAGCGCTCCTGGCCGTTCGGGTAGCGTCGCAGCGCGTGCAGCCCGCGGAAGCGCGGGGACTGCGGGGTCTTCTCCTCGGGGTAGTTGAGCGTGTACTTGCTCGCGAAGAAGGTGCGCGCGGTCACCGACATCCCCTTGAGGAGTTCCGGCAGCAGGAAGGTCTTGAAAGGATTCCAGGCCATGATGAGTTCAGACTTCAGTGAAACCAGGGCCGCGACCAGGGGCCGATCCGGCAGACAAGCATCAGCATCTCGATGCCGATCCACACCAGCGTCACCGGGATCAGCGCCTTCCACCCCAGGCGCATGATCTGGTCGTAGCGGTAGCGCGGGAAGGTGGCGCGGAACCACAGGAACAGGAACACCAGTGCGAACATCTTCATGAACAGCCAGACGAAGCTCGGCTGCCCGAGGAAGGTGTGCCCGAGCCCCGGGTAGCCCTCGAATGGCCCCTGCCAGCCGCCGAAGAAAAACACCGCGGTGAGCGCCGAGATCAGGATCATGTTGGCGTACTCGGCGAGGAAGAAGAGCGCGAACGCGATGCCCGAGTACTCCACGTGAAAGCCGGCCACGATCTCGGACTCGCCTTCGGCCACGTCAAAGGGCGCGCGATTGGTCTCGGCCACCCCGGAGATGAAGTACACCAGCAGCAGCGGAAACAGCCACAGCCAGTTCCACGACAGCATGCCGCCGGCCTGAGTAGCCACGATCTTGCCGAGGTTCATGGTGCCGGTGGCCATGAGCACTCCCACCAGCGCAAAGCCCATGGCGATCTCGTAGGCCACCATCTGCGCGGCCGAGCGCATGGCGCCGAGGAAGGCGTACTTCGAGTTCGCCGCCCAGCCGGCGATGATGACGCCGTAGACGCCCATCGAGGTGAGCGACAGCAGGTACAGCAGGCCGGCGTCCGCTTTGGAGATGACCAGCTCGGGGGACAGCGGGATCACCGCCCAGGCGGCGAAGGCCGGGATGAGCGCGATCGCAGGGGCGACGCGGAACAGCAGCTTATTGGCGCGCGCCGGGATCACCACTTCCTTGATGAGCAGCTTGATGACGTCGGCGAACGGCTGGCCGAGGCCGGGGAACAGCCCGAGCAGGCGCACCCGGTTGGGGCCGCGCCGCAGCTGCATCCAGCCGATCACCTTGCGCTCCCAGAGCGTGAGGAAGGCGACGCTCAGGATGAGCGCGACCGTGACGATCAGGATCCAGACGGTCGTGCGCACGAGCTCCGGCAGCGCGGCCCAGCTGAGCAGCACCTTGTGCACACTCTCGGACATCAGTACGTGACCACCGGCGTGCGCCCCTCGCGCGTGCGCTGCAGCGAGCCGGCGCGGCGCACCAGCGCGTCCAGCTGATACATCGGCACGTCGATGAGGCCGGCCGCGTCGGCGCCAGTTGGCGCCGCGCCCACAACATGGGTGCCCTGGTAGGGTGCCGGCTGCACCTGGGCGCAGGCCGTGCGCACCTCCTGCAGCACGTCCTCGGCTGACTGGTATTCGAAGCCGGCGAGCCCGAGGAGGTTGCCGAGCACGCGCAGCACCTTCCAGCCCGGGCGCGCCTCGCCCACCGGCGCCGCCGCCCCGCGCTGGCTCTGCCACACGCCCTCGCAGTTCACGAAGGTGCCGGCGGTCTCGGCGAACGTGCCCATCGGCAGCATCACGTGCGCCACCGCCTTCATCTCCTCGCTCACGAAGGGCGTGACCGCCACCACGAACTCGCTGCGCCCGAGGGTGCGCAGCGCCTCCGGGTCGAGGGCATCGATGGTCGGCTCGATGCCGCCGAACAGCAGGTAGGCGCGCAGCGGCTCGCGCAGCATCTGGCGCACGTTCAGGCCCGGGCTGGCCACCGCGCGCCCCCCCGCCTCGCGGTGCGGCAGCGCGCCGGCCAGATACGCCCCGACGCCGTTGCCGCCCTCGGCGATGCGCCCCAGCGTGGCGCCCGTCAGGCTGGCGAGCGCGGCGGCCAGGGCGCGCAGGTCGATGAAGCGCGCGTGCCGGGCCAGCAGCGCACCGAGCCAGAGCGCGCGGTGCTCACCGGCGAGCAGGCTCTGCGCGATGGCGCGGTGCTCCTCCTCTATATGGGCCGCCTGCACGGCTGCGCTCAGGTGCGCCGGCACGCTCTTGCCGGACAGCTGCGCCGCCGCGCCGAGCAGTGCCGCCAGCTCACCCACGAATGCCGGCGGTGCCGCCTGGCGGTAGTTCCTGACCGGAAACAGGTACGGAAACCGGGCCGGGTTCACGAAGCTCACCTGCGCACCGCGGCCGGCGGCCTTGCGCACCCGGTGGGCCAGCAGCGGCGCCTCGCGCCGCAGGTTCGAGCCGATCACGAGCAGCGCATCGAGCGCATCCACCTGCGCCACGCGCATGCCGAGCGCCGGCACCACCGGGTCGGCGTCGCGGTCGCGGAAGTCGCGCTGGCGCAGGCGGTGGTCGACGTTGTGGCTCTTCAGGCCACGCACCAGGCGCTGCACCAGGTAGAGCTCCTCGAGGGTCGCGGTGGGCGCGGCGAGCGCGCCCAGCTGGGGGACCCGGCTGCGCAGCCCCTCGGCCACCTGGGCCAAGGCGCTCTCCCAGTCGCTCTCCACCCATTCACCGCCACGCCGCACCAGGGGCTTGCGCAGCCGGTCCTCGCTGTAGATGCCCTCGTAACTGAAGCGGTCGCGATCGGCGATCCAGATCTCGTTGACAGCCTCGTTCTCGCGCGGCACGACGCGCTTGAGGGTGCCGCGCAGGACGTGCGCGAACAGGTTGGTGCCGACCGCATCGTGCGGCGAGATGAGCGCGGTCGAGGTCATCTCCCAGGCGCGGGCACTGAAGCGGTACGGCTTGGAGACCAGCGCCCCCACCGGGCACAGGTCGATGACGTTGCCGGAGAGCTCGTGGTCCACCGTGCTCTCGATGTAGGTGCGTACCGCCACGTTCTCGCCGCGGCCGATCATACCGAGCTCCTGCACCCCGCCGATCTCCTCGGTGAAGCGCACGCAGCGCGTGCACTGGATACAGCGGGTCATGTCGGTGGCGATCAGCGGGCCGAGATTCTCATCGAGTACCGCGCGCTTGCCCTCGTTGTAGCGCGAAGCGTCGCGGCCGAAGCCGACCGCCAGGTCCTGCAGCTCGCACTCCCCGCCCTGGTCGCAGATCGGGCAGTCGAGCGGGTGGTTGATGAGCAGGAACTCCATGGTGGCGCGCTGCGCCGCGATGGCCTTGGGCGACTTGGTGAAGACCTTCATGCCCTCGGTGATCGGCGTGGCGCACGCGGGCATCGGCTTGGGCGCCTTCTCCACCTCGACCAGGCACATGCGGCAGTTGGCGGCGATGGCGAGCTTCTCGTGGTAACAGAAGCGTGGCACGTAGGCGCCGTGCGCGTCGGTGGCGCGGATGAGCATCTCGCCCTTCTTCGCCTTCACCGCGACGCCGTCGATCTCTATGCTGACCAGATCATCCGCCATGCCAGTTATCCGTTGTGTCCCGTGGCCACGACTACGCGGCTGCCGCCGCGCGCGTGTCGCTGACCAGACTGCGGCCAGCGTGGTCGATCATGTACTCGAACTCGTGCCGGAAGTGTTTGAGGAAGCTCTGCACCGGCCAGGCCGAGGCGTCCCCGAAGGCGCAGATGGTGTGGCCCTCGATGCGGTTGGCCACGTCCACCAGCAGCGCGAGCTCCTCGCGCCGCCCCTGCCCGGCGAGCACCCGCTTCAGCAGCCGGTTCATCCAGCCGGTGCCCTCGCGACAGGGTGTGCACTGCCCGCACGACTCGGCGTAGTAGAAGCGCGAGATGCGCTCGAGCACCCGCACCATGCAGGTGGTCTCGTCCATGACGATCGCCGCACCGGTGCCGAGCGCCGAGCCGGCCGCCTTCACCGAGTCGTAGTCCATGTTGGTCTTGAGCATGACGTCCCCGGGCACCACCGGCACCGAGACGCCGCCGGGAATCACGGCCTTGAGCTGGCGCCCGCCCAGCACTCCGCCACACAAGGCCAGCAGGTCCGCGAACGGGATGCCGAGCGGCAGCTCGATGTTGCGCGGCCGCTCGATGTGCCCGGACACCGAATAGATCATGGTGCCGCCGGAGTTGGCCGGACCGAGCCCGGCGAACCAGGCTGGACCCTTGCGCAGGATGGTCGGCACGGAGGCGAAGCTCAGCGTGTTGTTGATGGTGGTGGGCGCACCGTACACGCCGAAGTTGGCGGGGAACGGCGGCTTGAAGCGCGGCCGCCCCGGCTTGCCCTCGAGCGACTCGAGCAGCGCGGTCTCCTCGCCGCAGATGTAGGCACCGGCGCCGACGTAGCTGTACAGGTCGAAATCGACGCCGCTGCCGCGCACGTTCTTGCCCAACAGGCCGGCCGCGTAGGCGTCCGCCAGCGCGGCCTCGAAGCGCGGCACGGGCTCGCCCAGGAACTCACCGCGGATGTAGTTGTACGCCACGGTCGAGTTGGTCGCGTAGCCTGCGATCGCCAGGCCCTCGATCACCGCGTGCGGGTTGTAGCGCAGGATGTCGCGGTCATGGCAGGTGCCCGGCTCGCTCTCATCGGAGTTGCACACCAGGTACTTCTGCACCGGCGAGTTGCGCGGCATGAAGCTCCACTTGGTGCCGGTGGGAAAGCCGGCGCCGCCGCGTCCGCGCAACCCGGACGCCTTGACCTGCTCGATGATCTGCTCGCGCGGCGGCTTGTCCTTGAGCAGCTGCTCCCAGACGCTGTAGCCGCCGATGGAGCGGTAGGTCTCCAGCGTCCACGGGCGCTCGAGCTTCAGCGGCTCGAACACCGTCAGGTTCATGCGCGCGGCGTACTGACTCTCGAGGTCGCTCACTTCAGCTCATCCAGTATCTGCTCGAGTTTCTCGGCGGTCAGGTGCTCGTGGAACACGTGGTCCACCATCATCATCGGTGCGCCGGTGCAGGCCGCCAGGCATTCCTCCTCCTGCTTCAGGAAGATGCGCCCGTCGGCGGTGCTCTGATTCGGACCGATGCCGAGCTTCTTCTGCGCGTGCGCGAACAGCTCCTCGCCGCCGCGCAGCAGGCAGGAAATGTTGGTGCAGATGCTCACGTGGTGACGCCCGCACGGGTGGGTCTCGAACATGGAATAAAAGGCGGCCACCTCGTACACCTGCACCGGCGGCAGCTGCAGGTACTCGGCCACCGCGTCCATGAGCTCGCTGGTGAGGAAGCCGTGGTTCTGCTCCTGCGCGGCGCGCAGCGCCGCGATGCAGGCCGAGCGCTGCCGCCCGGGCGGAAACTTCGCCACCCAGTGGTCGATCTCGGCGCGCGACGCCGCGCTCAGCAGCGCGCTCTTGCCCGGAGCGCCGGCAGGGCCGTCAGTGCTCACCGGTCGATCTCTCCGAAGACGATGTCCTGGGTGCCAATCACCGCCACCACGTCCGCCAGCATGTGGCCGCGGCTCATCTCCTCGAGCGCCGCCAGGTGCGGGAAGCCCGGCGCGCGGCACTTGAGGCGGTAGGGCTTGTTGGCCCCGTCCGAGACCAGGTAGATGCCGAACTCGCCCTTGGGCGCCTCCACGGCCGCGTAGGTCTCGCCGGCCGGCACTTCATAGCCCTCCGTAAAGAGCTTGAAGTGGTGGATGAGCGATTCCATGTCCTCCTTCATGTGCTCGCGCGAGGGCGCGCGCACCTTGCGGTCATCGATCATGACGGCGCCGGGGTTGGCCCTGAGCCAGTCGATGCACTGGCGCACGATGCGATTCGCCTGGCGCATCTCCTCGACGCGTACCAGGTAGCGGTCGTAGCAGTCCCCGTGCGTGCCCACCGGCACGTCGAACTGCATGCGTTCGTACACCTCGTACGGCTGCTTCTTGCGCAGGTCCCACGCGATGCCCGAGCCGCGCAGCATCGGTCCGGAGAAACCGAGCTGCAGCGCCCGCTCCGGGCTCACCACGCCGATGTTGACGGTGCGCTGCTTCCAGATGCGGTTGTCGGTGAGCAGCGTCTCGAAGTCATCCACGGCCTTGGGGAAGGCCTCGGTGAAGGCCTGCAGGAAGTCCAGCATCGTCCCGGAGCGCGCCTCGTTCATGCGCGCCGCCTCCTTGGCCGAGCGCCACTTGGAGGCCTGGTACCGGGGCATCGCCTCCGGCAGGTCGCGATAGACCCCGCCCGGCCGGTAGTAGGTGGCGTGCATGCGCGTGCCCGAGACCGCCTCGTACACGTCCATGAGCTCCTCGCGCTGCTTGAAGCACAGCAGGAACACCGTCATCGCGCCGATGTCCAGGCCGTGGGCGCCAAGCCACATGAGGTGATTGAGGATGCGCGTGATCTCATCGAACATGACGCGGATGTACTGCGCACGCTCGGGGGGCGTGATGCCCAGCAGCCGCTCGATGGCGAGCACGTAGGAGTGCTCGTTGCACATCATGGAGACGTAGTCGAGCCGGTCCATGTAGCCGATCGACTGGTTGAAGGGCTTGGACTCGGCGAGCTTCTCGGTCGCGCGGTGCAAAAGCCCGATGTGCGGATCGGCCTTCTGGATGACCTCGCCATCCAGCTCCAGCACCAGGCGCAGCACGCCGTGCGCCGCCGGGTGCTGCGGACCGAAGTTCATCGTGTAGTTGCGGATCTCGCTACTCATCGGTGTGCTGGCCGCCTCAGCGCGGCGCCGGCGGGTCCTTCAGGGCCGGCTCGTAGCGGTTGTCGTGGCGAATTACCTTCGGCACCAGCACCCGCGGGGTGATGCTCACCGGCTGATACACCACGCGGCCCTTGGCGGGGTCGTACAGCACCTCGACGTTGCCGATGAGCGGGAAGTCCTTGCGGAACGGGTGGCCGATGAAGCCGTAGTCGGTGAGGATGCGGCGCAGGTCCGGGTGGCCGCGGAACAGGATGCCGAAAAGATCGAAGGCCTCACGCTCGAACCAGTTGGCGGCGGCCCATACCCCGATCACCGAGTCGATCACCGGCTCTTCGCTGTCGGGCAGCCGTACGCTCAGGCGCAGGCGCTGGTTGTGGGTGATAGAGAGCAGGTTGTAGGTCACACCGAAGCGACGCTCGGCTTGCTCGGGAGTGAGCTCCGGTCGCGCCACCCGGGCACGGCTGAAGCCCGAGCGCGTGGCGCTCTGCGTCTGCCAGTCGTCGCGCCCGTAGTGCAGGTAATCGACGCCCGCCAGGTCCATCAGCTGCTCGAACTTCAGCTCCGGCGCATCACGCAGCGTGCGGCACACCGTCAGCAGCGCCGCCGGCTCGCTCTCGTAGGCGAGCTCGTGGGCGAGCGCGCCCGTGCGCTGCACCTGGCCGCGCAGCTGCGCATCAACCTTCTGGGCGAGAGCTTCGATACGCTCGCTCACCTGCGACTGACTCCTTGGCGCTTAACGGGCGACCGTGCTGGTGCGGGCGATCTTCTTCTGCAGCTGCACGATGCCGTACACCAGCGCCTCCGCGGTCGGCGGACACCCCGGCACGTACACGTCCACGGGCACGATGCGGTCGCAACCGCGTACCACCGCATAAGAATAGTGGTAGTAGCCTCCGCCATTGGCACAGGAGCCCATGGAGATGACCCAGCGCGGCTCGGCCATCTGGTCGTAGACGCGCCGCAGTGCCGGGGCCATCTTGTTGACCAGCGTGCCGGCGACGATCATCACGTCGGACTGGCGCGGGCTCGGCCGGAACACGACGCCGAAGCGGTCCAGGTCGTAGCGCGAGGCGCCGGCGTGCATCATCTCCACCGCGCAGCAGGCCAGCCCGAAGGTCATCGGCCACAGCGAGCCGGTGCGCGCCCAGTTGACCAGGTTGTCCACCTGGGTGGTCATGAAGCCGCGCTGCGCGAAGCCTTCCGGACTGTCGGGGGCGGCTAGTCCCATTCCAGCGCCCCCTTCTTCCACTCGTACACGAAGCCCACCACGAGGATCAGCAGGAAGATGCCCATGGCGGTGAGCCCGAAGGCGCCGATCTTGGACAGCGCGACCGCCCAGGGAAACAGGAACGCGATCTCCAGGTCGAAGACGATGAAGAGGATCGCCACCAGGTAGTAACGCACATCGAACTTGGTGCGCGTGTCCTCGAAGGCATCGAAGCCGCACTCGTACGGGGCGCGCTTGGCCTGATCGTCGTGGAAGCGTGCGAAGTAGCGGCCGATGCCGGTGCCGAGAACGAGGAGCACGCCCGCCAGGGCCGCGGCCACGATCAAAAAGATCAGGATCGGCAGATAGTTGGACAGCATCGGCGACGACCGTAAAAAAGGCAGATCGGACCTCGACCTGCCCCCTGTAAAGGCGCGCATTGTAGCAGCGCCATCCGGCGATTTGGTGCCGACGGGGAGATTCGAACTCCCACACCTTGCGGCGCTAGCCCCTCAAGCTAGTGTGTCTACCAATTCCACCACGTCGGCGATGGTCTTTACTTCGGTGCCGGCTGCGGCGCTGGCGCAGCCGGTGCGGGCGCAGGCGCGGTCGCAGGCGCACTCGGCGCAGCGTTGCCCGGGGCGGGCGCGCTGGCCGGCTTCTGCGCGGCCTCATCGAGGATCGTGCGCTGCGCCTCAGCTGCGGGCCGCGTGGCCAGGTACGCCAGGGCCAGACTGTTGAGCATGAAGATCGCGGCGAAGATCGCGGTGGCGCGCGACAGCGCCGTGGTGGCGCCACGGGCACCGAACACGGTTCCCGAGGCGCCGGCGCCGAAGCCGGCACCGGCATCCGCGCCCTTGCCTCGCTGCAGCAGCACCAGCCCCACGACGGCCACGGCGGAGGCCAGCTGCACGAACGTCAGAATCTTTTGCAACCACATTGGAAAAACTCACTCAGCCCGGGCCGGCCGCGGCCAGGATTGCCAGGAACTCGTCAGCCTTTAGCGAGGCGCCACCGATCAAGCCGCCATCAACGTCCGGCATCGCGAACAACTCGGCGGCGTTGCCCGCCTTGACGCTGCCGCCATAGAGAATGCGTGTCGCCGCGGCAATTCTAGCATCCCGGGCTCCGATCCGGGCGCGGATGAAGGCGTGCACTTCCTCGGCCTGCTGCGGCGTCGCGTTGCGTCCGGTGCCGATGGCCCACACCGGCTCGTATGCCACCACGGCCTGCTCGAGCGCGCCGGCGCCGGAGAGTTCGAGCACGACGTCGAGCTGGCGTGCGATCACCTCGTTGGTGCGTCCCGCCTCGCGATCGGCGAGCTGCTCGCCCACGCACAGGATCGGGACCAGCCCCTTGGCCAGTGCCGCGCCGAACTTGCGCGCCACCAGCTGATCGCTCTCGCGGTACAGCAGCCGCCGCTCCGAGTGCCCGACGATCACGTACTCGCAGCCGACATCCTTCAGCATGCCCGCCGAGACTTCACCGGTGAAGGCGCCCTGCGCATCCGCGCACACGTCCTGTCCCCCGAGGCTGAAATGCGAATCGCGCAGCAGCCGGCCGACCTCCTGCAGGTACACGAACGGCGGGCACACCACGCTCAGTGCCGCCGGCCGTGCCGGGCAGCCCGCGAGCAGCTCCTCGATCAGGCGCGCATTGTCCGCGCGCGAACCGTGCATCTTCCAGTTACCGGCAACTATGGGGCGGCGCATCCAGCGGCCTCGCGCGCACCAGCCTGGCGGTGCGCCTTTGGGCATGTTTTAAGGGCGCGCGATCATAGCCATGCAGGCAGGGGCGCGCAACGCTCGCCGCCTGGGGCGGCCAAGACAAGCTAATTAATTGATTTATAATGAATAAGTGCGCGATCAGGCCTTGGCAGGCGCACTGTTGCGCACGACCTCGGCGAGCTCCGCGGCGGCGTTGCGGGTGAGCACCTCCTCGCGCCCCTCGACCATCACGCGGATCACCAGCTCGGTGCCGGAGGCGCGCAGAACCACGCGCCCCTCATCCCCCAGGCGTGCCTCGGTACGGGCCACCGCCTCCTGCACCGCACTCACCTGGGTCGGGTCGAAGCGCGAGGCGACCTTCACGTTGAGCAGCACCTGCGGGAACTTGCGCATCGGGGCGACCAGCTCGGCGAGCTCGCGCCCGGTGGTCTTCATGACCGCGAGCACCTGCAGTGCGCTCACCAGGCCGTCCCCGGTGGTGGTCTTGTCCAGGCACAGGATGTGACCGGAGGTCTCCCCGCCGAGCATGCCCTGGGTCTCGCGCAGCAGCGCGTGCACGTAGCGGTCACCGACCGCGGCGCGCCGGAACTCGATGCCCGCGGCACGCAGCGCCAGCTCAAGTCCGAGGTTGCTCATGACGGTGCCGACCACCGGGCCCCGTAGGCTGCCGCTGTCCTTGAGCGCGCGCGCGATGACGTACAGCAGCTGGTCGCCATCCACGATGCGCCCGAGGTGGTCGACCATCACCAGGCGGTCCCCGTCCCCGTCCAGCGCCACGCCCACGTTGGCGCGCACGCCGGGCACGGTGAGCTGCAGCAGGTCCGGGGCGGTCGAGCCGCAGCCGTCGTTGATGTTGCGCCCGTTGGGCGAGCAGCCGATCGGCACGATCTCCGCGCCGAGGTCGGCGAGGATGCGCGGCGCGACCTTGTAGGCGGCGCCGTTGGCGCAATCCACCACGATCTTCAGCCCCGACAGGTCGATCCCGGGCGGCAGGGTGGCGGCGCAGAACTCCTGGTAGAGCGTGCGCGAGCGGTCAGCGCGCGTGGCGCGTCCGAGGTTGCGCGACGCGCGGGTGAGTGGCGGTTGTGCCAGCTCCGCCTCGATGCGCTCCTCGAACTCATCGGAGAGCTTGCCGCCGGAGGCGTCGAAGAACTTGATGCCGTTGTCATCGTAGAGATTGTGCGAGGCGCTGATGACGACCCCGAAATCGCAGTTGAAGCGGCGCGTCATGTAGGCGATGCCCGGCGTCGGCAGCGGCCCGATCAGCAT
>Ga0335077_10004605_pt1 | contig 16829 bp, 16 predicted proteins | sample Lox_Sample_31_FD_207151 | JGI IMG/M metagenome (GOLD analysis project Ga0335077, IMG submission 207151) | Soil microbial communities from Loxahatchee National Wildlife Refuge, Florida, United States - Lox_Sample_3.1 | ecosystem: Environmental > Terrestrial > Soil > Wetlands | place: USA...
AATCCCACTGAAGGCCTTCTCCTTCTCCCTGAGAACAATGACAGCATATGCAGGGCTGAGGTTCCCGCGCACTGGAGCTGCTCGAGAAAATCCATTGAACTAAACTCGACAGGATGGTCTACGTGGCGTGTCCTTAAACCAACTTCAATTCCGTCCTCACACTAGCGCATCGTTTTGGCAGAAATGTCTGTCTTAGTTGGCGGCTTTGGGGCTCTTGGCGGGAGCAGGGGGAATCACCTCGACGACCGGGGTGATCGGCAGCCGCGTTAGGAAGAACGTCACCACGCGATTCTCATACGCGCGTTTCTCTTCGTCCGGCAGGTTCACGAAATTCCCGTGTGCAATGATCGCCTGCTCCCGTGGTTCCACGGACTTCACGAACATACTTCGCGTAATGGCTCCCAGTTCGGGATCGTCCGAGGCCTGGATGAAAAGAATCGGCACTCCTATAAGTTGTTTCAGCTTGGCCGAGAGCGGCGGATCATTTTTGTACACGTAGTTCAGCCATTCGAAGGTCGTCTGTGCGGATTTGACCATCATCGGAAAACCCCCGACGCCGGTTTTCTCCACGCCAATCTTCACCATCTGCTTCGGGTAATCGTAAACCGAGTCCAACACCAACGCGCGCACCCGTTTGTCATTCTCTGCCTCGCGCAAAGCGGCATACGCTCCGAGGTTGTAGCCCCATAACCCAAAGCGCATCGGGTCCACGTCATTCCGCCGCGCGATGACGTCGATCGCCGCGCGCACTTCATCTGCCTCGCGATAACCAAAAGTCGTCAGCCCGTCATTCGCCCCATGCGCGGCAAAGTCGAACACGAACACGTTGTATTGATGGTCCTGCAAGGCGGAGACAAGCGTCAAAAGCTCCCCGCGGCTCGACTGATACCCGTGGCACAAGATGACCGTGGGTGCGCCGCGCAATCCCGGGAAAAACCAGCCCTTGCGATCCGCCGGCTTCAGGCCCGTCACCGTAAAGTCCACTTCATCGGGGCGGCCCGGAAAGCTCGCCATGTTGATTTCGGAACTCGTGCGCTGCGGCTTGACGATCCAGTACGTAAGGACGCCGGCAATGGCCGCGGTGGCCAACACCGCAAAGAAAATCAGCGCCAGAATGACAGTCAACAGTTTGGTGTACCAGCGCCGTGGATAACGCAGTTCATCGAGAATCGACATGGATCGGACTCGAGCACCCGGCGATCGCGCCGGAAAATTCCCCTCACTCAGAACTTTGGCTACACAAACTCAATTGCTAGCCTAGCATGTGCCTCCGCCCTAACTACGTGTCTTCTCACACCCTTGTGCCCGATTCGTATCGTGTCTCTTGGGGAATTTGGTGGCAACTCACCCGAATCGGCTATGATGGCATTTACGTCCGGGGACACAGCCAAGGCCTTCTCCATGAACATCATCGACCTTCGCCAGGCGACGGTGCGCCAACTGGAACCGCTGTTATTGGAAGAGGCCAGCCATTGGCGGGAAGAACTCCATTGGGATTACCGAAGTGCTCTGGAACTGATCAAACGCTTCCTGGATGCACATGCCTTAGCGGGTTCCGTTGCACTTGAGCGCGACGTCGCCATTGGTTACGCATTCTATGTCCTCGAAGATTACAAGGGACTTATTGGCGGGCTATACGTTTCGCCAAAGCAGGAGCAGGAACCCATTGGGCGCCGCCTGCTGGAGGAGATGCTCTTCAACATGCGGGCACTCCCGCAGATGCAGCGGATCGAAGCGCAACTCATGCCTTTTGGCGGCCCTGTCGACCAGGCTTTGCGCGACCAGGGCTTCCAACTGCACGCGCGGAAGTTCATGCTGCTCAACTTGCAGGGGCAGGACGACCGCGTGGCGGGCGGCAATTCCGCTTTGCGGCTGGATCGTTGGAACGATCGCTTCTTCGACCCGTGCGCCAAGCTGATTTATCTGGCGTATGCGAATCACATTGATGGCGACATCAACGACCAGTACCGCTCGCGCCATGGCGCGCTGAAGTTCCTGAAGAACATCATTCACCTGCCGGGTTGCGGGCAGTTTCTGCCGGGCGCTTCCTTCGTATTGCGTCATCCGGGGAGCGATGACTTGGCCGGTGCGGTGTTGACGAGTGAAGTGGCCGCGGGCGTGGGCCATACGACGCAACTCTGCGTTCAGCCGGGCTTTCAGGGGCACGGCCTGGGACGCTTACTGATGCACGCGAGTGAGGATGCGCTGCGCGGCATGCACTACAAGGAATTGTCGCTCACGGTCACGGCCGAGAACCGCACTGCCGTCCAGCTCTACGAAAGGCTCGGCTTCCACACCATCAAAACGTTCACCGCTGGCGTCTGGCCGCGGTGACGGGCAGTTGAGTTCAAAGTCAACGCGCTGGCTTTGCCGTTCTCCCGTGCAGCCACCTCTTGGCCCGCTGGGGTTTTGCGCTAAGCATCGCATGCCTCAAGAGGAAATTAGCTTTCGTCTGGCAGCCAGGCCCGCAACCTTTAAGCCAGTCCACCACGTCTTCGTCCAATCTCATGGTCACCGGTTGCTTCTTGGGCCGATAGAAACGGCCGATTTCGGCCCCGGTCCAGTCCAATACTTCCGGCATGTCCGACAGATCAATGTCGGCGTCTTTCATGGCGGCGAGGGCGGCGATGTCTCGGCGCTGTTTCTTGTAAGCCGTTTCATAGGCCTTTCTCTCCAGTGGCGTCGCTTTCCGGGCTGAGATAATGCGAATTACCTCCTCGCCGTCCACCTCAAAACTCGTGTGCACAGCAAGAGCGATGATCCCGCTTCCAATTCAGCCGAGTGTGATGAAACGTTATTCGGCTTCGTCGCGTGCAGTGTCGCGCAGTGTCACGGCATGAGGATTCTCAAAAACGAAGGCCGCGGTCTCAAACTCTATCCTGTGCTGTTTTAGATTGAGCGCGTTCTTTTCTTCATCCCATTCCAAACGCATTGCCGCTTCGCCTTTCATCTGCGGTGGTCCTTTTTTGTGCCGGCAGTTCTCAGTGTTCCACTGTCAGTTTGTGATTGTGTTGATTATTGGCGGTGAAGCAAGAATCAGGATGTGCAACGGTCCCGCCACCCTGGCATCGCTGTATTGTCGATAGCTGACAATTCCCGAATCCAAGAGTGCGTATTCACAGGTCAGATCGAATGTCCGGCCTGGGCTTTCCTGCGGCGCGAATTTCCACTTCACGACAGAGTCTTTGGCACTTTGCACGAGTAACGGGTGCCCTTTGACGATGTTCACGTCTTTCACGCTGCCATCGCTTGCCACGGTTAAATGGAGAAAAACAATTCCAGCGATCCTCGTCTGCCGGGCAAGAGGAGGATAGAGAATTGGCTCGATGTGAATTGCACGGAGTTCCGGATGCCCCGCAAACAACGCTTCCCCATCAATCTCCCCGGAGAGCAGCTTCTTCTGCGCTGGCTCGAACTCGTCGCCGGGCAGCCACATCGGGACGGATTCGGCACTGGCCGCTTTTAGGCCAAGAACGTAGCCAAAGCGCGCCATGATCGCATCGCCGCGGAAATCCATGTCGGGCGTGTATTCGTCGCTCGGCTGATGGTAGCGGTGCTCGACGTAATCCTTGGCTTGGGCCTCGCCCCAAGCTGTGTCATGGCCCTGGTATTTCATTCCTTCGCTGATGGAGAAGGCAGGAATGCCGACGCGGCCCAGGCTGAAGTGATCCGAACGATAGTAGTGCCCCGCTTCGGGACGCGAATCCGGGCGGATCGTCAACTTGAATTCCTTTGCGGTCTCCTCGGCCATCGGATAAAACGTCGTGCGCTCCGCGCCGGTCACTTCCACCTCTTCCGGAATGCCGATCGGCGGCAGATCGTCGTAGTTCAAATCGAGAATGACGTGCGCGCCGAGTTGCGCCGTATGTTTCCCGAGAAACTCCGAGCCGAGCAGGCCCTGCTCTTCCGCAGTGACCGCCGCGAACAGGATCGAGCGGGGCGGCGCGGGCTTCGTTTTCGCCCAGACGCGGGCCAATTCGAGCAGAATGCCGCAACCGGTCGCGTTGTCCGCCGCGCCGTGGTAGATGTTCGCGCCGGCGGGCTTGGACTTGTCCATTCCGAAGTGATCGTAATGCGCGGTGTAAAGAACCGCCTCCGCATCGCGCTGCGAATTGCGTCCAAGCAAGTAAGCAACGACGTTACGTGAATTGAAGGGTTGAACCGAGCTCGCGACGTGCGCCTTCAGCCGGACCGGTAACTCGACGGGCTTGAAGTCGCGGGACTGCGCCTGCTGAAACAGTTTGTCGAGATCCAGACCACCCATGCCGACGAGTTTCTTTGCCACGTCCTGCTGAATCCATGACGCCGCCGCGAGTTTTGGCGTGCCATCGAGCGTCAGAAACGATTTGGAGCCACCCCAGGAGTTGCGCACGACCGTCCAGGCATAGCTCGCGAGATCCGTGCGGTGAATGATGAGCGTGGCGATCGCGCCGCGTCGCGCGGTCTCTTCAAATTTGTAGGTCCAGCGTCCGTAATAGGTAAGCGTCTTGCCCTTGAAGAATTTTGCGTCGTCGGAGACAGGCTCATTCACGAAGAGGAGCGCGACCTTGCCCTTCATGTCGTAGCCTTTGTAGTCGTCCCAGTGGTACTCCGGCGCGGAGATGCCGTAACCGACAAAAACGATAGGTGCGTCGATGTCCACGGATTCTGTCTGACGCTCGTTGGTGGTGACGTAGTCGTCTAGGGCTTTTAGCTCGAGCGGCGCACCGGAATCTGGCGCGAGGGTAAAGGTCGTCTCAGGAAGAGTCTTCATGGACACCATCGGGACTTGCTGGAAGTATGTGCCGTTCTCGCCCGCGGGCAAAAGACCATAGCTCTTGAACTGCGTGGCGATGTACTCGGCGGCGAGATCGCCGCCCTTCTGGTTCATGCCGCGGCCTTCCAGTTCGTCGCTTGCAAGATACTTCACGTGAGCGCGTATCTTTTCTGAATCAAATTTTGAAGTATGCGTTTTCTCGGCGAGTGCAGCCGTACTGGAAACCACAATGACGAGAGCAATGAAGAACTTGCGCATTCGGTTTCTCCGCAGGATGGAACATCCTAAGGGCAATGTATCACGAGACCCCGGCCGCCAACGCCAGTCGCCAGAATCGCTAACTCACCCATGCAGCTTTCTCGGTTGCATGAAACACGATGGCGCCGGCCTCAGAAAGCGTCCCTTACAAAACAGGGACGCATCCAGCTGCAGTTATGATGAAGACACGGCACGCCGGGTGTGCGCACCTACGGATTGCGGTGGAGAACGTGAACCGCGATATCAGGCCAGAATTCCCGGAACACCAGGGTGAGCGCGTCCCTGCCAAGGGCAAACGCGTATTTCTTTGAAACCTCTCCGGCAGTGCGTGACTGAGGGGGATAATACGAGACCGAAATGGCTTGCGCGATTCCCCTGCCCAGAATTTCCGAGGTATTAAAGGTGTTGCGCCCTTCATAGTTAGGCGTAATGAGAATCCGGGAGGCGGAATAGAAAGTTCGCTTCCATAAGCCTCCCTTCCCCATTGCATAGTAGCGTAGGTCCTGATGGAGAATCGATGGGAGGACGAAAATGACCCAGTAATTGCCGTCGGTCCTGTCAAGGAAGCCACGCCAGTAGTATCTTCCGAACCCGTTGACTCCCTTCCCCAGCTCCGGGTGGGCATCTGCTGCCATGGCCTCAAGAGTGGTGAATCCCGTGAAGATGTAGGCCGAATAGTCGAAACTATTCTGGGTAGCCAGCCAGAAACTTTGCTTTAGGGTGGGCGGTGGCGGACGCGTGCCAGCACTGACGGCCCGGAAATTGGGCATCACGCCGAGGATTCGTTTGGGCTGTGGAGGCGGCAGCGAGGAATCCGGCTGATCCGCGGGCGGGGTTGCCTCCTGAGAAGGATTGGGAGCAGCTTGTGCTGGACTGCTGGAGGAGTCCGAAGTGGAAGGCTTCTGCGGTGGCGGAGTTTGCGGCGGTTTTTGCGGATCCTGACAAACCACCGGGACAAGTTCGAAAGGCTCAGCCGTTATCGCCACCGAACTGTGACACGGTTCCTGTGCCAGCAGGCTGGTTCCCATCGTTAGTAAAACAAACAAGGAAAAGTATTGCAGAGTGCCTCCCTCTCTCTCGCAACCGGAGTTCATTGAATCTAAGATGCGGCTTCTCCTGAAAGTGTTTCAGGGATGCGCTGGACGAAAAGGGATATACTTTGGGCGAATTGGAAGCCCCGGTTTCTGTTTGATCCAGCTGTACAGCGAGGAGGGATCGGATGAATCACAGGAGATTTCTTGTCACCACAGGGCTCTTTTTTTCACTCTGCTCCGTTTCTGTTTTGGGGCAGGACTTGCCGAAGGCGAGCCGCCCGGTGGTTGCGGGTATCTCATCGGAGCGGCTGTCGCGCCTCACGCAGGTTTTCCAGGGCCAGGTGGACAAGGGCGCGATTCCCGGAGCGGTGATGTTAGTGGCTCGCGACAACAAGACTGTTTACATTCAACCTGTCGGGTATCAGGATCGCGAGAAGAGAATCGCGATGAAGCCGGACGCCATCTTCCGCATCGCCTCCATGTCGAAACCCATCACCAGTGTTGCGGCAATGATGCTGGCCGAAGAGGGCAAAATCGACCTTTTCGCTCCCGTTGCGCACTACCTGCCGGAGTTCAAAAACGTCAAGGTCGGGGTCGAGAAAATGGATCCCGGCACGGGAAAGCCGGCGCTCAGGCTGGAAGATGCGCAACGCGCCATGATGGTGCAAGATTTGCTGCGACATACATCGGGGCTCGTCTACGGCCCGTTCGGCACAACGCTGGTCCACCAGGAGTACAACAAGGCAAATCTTTTCGACAGCGGCCAGACACTGGCAGAGTTCGTAACCAAATTGACGAAGCTGCCGCTCGCGCATCAACCGGGTACTACATGGGAATACAGCATGTCCACGGATGTACTGAGCCGGATCGTGGAGGTGGTTTCGGGGATGGCGTTCGACCAGTTTGTTGAACAGCGCATCACCAAGCCACTCGGCATGCGCGACACAGGCTTTTATCTGAGCGCCGCGCAGGCGCCTCGGGTTGCCGAGCCTCAGGTAGATCCCGCGACCGGTCAGCGACCCGAGCGTGCGGAAGTGGAGAATCTCACAAAGGAAAAGGTGAAATGGTTTTCAGGGGGAGGCGGCATGCTCTCCACTGCCGGAGATTATGCGCGGTTCTGCCAGATGCTGCTGAACGGCGGTGAACTCAACGGCATGCGCCTGTTGTCACCGAAAACAGTGGCGATCATGTCGACTGATCAGCTTCCGGCCGGCATGCCGCGTGTCGGCGGGTATGAAGATTTGGCGCCGACCGCGGAGATCGGCCAGAGCTTCGGGCTCGGTTTCGCTGTGAGAACGCACTTGGGCCCGAACCCTGCCGACGGTTCGGTTGGCGACTACTTCTGGGCTGGAGTGTATGGAACTTATTTCTGGTTGGATCCCCAGGAAAAATTGTACGGAATCCTAATGTTACAGATGCCGTTCCCGCAATCGGGCTACTACCGCCGCGCCATGCGGCAAATTGTCTATGGAGCGCTGCTGCGCTGAGCGTCTGGCCATTCTTTCCATTTGTGTGCGCAGGGAATGTCGCGAAACTGGCGATGAGCGGCCGGCTTCTGTCTGGTGACGCATTGGAGGAGAGAGTCAGGTAGAATGCCGCGGGGGAAAATCATGAAAAAAACGCGTAGAGAGTTTTTGGCAGAGACGTCGTTGGGAGTTGCTGCGGGAATCGCGGGAGTTATACCGGCGGGGGAGACAGCCGGTTTGAAAGCCGGCCACTGCAGGCAGGACCCATCACAGCAACAGCCGACGGCCGGCGCGCCTCCAGCATTTGGAACGGGGCCGGCGGTCGGGCCGGAAGTTTCGCCGGCAACATTCGCGGAAGCGGAGAAGTTGGTGCAGTTTCCCCTGGATTCGAAAGATCGCGCACAGGCCGCATTCAGTTGGCGCGGGAATATGGCCGCGCTGTATGCGCGGCGCACTGGACCGCGCAAGGTGGAGTTGGAGGCATCGCTCGCGCCGTTCTCATCTTACTCGAGTACATTGCCGGGTCGACGATCGGCAGCCACCTCAGCCACATCGCGATTCGTACGCAGCAAGAGCGATCCCGGTTCGCTACCGGCGACGGAAGCGGACATTGCGTATGCGCCGTTATGGAAATTATCGCGCTGGATCGAAGCGAGGAAGCTCACTTCTGAGCGGCTGACGCAGGTTTATCTGAAGCGGATCGAGCAATACGATCCCCAATTGCGCTGCGTGATCACGCTGACAAAAGACTTGGCGCTGCAGCAGGCTAAGCAGGCTGACGCGGAGATTGCCGCGGGAAAATACCGCGGGCCGCTGCACGGGATTCCGTGGGGTGGAAAGGATTTGCTGGACACGGCTGGAATTCCAACGACGTACGGCGCGGAGCCGTACCGGAATCGCGTGCCGAAAGACGATGCAGCGGTGGTGAAGCGATTGCACGCCGCGGGCGCGGTGATGCTCGCGAAGTTGAGTCTGGGCGCATTGGCGTTGAACGATATCTGGTTCGGTGGGCAGACCGTGAATCCATGGCTGCTGGAAGAGGGCGCATCCGGCTCGAGCGCAGGGCCAGGCGCGGCAACGGCGGCGGGACTTGTGGGCTTTTCGATCGGCAGCGAGACAGGCGGAAGCATCGTGAGCCCGAGCATGCGCTGCGGCGTGACCGGATTGCGGCCGACCTACGGACGCGTGCCACGAAGCGGCGCGATGACGCTGTGCTGGTCGCTGGACAAGCTGGGCCCGATGACCCGTGGTGTCGAGGATGGGCTGCTGGTGTTGCAGGCGATCTCCGGGCCGGACGCGGGAGATGTTTCGAGCGCGGTGAGTACGCTGGACTTTAGCGCAGATGCCAGTGTGAGGGGACTGCGCGTCGGTTACTTTCCCAAGTGGATGAAAGAGGCGCCGGCGACGGATGTGGATCGCATGGCCCTCGAAACAGTGAAAAAAGTGGGAATGGAACCGCTGGAGGTATCCATTCCCGATTGGCCGTATGGGACTCTGAATCTGATTCTGTTTGCAGAGGGCGCGGCGGCGTTTGAAGAGTTGACGCTCGGCGGCGGCTTGAAGGAGTTGCGCGAGCAGACATATGACGCCTGGCCGAATATTTTCCGGCAGGCGCGGTTTTTGTCGGCGGTGGATTTCGTGCAGACGGACCGCTTTCGGCGGAAAGTGTGCGAGCAGATGGCACGCTTGTTTGAGAAAGTGGATTTGTTGCTCGTGCCTTCGTTGCGCGACGAAATGCTGACGATCACGAACAATACGGGGCACCCGTCGTTGACGCTGCGCGCGGGATTCGTGGAAGTATCCGAGGCGCGATCGGACTGGGCGCCGGATCCTTCGCGGCCGGTGCCAAAGTTTTCTCCGCCCCGGCGGGTGCCGCATGGAGTGACACTGATTGGGAGATTGTTTGACGAAGGAACATTGGGTCGCGCGGGAATCGCGCTGGAAAAGGCGTTCGGCGTGGCGGACGAAAAGCCGCCGGGATTTTGAGGCTTACTCGTAGTGGCACGATATATCGTGCCCCATGTCTCCACGATGGCAACATTTGTAGGGGCGGCTTTGCGCCGCCATCCATCTGCAAAGAAACGTCCACTACTAATGTCGGCGCGCCGACATTATTGAGCAGAGGTGAAGAATGACGGAGAAAGAAATCCCGGCGCTATGAAAAATTGAGGTACCACAAGTACTAAAGTCTGAACGTTAAGCGTTGCGGGCATGGCCCGCGGCCTCGAGAGATTCGGCGAGCTCGAGGAGTTTGGTGACCGTATTCCAATTGCGGCTGGTGCCCGATTTCTTTAGCAGGCGCCCGACGACGGACCAGGAGAAGTTGGGGCGGGCCATGCCGTTGGGGAAGTAGATATGCATTTCCCGGCCCCCGAAGCGCAGTTCTTCCGGAGTGATCTTGAGCTTGAGTACACTTTCACGACTTTCCTTGCTTGGCGCTTTGGTGAAAAAGGTGACGGCGTACTTGCTGGGATCGAGGCCGCGCCGATTCGCGAAGGGATTGCGGGCGATGAGCTCGCGCAGTTCGGGAATGGTGCGCAGAACCACGTCGGGGCGGAAACCGACCTTGCGTTCGATGGCGCCTTGGATATGTTCCGAGACCTTCGCCAAGTTTCGTTCACGCGTGCGAAAGACGACATTGCCACTTTGCAGGTGGGTCTGGACGTTTTGGAATTCGAGGGATTCGCAAAGCGCGCGGAGGACGTCCATTTTGATCTTGTGATGGCCGCCGATGTTGACGCCGCGGAGAAGGGCGATGATGACGGGCATGATGGGGAAAGTATAGCGCGACGAAGTGAATGTGCAGCAAACGAAGCGACGTGCAGACAGGTTGGGACTGACCCTACATACACAAGAAAGTTACTTCTTGACGGCGCGGTCTTTCAGCAGGTTTTTCAGTTCGGACATGAATTCCTGGACGTCCTTGAAGTCCATGTAGACGCTGGCGAAACGCACGTAGGCCACCTTGTCCAGTTTTTTCAGTCGATGCATGATCATTTCACCGATTTCCGTTGTGGTGAGTTCTCTCTCGGTGGCTTCGTGGACCACACCCTCAATTTCGTCGACGGTGGATTCGAGCTTGGACGTGGGAACTGGTCGCTTTTCGCAGGCTTTCAAGAGGCCTTGAAGAATTTTCTGGCGCTCGAAGCGCTCGCGACGACCGTCTTTTTTGATGACCATGTAGGGAATCTCGTCGATGCGTTCGTAAGTGGTGAACCTGCGGGAACATTTCAGGCATTCACGTCGGCGTCGGATAGTGTCGCCGGTGCGGCCTTCACGGGAGTCGATAACTTTGTCGTCCAGATGCGCGCAGAAAGGACACTTCACTCGGGAGATTCTCCTGATGGTAGGAAGAATATCAGAAATCAGATTTCAGATATTCAGATATCAGGAAGAAAGGCGGCGAGCGGCGAGCAGCGAGCCGCGACCGTCAATCGGGAAGCAGTGGAGATTAGCGCGCCTCTAGCATGTAGCTCACACCTTCAAGGGCGAGGACTTCCGCATCCGGGGCCGTTGCCGTCAATGGATCGAAAAACCCTCAGACCTGAAGGCCTGAGCTACAAAGGCTTGACGGGATGCTCGATCATTTCGGCGTCGATTTCCTCGGCTTCGTGCTCGCGCATGCGGCGAAGTTCCCCGAGCGAAAGTCCTTCTCTGAAAAGCAACGGGACACCCACAAGCATGCAGGAAGCAAAGGTGACCAACCAGAGAACCATGGCGGCAGCGAAGGCGGCTTCCTGGCCGACTCCGTAAAGATGGGTGAAAGCAAATAGGGAGAGAGCCTGCGCGCCTCCTCCGACGCCGGGCAACTGCAGGGCAGAGCCGACCATGGAGAAAACCAGCACGACCATCGCATCGGTGAAGGAAAGCGCGCCGAGCTGGCCGCCGAAACTCTTGGTGACCAGGTAGTAGCACAGAACCACGAGAACCCAATGAATAAACGAAAGAAAAACGGCGGCGAACAGATCGCTCCAGCTGCGAACTGTCTGCACTCCACGCGCGAAGCCCAGCAGGATGCGGGCGACAGGAGCGCGCCAGCCGTGCCCGGCGAGCCAGCTCTCCATGCGGCGTCCGAGAACCGCGGAGCCGTGCAGACGCAGGTACACCAGACCGGAGATGGCGACAATGGCAAAGGCGGTCGGGATCATGCCCGCAGTGCGGATGCCCGTTTCCAGACCGGAGTTCGCGGCTTGACCTCCGAGATGGCTGGAGGACTCGAACACGAGAAGGCCGATGGCGGCAAGGGAGGCGGTGCAGGCGGCGTCGAGGATGCGTTCGAGGGCGTAAATGCCAAACGCGTCCGCGATGGGAATTTTGTCCTTGCGGGAGATCAGGAGGGGGCGAACCGGCTCCGCCGCGCGTCCGAGCAGAAACAGAGCGCTGAATCCTGCAAGATTCATGGCATAAATGTTCCAGAAGCGCGCCGATCCGACATGCGCCTGGAATTTTTGCCATCGCAAAGCACGGACGGCGTAACAAGCGTAAATCGTGACGACCGCGAGGAAAAGATAGAGGTAGTTGGCGCCGCGAACGGCGTCCCAGAGCTTGGCACCGCTGAATTGGCTGAGGTGGAGGAGGCCGCGGGAACGATAAAGCAAGAAGGCCACCACGACGGCGCCGAAGGCAAGCACCCACCACTTCCTCGACGGAAAGGGCATATTCAGGCAGGGTAAACAGATTTGAAGGAAGATGCAATCTGGCAGGCGAAGAGGCAGGTGAATTCCCGTAAACCTGTTAGGAAAGGGAGACGGGGCTAGGGCCGAATGACGGCGCCAGCTGCGGAGGAGCGCGCTGGTGTGAAATCCGTCGCTGCCAGGCGAGCAGCAGCGCAACTCCGCGATCACATGCATAAGGCGGAGAACACGCCTTAGAAGGCGGAATCAGCATCGGTGAGGAATGGCGGTAAATAATTCAAAGATAAGGGCTTGTCTGGAGGCAAGCAGGCGAGTAAGATGCGGTCAGGTCGGTTGGCGGGCAAGACTATCAGGCGGGGAACATTCCCGGTGCATTTTGCGTTCCATAGAGTGACAGGCCGAGTAACCCCGCAGTGGGTTATGCCTGGGCGGGTAACCGGAGTATGGGGCTAAGACAGCTTGGAGCAGGATGCCCAACTGGTCCAGCGATGCCTCCAGGGCGATGGCTCGGCCTGGGAGGAACTTGTGCGCCGCCACACGCGCCGAGTTTACAACGTGTGTTACCGATTCGTGGGCAATCGCACCGAAGCAGAGGATATTTCGCAGGAGGTTTTCCTGCGGGTGTATCGGACGCTGGTGAGTTACCGTTCGGCGCACGGCGGGTTTGCAACATGGATGACCAGCGTGACTCGGAATTTGCTGATCGACCACTACCGGAGGACGAAGCGCGACCGCTTGACGGATTCGCTGGACGACGCGATGCCAGTGGTGGAAAGCAAAGAATCGTCGGCGCGGCGGCCGGACGAACAGGCGCTACTCGGCGAATTGAGCGGGCAGGTGCAGTCGGCATTGACGAGACTTTCGCCGGAGTTACGCGAGGCGGTGATTTTGCGGGACCTACAGCAGTTGGAGTATGCGGAAATTCAGCAAGTACTGGGAGTGCCGGAAGGAACCGTGAAGTCGCGAATCAACCGCGGGAGGATCGAGCTGGCGCGCATATTGCAACAAATGGGTGTGAGGCCGTCATGAAGATGCGTACAGGAGCGAAGAATCTGGTATTTGTAGGGGCAGAGATGGAGTTGAACCTGGGGGTCGAGCCATGACTTGGACATGCGACCAAATTGAAGCGCGTTTGAGCGACTACCTGGATGGATTGTTGACGGGCGCGGAAGTGTCGGAATTCGACTTGCACGTGAAGGGCTGCGCGGAGTGCGCGCCGCTTGTGGCGAGCGTGAAAAATTTAGTCGGCGAGATGCGGTCGATGGAACCTGTGGAAGCGCCGCCGAGGCTGGTGTACGCGATTCTCGACCAGACTCTGGGTCCACGGGAAAAAGTGACGGGATGGCAAGCCATCCGGAATTTCCTGCGCGGATTGGCGACCCCGAAGTTCGCTTACGGCGCAGCGAGCGTGATGGCAACGTGTTTCATCGTGTTGAGCGCTTCGGGGCTTTCGCTGCGTAAGCCGAAGCTGGCGGACCTACGCCCCACAACGGTCTACCGGAACGTGGATCGCCAGGCGCACCTAGCCTATGCGCGGAGCGTGAAGTACGTGAGCGACCTGCGCGTAGTGTATGAGATCCAGTCGCGGTTGCGGCAGGACGAGAATCAGCTTCAGGCAGCGCCGGAAGAACATTCGCCCAACGGAACGACGGAAAAGAAGCCGGGGCAGGGCGACGATCAAACGCACACACAGCCGAAACAGCAGAATCGCGCCGATCAACTTGCCCGCCAGGTGGAACTGTTGGCGGCGGAGTGTCCCCTAGTGTTGGAGAGGAGCGTTCGATGAACTGTGCGATGCACCCAGAAGTGGAGGCATCGGGCTATTGCCGTAATTGCGGCAAGGCAATGTGTCCGGCATGTGCGCGGCCAGTGCGAGATGTGTTGTATTGCGAAGAGTGCCTGGCGACGGTGATGGGCGTGCCGTCGGCGACCGCTTCCACGGGGACGGGTGCGCCGACCAGCGCGCCGCCGGGTGTGTTGCCACCAACCCCGCCGGCCGGGCAAGCAGGAAATGCGGGGCTCGCCTTCGTGATGGGATTCATTCCCGGCCTGGGAGCAATTTACAACGGCGAATACAATAAGGCGCTTGTTCATATCGTGGCCTTTGCGGCAATCATTCTTGGTTTGAATCTCGACCTGGGCGGAGGAGCCGAAGCTGTTTTGGTCTGCGCGTTGGTGATTTTCCCTTTTTACATGGCGATCGACGCGTTGCGGACAGTAAAGGCGAGGCAGAGCGGCGAGCCCTACCACGATCCTCTGGAAAGCTGGACGAAAGAGAGATCGATCGGGCCGATCTTGCTGATCGGCCTGGGCGCGCTGTTCCTGTTCAAGAATTTTGGGCTCTTTGACTTTTTTCGATTTCGCGAACTGTTCTTCCCGGTGTTGCTGATTGGGTTCGGAGTGTGGCTGATGCGGGACCGCATCAGCCGGCATATTTAAGCGAGGACGGTCATGAACACTGAGCCCCGTTGTCACTGCCAGAGTTGCACCATCCGCGGACTGATGGGACCGGCAATCGTCATCACAATCGGAGTTCTCTTCCTATTGCATCAGCTGCATGGCGGACACTTTTACTTTGGAAATACCTGGCCGGCATTGTTGGTGGTGATCGGATTCCTGCTGTTGGCGTCGTCACTGGCGTCGCGCGATGGGCACATTGGCACCACGGTGAGCGTACCGCCACAAGTGCCTCCCGCGGCCCCGCCTGGGAACGCGCCACAAATGCCGTCCGGCAGTCAGGGGCAATAAATAGACTATGGCAGGCACCCAGACGCGCAGCAGCGGTCTCTTTTCGGGTCTTGTTCTTATCTCCGTAGGCATAATCCTTCTCCTGAACAACTATGGGCACCTGGAACTGCGCATCTTTTTCTCGCAATGGTGGCCTCTGCTGATCATTTTCTGGGGCGCGGTGAAGTTGTACGAGCGCACTGTGGGGAGGCGATTTGGAGGGAGCGGAGGCGCCATCACCGGCGGCGAAGTGTTGCTGGTGTTGGCGATGTTTTCGCTGATGGGCATGGTGGTGATGTGGGAGATCGGCAAAGAGAAATTGCCGATTTCCGGCGATAATTATGGATTTGACGTAGACGTGGCACCGAAGACCATTCCCGCAAAATCACCTGTTCTGGTGCGGACGGTGCGAGGGGACATCAGCGTGCGTGGGTCCGACGAGGCGCAGATCCGGGTGACCGCGAGAAAGAGCGTGCAAACCTGGAGCGAGGACGAAGCTGGCCGAATCGCCAAGCCGATTTCGGTTGAAGTCGTCCAGAATGGAGATAGCTACGAAGTGCACCCGACCGGATTCGACCAATCAGACGGGCGGATCAGCGTGAACCTGGAAATCTCCGTGCCGAAGAGGTCGCCTCTGACGGTGCGGGCCGATAAGGGCGACGTTGAAATCTCGGATCTCGGAGCGGATGTGGCGGTCACCGCCAAAAATGGCGAAGTGGACACGCATGGGACCGATGGAGACGTCAGCGTGGAGGTGGGCAAGGGGGATGTGAAGATCAATGATACAAAAGGCGACGTAAAGATTTCCGGCAAAGGCGGAGAGATTGAAGTGAACGAAGCCACGGGAAGCCTGACGGTGGACGGAGATTTTTACGGTCCGGTGCGCGCGGACAAAATCGCGAAGGGTGTGCGAATTGTATCGGCGAGGACGGATTTGACCGTGTCGGCGCTCGCGGGCCACCTGGACGCCGGTTCCGGCAATCTGGATTTGATTGATGCGCCTGGAAATGTGGATTTGCGGACGCGCGACACGGAAATCAACGTGGAGAACGCGGGCGGGAAGCTGAATATCCAGAACCGGAACGCGCAGACGACGGTGAGGTTTTCCACGGCACCCAAGGAAGATGTGACGATCACAAATTCGTCGGCCGGGATTTCACTGTCGCTACCGGCCAGCTCCAGTTTTGAGATCCAAGCGAATTGCCGGAATTGCGATGTAGAGTCGGAGTTCCCCGGTTTGGGACCAGTAAAGTCTCCCGGGGGAGACTCCAGTGTGGCGGGCAAACTCGGGTCAGGGCACGGGCCGAAGATTACGTTGAAGACGAGCTACGGCAACATTGAACTGCGGCGCAGTGCGGTGCTAGCGCCTCCGAAGCCAGGGACCCCGCCGAGGCCGCCGTTGACTCCGATACCGCAGTCGATGGAGCAGTAGAGCAGGAAAGCGATCAGCGACCGGCGATGCAGGCCGAGGGATATCTGATATCCGTCAGCCCGGGCGAGATTCGCTGGTGGTCAAGACTCTGCTAGGCGGCGGAGTTCGGAGAAGAAGGCAGGGTACGACACTCCCGCGCAGTCGGCATCGAGGATGCGAGTTTCACCTTGAGCGGCCAGGCCGGCGACCGCAAAGGCCATGGCGATGCGATGATCGCCGCGGGGATCGATTTCTGCCCCGTGGAGCAAGCCGGCGCTGCGGCCTTCGACGCGGAGGCCGTCGGGGCGCTCTTCGACTTTGGCCCCCATGCGCTTGAGGTTTTCGGCGAGCGCGGCGATGCGGTCGCTTTCCTTCACGCGCAACTCCCGGGCGTCCCGAATCTCGATTCCCTGCTCCGTGTACGGGCCCAGCGCGGCGAGCATGGGCAATTCGTCAATCAAAGGAGGCACGAATTCGCCGGAGACGAGGCCGCCCTTGAGCTGGGCGCCTTTTACAGCCAGATCGCCGACGAGTTCACTAAGT
>Ga0335077_10004606_pt1 | contig 16828 bp, 18 predicted proteins | sample Lox_Sample_31_FD_207151 | JGI IMG/M metagenome (GOLD analysis project Ga0335077, IMG submission 207151) | Soil microbial communities from Loxahatchee National Wildlife Refuge, Florida, United States - Lox_Sample_3.1 | ecosystem: Environmental > Terrestrial > Soil > Wetlands | place: USA...
AGGTCCAGCATGATCCCGTCCGGTGTGACCCGGCCGAACCGGTAGGCAAGCTCCCACAGCGTGACCTCGAGTCGTTCCTCGATCCGCGAGAGCGAGTTGATCGCCGACTGGAGGCTGAGGCGCCGCGTGCGCACGATCACCCGGTGCATGAGCGCCGCGTGGATCTCCGGCCAGCGAGCCGTTCTGATCGCGAACCGCCGGTCGAGCAGGGCGACACGCGCCTCCGACACGACGGTCGTCGTCGGAATCGACGGAACCGTGAGCTCCTGACCCGAGCCGACCCACGGACCGATCACGTCGCCGGGACCGAGCAGCTCGATGTGCGCGCGCATCTCGGCGTTGATGCGAATCACGATCAAGCCCTCGAGCAGCAGCGCCCCTAACGCGCCCGGATCGGGACGGGGCGAGAAGCGCCACGGGCCGCGCCCGAGCTCGAACGCAGGCGCGAGCGACGCGGCGAGCGCGAGCTGCCATTGAACCTTGTCGATGACGCTGCCCAGGTCGGGGTCTGCCTCGAGCACGAGCACAGAGGCCGGCGTCCCCTCGGCGTGCGTCCAGCGCGTGTGATCGAGATCGGTCAGCGCGGCCCAACCCGGTCCTGCTCCCCTCTCCTGATTCGGGGGCACGTACGGTTTCTACGTCAGCTCACGCGGCGTGTCAAACCTACTTCGGCGCAGCCCACACCGGCGCGGGCACGCCCATGATCCGGTTCAGGCACCAGCCGGCGATCGTCAACAGCAGCACCCCGACGAGAATGTCGAGGATCTGCCTCGGCTTGGCCAGCAGCCCCGATGCGACGATGATCGTGGTCGCGCCTGCGGGAGGATGAGCCGACCGCAGGAGCCGCAGAACGCCGCCGGTCAACGCGACGGCGAGTGCGATCGCGCCCACGCGGCCGAGTGACACGCCGGACACGTAGACGCTCGGCGCATCGAGCAGGCCGAAGATCGCGAGCGCGAGGATGCCGGCGGCGACCCCAACGCTGTGCCCGATGATCGTGTTGCGCGGCGTCCCGACCTCGGCCATCGGCGTCTCGAAGATGAGGAACGCGGTCGCGCCCAGGCTCGGGAACAGGAGCGGCTGCTTGACGATGTACGCCCAGAGACCGCTCAGCCCGATCGCCACCAGCGATCCCACGAACGTGTACACGGCATTTCCGCGGTTCCGCCACTTGTGGTACAGCCATCTCTTGAGCCCGTAAGCCCCGCGTATTCCGACCAGCGAGCCCTGCCGCTGGAACACTCGGACCCCTGAGTCGGCGAACTCCGCGATGTGGTCGAGCTCTTCCTTTGGGTCGAAGATCATGCTCATGGGCGCGCAAGCCTAACCGTGCCCGTGAGCCTGATGTCGAGGTCCGGGCCGAGTGTCCGACCTCTGACCGAAGTGCTGGGCTCACCCGCCCTGAGCGGACGGCCCGAAACCGCACACGGCCTGCGCCTGCTTGAAGGCGGGCGATTCCGGGTTGAACGATGGCCCGACCGGAAACACCACACCGCGGAAGAACAGACCCTCGCCGCCACCGCTCGTCGACGGGTCTGGGAAGTTCGGCACGCCGTGTTTGCGGACGCACTGCGCCCACGTAAGCGCCGCCCGGATCGCGCTTGCCGAGGGCGGCGGCGCCGGCCCCGCCTTCGGCCCACCGCCCGGCAGCAGCTTCTTGCAGTCGCGCTGCGCCGACTGGAACGCCGGCGAGGCCGGGTTGACCCCGGAGCCCGGGGAGATCTCAATGCCGCTGGAGCCCGGGTCCGGGAAGTTCGGCACGCCGTGCGAGCGCATGCAGGTCGAGAACTTGAGAAAATTGGCCGCCGCCGTGGGCGACTCCGGCCCTCCGCTCGACTCAGCCTCGCTCGAGCCGCCGGTGAACCCGCAGCCGGCGACCGCGAGCGCGGCGCCGATTACGGCCAACGCCCACCCCGCCCGACGGTAGAGGTCACGGTTTGGCACGCCGCAGTTGTACGACCTGCGGGCTAACGGGGATGTAACGCCGTTATGCCGTCGTTAGGCCGGGCGGCGCTATGCCGTCGGCTCGGCCACCAGCGAGTCGAGCGGCGTGTCGGGATCGATGAGCGCGGACACGTCGATCGAGCCGCGCGAGCGGATCAGCTCTTGGACGTGCTGGTTGACATCCCACACGTTCACGTTCATGCCGCCGACCACGCGGCCGTCGCTCAGCCAGAAGGCGATGAACTCCCCGCTGTCCCGGTCGCCCCGGAACACGACCTGGTCCCAGGTCGTCGCGTACCCGGAATACTCCATGCCGACGTCGTACTGGTCGGAGAAGAAGTACGGGATCCGGTCGTAGCTCGTGTCCATGCCGAGCATCGCCCGGGCCGCGGCCGGGCCCTGGTTGAGCGCGTTGGCCCAGTGCTCGACGCGGATGCGGTGCTCGTAGAACGGATGCCAGGCGCTGGCGACGTCGCCGGCCGCGAAGATGCCCGGCGCCGAAGTCTCCAGTCGCTCGTTGGTGACGACGCCGTTGTCGACCGCGAGGCCCGCGTCCTCCGCGAGCGTGGTCCGCGGCGCGATCCCGATCCCGACCACGGCGAAGTCGCACTCGACCACCTTGCCGGCGCTCGTTCGCACGCGCGCAACCGCGTCGTCGCCCTCGAACGCCTCGACGCCTTGACCAAGGAGCATCTCGACGCCGTGCCTGACATGGACGTCGCGGTAGAAGCCGCCGATCTCGGCGCCGAAGATGCGCTCGTTCGGCAGCGCCAACGGGTCGATCACGGTGACCTCGAGCCCGAGCTGGCGCGCCGACGCCGCGAACTCGCTGCCGATCCATCCGGCGCCGACGACCACGACGCGGACGCTGTCGTCGAGCCGGCGCCGCAGCTCGTCGCAATCGGCGAGCGACCGCATGTAGTAGATGCCCTCGAGCTCGGCACCCGGGGTCGAGATCCGGCGCGGCTCCGATCCCGTCGTCAGCAGGAGCTTGTCGTACGAGAGCTCGCGGCCGCCGTCGAGCGTCAGCCGGGAGCCGTCGGGATCGATGCCGGTGACCGTGGTCTCGGTCATCAGCTCGATCTCGTGCTTCTCGTAGAAGTCGGCCGCGTGCACGTAGGCCTTATCGCGGTCGGACTCGCCGCGCAGGTAGTCCTTGGTCAGCGGCGGCCGCTCGTAGGGCCGCTCGGGCTCGCTGCCGATCAACACGACACGCCCGTCGAACCCGCGCTCGCGAAGCTCCTGCGCAGCCTTGGCGCCGGCCAGGCTCGCGCCGGCGATGACGAATGTCTGCTTGCTCATGTCCGGCCTCCTGTCTCACTGGCGATCAAATCGCGCAGGCTGTCGTACTCCTCGGCGCACGCCGGGCAGCCCTCGAGGTGGGCGCGCATCCCTGGGACGAACGCGTCGGCGTCATCGCCCGAGAGATCGTGCTCGACGTACACGTCGAGGTTGGCGAAGCACTCTTCGCAGGTCACCTCGGGACCGGCCGGTCCGAGCAGGCCGGTCAGCAGCTGCTTGGAAGCGCGACGTGATTCACGCGACGGCGTCATCGCCGGCTCCGATCGCGGCGCGTAGCTTGCGCCGGGCGTCGTGAAGCGTCTTGTACAGGGCGCCGCGCGTGGTGCGGAGTTCTCGGATCTCGACGTCCTCGACGGTCGAGGGGTCGCGCCGGCAGCGTGGACCAATCCTGCGGGTCGATCGGCAGCTCGCTCCGCTCCCACGCACGCCGCCGAGTTCGGACGGCCGCCTCGAGGATCGCGAACTTGTATGCCCAAGTGGTGAAGTGGCTCTCGAACCTATAGGTGTCGAGCTTGTTCAGAATCGCGCTGAGCGCGTCGTCCGCGCTCTGCATCGCGAGATCGTCGATCGTCTCGCGGGCGGCGCCGGCGAACGCCGCGCGCCGGCGATGCAGCTCGAACCGCGCCGCGCGCAGGAGCATCGCGTGCAGCGTCGCGGCCGCCACCTCGCGCGCAGGGCCGTGGCCACTTAGCGCCGCGACCCATCTGCGTCCCTCTGCCTCGCGGTCCACGGACCTGACGGGAGAGGCCTCGTCCATCAGGCGCACGCTAGCAGCGACACTCCGCATACCCGTTGGCTGCGCGAAGCTGCTAGTTCTTACGCGAACAGCACGCGGCGAGTAGAGGAGCAGCGCGATGCCCAGGTTCCTGATCCAGCCTCATGTCCGCCTCCACGAGTGGGTGGCCGAAGAGAAGGGGTTTTTCCGCGACGAGGGACTCGACTACGAGTTCGACGCCCACGGGTTCGCCGCGGCCTCGCTCACTACCTCGTCGGTGAAGCCCGCGGACACCGCGCCCGTGCCCGCCCGCAGCGGCGCGTTCGAGGACATGGAGAAGGGCCGTTCGTGCGACGTGTCGGGAGCCTGCCACTGGGCGGTCAACGCCGCCGCGTCGACCAGCCACGGCCGCATGTGGGGAAAGGCATACTCGATCTGTCCCTCCGGGATCTTCGTAGCGCCCGAGTCCGAGTACGAGCGGCCGGAGGACCTGGCCGGCGTCGAGGTCGGCGTCGGCTACCACTCGGGCAGCCACTACTCTGCGATCCAAGGCCTCGAGCCGTTCGTCGAGCCGGATGAGATCCGCCTGTCGTTCGTCGGCTTCCCGTTCGACCGCGTCCGACTGATGCGCGACCGCGGGATTCCCGCCGCTAACGTGTGGGGACCCCAGCTCTACCTGCTCGAGCAGTGGGGCTTCCGCAAGCTCGTCGACACCACGTTCATGATGGGCTTCCTCGTGAGCGCCGACACCGAGGCCGACGACCTCGAGCGCTACTTCCGGGGACTGCGCCGGGCGCAGGCCGAGATCGACCTCGAGCCCGAGCCGTACAAGCGCCACTGGTTGAAAGAGATGCCCGAGGACATGCGCGATGCGGCCGACGTCCGCCGATTCGGACCCGGCGAGCGGATCGTGTTCGAGCCTTACACCCGCGAGATGTTCGATCGCACCCACCGCTGGATGGAGCGGTGGCAGCTGTTCGACTCGCCCGCGGACCAGCGTTCGAGCTACGAGCAGGCTGTCCTGACATAGGAAGTGGGTCGGCGTGGGCCGTTCGGGGTCTACGGCTTCGAACGGCGGGCAACCGGAGAGGGTCGGCCTCGGGCTCGGTGGCCTCACGGGCCCGACTTGCACGGGAAATACCTGCGTAACCTGACACCGACGCGATCCTGCTCGACCGTGTCATAAGGTGCATGTGGGGGCATGCACCTTATGACAAGGTCGGCGCCCGCCACGTCGGATGTCAGTTCCTGCACGTTGCGAGGGGGTCCGGGCGGCGGCTGGAGCTCGGACGTCGGCTAGCGACCTGCGCAGCTCGACATCCCGCGCCGGCGACACCGCCCGTGCCGAACTGTGCACGATAGTCGCGCGCAATTCGGCAGGGCGCGGCCGCAGCGCCTCAAATGTCGAGTTGCGCAGGTGCCGCGGGGAACCGGGCCTTGGTCGGCGCCAGACGCGGTTCGCCACCTCCGCGATCAACCGCAGCTTCTTCTCCTTGGCATCCTTGCTGATCGCGTTGCCCGGCCCGGCGGACGCGAACCCGCACTTGCAGATGTGCACCCCGAACGTCACGCCTGGGACGTTCGCGACCTCGTTGAGCATGTCGGCGCCCTCGGTCATGACCCGGTGGAACGGGATCCCGGCCGCCGCCCAGACGGTCTGCTGCGACGGGTCGATCAGCTGCCCGAAGTCGGGCGCGTCGACCTGGATGTACGGACAGCCCATCCGCGCCAGCTCCTCGGCCTCCTCGCGCATCAGCCTCAGGCCGTCGGCGAACAGGTCGAACGGGTCCGCCTAGGCTTCGCGGGTACGGCCCGGCGACCACGCCAGGAACAGCATCAACGGGCTCGGGAGCGTCACCTTGATCGGACGGTGGGCTCGCGCCCGTGCGTACGCGTATTCCTCGACGGTCATCATTCGCGCCCGCTGGAGCTTGTCGGTGACCGAGATCGGGATCGTGAATACGCTCTGCTCGGAGCCGTGCTCGTCGTGGAACCGGACCGGGATGTGATCGCTGGTCGAACCCTCCGGGTCCGGTGACAGGCCGACGACCCCCTCGAGCAGCTGGTCGATGAACGTGTGCCGGCGGAGCTCCCCGTCGGTGACGACGTCCATACCGGCGCCTTCCTGCATCGCGATCACCTGGTCGACGGCGCGGTCCTCGATCTCCTTGTACGCCGCCGGCGCCATCTGCCCGGACTCGAACTGGCCGCGGGCACGCACCAGATAGTCCGGACGCAGCAATGAGCCGACGATGTCGGCGCGAATGGTCATCTCCTCACCTTCCTGGTTGGTCTGTCCGGCAGAGCAGGTGTGTGAGCACGTCGCGAACGGTTGCCTCGGACGCGCCGGTGGCGTCGACGGCACGCCAGCCGACGACGCCGTCCGGGCGCACGAGCACGGCACCGGCGCCGGTTATCCCGTAGGCGTCACGAAAATCTGGATCTCCGATGACGTGGCACTCGACCGGCAGGCCGACCCCCGATGCCGCCGCCACCGTCGCACGACACCATGCATCACCACCCGGCGCGACCAGCAGCACGAAGTCGCGTCCGAACAGATCCAACGTCGAGCCGTGCGCGCCGTCGCGCTCCACCAAGACGTGCGGAGCACGCGAACCGGGCCGACCCTTCGACTCACGCGGATGTTCGTGCAGCTCAGGTGCCTGATCCGCGTCGAGAACCACCGCCGGCGGGTTGCATCGGCAGCCGATCTCGAGCGAGAAGTCGTCAACGAGCGGCTGCATGCCCTCGGTGCCGAGATACGGCGCGACGCGTGTGACGTACCGCGTGTACGCCTGCTCGACCATCAGCGCACCGATCGGGCGGCGCTCGCCGTCGTAGGTGTCGAGCAACCCGGGGCCGGCCACGCCGTTGAGCACGAGTCCCAGCTTCCACGCGAGATTCCACGCGTCCTGGACTCCGGTGTTGCCGCCGAACCCGCCGTTGGGGGGCATCGTGTGGGCGGCGTCGCCGGCCAGGAACACGCGTCCGTCCTGGTAGCGCTCGGCGCTGTCGGCGACGGCTCGCCAGGTGGCGACGTCCTCGACGACCACGGGAATGTCGGGAACCCCGATCGCCGCCCGGAGCAGCTCGAGCGCGCGGCGCTCGTCGATCGTGGCCGCAATGTTCGCCCACGGCGCGTCCCGGTAGGCGGCCACGACCTCGGGACGCGCGGTGTCGCCAACCAGGTTGACGACGAGGAAGCCGCGATTGCCGGTCCTGTCGAGCCGGAAGAACCCGCGCAGCACCGGGTTCGTGACGTAGTTGACGCCCTGGTCGCGCCCCTCGAGCAGCGGGGACAGGTCGACCTCGGATCGGAAATAGATCGTGACGCTGTTCGACAGCAGACCGTGTCCGCGCATCGCGATCCCAAGCTGCTCGCGGACCGGGCTCCGGTGGCCGTCCGCTGCCACCACGTACCTTGCGCGGACGGCGCGTTCGGCGCCGGCCTCTAGGTCCCGCAACGTCGCGGTGACGGAGTCGGAGTCCTGGACCACCGACGCGCATTCGACCCGGTAGCGGAGCTCGGCCCCGAGCTCCTCGGCCCGCGCGCGGAGGATCGGCTCGAGCGCGTCCTGGTCGATGAACAGCCGCACGGTCGGGCTGAACTCGTCGACCCCGGCGTTCAGGTTTGCGAAGTAGCTCGCGATCTCGCGCCCGGCGAGCGACTCGACGTTGTTGATGCCGCCGTTCGGGTGGTACTGCTGCTCGCCCTTGCGCCGGACGGCCTCCTCGAGCCCGGCCGCGCGGAGGATCTCGACCGTGCGGAGCTGGAAGTGGCCGGCGCGCGGGTGGATCGCCGTGCTCGTGTGGCGTTCGACCGCCAGGCAGCTGACTCCGTGGAGCCGCAGGAACAGCGCCGTCGACAGACCGACCAGGCTGCCGCCGACGATCAGGACATCGGGGTCGTCGCTCACCCCACCTTCTCCACGTCGTCGCGGTAGAGGTCGTATGCGGCGGAGTACTCCATGACGCGCGCGACGTCGTCCACGAACGCGTCGCTGTAGCCCGCCCGCCGCAGGAGGTGGAATCCCATCTCCATTCCGGACGTGATCCCGCCGGCGGTCACGATCCGGCCGGCGTCGACGACTCGCGCCCGGCTGATCCGGCACTCGGGCGCGATGTCTGCGAGGCGATCGATCGGCACCTTGCCCGACGGACCGGACTCGACCTTGTCGGGTTCCTTGCGGTTGGTCGCGGGCAGGCCGTCGAGCAGACCCATCCGGCCGTACACCCACGACCCCGTGCACACGCTGGTCAGCAGCGTCTCGTCGTCGAGCGAGCGGATGAACTCGTGCAGGCGACGGTTGTACATCTCCTGCCGGGTGCCGAAGCCGCCGGGGATCAGGAACGCGTCCATCGCGGGGCGGTCGTCGAAGCAGTAGTTCGGGAGCACGGTGAAGCCGGCCTGCGCCTGGACCGGGCGCATCGCGTCGGCGATCAGGAACGCATCGAGCTCCGGGTCATACCGCCGCGCCACCGACCAGACGCCGTGGGGCGCGGCGAAGTCGACGATCTCCGCGTCCTTGAACACGTAGATCCCCAACCGGAATCCTGGCATCACCAACTCCTCTCAGTTCGACCCTCTGGGTTAGCTGCAAGACCGCGGCGTTTATTCCCCACGAGATTGCGAATCCCGACGAGGCGCCCAAGGTCCGAGGCGGAGCGATGCTCGCCTCGCTCGGCACGCGCCACCGCCGCCGAGCGCGAGCTCGACCCGACCCCGCGCGCCGTCGACGAGCGCCCGGCACGCCCCAGGTCCGGCGAACAGGGCGCGGGCCCCGCTCACTCGGCCTCCGGCGCGTCCAGCTCCTGCGCCAACGCGAGCACCGCGGCGCGAAACGGCTCGACCGGCTGGTGGGCGACGCCCGCGCCGATCTGGCCGGCGCCGGTCGAGGCGTGGAGCACCCCGGTCGTGATCTGCGGCGTGATGTCCAGTTCGGCCGCCAGGCGTGCGTCGATCCCGATCGGCGTTCCCGCGAAGTCGAGCGCCGGAATCGTGAACCGGCGGGAGCGGCCGACGGTGATCTGCCCCATCAGCTCGGTGCGCGCGATCGCGTCGGCGGCGCCGCCGCCGAAGAATGCCGCCACCGCCGGGGCAGCCGCGACCGCCATCCCGCCGAGCCCGATGCATTCGATCACCGCGGAGTCTCCGATGTCGAGCGCGGCGTCGGCGTCGGTGTACCCCTCACGGAGCAGCGCGTCCTGCACGGGCGCGGCGGACGCGGTGAACCAGCGACCCGGGAGCCCGGCGATCTGCAGCGCCATGTCGGTGCCGTTGCGGGTGATCAGGTTGACCACGCTCGAGCCGCGTACGCCGGAGCCGGCGAGCGAGGCGCACTTCGCGGCGGCCATCGTCAGCGTGAGGAAGAAGTGGTGATTGCCGGCGACGAACCGCGCCGAGCGCTCGCCGCCGAGCGCGGCGAAGCCGGGGGCCAGGTTGCGGACCAGCAGGTTGCCGGTGGCCTGGCTCCGCATGTGCAGCTCGTCGCCCATCTGCAGGCCCTGCGCGGTGAGCGAGAAGATGTCGATCGGGCCCTCGCGGACGAGCAGCTTCGCCATCAGCGGCCCGAGCTCGTCGCGGAAGAATCGCAGGCGCTCGATCGACTCCTCGTCGCCGACCCCGAACCACAGCGTCCGGCCGGGGCCCTCGTTGAACGTCGAGTACGCGCGCGCGCCCGACGCCTCGTCGAGCACGACCCACACCGGCATCGACGGCGAGCACACCCCGGTCATCGGACCGACGTGACCGTGCTCGTTGCCGGGGGCCAGCGCGATGTCGCCCCCGGCCAGCATCGCCCGCGCCTCGTCGACCGACCGCGCCCATCCCTCGAACACGCACGCCGCCGCCAGCGCGCGCTGCTGCGGGTCGCACACCCGCGCCCATTCGATCGCCGTGCCCGAGTGGAGGAGGACCCGCCCCGATGCGAGAACCGGGAGCATCTCGCGCGCCGGCGCGACCGTTACCGCGCGCGGCTGCGCCGCCTCGATCCGCCGCACCACCTCGTCGTTTGCGGCCGCGACCACCGAGCCGTGCACGCCCCATAGACGTTCCAAGGCTCGCACCGTGTCGAGGTCGCCCCGTGCCGGCGGACGCCATTCGACGTCGATCACGGGCGCCCCCTGGGACTCGATCGCGTCGGCAAACGCGGGCAGTCCGACGTTCACGGCGGCCAAACGTGCTAGCACCTCGGCTTGCATCACACCCTCACTCGGAACCGATGACACCGCTCGAACACCTTGCCGCCACCATCCGCGACTCCCCCGCGCTCGCGGCCAAGCGCGACCTCGCGCTCCTCATGCGTCTCGGGTTGCCGCTCGACGGCGACGACGGAGCCGCGATCGCCCACGGCGACGAGTACCTGATCGTGTGCGGCGAGGCGATCCACCCAGGGTTCGTCCGTTCGAACCCGCACGCCGCCGGAGCCGCGGCGGTGATCACGAACGTTTCCGACGTCCGCGCGATGGGGGGACGACCCGTCGGCCTGCTCGACATGCTGGTCAGCCCAGACCGCGCCCACGCCGAGGCCGTCCTCGACGGGCTCGCATGGGCCGCCGAGCTGGTCGGCGTCGACGTCGTCGGCGGGCACTTGACGCTCGGCCACGAGCCGTCTCTGTCGGCCTCGTGCACCGGGATCGCGCGCCGACCGCTGCGCGCCGCGAACGCGAAACCCGGCGACGAGCTCCTGGCTGCGTTCTGCCTCGAGGGCCGGTACACCGAGAACACCCCGTTCTTCAGCTCGCTGCGCGACCGCCCGGCGGCAAAACTGCGGGACGACGGCGAGGCGCTCGTCGAGGTGGCCGAGTCGGGCGCGGTGCACGCCGCGCGGGACGTGTCGATGCCGGGAGTCGCGGGGTCGCTGTTGCAGCTGCTCGAGATCGCAGGCTGCGGTGCCACGCTCGAGCTCGACCGCATACCGCGCCCGGACGATGTCGGACTCGAGCGGTGGCTGATCACTTTCCCGAGCTTCGGGTTCCTGCTCGCCGCGCAACCGGGCGCCACCGCTGAGGCCGCGGAACCGTTCTTAGCGCGCGGGCTCGCGTGCGCGGCGTGTGGCCGGCTCGATGACAGCGGAGTGCTGCGACTCGCTGCAGCGGGTGACTCCACGGCGCTCTGGGACCTGAATGCCGAGCCGCTCACGCACCTCGATCGAGCGGGATCGACATGAGTTGGTGATCGATGCCGTGGAACGGCGCGGGGCTACCTTCGGCCGTCCAGCCGAGGTGTTCGAAAAAACGGACGTTCGCGAGCTGCACATGCGCGATCATCTGCACTCCGCCGAGCCGGCCCGCGGTCGCCACCGCGAACCGCACGAGCTCGGCGCCGAGGTGGTGGGTGCGAAGCTCTGGGAGCACCGCCAGGCGGTCTCCCTTCCACTGACGCCAGCTGCGCTCGAGCGGGTACAGCCGCACCGCTCCGCATGGATCCCCCTCGATCAGGCCAAGTGCGTGGAGCGTCGTGTCGCGATCGTCGCGCTCGTCGTGATCATCGTCGGCGAACAGCGCCTGCTCGGATACGAACACCGAACGCCGGAGCTCAAAATGGGCCTCAAGCTCGTCATCGGACGACGCCAGACGGCACTCAATCGCGGTCGCATCACGCGCTCTGTATCGGGAGCTCGCCCCGGGCACGTGCCTCCTCTCGCTTGAACACCCGCTCCCATGCCGACAGCCCCGAGCACGCCTGACACCGCGCGCACCCGGCCTTGGCCTCGACGTGGTCGAGTCCCGAATCGGCCAGCATCGCGGACACCGACCGGTAGATCGACGCGACGTACTGCGCGTCGGGCGCCGGGGTGTCGGCCATCAGCGTGCCCGGAACGGGACGGAGCGGAACCACGAACGGGTACACACCCATCTCGATCGCGCGCCGGCACCCTTCTTCGATCACCTCGGGTCGCTCGCCCATCCCGAGGATCACGTACGTGGTCACGTGCCCGCGTCCGAACACCTCGACCGCGCGCTCCCAGCACCGGAAGTAGCCCTCGACGCCGCATTGCGCCTTCCCGGCCGCCACGCGCGACAGAACCTCGGGGTCGAACGTCTCGATGTGGATTCCGACCGCGTCGACGCCGGCGTCGCGGACCTGCTCGAGCACCGCGAGGTCGTCCGGCGGCTCAAACTGGACCTGGATCGGCAAGCCAGACGCTTCCTTGATCGCCGCCGCGCAGCGGCTGATGTACAGCGCGCCGCGGTCGCGGCGGTTGATCGAGCCGGTCGTCAGCGTGACGTCGACCGCGCCGTCGTAGTCGCGAGCGGCCGTGCATACCTCGGCGAGTTGCGCCGGTGTCTTGACCGGGATCGTTTGCTCGCCGCGCGTCAGCTCGATCCCGCAGAACCCGCACTGCTCGTCAGTCCCCCAGTAGATGCACTTCTGGACGACGGTCGAGGCGATCGAGTCGAGGTGCAGCAGCGCGATCTTCCAGTACGGGATCCCGTCGGAGGTCTGCATGTCGTAGATCCGCGGGCGGCGAGGCAGCTTGACCGGGCTGACGAACTCCTCGCCGCGGTAGAGATCCGTCCGCTCGTCGCTGACGTGGATCGTGTACGGCGAGCGCTCGACGAACGCCGCGTGCCACGGAACCGTGAGCGGCAGCCCGCGCACCCACAGGAACAGGGCATCGGACGGCCCCGCGCCGCCGCGGCGGCCGGACGGACCACCACCGCTCGCCGCGGCGGAGTCGCGCTCGTCCTGAACGTGCACTCCCAGCGACTGCAGCTCGACCAGCAACTGGCGGTCGTCGAGGTCGGGGAAGGTGAGAGTCGTGTCAGCCACGACCGGCGAACAACTCCTCGTAGTTCTGCCAGAACACCCGGTCCTTCAGCTCCTGAGAAATCGTGCGGATGCCGTTGATCTTCCAGTACTCGCTGTCGAAGTCCGACCACGGCTCGTCCGATCCAAAGAACACCCGGTCACCGCCGACGCCGGTCTTCTCGATTTCGGTCAGCAGCCAGCGCGCCCCGAACCCGATTGCCCACGAGGTGTCGGTGTACACCTTGTAACCATCCTGCACCCACTGGAGGAACTTCGGCACGAGCTTGATGTGACCTGACACCCCGCCGCCGAAGTGCACCAGGTAGATCTTGCACCGCTTGCCGTACTTCTCGACCAGCGGGATGAAGTTGTTGATGTCGGAGTTACCTCCCGGGCTGGTGTGGAAGTGGAATATGAGGTCGTGCTCCTCACACGCGTCGAAGCACTCGTCGGCGAGCTCTAGCGTTTCCTTGTCCCACGTCCCGGGGTCGGGGTTGCCTCCGAGCAGGAACGTCGTCTTCAGCGCCACCACGCGCGACTCGGTCGCGAGTCTCAGTGCCTTTCGCGTCATCTCCGCGTTGCGCGGGAGGAACGAGACCCAGATCGCGGCCAGCACCCGGTCGTTGGTAGTCGCCGCATCCATCACCACGTCGTTGAGGTCGAACGAGATCTCGTGCACGGGCACGCCGTAGTTCGACATGGTGAGCGCCCGCTCGATCTTGAACTCGTCAAGGTGGTTCTTGACGAACTCCTGCGTGTTCCGGTAGTCGTACACCGTCGGCTTGACCGGGTGCTCGAGGTCATAGAACTTCCACGGCGGTATCTCGCCGATGTGACAGTGCGCATCGATGATCTTCTTGGGGTGAGTCGTCATCCTCAGTCCTTTCCGAAGAGCTCGCGCGCTTGAGCGATGCGAGCCTCCCACTCGTCGTGGCGCGTGTACTTCCGACTCGGCATAAGCGGTGGCTTATCCAGCAGCCACGCGCCGTCGCGCGGGTCGAGCTGGACGACCTCGAGCTCGTAGGTCGCCTCGCCCATCGGCTCGGTCTGGGCGGAAGCGTGGATCGCGCGGCCACTGCGCACATGCATTTCGAGGCGGTGCGATCCGAACGGCGTGACGTCGTCGAACAGCACCACCCATTCGTCCCCGCCGCGCCGCGCCGTCTCGAGTCGCTCGAGCGCGATCTCCTTGCCGTGCTCGCGAGTGATCTCCCGGTGGCGCTGGCAGAACGCCGCGTCGGTCACCGCGGCCTGGTCCATCATCATCCCCATCGACGGAGACAGCCGCTGGACGATCTCGTTGCCGAGCCCGCGCCGCTCCTCCCACGCCGCCACGAGGTCATCCTCCGTGCGCACGTCGCCGAGCTCGTCGACGATCGCGCGCACGACCTGGATGTACTGCTGGTACAGCGTGGCATTCACCATCACGGACGGATAGACCGCCGCCTCGGCGCGCCGCCACGCGGCGAGCGCGGCGACCCGGGCCTGTTCGCGGTCGACTCGCTCAGCGATCAGACGGTCCAGGTGTTGAGCTGGAATGCCTTCTGGCGCCACGCCGTCAGAGCCGAATCGAGCACGTCGAGGGGATGGAACGGCTTGACGCCGTCCAGGAGCAGATCCTCGGGGAACCCGTACAGTGCCCCGGAGGCGAACCGGCACGCGTAGATGTGCGCGCCCTCGTTGAGCAGGGTCTTGAGCTGGTTGTTGATCGCCATGTGGCCGGGGAACGCCTCGTCGCCGACCTTTGGGAAGCCGCGCGTCCCGGACGCCATCAGCACGCCGGGGCCGTACAGGATCAGGTTGGTGTCGAAGCCCTTTCGGCGCAGGCGCGTCGTCGTCAGCAGGTTGACCAGACCTACCGACCCCTCGTAGGGCACGGTGTGCATGAACGTGTAGGCCTTCTCCCCCGGCTCGGCCTGGATGTCCTCGAACACCTTTTCAGAGGTGTCGAAGAGCTCGGTCCCCGCGGACTTGGCGTCGGCGAGGGAGCTGTTGTCGGGCACTGCTGCCTCCTTGGGAGTCTTCCCGCGTCCGCGTCGCGCGTCGCGCGTCCGCGTATCGGATCGTAGACGCGCATTCTTAGCGCCGCGCGTTGCCGAGGTCAAGGGCACCCGATAAATATCGTCATTCCTCGTAATCGCACGTACTTTTCGCTTGGTGGAGGTCTTGCCAGCGCGTGTACTATGGTGGACGCGATGCCCAGCCGGACCGCCGCCGCCACCGCCCGCGCCACCCCCCCAAGCCCGCTTCCGGAAATCGAGCGGACCGTCTCGGAGATCGGCGCCAAGGTCGCCAAGGCGCGCGCCGAGCGCGGCTGGTCGCTGGCGCAGTTGGCGGAGCGAGCGGGCCTCTCGACCGCCGCCGTCCACAAGATCGAGAAGAGCGGCATGACGCCGACGATCGCGAGCCTGATGAAGGTCGCCGCGGCGCTCGGGAAGAGCGTCGGCTACTTCGTCGAGGAGGTCGAGGCGACCCGCCCGGTCACCGTGATCCGCTCCGACGGGCGCACACGGCTGTACACCTCCAAGCAGGGACTCGAGCTCCAAAACATCTCCGGCCGCTACGGCCCGTTCTGGGTAGCCGGTGCCGAGGCCCACCTGGAACCGCTTGCGGACTCGGGGCCCGAGCCGATGAGACATCCCGGCGAGGAGCTCGTGCTCGTGCTCAACGGGCGGATGACGTTCACGATCGACGGCGAGCCGTACGAGCTCGAGGCCGGCGACTCGATCCACTTCCGCACGGTCCGCCCGCACTCGTGGGCCAACCCCGACGACCGGCCGGCGCGCGCCATCTGGCTCGCGATCCGGGGCTCGTAGGACTTCGGATGGCGCGATGCGGATCGTCGTCGCCATCGGGGGCAACGCGATCATCGCCGAGCACGAGCGCGGCACCTGGGCCGAGCAACGCGCGAACGCCGCCGTTATCGCCGGCCAGCTCGCCGCGCTGAAGCGCTCGGGGCACGAACTGGTCTTGACACACGGGAACGGGCCGCAGGTCGGCGCGCTCCACGTTCAGCATGCCCGCGCCGGCAACGAGGTTCCCGCGCTGCCGTTTGACGCGCTCGTGGCGATGACTCAGGGGCAGCTCGGCTACCTGCTCCAGACGGCGATCGAGGAAGCCGATCCGGACGTGCACACCGCGACGATCCTGACCCGGGTGTTGGTGCACGAGGACGATCCGTCGTTCGGTAATCCCACCAAGCCGATCGGCCGCTTCTTCGACGATGAGGCCGAGGCGCGCCGGGCCGCGGGCAAAACGCTGACCGTTGCGCCCGATGCCGGCCGCGGCTGGCGGACGGTCGTGCCGAGCCCCCGGCCGCAGGAGATCGTCGAGTTCGAGCAGATCGCGGCGCTGGCGCGGTCCGGCGCGCTCGTGATCGCCGCCGGGGGCGGCGGCATTCCGGTCGTGCGTCGCTCGGGAGGGCTCGCGGGCGCCGAGGCCGTCATCGACAAGGACCGCGCGTCCGCGGTTCTGGCGCGAGCCGTCGGCGCCTCGCTGCTCGTGATGCTTACCGGCGTCGAGTGCGTGGCGCTGGACTTCGGCACGCGGTGGCAGCGGGATATGGCGCGCCTGACCGCCTCCGACGCGAAGCGGCTGCTCGCCGAGGGAGAGTTCCCACCGGGAAGCATGGGTCCCAAGGTCGAGTCTGCCGCGCGATTCGTCCGCGAGACCGGCGGTGCGGCGATCGTCACGTGCGCCGAGCGGCTACTCGACGCGGTGCGCGGCACCGCCGGCACCCGGGTCGTGCCGGATACGGACGGCCCGTCGGCTACCGCGTGGTCCAGTCCGGAGTCGGTCGCCGCGGCGTGAGCGGCTCAAGCCACGGTTTGGACCCCGTCCACCACGGTTTCCGCGCGTGAGCTGGCACGTCCGCGTGATCGCCAACCGCTACGCGGACAGCGTCCGGTTGATGAGCATCGCCCGGTCGGTGCGCGAGCGCGACGGCGTGACTCGCTGCGAGCTCGGGATGGGGACGCCGGCAAACCTCAAGGTGCTCGCGGGCTACGGGGCTTCCGCCGAGGCGACCCCGGGGGATCTAGTGATCGCCGTCGACGCGCAGGACGGCGCGGCGGCGGATGCGCTGGCGTGGGCGGAGCTCGAGCTGTCCTCGC
>Ga0335077_10004607_pt1 | contig 16828 bp, 18 predicted proteins | sample Lox_Sample_31_FD_207151 | JGI IMG/M metagenome (GOLD analysis project Ga0335077, IMG submission 207151) | Soil microbial communities from Loxahatchee National Wildlife Refuge, Florida, United States - Lox_Sample_3.1 | ecosystem: Environmental > Terrestrial > Soil > Wetlands | place: USA...
CTAAGCCGTCAGTTCGGCCGGGCTTCACCCTGCATCTCGGACAAGACCACGCGCCTCCGGGTACGGCGCATGGTGGCCCAGTCATAGTCATAGGCAGCGCCGCAGACCAGGCAAACCTGATAATACTGGCCATGTGTGCCGGTATGCGGCCAGGAAAATTGGTGCCGGCAAAAAACCTGCAATAGCCGCTCCAGCCATGGCGTATTCACCTTGAATCCACTCCTTTGCTGCTCTGCTACCCAAGCCTGGGTGGCGCCGAGCCTTCATCTGTGAGGTTTAAGATCGTGGAGTTTGGCATCGCGAAGCGATCACAGGTTAGCCGAAAACACGTAATCGGAAAACCTGGTTTCCGGACCATGGCGCGCTTTGCGCAGGGACAATCTCTGGTCTCATTACCCCTTCTAAACTGCTGAATGAACGGGCTCGCGGGTACGAGCACCTGAGCTTGCGGTTTCCTTCGCCGACTGCCGCGATTTGGCAAAAGCCTTGCTGGACGCGGCATTTGGCATCATTTCGCCAGGAGGGTAACGGGCCACCGCCATGCCCGGCATTGCCCGGTTGAACATGCCGGCAGGCGCACTACAGTTCCAGAGCAAAAAGCAAAACTGCGATAAGTTACTCGTGCTGCGAAGCGCGGAACGTTGCCCGCCCAAGGGGTGCGCGCTCGCCGCCACAGGCCAACCACTATGCACAGCGTGAATGTTCCGGCGCCCGCGCGGCGCAGTTCGAGAGTCCCGTTGAGTGTCCCTTTACTCGTGACCGGCACGGAGCCGAACTCCCGCTTTTCCGAAGTCTGCAAAACATTAGTGGTCAGTCCGCACGGCTGCGCTTTCCATTCTCCCGTGAAGCTGGAAGCCGGCATCGCCGTCTATTTTCAAAGTAAAGACGGTCGCCGGGCGACAGCGCACATCGTGGACTGCCAGCCTATGGGTCTTGGCCAGCAGGGCTGGCGGCTGGGCGCGCGGCTGGATCGTCCGGAAAACTTCTGGGGGGTGAAAACCGTTCCCATGGATTGGCAACGGATAAAAGAAAATCCTGGCGTCATGACCGATTCTGCTGCCGACCATGTGATTCTTGAGGAAGCCGCGGAGCAAGTCTCAGACGATCACTTGCGCGCCCTGGTGGCCGAGATTGTTCGTCCACTGAACGCCGAGGTCACAGAGCTGCGGGAAAAGCTGGCTCGCAGCGGCGGCAAGCGCAGCCAGTTCGAAATTTCGCTTTCGCACATTCCTCCCGAGGTGGAAGAGAAACTCGGCGCCAGATTGCAGCAGGACCTCGGCGCTCAGACCCTGCAACAGACGCGGCAACTCTCGGAGCAGGTGCTGGCCTCGGCACAGGCTGCCATTGAGCAGAAAATAAGTGAGGCCCAAGGCCGGTTCCATCAGCAGCTCATGCAGGAGCTGCGGGCGGTCGAGCAGCGCGCTCAGGCATTCTCCGCGCAGTTGAGTGAGGCCGTGCGTTCGCAGTTCCACTCCGGGGCCGAGCAGCTTCAGCAACAGACCGCGGAAGCTGGCGCCGGCCTGCAGCGCCGTAGCGAAGAGCTGCTTCAGCACCTGCAGCACCGGCTCAGCCAGGAGCATGACCTGCACCGCCGGGAGATTCACAAGGTGCGGGAAACGGTTGCTTCTGAACTTTCGCAGCAGCAGGCGCAGGTCTCTGATCTGGGCGGACGCGTTGCCGCGCTGGACAAATCCGCGCGCCGGCTTGAGGCGGGCATGGAGGCCCACCTGGAGCAACTCGCCGGCGACATCATTGCCAGCGCCCGCAATCAGCTCGAAGGCGCCGTCGAGGCGGTGCTGAAAGAATTAGGAACCCGGAATGCCAAGGAGATCGGCCATCAGCTCGAGGAGGCCTGTGCGCGCCTGAAGAACATCGAGAGCAGCATTGAGACTTCCGTCTCTGCGGTGCTTCGCAGCCAGGTCACCGAGACCCTGGTTTCCTTCGGCCAAACCATGGAAGCGTTGGCCCAGGGCTCGGTAGAACGTTGGCGGCTGGCCCTCACCCGGGATTTCAATTCTCTGGCCAGAATTCTGGGAGAGCAGGTTCGAGCCGAGAGCGTCTCCGAGGGCAATGGAAGCCTGCCCGCGTGAGCACGCGAAGAATTCGCTGCGGTGGAATCGCGCTGAATTCGCTCGCGCTCGCATTCGCAGCTTTAGACTCTCCAATAACTTCCTGTAACTAACCGACTTACACTTGTCCTGATTCACCCGCCTGCCTTTCCCTCCGTTTTCTGGTATGCTCAATGGTTTTTACCCCGGGGTGATGAAGTGGAACGGCGCGGGCAGAAGTACCATCGCGAACGCCTGGGAGAGGCCCTGCGCGAGGAAATCGAAACCATGGTGGAGGGGGAGCTGGGCGATCCGCGCATCGGGTTGGTCAGCGTCAGCGCCGTGCAGTTGGCGGAAGACAGCCGCTCGGCGCACGTTCTGGTTGCAGTGGAGGGCGATGATCGCGAGGCGCAGCGCGCGCTCGAGGGATTGCAGGGCGCGGCCGGCTACATTCGCCGCGAACTGGCTGAGCGCCTGCATCTGCGGCGTCCGCCCGAGCTCTTTTTTCAGCTCGACCGCTCGGAACACTACGCTGCCCGGGTGGAAGAATTGTTGAAGCGTACAACCAGGAAACGGAACCAGTGAAGACCCGGCGGGGGGCCGGGCGGGATGCTGAAAGAGGTTCTGCAGCAAATCGAACAGCGCGACCGGTTCGTCTTGACCTCACATGCGCGCCCCGATGGCGACGCTGTGGGCTCGGCGCTGGCCTGCTGCCAGATTCTCCGTTCCATGGGTAAGCGCGCTGACGTGATGCTGCGCGACGGAGTTCCCCGCATCTATCAGCCTCTACCTTTTGCCGACCAGGTCATGCAGAGCGACTTCGTAAACGGCAATTATGAAGCTGCCATCCTGCTGGAGTGCGGCAGCATCCAGCGCACGCGCCTCAGAGGTCTGGAAAACCGCTTCCTCATCAACATTGACCATCACCTCAGCGGCCGCCCCTTCGGCCACGTCAACTGGATTGATCCCGACGCCGTGGCCACCGCCGAAATGGTGTACCGCCTGGGGCGCGCCATGCAGGCGCCAATCTCGCCCGAAATTGCCACTTGCCTCTACACCGCCCTGCTGACCGATACCGGGTCCTTCATGTTCGAGGGCACCAACGAGCACACCTTCGGCCTGGCCCGCGAGCTGGTCCGCGCCGGGGCCGACCCCGCCCGTTGCGCGCGCAACGTGTATTTTGCCCACTCCACCGCCAAAATGCGGCTGCTGGGCGCGGCCCTTTCCAACCTTTATCGCGAGGGCCCGCTGGCTTGCATTTACGTTACCCACGCCCAGATGGAAAGTGTCGGCGCCCGGGAAGAAGACTGCGAAGGCCTGGTGAATTACGCCCTCTCCATTCAGGATGTCGAGGTTGCCGCCTTTTTCCGCGAACTGCCCGACGGCCGCTACCGTGTGAGCCTGCGCAGCAAGGGCGGCATGAATGTGGCCGACGTGGCTGAGAGCTTTGGCGGAGGCGGGCACAGGTGCGCCAGCGGCTGTTCGGTAGATGGTCCATTGAATACGGCCGTGGACCGCGTTCTGCAAGCGCTGGGCTTCCGCAGCCTGGGTAAAGCGCAGTGATCCGCTGCAGCAGCGGCAGCGCCGCCGCAGCGCGCTTCGCCAAATCAAACGTGCCGGACTTTCTGCCTTGAACCCGCAGCCCTCGCGCCGCTTTCCCGACTATCTGTTTCTGCTTGGCTTTTGCGGATTTTTCTTTTTCTTCGGGCTGTCATATTTCGGCCTGATCGGCGCTGACGAGCCCCGCTACGCGCAGGTGGCGCGCGAGATGCTTGCCCGCCGCGACTGGATCACTCCTACCCTGAACTTTCACCCCTGGCTGGAAAAGCCTCCTCTTTATTACTGGCAAGCTATGGCCGCGTACGCGCTTTTTGGAGTGAGCGACTGGGCGGCGCGATTGCCTTCCGCGATAGATGCCACGGTCATGGTCTTCGCCGTCTATCTCGTTCTGCGCCGCTTTCGCCCGGGGCTCCACCTGGATGGCGCGCTGATGGTGGCATCGCTCGCGGGGGTGATCGGCTTCGCCCGCGCCGCTTCCATGGATATGCCCCTCGCCGCCATGTTCACCATAAGCCTGCTCGCCTGGTTGGCCTGGCACGAGTCGAAGAGCCGGAAATATTTGGCATGTTTCTATGTTTTTCTCGCTCTCGCCATGTTGGCCAAGGGGCCGGTAGCGCCGTTTCTCGCGCTGGTGATTATCACGCTGTTCGCCTGGGCCAAGGGCGACATGCAGCTTCTTCGGCAAACCTTGTGGATTCCCGGAATTCTGCTTTTCTGTGGGCTGGCCCTGCCCTGGTATTTAGCGGTGCAGCTCCGGAATCCCGAGTTCTTCCACATCTTCATTCTGCAGCACAACCTGGCCCGCTTCGGCAGCAATCTCTACCACCACACCGAGCCTTTCTGGTATTACCTGCCAGTCACGCTGCTGGCACTGGTCCCCTGGACGGTCTTCGCGCTGGCGGCGCTGGTAGAGGTTCTCACTTCCTGGTGGCGGCGAGGGCGCGAGTGGGTGGCCTCCGAGAATTCGCTGAATGTATTTCTCGTGATCTGGCTTCTGGCGCCGGTGATCTTCTTTTCTCTCTCGCAATCGAAGCTGCCCGGCTACATTCTGCCCGCCCTTCCTGCCGGGGGCCTGCTGCTGGCAGAATACGTGCGCCGCCGGCTTGAGGCCGATGGGCATCCTCCGCTGGTTCTGGTGATTCTTCATGCCCTGGCGGCATCGGCGCCGATCGTTCCGGCAGTGATGATTCAATATCTCGTGCTGCAACATCGCCTGCCCTGGGGTGCCGGCGCTATGCTCTCCGTAGGCCTGGCTGCTCTGGTGGCCATCGGCATTGCCATCACCTTGCGCACTCAAATGGGCCTGCGCGGCCTGCGCTTCGTGACCCTGGTTCCGGTAGTCCTGGTCATCGCTGCCGTCCTCCGCATAGGGAGCCCCGCTCTCAACGACAAGCTTTCGGCCCGCGCCCTGGCGGATGAAATCAGTGAGGTGGAAATGAAGCCCATGCCCCTAGCCGTTTTCCGCGTGCCGCGCGAAGTAGAATTCGGTTTGCAGTTCTATCGCAACCAGACCATTGGCCGCTACGAAGCCGGCCAGGTTCCCGAAGGCGAGCATCTCGTGGTCGCACCCGCGGGTTCGCAGACGGCCCTTGCCAGGAGAGTGCCGGGACGCCGCGTTTCTTACCTCGGGCATTTCGCTCCGCAAGACCTCGATTATTTTTGGGTGGGGAATTAGCACTCAGCGTTCAGCCCAAGGCTGGCCCTTGTGATCTCGGCTGGGGTACTGCTCTTGGGTTTTGAAGAGTGGGATCATGGCTGACTGCTGACTGCTGACTGCTGAGTGCTACTGAAAGCTGAAAGCTCTTACCTACCTTTGTTCCCCGATTTGCCTCTAAGCGGAGCGAAGCACTAAACTCCATTTTTCGCGCTGAGAATGCACCGGAATCCAGCCGCACCCTTCAGGAGCCCCGGGGTGGAAATTCTCGATCTTCGTCACTTCTCGTCCTCCGACCTGCGGCCTCTGCTGGAGGATGAAACCCGCACCTGGGCGCGCCTGCTCTCCTGGGACTACACCGGCTCCGCCAGCATGATCCAGCGTTATGTAGATTCCAAGATTCTTCCCGGCTATGCGGCAGTGGAGCGCGGGCACATTTGCGGCTATTCGTTCTTCGTTTATGAAGGCAGCAAGGGAGTGATCGGCGACCTCTTCGTCGCCAACGGTGGCCGCAGCGTTGAGCCGCGCGAGGTGGAATCGCGGCTGCTCATGCACGTCATCGAAACTTTGCAACAGTCCCCGGGAATTCACCGCATTGAAGCGCAGTTGCTTCTGCATCCAACCGGCGCCGTCGCCCGGCCTTTTGCCGAGCAGGGTTTCCAGAGGCACGGAAGACTGTTCATGCTGTTGTCACTTGCGCACCCGTCGCCCGGGCCTCCGGCGCTGGCCGCGGGTATTGAGATTCGGCGCTGGTCAGAGCAGGACTATCAGGCAGCGGCCGCCGCCATCACCGCCGCCTATCGCGGGCACGTGGATTCCGGCATCAACGATCAGTACCGCAGCCTGAGCGGCTCGCTGCGCTTCCTGAACAACATCGTGCGCTTTCCCGGCTGCGGCACCTTCGACCCGGAGTCGTCCTTTGTCGCCATTCACAGCCAGAACCGTACGCTGGCAGGGCTGATTCTGTGCTCGCGGGTTCGCTACGACGTTGGCCATGTGACCCAGGTCTGCGTGCTGCCGGAGTGGCGTTCGCATGGAATCGGACGGGCCTTGCTCGCGGCCACCATTGATAACCTCACCCGCCGCCACTTCGCGCTGCTTTCTCTCACCGTGACCGAAGCCAACGCTCAGGCAATCGAGTTGTACCTCCGGCTGGGCTTCAACACCCATCACGTCTTCGATGCCTTCGTATGGGAAGGGTAGCACCCAGGGCTGAGGATTGATTTCCTGAGAATAAGAAGAAAGAACTTCAAAATGTGACCCGAGCCGGAAAATTCGAAGGGCAAGGCATTCATCTTCGCAACAGCCACATCAGCCAACCCGCCAGAATCACTCCTCCCACGAACATGGCGAAGCATTTCAGCCCGTAGCGCACCTGCTCGCGGGGAAGCTCGCGCTGCGTGATGCCGAAAACCACGGAAGCGAATACCGAGAACAGCACGGCGGCGGTGAAGTGAGAAAGGGTGAGAGTCATCGTTTCTTTCCGATGGCGATGTGGTAGGCGTCGGCTACGCTGATGAAATTGAGCAGTCCGGCCACGATCATGAACTTCGTGCCGTAGTCGGCCGTGGCGTGCGCGATAGCTCCATAGCCCAGATTCATGGCTCGCGTCACGATATAAAACCCGCCGGCGCCCACGTCGCCGACGAAGCCCAGAATGTCAAGCACGTCGCCGCCGTTGGGCTGGTACACGTGCCCTTGCATGAGCAGGCCGAGCACGAACATCGGCCCGATCGAAAACAGCAGCAGCGCGCCCCGGATCCAGCGCTTCTGAATCAGGTGGCCGGCGCCGGGAATAAGCCATCCCAGGGCGGGAGCAAGAATCGTCATGACCGGATTGGCCGGCGCCGCCAGCGGTTTTTCCTCGGCGATTTTCTTGCTGGCTGAGGGGTTCGCCATTCAGATGATCACGATCTCGCGTTGAATTTTGCCGGTCACTTCCGCCGCGCTCTTGCGCACCAGCATGTTCACCTCGCTGCGCACGCCGAACTCCGGCAAGTAAATGCCGGGCTCAATCGAGAAGCAGGAGTTGGGCAGAATCTGGCGCTCATCGTGGACCTCTAAATCATCCATATTGGCACCGTTCGAGTGCACGTCAGTCCCGATCGAGTGGCCGGTGCGATGAATGAATTGCTGGCCGTAACCGGCTTTCTGGATATATCCGCGCACCGCCCGGTCCACTTCCCAGCCGGCCATGGGCCTGCCGGCGGCGCTCGCCTCTTGTACCGTTTTCACGCCCACATCCCGCGCGTCGCGGACAATCTGAAACAGTTCACGCATGCGGTCCGAAGGGGCCTTGCCCACAAACCCCATCCAGGTGATGTCGTAGTACACGGCGCCGGGAGTGTTCTTCTTTCCCCACACGTCGAGCAGAACCAGATCGCCTTCGTGAATGGCGGCCGAGCCTTCCGCGTGCGGCTCGTAGTGAGGGTTTCCGCTGTTCGCGTTTACTGCAACGATCGGCGGGTCGTCGGCTACCAGGTCCTCGCGCCCGAAGGCCTCCACAAACCACTGCTGGATGCTGTGCTCGGTCGTGCCTCCGTTGCGCACCCGGCGCCCGATCTCCTGAAAGGCGGCGGCGGTTATCCCATCCACCGCGTCGCGGGCGGCAAAGTGGCTCTTGATCTGCTCTTCGCTCCAGGTGGCTTCGAACCGCGCCACCAGGTCGCCGGAACTCACCACGTTCTTGCCCAGACCGCGAATCAGTTCGATGGTGCCGGCATCCACCAGCGAGACATAGAACACCAGGTTGTTCGGCGAATACTGCATCGCCAGGTCGAGATAGCTGGCCAGCATCGTCTTCAGCTGGTCAAACAGCTCCTGCCATCCCGAGTACACCCGCTTGCTGCCGGGCAGGGAATCGAGGTGACCGGCTTCGATCCTGTGCACCAGCTTGGCCGGTTCGCCCTGCGCCGGGATCAGGTAGAACCAGCGCCGCGTCACCATGAGCGAGGCTGGCAGGCCCAGCACCCGATAGGCGATCGGGTCGCGATGATGATGATCGTAGAAAAGCCAGCCGTCGAGATTGCGCTCGCGCAAAGCAGCTTGAATGGCGGGAAGGTCCATGGGCAAACTGCTATTCTAAACAAGGGCAGCGAGTTTAGGCCAATCTAAAGCCTTTTGCTGATAGCGGCAGGGCTAGGGCAGCCGCTTCCTTTCAAACCTTTACCCGATTACGAGAACTGTTCCCGCACTCCTTGACCTGCGAAGACCTGCGAAAAAATTCTGTAAGCTTTTCCCCCCTGTCCAGACTACCTGTTATGAACCGGGAAAATGCCCCGGGGAAGGTAGATTCGGCTTGTTTTCGGAACGTACACCCAATCCGCCGTTTGCGAGTACGATTTCGGCGGAGGGCGCCGCCGCGGCGAGCGATCTCGTGACTGCAAGCACTGGCGAAAACCGGGAAGAGCGTTTCGACCGCATTCTGCGTGAGCACGGGCCGGCCTTGTCGCGCCTGGCCTTCGGCTACGAGAAAGTGGCGAGCGCGCGCGAGGAGCTGACCCAGGAGATTGCGCTGGCCATCTGGCAGGCGTTGCCGCATTTTCGGGGAGAATGCTCGGAGCGCACGTTCGTTTATCGCATCGCCCACAATCGAGGCCTGACTCACGTCTACAAAAGACAGCCCCCGCACCAGCCCCTGCATGATCTGCCTGGGCCGCTTGAGCCCGTGGACCCCCGGCCGCATCCGGAACAGCAAGTGGCGGCTTCGCGCCAGAAAGACCGGCTGCGGGCCGCGGTGCACAGCTTGCCCCCGGCCTACCGCCAGGCGGTCATGCTGATGCTGGAAGACCTGTCGCACGCCGAGATTGCCGAGGTGCTGGGAATCACCGAGAACAATGTCGGAGTGCGGCTTAACCGGGCCAGAAAGGCGCTGAAGGAAGCATTGGAGGAGCGCTCGTGAACACAGACACAGAGCTCGAAGTGTGGCAGGGGGAATGGCGCCAGCAGACCGAGCCCCTGCCGGAGCTGAAGAGAAAGATTAAGCGCCAGAACCTGCGAACCTGGCTGGCGGTAGCGGCGATTGCCGTGTGCCTGCTTTTCTCGACCACCGAGGCCTTGCGGGGCCGCGGTTCGTTTATGGCTGGCCTGGCCTCGGGCCTCTGGTTCGCGAGCTTGCTCCTGGGGGGGTATGGCTGGTGGGTTCGGCGTGGCTCCTGGAGGCCAACCGCACAAACCACCCGAGCTTACGTCGAGCTTACGTATAAGCGGGCAGTAGCACGGGGTCGAATCCTTCGCTTTGCGCTTTATTTTCTGCTGACCGCGACGATCTTGTACGCCGGCTTTGCGGCCTGGAATTGGAAGGCATCTTCGGAGAAATGGCTGCCGGCGTTGGTTCTGGCGGGAATGGTGATCGACTTGTTCGTGTTGCGGCACTGCGGAAGGCGCCAGAGGCAAGAAATCGAAAAGACCAGGGGGCTGATGGAAGCCACCGGCGAATACTCAGAGTTCAAACTGACGGAAAGGTAGAAGGCATGCGCATCCTATCGTTCATCCTCGACATTATTTTGGCCGGCTATCTCGGTTGGGAAGTTTTCCAGTTCAGTGGGCGCTATCGGCAGCTCAAGCAGGAAGTTGCGAATGGAGACACCCGGGCCCGGCTTCGCATTTATTATCGGGCACTCGTCTTTGAATGGATGAGCGCATTACTGGCCCTGCTGGCGCTCGGATTTGACTGGAATAAGCTCAATCCCAAGTCTCTGGCGCTCGACGGTTCCAACCTGATGCGGCAGCTCTTGCCGAATGGCAGTTTTGACCGGGGTGCGGCTACCGGCATTTTTGTTGGCCTGGCGCTGGGAACGGCCGGGTTTATCGTAGCCCGGCTCAGAGCAAACCGCCGGGCCGCGAACGCCCCCGCTGCCCCTGCGTCGGCGCCGTGGTGGCGCAAGTTGCTGCCCGATTTCTCTGCCCTGCTGCCTGTTACCGCTCACGAGAGAATGGTGTGGGCGGCGGTGGCGGTGAGCGCCGGCATTTGTGAAGAGGTCGTATTTCGCGGATGGCTGCTGGCAACTCTGCATGGCCCGCTTGGCTTGCGCGGGACAGCGTTGATCGCCGTGGCCGCGGCGGCCTTCGGGTTAGCGCATGCCTATCAGCGGATCGCTGGCGTGCTGCTTACATCGTTGGCCGGAGCGCTCTTCTGCGTGCTCTATGTGGCCACCGGCTCCCTGCTCGTGCCCATCCTGCTGCACATCCTGGTTGATCTGCGTTTCGCCTTGTTGCCGGCGTCACGCGCACAGAAGCCGCAGACATCGTACGCCTGACTCCCGGACTGCGGGGGTTATAACTGGGCCCGCTTGGCCGCACTGAGGGTTCTGTCGTAGATCCACAGCAGCGCAGCCGTCCCCAGGCCTACTCCGGTCACCACCCACCACATTCTGGCCGGCTGATGCATGACTTCCCCGAAATGGTGGAGCAGCGTGCCGCCGAACCAGCCGCCGATGAGCGATCCAATGCCAATCGGCAGAAAGGCAAAACCCATGTACGTGCCCTGCTGCTCGGCCGGCGCGAGCCGTGAGATGTATTCGTAATATCGCGGCGCCTGGATGATCTCGCCCAGCGCCAGCACAAAAAGCGAAAGCACTGCCCCCGCTACCGTCGGTTCGAAGGCAAGCACCAGCCACGAGAGAGACGTGATCACCGTCCCCAGAATCACGGCGTGAAATGCCGGAATTTTTCGCGTAAGAGCATTCAGCAGCACGGTGAGACAAATGACCGTCAGCCCGTCCGTCACGAGGATGAGCTCGACGTCAGCACTCGAGTTGACGTAGGCCTGGATGTAGCCCGGCAGGCTGATGTACTGCTGCCAGAAGACCACCCAATACCCCGTGAAGAGCACCAGAAACCACATGAAGCGGCTGATTCCGGCAAGCGCAAGCGCCAGCAGCGCGACCCAAACCCACCAGGGAAGAGCGAAGGGATGAATGAACATTGCGATGCGAAGCAGCAGGGCCATCCCCAGCACCGGCAGGACGAGCCTCGCATGGCCGACGACTACGCAGAAGTTCTTCGCCACCACCGCGATCGACGGCGGAGGAGCTTGGCCGCTTCTGCGCGGCTCGCGAAAAAAAATCAGCACCACAAAAAACATCGCGAAGACGCTGAGCGCGGCCACGCGGTAAACATTCTCCACGCCCAAATGCCGGTGCGCCCACGAGGCAAAGTACGGCCCCGCCGCTCCCCCGATATTGACCATCGTGTAGTAAAGCGAATAGCCGATGGAGCGGACATTCTCCTTCGAAGCGCGCGCCGTCGTGCCCACCACGCTGGGCTTGACCAGTGAAATGCCCAGGGCAGGAAGCACCAGAATCACGCCCACAAAGAGTCCCAACGGCAGGGCATTGCGTACCGGAGCCAGCCAGGGCGCCGCGATTGAGCCGATCAGGAAATAGGCAACGCTCAGGATGAGGTAGGCCGCGGAGAGTGCGCGGCGAAAGCCCAACCGGTCGGCCGCTGCCCCGCCAAAGGCCGCAAGGAACCAGACCATGCCGCCAAAGATCCCCGTGAGCGTTCCCGTCTGCTCGGTGGAGAAATGCAGCCGGTCCTGCAAATACAGCGCGAGTGACGCGAAGGCCCCGTAATAGGAGAGGCGCTCGAAAATCTCGGTGATGTTCGCGACCCAGAAGGGCCGCTCAAACCCGGTGCGGATTTCCCGCAGGCGTTGGGCAAAGCTCAATCCATGGCTCCTGGCAGCTTGGGTCCCAGCCGTTCCCGCAGTTGGCCGGCCGACAACCCTGCTATGCTCACCACTTTTCTGCGGCTGGTTTGGCCGGAGGCTATGGTAACGGAGGAGCGCGGCAGCCGCAAAACTTTCGCCAGCAATTCAACCCCGCCGAAGAAGTACGAATTTCTTCGGCCAAGTCTTCCTTCGTGCTCCTTCGTGTCCTTCGTGTTGATGCATTTCACGGAAAGCTTCAACTGGTATCCACCGACTCCGCTCGCTAAAATACAAGAACGATGGCCTCTTCTCCGCAAGCTGATCCCATTTATGACCTGCTCAAGCGCTCCAAAACCATTGCCGTAGTCGGGCTTTCCGACAGCCCGCTCCGTCCCAGTTACGGCGTCTCCGCCTACATGCAGGCGCACGGCTATCGCATTATTCCGGTCAATCCCAACATCAAGGAGTCGCTGGGCGAAAAAGCCTACGCCTCGCTGCCGGAGGTTCCCGAGAGAATTGACATCGTGGATATCTTCCGCCGCCCCGAGTTCGTAGAGGAGATCGTGGACCAGGCGATTCGGCTCAGGGTCTCAGCCGTGTGGATGCAAGAGGAGATTGTTCACGAAGCGGCGGCGGAAAAGGCCCGGCGGGCAGGCATTTTCGTAGTCATGGACCGCTGCATTCTCAAAGAGCATAAAATCCGCTTCGGCTAGCGGACCACTCAGCCCGGCTTTTCCGATTCATCGTTACGTCTCCGCGAGCGCCTCCCTTCCCCGTGCGATCTCAGCCGCTTAATCTCTTCCAGGCGTTCCCGAATTCTCTTCTCGACGCCTTCGTTTGTCGGGGAGTAGTACTGCCGCCCCAGCAGATTGTCAGGCAGGCACTGCATATTGGCGACCTTCTCCTCGACGTCGTGGGCGTATTGATACCCTTGGCCATAGCCCAGGCCTTTCATCAGCCCGGTGGGCGCGTTGCGCAGATGCAGCGGCACCGGCTCAGCCGCGGTACGCTCTACGTCCGCCTGCACGGCGCCGTAGGCCGTGTACAGAGCATTCGACTTCGGCGCCAGCGACAGGTACACGACCGCCTGGGCCAGAGCGAGATTGCCTTCCGGCATGCCGATGAAATCCACCGCGTCGCGCGCCGCCATGCACAGCGCCAGAGCATTGGGGTCAGCGAGTCCAATATCCTCCACCGACATGCGCACCACCCGCCGCGCAATATAAAGCGGGTCTTCGCCGGCCTCGAGCATCCGCCCCAGCCAGTACAGCGCCGCATCGGCGTCGCTGTTGCGCACCGACTTGTGCAGCGCCGAAATCAGGTTGTAGTGCTCTTCGCCGGCCTTGTCATACAACAGGACTCGCTTCTGCAAGGCGTCCTGCACCATCGCATCGGTAATTTCGGCTTCTTCGGTTCCGCCGGCCTTGCTCCGAGCCAGGGATGCCGCCACCTCGAGCGCGTTGTAGGCGCTGCGCGCATCGCCGCTGGAGTAAGCCGCAATTCTGGTGAGCACGCCGTCGCTCGCTCTGAGCTTCAGCACGCCCAGGCCGCGCTCTTCATCACTCAGGGCACGCCTCAGCAGCAAAACGATCTGCTCCTCGCTCAGCGGCTTGAGCACGTAAACACGGCTGCGCGAGAGCAGCGCCGAAATAATTTCAAACGAGGGATTCTCGGTGGTCGCGCCGATCAGTCGGATGTTTCCTTTCTCCACATGCGGCAGAAACGCATCCTGCTGGGCCTTGTTGAAGCGGTGAATTTCGTCAATGAAGACAATGGTCCGCGTGCCATATTGCCGCGCCCGCTCGGCGTCGGCCATCACCTGCTTGATCTCCTTGATCCCAGCCAGCACCGCGGAAAACTCAATGAACTCCGCTTTGCTCATCCGCGCGATGATCTGCGCCAGGGTGGTTTTGCCGGTTCCCGGGGGGCCCCAGAAAATGAGCGAACCCAGGTCGTCGCGCTCGATCTGGGTTCGCAACGGCTTGCCCGGTCCGACCAGATGCTCCTGGCCGACAAACTCCTCCAGTGCTCGCGGGCGCATGCGGTCGGCCAGCGGCCGTGTTCGGTCGTTCGAAGGTTCAGGGCTCGGGATAGTTTGGAAAAGACCCATACATTCTTATTTCACCTCGAAGGCGCGGAGACACGGACAAGCCAGGGACTAAACACCTGACCCATGCAACGCCTCATTCATTCGTGTTCGCTTCCGGCAAAACTGTTCTCCTCCGCCTCACCCTGCCTCGCTGGGGAAGAGCCTCTTGCGATTTCATACAACACGATACTGGCCGCCACCCCAGCATTCAGCGACTCGACCTTGAGTGAATGCGGAATCACCAGAACCTCGTCCATTTCGGCCATCAGCTCCCGGGGCAGCCCAGCCCCCTCGCTGCCAACAAAAATCGCCAGCGGTCCCGCAACCTGCGCGTCCGGCAGCGGGGTCCCTTTGTGCGACGAGGTTGCCAGCAGCCGCGTCCCACGCGCCCGCAGCGCCGCGATGGCGGTTTTCATCTCCGCCTTTGCAACCGCCAGCCGGAAGAGCGAGCCCGCCGACGCACGAATCACTTTGGAGTTGAACGGGCTTACGCTACCCTCGCCAAGAATCACCCCTCCGGCGCCGAATGCTTCCGCCGAGCGCAAAATCGTTCCCAGATTTCCGGGGTCCTGCACCCCGGCGATCACCAGCACCGGCCCCGCCTCTGCTTTGGCTAGAACGTCCTCCAGAGAAAACTCCTTGCAATACACCAGGGCCGCGATCCCCTGGGGCGTCTCGCTCGGGACCGCGCTGGCCAGAAGGCGATCAGGAACCAGCAGCGTTTCAACATGAGCGCCAATCTGCGGCAGCAGGCGCTCCGCCCTCGCCGCCGCCGACTCGCTGAAAAACACTGCTTTAAACTTCAATCCGCTGCGAATGGCTTCCTCAATGATCCTGAGGCCTTCGATGGCACAGCATCCCCCGGCTCGCTCGCCGCGCGCAAATGCGCTGCGCAGCTCCTTGAGCAGAGAGTTGTGGCGGCCCTCGATGCGCCGCAGGCGCCCCTTCAAGACACTGCTTTTCCGGGTAGTTTTCTTCGCCATTGGGTCAAAATCATACCTGTTTCCTTCGGCTGGCGGCATCTTGCCGTGGTATCTTAAATCCACCATTTTTCTCAACATTTCTGCGGAGACCGTCTGAGTGCGCGCCGAAATTATCAAGATCAACAGTGACTCTCCGGAGGCTTCTCTGGTCCGCTATGCCGCCGACCAGGTACGCTCCGGCGAAGTGCTGGGTATGCCCACGGACACGTTTTACGGCCTGGCCGCTGACCCCTTCAATTTGCGGGCGGTGGACCGCGTCTATGACATCAAGTCGCGCTCCCGGCACAAGCCGCTTTCCCTGCTCATTGAAAGCGTGGACCAGGCCGAAGATCTCACTCAGCCTCTGCCCGAAGAGTTCTACGCCTTGGCGCGCCGCTTCTGGCCCGGCCCGCTCACGATCATCGCCAAGGCCTCTTCCCGCCTGCCCCTGAAAGTAACCGCCAACACCGGCAACGTGGCTCTGCGCGTGCCCAAAGCGAAAATTCCTCTCGCTGTAGTGCAGGCGGCGCAGATTCCAATTACGGCGACCTCCGCCAACCTGAGCGGCGAGCCGGAGTGCACTACCGCGCTCGCCGTGCGCGATCAGCTGAGGGACCGCATCTCGATCATCGTGGATGGAGGCACCTCGCCCCGCGAAGTCGCTTCCACCATTGTGGACCTTACCGACGAAGAAAAGCGCTGGTACGTGCTGCGGGAAGGCGCCATTACCAGCCAGGAGATTTCCGAGTTTTTCGCCCAGGGATGAACCCTTCAGCGGTCCAGCGGCGTCGTCGGGGCCACTGGTTGTGGTGGCTGCTCGCCGCCGCTGTCATTTTGGCCGTTGCCTGCCTGCTCTGGATCGCGCGCGGCGTGGTGCGCGAAGCTTCCACGAACCAACTGCACCCCGCCGATGCGATCGTCGTCTTCGGTGCGGCCGAGTACGATGGCCACCCTTCGCCCGTCCTTCGCGCCCGCCTCGACCACGCCTTCGATCTTTATCAGCGCAAGCTGGCCGCAGTTATCATCACCACCGGAGGCGCCGGCAACGATCCCACCTATACAGAAGGCGGCGTCGGCCACGACTATCTGATGCATCGCGGCGTTCCCGATGACAGCCTGATCGCTGAAACCCAGGGCTCAGACACCGCCCAGTCCGCCCAGCGCGTGGGAGTCATTCTGCGCGCCAACCACATGCGCAGCTGCCTCGCAGTCAGCGATGCCTACCACGTTTTCCGCCTGCGCCGCCTGCTCGCTGCCGAGGGGGTGCGGGTCTATGCCTCGCCCCGCCCCGATTCCATTCCCCACACGTCCGAGGAGCGCTTTCTCGCCGTAATGCATGAATCTGTCGGCTATCTGCTCTGGCGCATGCACATTCCCGTGTGAGATCAAGAGAGAAGCCAGCCTCACCAGCCCATTCGCTTGCGCAGTTCTGTAATGTGCGCTACGTGGTGCTTTCCGTGCCAGGAATAGAGCGCCAGGTTCTTTTCCAGCGGAACCACCCCCAGCTCGGGATGGCGGAAGCTCCGCTTCCAGTCCTGCGGACTCATCGAGCGCAGCAGCTTTACAAAGCGAACGTGCAAAGAGTCCAGCAGTGCCAGCGAGGTCTCTGCCGGCGTCGAGCGGCTGTCCTCGAGTTGCGCCCAGCGGTCTTCTGCGTAGGGCTTAATGGTCGGCTCATCTTCGGTCAATGCCAGCTTAAAGCGCACATAGGCGTTCATGTGACTATCCGCCAGGTGGTGGACTACTTGGCGTACGCTCCACCCACCCTCGCGATAGGGCGCCTCGAGTTGCTCAGCGGAGAGTCCTGCGACCGCGGCGCGCAGCGCCGCCGGGGTTTTCTCGATGTCACCGATCAAGGCTTGC
>Ga0335077_10004609_pt1 | contig 16827 bp, 19 predicted proteins | sample Lox_Sample_31_FD_207151 | JGI IMG/M metagenome (GOLD analysis project Ga0335077, IMG submission 207151) | Soil microbial communities from Loxahatchee National Wildlife Refuge, Florida, United States - Lox_Sample_3.1 | ecosystem: Environmental > Terrestrial > Soil > Wetlands | place: USA...
TTCTGGAACCTCGGCTCCCACGGCAACCAGCCCCTTGTTCGCATCCGAGAATCCGAACGCAGGTCCGGCCGGTTGTATCGCTCCCACAAGCGAAACTGTAACCATGATTGATGCAGCCGGGAGTGAAACCAGCCAGCCGGCCCAGTATCCATGCTTCGATCATCCCACCCTGACCGATTTGCTCGAGACAGCCGGATTGACCTGGCGCTACTACGCACCGTCCGCCGGATCTATCTGGACGGGACCTGATGCCATCAATCACATCTGTCAGCCGCAGACCGTGGACGGTACTCTTACCTGCACCGGACCCGACTGGATCAATAATGTGATCCTTCCGGAGTGGCAGGTGCTGGAAGACATTGCCAACGGCCAGTTGCCGCAGGTTAGCTGGGTGATCCCTGACGGCAAACATTCCGATCACGCGGTAAGCAATGACGGGACCGGTCCTGCTTGGGTGGCATCGATTGTGAATGCGATTGGGAATAGCGAGTATTGGGCCAATACTGCCATCATTATTACCTGGGATGATTGGGGAGGCTGGTACGATCACGTCGCTCCCAAAGTAGTGAACGACGGAATCAGCTGGGGATCAGGATACGTGTACGGGTTTCGCGTGCCGCTGATTGTTGTGTCGCCATACGCCAAAGCCTCATACGTTTCTCATACCACGCACGACTTCGGCAGCATTTTAAAGTTCATCGAAACCACGTTCAACTTGCCATCGCTTGGATACGCCGACGGTCCGGCAGACGATCTTTCGGATTGTTTTTCTCTGACTCAATCGCCCCTGCAATTCCAGAAGATTCCCGCGGCGAAAGATGCGAAGTACTTCATCAACGACCATCGGCCACCTACAGATCCCGACGATGATTAGCAGTTGCTGGGCAACGCGGCATTTTCACGAGTGGATTGAAGTGATGCGCCTAACTTCTGCTCATAGCGAGGCTGTTGAAAAACTCTTTTTCACGAAATTGGCAAAAATAACATTGCATCACGATGCGATTTAAGCAACGTTCTCGGATTCCAAGACATTTTGCATTCCCCAAATTTTGGTTATTTGGAGAGGAAAGAGAGTTTTTCAGCAGCCACGGGATTTTACGCCAATGACGCGTTGATGGCGGGTGCACCCCAAGAAAGTGATGGATCATGCGACCCTGGGTTCTGATCTGCGCTCCCAGAAGTCTTGAAAACGACCGCTGAGTTTTGAGCAGCGGAGAGCGATGATGGCGTTGGAGCCTTGAATGGTCCAGTGCATACCGGCGCGTTTGAGGCGCGTGCCAATGGCAACCTTGCATCCGGCCTCGACGACGCCGGTGGAAGTACACAAGCCTTGGGCGTGGAACTCGGGATAGCGCATGCGCTCTCGGTTGGTCTGGAAATAGTGGAGACAGCGACGGGCCTCCTGCTAGCGAGGGGCTTGGCGGCGGATGGCATGGAGCAGAGCCGAGAATCTTCCGGTGTCGAGTTCTTCCATGCGGCGTTGCGCCCACTGAGAAGCTCGAGGCGTAGTGGGACCGTAGAGAGCTTTTCCGACATCACTCAGGTGTTGTTTGGCATGATAGCGGTCAACAATCTGGATGGCCTCTGGAAACTGATCGTCGGCGATGTTCCAAATCCACAGGGCCCCATCCCCGAGCACGGCCGTACGAGGGGCTTGGCAGAAGCGGCGGCGCGTAGCTTCTCTCCAGACGCGCTGGGCGAAGGGAGAACGTGCCGCAGCGGTATCCAGTGTACAGGCACTCTCCAAGGCCGCTGAGTAGGTGACGGATCCTTCGTCGCGGATGGGAGTGCCATCTTTATCCAGCGATTCCGCGCTCCAAATGGTGCAAAGTTTTACCTCCCCGGTCTTCGCCGATCCGTCCGGTTGTTTGCCGGCGCGGCCCACCAGTTCCTCGGCACGTAGAGGAATCCCGGTTCCATCCATGCCGAGATATAGGGTCTGCGGCAGGGCCAGGGCATGGGAAGGTTCCGTGCAGTGGCGTTCGTCTGCGGCGATCTGTTTTCCCAGAGCTTCTGCGGTTCTCTCTACTTGCTTGGCATCCAGGGCCACACCGGCTAGTTCGGTCAACAGTTCGCTACCCTCCTGGAAGCTGACCATGGCACCCACGGTGCCCACCATGCGCGTGAGGGCGGGAGAGAGCGAGGTGTTTTCTATGCCCAGATGTCCATCGCGAGGGCAGAAACCGTGGCCGCATGTAGAGCAATGCTAGTAGGCGCGCTCCCGTTGGAGGGGTCCGAGAACGCTCTGCACCTGCTTGCTTCGGCGTCCCACCAAGCGCGCTTCCTGCCCACAACCACAACGAGTTCGCGAGCCTCGCTCATCGCCGGTGTCGGCGTTGAGACGTTGCTCGACCGCGGCTCCCGCCAGTTGCAAGACCTGTTGCCGCACCGCCAGCTCCAGTGCTTCCAGATCCAGGTCTTCCACCGCCTGACGACCGAGGAGGGCCTCAATCTCGGGAACGACGTCGGCGGCCAGCAGATCGGCGAAGAGATTTTTTTTTACTCTCCTCAGCAACCATCGCTTCCGCCTGCTGCAGCTGGGCATTGCAGAGCTGTTCGCTGACCGCAATCAGTTCTTGCACGAGCTTGCGAAACCTACGGTATTCGGCGATCTGCGCTCGCGTACGATCTACGGCCGGTCCTTGGGGGATGATTTGGGTGACGGTCTTTCCCGCACTGGCATGAGTCAGCGAGTAGGAGGGGCCGTGTCCCGGGGAGTCTTTCTGTGCACAGTGGCAGTTCGGCTTGCCGCATTTGCGGAAGCGCGCGGTTAGAGAGCCGGGACGCAGATCACTAATCTGAGCCAGACCAGCCTTGAGTTGCTCGCGTTTCTCGTGGAGAGCCTTCAACGAAATGTTCATCGGGTGCCTCTTCCTCTGACACCAGTGTACGCTGTCAGATAGGAACAAGAAAACCGCACCCACACCTTATCAAACTCCATCTTGTACTCTGGGGTCGTGCGCCCTTTGATGGCCTGCACGTTGACCTTCCCTTCTCCCACCCCTAACATGTCTATCCAGTGTCCACGCCTTCCCAACCCGTGGGTCAAACGGTGTCCCATTACCGCATCCTTAGCAAGATCGGCGGCGGGGGCATGGGCGTGGTATATGAGGCGGAAGATCTCAAGCTCGGTCGCCACGTCGCCTTGAAGTTCCTACCCGGCGAACTGGCACAAGACGCTCAAGCCCTTAGCCGATTCCAGCTGGAGGCCAAGGCTGCGTCTTCCTTGAATCATCCGAACATCTGCACGATCCACGAAATCGATGAGGCCGATGGGCGAACCTTCATCGCCATGGAACTGCTGGAGGGGCAGACACTCCGGCATCGGATTGCTGGCAAGCCGCTGGAGATGGAAACGGTGCTCGATCTGGGCATCCAGATCGCCGATGCAATGGATGCCGCGCATTCGAAGGGCATCATCCATCGTGACATCAAGCCCGCGAACATCTTTGTCACGAATCGAGGTCAGGCGAAGATTCTCGATTTCGGGCTGGCGAAGGTCTCGCTGAAGCCGGAGAGCGTTGCCCTTAGCGCCGCGACCATCGAATCAGAGGAGCATCTGACCAGTCCCGGCAGTGCTTTGGGCACGGTCGCCTATATGTCGCCGGAGCAGGTACGAGGGAAGGAACTCGACGCTCGCAGCGACGTTTTCTCTTTCGGGGCGGTGCTCTATGAAATGTGTACCGGAATGCTGCCATTCCGGGGCGATACATCGGGAGTGATCTTCAGAGCCATTTTGGATGGGACGCCGACGGCGGCAGTGCGGCTGAATCCTGACGTGCCAGCGGAATTGGAACGCATCATCAATAAGGCCTTGGAGAAAGATCGCGATGTTCGATGTCAATCTGCCGCAGAAATAAAGTCCGACCTGAAGCGGCTGAAGCGGGACACAGATTCCGGAAAAGTTCCCGGATCTAGTCTCGCGACAGCAGCAACAACGACCGAGATGAACGCACCAGCTCGGCGGTTTTCGTCTAAGTGGGCAGTGCTTTTAGCAGCCGTCATGATTGTAGCTGGGGTGCTCGTAGTCTGGCTGAGGTGGCCGGTGTCATCAGCCAGGGTCTTGGGGTTAACGCAAGTCACAAATGACGGGAGTTCGAAGGTCCCGCCAGCTTTTACAGACGGCTCGCGCCTGTACTATATGACAGTCTTCCAAGGGAACGTCCTCTACCAGGTCTTCGTGACAGGCGGGGGAGCCGCGCCCATTTCAGAACCATTCCCGGGTCTTTATGCTCAACTGGAAGGAACTTCCCCTAGTGGCTCGGAGCTCTTGGTAGTGGGCAGTGAAGGGGGATCAACGGGCGAAGGCCCCCTCTGGGTAGTCCCAACTCTAACGGGATCAAGACACCGATTGGGGAGCATCGTTTGCAGTGGTGCGAGTTGGTCACCGGACGGACAAACAATTGTGTTTGCCAAGGGTAGCGCCCTAAATCTCGCACGAAGCGATGGTTCCGGAGCACATACAATCTTGACCGTGAACGGAAGACCCTCGTGGATTCGATGGTCACCTGACGCCAAAAAGCTACGTTTCACAGTGGCTGACCCAAAGACCGGATCGCAGGCACTCTGGGAAGCTGGAGCGGACGGGACCGATCCTCGTCCGTTGCTTCCCGGCTGGAACAATCCTCCCTCTGAATGCTGTGGCAGTTGGACCCCGGACGCAAGATATTTTGTCTTTCAGTCCACGCAGGGCGGCAGGTCGGATGTCTGGGCGATACGCGAAAAGGGAATGTTATGGGGAAAGCCTAACCAGGTACCCGTACACCTGACTTTGGGTCCGATGGACTTTCTGGGGCCGGTTCCCAGCAAAGATGGCAAAAAGCTGTTTGTGATAGGTTGGCAGCAACGCGGCGAACTCGAGCGCTACGACTTAAAGTCCCAACAGTTCGTGCCGTTTATGTCAGGAATATCGGCTGACGGTCTGAGCTTCTCAAAAGACAGGCAGTGGGTAGCTTACACAAGTATCCCCGAGGGGAACCTTTGGAAAAGTAAGGCGGATGGAAGCGAACAGCTGCAACTCACGTTTCCTCCTTTTACTGCTTACGAGCCACGCTGGTCTCCGGATGGCAAGAGGATCGCTTACCAAGGGATCGTGCCAGGACAACCGTGGAAGATGTATCTCATTTCCTCCGACGGGGGTGAGGCGGAGGAAGTCATGACCGGCATTGGGGATCCGGGTTGGTCACCTGACGGAAACGCATTGATCTTCCATTCGGGCATGGCAGACTTTTTATCAACCTCTCCGAGGGCTATCCAGTTACTGGACTTGAAGACTCGACAGATTTCAACATTCCCAGGTTCGGAGGGATTGTATTCCGCACGCTGGTCGCCAGACGGACGCTACATCGCTGCGCTCCGAGTAGGTTCGGAGACTTTGCAAATCTTGGATATCCATAGCAAAAAGTGGACAGAATTGGCTAAGATTGGCGTTGGTTTCCCAATGTGGTCTTGGGATTCGAAGTACATTTACTTCGACTCTCTTGAAAGCATCCCGAACTTGTATCGCGTTAGGATTGCCGATCACAGTTTAGAGAAGGTGGCAAGCCTAGGGGCCATCCGCCTCGCGCCAACGTTGGGCGGTAATCTGACTGGTCTAGCCCCAGACGATTCTCCTTTGGTGGTGCGGAATGCAGGCAGCCAGGAGATCTACGCGCTTGATCTGGAGTTGCCATAGTCCGGAAGCAAGGGGGAGTCCGCCAGCGGCTCGCGCAACGCGCCCTTGGAGCACAGCAGGAGTGTGATCAACAGCCGCCCCAGTCTGCCGTTGCCATCGAGAAAAGGGTGGATCGTCTCAAACTGCACGTGAACCAATCCCGCTTCGATCAAAATGGACAACTTCTGTTTCTCGTCATGGAGAAAACGCTCCAGACTATCGAGACACTCCATCAATCGCTCTGGCGGAGGCGGAACAAACGCTGCGTTGCCGGGACGGGTTCCGCCAACCCAGTTTTGCGACCGCCGGAATTCGCCCTGTGTTCTATTGGCTCATCGCCCACCGCGCAACAGGATGGCATGAATTTCGCGGATCAGCCGGAGCGAAAGAGGGAATCCACCCGCGATTCGACGAAGACCATGTTGCATCGCGGCGACGTAGTTTGAGACCTCCTCGACATCATCAATCGGAACGTTGGGCTCTGCATCATTTTCAAACGGCAACAGATCCGAAAATGACGATTGCGTACCCTCGATCTGGGACGACAAGAGGGCTTCTTTCCGGATATAGAGGTAAAGGAAGAACATGGTATCCGGGAGCAAAGTCGTCAGGCCATCGAGTCGGCCCAAGGCTTGGTTGGCACGGTCAAGGTGTTGGTACAGGCCTGCCAGTTCCACCGGCGGATTGGGCGGCAGGGGCGGCGGGATGAACGCCCGTACTGGTTCTCCTAGCTCGACACAATAATGGACCGGAATGCCGGCTAGTTTGCAGAGGCGGCGGCGCGGCCTTCCCGGGCTACGAGCTCTTGACAGGGACGATTCAGAGCTTGTTGCCCGCCATGGAGCGACTCGGGATCGCTACGGCTGCGGAACTTGGCGTTCCGACTCTGGCCGAGAGGATGCGTGATGAAGTGATTGCCGCGAAAGGAGTCGCTCTATCGCCTGCTCTCGTTGGCGCGTGGTCGCAGAAATCAGACGCTCGCTAACCTTGTCAAAGTCCGCTCGGTGTTGCGGCCAATGGATCAAGTCGTGCTCAATCCTGACGACTACGCCGAACGCAATCACGTCACAGGTTCACGATCGCATGCCCGTCATCCTCAGCCAAGATGATTACGACTTATGGCTTGATCCAGGAATGACGAATGTCGATGCGATCTCCGACTTGTTGAAGCCATTCGATGCCAAGTTCATGCGGGCCTATCCCGTCAGCAGCCGGATCAACCAAGTGCAGAACGATAATGAGGAATGCGCTAGACCAGTTCCGCTTGAACAGCTATCGCAGGGACACTTGTTCGCATAATCGCCTAAACTCGTATTAGATTAGACGCTAGATTGGTAGTCAGTGTACAGTATTGATGATTCTCTCTCACTGTCGCGCTCGCCGGTCCTGAAAGATGCGATGGGGGAAGGACGGGCTCTTGCAGGACCGGAGCGCGGGGCGAGTGGCTGCGACAACATACCTCAGGAGGCCGTCGCTCGACAACTCCCTTGATTCAGTGCGGCGTGCTAAGGAGACGGCGATGCAAACTCTAGCGGCGAAACCCTCCATGAAAGTCTGCTGGATATGTGGCAGAGCCGTTTCGCATGAGAACGGTAAACCGGACGAGCACGGAAATATCGTGCATGAAGAATGCTACACAGCACGAATGCACTTCGAACATGCTGGCCGCGTCGCGCTAAGAAAAAGGGCATCCGCTCCGAGAGAGCCGTGATGTTGCCCCACCATTACCGTGCTACAGGGTTCTCCTATAGGGCGATCGAAGAAGAAACAACCCGCATCACCGCAGTCAACTAAGTAGGATGAAACGATGCGGGCTGGTGGGTGATTTGAATTGTGAGAAAGGGATTTCGACTTCTCCGGAACGCGCACACCGCCCCGATCTGCCAGCCGTCTTCCGATCTCCATTTTCTTCGTGCCGAATCCTGACAGTTTTGATAGTTCCGTGTAGCGGTAGCCTGGGCAAAGATCAAGGCCTCCAAGACTACGACTAGAAGGCCGTAAAGAACCTCACTCCAGGATCTGGCGGCCTTCGCTCCTTCCTATCCGTCACGCGTCGCGTATCTCATCATTAGTTGTCATTGTTCTCATCACTGCACTAAGCTGCGCTTGACTTCAACCAGACCAGTCTCAGCTTCGTGTATCAACTCTTCGAGCATCGCTTCTCCGAGGCGACTGCCCATGAAACCACGTAGCGGCCGTAATCCATTGGCCGTGATTTCCATCCTGCCGATGAGCGAAAGAATGATGTCGAGCTTCTTGTCCTACATCCCAAGAAGGCCCAACATCCCCGGAGACACTGGGCCTTGCCTCCCTCACGAAACCGTTGCCCCGTGGACGAAGAGCCTATAGCGAAACGGTTGAATACGATGCCCGCCAAAGTACGCCCTGGAGATTAGAATGTCAGAATGTTGATGCAGCGGGATGGCGGAGTCGGAAGTCTACTCCGCTCTTCGCTTGCGCCGCTTGTTTCGCCAACCACCGCAGATAGACTGAAATAGGGTTGGGGAGGAAACAGACGCGGATGCCTTCCCCGAAGATCATCCGCGCATGTTGCCAAGGGGACGCGAGAAGCCCCAAGTGAGCATCCCCAATGTTCAAACGACAGTGTTTGAGACTGCGATAACGCTCGCTGGTTTGGATAGCGCCAAACTGCGCCAATGATTAAAACGTAAGGACCCGTGTTGAAAGTGTTGTGAATTTCAGCAGTGCGCATTTCGTTGGTGGATGGCGCGAGCACGGTTGATTCTTCAGCATGCTGAACTCAGCAGTCGTGTCTATGACGAGAGCGGCGCGGCGTCGTCTCCAGAATTCAGTGAGGCTTTTCCCAATCGCTGTCTTCAGCGCGGATAGGCCGTCTGTCTCTTGGACGAGCGGTGCGGCGACCTTCGTAACTGCCGAGACTACCCGATTGAAGGCCACCGCCCCTCTGATTTGGCGGTCTTTTCCCTTGCTGTTCCGTAATCGACGAATCATCAGTATGATCGAGGGCCATGGCCATGCGGATCATGAAACGAATGCGCGGGAATCCCGACTGGGGTAGGCTCAAGTCTATCCCCACTCTTCCTACTGAGTTCGAGATAGAAGTTGCGCGTTTGGGGCTGAGGAAGTCGGAGTATGTCGCGTCGGCGGCACTGAGGCTCTGGTGCCACCGTCATCGGAATCGGTTGTATGTTCCTGAATGGCTGCTCAAGGAATGGGGGATGCAGGTGGAAGTAAGCGTCGGCGCGGCATAATGGCTTGGAAACGCCCGTCACCGGATGAGTGGATGCAGCTTGGGTTTATCGCATTGCTGTTTACCGGGATTATCTGCACCCACGCATCCGTCCAAGACCTCAAGTATCCAATCAGGCCACTGTGATCGGCAACCGCCAACAACAGTAGCTGAAACGATTTCACGCCCGGCGTCACTTACAATACGAGACGTTCACACTCAATCGGGTCCCTCAGGCAAGGAAGAGTCTCACAGTGCATATCCTTAACTCAAGATCGTGACAAGGCCGATGCAAATCAAGCTGGAGCAAGGAGACCGCGATGGGCAACATCCAGGTAACCCACGACAGCAACCTAAATAATGCGCGCAGTGAAAGCGCCATCATTATCAATCCCAACAACCCACAGCAGATGGTTGCGGCGTCAAAGAAGTTCCGGAACATTCAGACATACGATTTCACGCTGGCAACGTCGTTCAGTTCCGATCGTGGGCAGACATGGCATGATTCGGCGGACTTCACTCTGCCACCGGGTGCGACGGTGATGACCGACCCGACGCTGGCTTGGGACGACATTGGAAACATCTATGCGGTGGGCCTGGTGGGTAACAATCCGCCAACATGGAACACGATCGGAATGGTGGCATACAAGTCGACCGACGGAGGACAGACTTGGGGTGCACCTCAGCTTATACATACCAGTAGCAACGACGACAAGCAGTGGTGCGCCGGAGACGCCAATCCATCGAGCCCATTTCACGGCCGAATTTACGCAGTGTGGGATGACGGTTCCGCCATGAGCTTTGCACGAACCAAAGACCATGGGGCCACTTGGGTGGGGACCGCGGGCCAGGCGGCGGGAGCACATCTTTCCGGGATTACCGACTCGTTCTCGCCGGAAATCAATGTGGCAGCAGACGGCACAGTGTACATCGTCTGGATCAACGGAATATTCTCCGGAAACACTGTCAAGGTGTTGGTTTCCACCGACGGCGGTGACAGTTTTACCCAGGTCGCCAATGCGGCTACGGGCATCGTGAACGCCGGCGTCTTTCTTCCTTTTACAGGCAACTTCCCTCACTTTCCGGGTGGCACATTCCGGGTAGTGACTGCCCCGACTGCGTGCGTTTTCGGCCAGACGCTTACCGTGGCGTGGGAAGATTTCCGCGACGGCGTTGGAAGGATTTACTACGCACAGTCGCCTGACGGAGGCATGACCTGGCAAACCGGACCGAATGGCAAGGCGCTGCTTTCCGGACCGATTTCGGCTAACATGCAGCACTTTTTCCCGCAAATGATCACGGACCCGACAGGAGTGATCGGGTGCGCATTTTACGAGTTTGGTCCGAAGCCGACAAACAATCTGATCGACGTGATGATGGCGGAATCGTACGACGGCGGAGCTAGCTTTAATTACTTCACGGTGACAGACCAGCCGTGGGACCCTGCGGTGGATGCTCCATGGTCGCACGGGAATTCGGCCGTAACCTTCATTGGAGATTATTTCGGCATTGATGCAAGTGGCGAAGGCTTTTATCCGCTCTGGACCGATACGCGTACGGGAATGCAGGAGCTGTGGACGGCGATTGTGCCGGAAAGACGCTGCGCCTTCATCATTGAGCGCAGTACGCTGGGCCAGGATGAAATAGACGCCCGCCGCGGAACATCGCAGGGGCCAGTTGTGCCGGATGCATTCCGGGTGGTGGTGGACGGCTTCAACGCCGCGCAGATCGGTGTAGCCGGGCCGGCATCGATGCTGGCTGTGGCCTCGCCGGTGCCCGGCATGACCATCGTATGCACGGGCAACACGAGCGACACGGGGAACTATGGCTCTGAGGTGCAGCGGTTTACTTTTCACTACAACATCGACTTTGGAGCAACGGACACGGCATTCACCTTTGGCGGGCCGACGCTGCTGGTGACATTGAACGTTTCCGTTTCGACGGTTTCGGCTTCGGCGGAAATCGAGCTGATCAAGCAGCCGGATCCGTTCATTCTGCACGGCGATCCTGCATGGCTGAGCGTCGATCTGCGGGTCTTCCATGTGCGCTCGGGCGATACGAAATTTGGAGCGACGATGGGGCCGGACGCGAGCTTCGCGCCTGCGTTCATCGAATCGGTGATGGCCAACCTCACTTCGGGCCAGGGTACGTTTGGGGGAGATTCGTTTCAGGCGCTCCCGACGGACGAACAAGGATCGTCTCTGTTCGTATTTCCCCAAGACAGCAGCGGCTCCAACGTGTTCAATTTTGCGGTTGCCAAAGTGCATTACATTGGCCTGATTGGCGCGAACGATGTGCGCGTGTTCTTTCGCATGTTCCAGGCGCAAAGCACGAATACGGCTTTCGATCCTTCCACGACTTACCGCAGCGCGCTGGATCCGCACGGCGAAAGGATCGCATTGGCGGGAATCAAGAATGGGGAATACGTGACGATCCCGTTTTTTGCCAGTCCGAGGATCAACACGACTGCGCAGAGCATGAACAAGCAGACTGACGACCCGAACGTGCAAAACATTCCGGCAGGGGCCGGCGGGGGGGAAGTGGAGGCCTTTTACGGCTGCTGGCTGGACATCAACCAGCCATTCAAGAACGTGATACCTACCACGGTGGATCCGTTCTTCCCCGACGGTCCCTTCGGTTTTCTGGGGTTCTCGACTCCGCTGCCGATCCAACAGGCGATTCTGCGCAATCCACACCAATGTCTGGTGGCGGAGATTTCTTTTGATCCGGTGACGATACCGTTTGGCAAAGACCCGGGGAACTGGGACAAACTGGCGCAGAGAAATCTGGCGTGGAGCGACCTGGGATCGGGGCGCGCGCTAGATACCTTTGAGGTTCGCGCAACTCAAGTACCGCCAAGCCCTGCCGAGCCGGCCGACGAGCTGATGATCGACTGGGGTAATGTTCCGAAGGGGACCATAGCCTCGATTTACATGCCGCAGGTAAGCGCCGATGAAGTGCTTGACATGGCGTCGCGCAGGTATACGACGCGGCGGCTGCTGCTGCGCGTGGACGACCACACGCTGCGTTGCAAGGCAGAAGGGATCACGTATATTCCTGTGCCCTACGGGGCCAACATCGACTACGCAGGACTGCTTTCACTGGACCCGCCGCAACATGTGAGGCCAGGGCAGAACTTCCAGGTTGTGGTAAGGCAGGTTACGAACGCGATCAGCGCATTGAAGCCGCCGCCGCGAACTTTGGAAACCGGGGAAAAAGGAAACAAGAGAAAGCAGGAGAAGGCGGCAGCGTCGGTACGGCAGCCTTCACGGTGGCGGAAAGTGTTGGGCGCTTTTCAGTTGAACATGCCTGTCCACGCCGACCACAAGACGCTGCTCGAAAATGAGGAGCGGACCTTTGCGGTGATGCAATGGATCGCGCAGGCGATCCCGCAGCAGAACCGCTGGTCGCCTGTGTTCGAACGATACCTGAAGGAGCTTGCCGGGCGCGTGCAAGCCTTCGGCGGCGATCCGGGAAAGATTCTGCCTTCGCCGACGGGAGATGGCGTCAAACATGGAGATGGAGGGGAAGAAGGAAAGACTTTCACGGGCAAGATCTCCGGCCTGATCTTCGACCACTTTGGCGACTTCGCCGGTTTCACCCTGATCACGCGGCACGGACCACACAAGTTCCATAGCCGAGAGCCGGAGATGGAGGAATTGGCGGAGCGGGTGTGGCGCGAACGGCTACGCATCACTGTCCACGCCGACAAAAAGGAGGAGCACCGGGTGCTGTCCGTTGTTGTGCTCGGCCCGCCGGTAGCGTTTGAGACTTAAAGGCGGTTTCAGATAAGTGATTACAGAGAGGAGAAAAAAGATGGGTTTATTTGAACAGCATCCTTGGATTCTGGTCCCCATGGTCATCTTGATCGGAGAGGGGTGGTCGGCGACAAAGACAATGCTGGCTCGAATCCTACGCAGGGGAATACCACTCCTCGAGGAACGCAGTTATGGAGAATGATGTCGCGCGGCGGACACTCAGTAACACGCTGACTTGCACCTAGTTGTTGATTTTTCGGCTTGGTGTTCCTCGGCTTGCTCGCGATCCTTTTCAGTTGCCTTCAGCGTGATCCAATCCAAGTCGCCGCGCAGCAGTGCAACTAATTGGTTGGCTTCAGTACTTCGAGCGGCCGCGATACTCATCGCACGCTTCCGGTTTGCGCTGACCTTCGCGCTAGGGCGTGTAATGTCAATCTCCCGCAGCTCGCGGAACACCTCTTCCGGCCGGAGCTTCCTCCAATCAGCAGTATCGAACGGTTGGAATCCGGTCAGTAGTTCGTAGAGAATTACGCCGAGCGAATACACGTCTGTGCGGTATCAACATCACGCGCGTTAGGATCTGCCTGCTCCGGGCAGTCGATGATGCGCGGCATCGGCTTGCCGTCCACTTTCACTACCAGAATATTAGAAGGCTTAAGATCGCGGTGAATGACTGCCTTCTGATGCGCATGCTGCACGCCCTCGCAGACGCGGATGAATAAGTTCAGCCGGTCGCGAATGCTCATTCTTAAAGAGTCGCAGTAGTCAGTGATGGGAGCGCCATCGACATATTCCATCACCAGATACGGCTGGCCCGCAGGCATTGTACCGGCATCGAAAACCTTTGCAATCGTGGGGTGATCCATGATGGCCAAGGACTGGCGCTCAGCCTTGAATCGCCGAACCGTCGCGCAGTCGTACATACCCGCACGAATCAACTTTAGGGCAACTTGACGCCGTATCGGTTCGGTCTGCTCAGCCAGCCAGACGTGGCCCATGCCGCCGACGCCTAGCTCCTTGAGTAAGCGGTACGGACCGATGACCTGCGTTTGTGTTTCTGCTCGCCGCTGATAAGTCCGGCCAGACACTCTCCAAAAGTGCGTCGGAATCGCGATATGCGGAAAGAAGCGATTCGACTTCTGCGCGCAACTCGGAATCGTATGCACAAACCTGATCGAGGTAGGCGCGGCGTTCGGCTGCGGGCCGCTCCAAAGCGGATCCAATGATCTCCTTAACCTTCTGCCATTGCTTGAGTTTTCCCATGACTACCTCGGTTCACCTGCCTGGAAAACCAGGCCTTGGCCACATTCACGCGTGACCATGGAGCAGGAAACGCCGAGCACTTCGCCGATCTCCTCGATCGAGAAGCCTCCAAGGAATCGCATCTCGGCAATATGGCCTTGCTGTTTGTCAATACGAGAGAAGCCAATCGAGCGCCTCGTCCAGCGCGAGTAGTTCTGGGCTTCGCTCTTGACAGAGAATAGCCTCATTGATCGTTTCTGATCGACAAGCCGCAAATGAGCTCCGTGGACCAAAAGCTGCGCTTGCAAGGTGTACGCATGACGCTCGCGTTGCAGATGATAGTGTGCGATGTCCCGCAATTCCCTGTGGACGAGAGGAACCAATGTCTCAAGCGCCTGCTGGTCACCGGCCCTGCGGCGGATCAACAGTTCGCTCACTGTTTTCGAAGATGGTTGAGAGGTATCCACAACGGAACAGGGTGGGGAATGACCGAGAAGATAGCCTGCAGCCTTCTCTAAGTCAAGGCATTCTGACACTTGCCTTCGAAATCGCGTTTCGCTGAACCTCTCTGAACCTTTTTTGATGGCGTTTCCGCAGTTGTTAGTAGAGCCGCCCGTTGGGCCTCAGCCCGGAAGGGGGGACCATTGATGTGGATCTCTTCACAGACCAATTCCGCAGTTGCAATCCGAGGGCAACAGAGTCGGCGATTGTGGGAGGCGCCTCTTTGTCCATTCGGTCCGAGTTCCTAACCGGCCTCGGTAGAGAGAAATCATGTAAGAACGGATTCGAGAGCTTTTATGCATTTTCTCGTCGACCTAACACGTGATCTATCGATAGTTGCCTTTGAACTGGCGTTGTTGTTTCTCCTCGGGTGGTCCGCATCACTGAGGTCGAGCCGAAAATGAGCTCGTGGGCCTGTCGGCCAACTTCGTTGCTCTCGAGAGTCCGTTGGAACTCGGTCAATGGAGGCGGATTATGGCAAGCAACCAAGCAAAATCTGACTTTTGTCAGCGCAGCGGGCTTCAGTGGCGACCCAGTCCTGCCAAAACCTGAAGGAACCAGCGGGGATGAACAGCAAAGCGCAGAACACGACCAACAAAAGCAGAAAGCGAAGAGCTAATACTGGGGTGTTTGCAATTAGGAAGCTGAGAATTACGCAATTGCGATGTTCACACTGCTGATTTCTGAAAGATTGCCACCCTCAAGACTTTCCTCTAGGTGCTTCTGGAGTCGAGTGCCGTATTCACCCAGTTGCGGGATTGAATTTTGGACTACCCCACGGAAGCAACTCGCATGTTCTCCACGATGCAATCGTCAGAACGGCTGCATGATATCTCACTGGCTCTCGACGGGCCTCGGTCGAATAGAGGGGATGACCACCTGATATTGGGCCAAGGATGGCCCGACGTTCTTCGCGAAAAACCGGTACCTACCTCTCGCCGGATTGGAGCCCAGACCGAGCAAGGCAACATAACGTGTGAACGCGCCTCTCAGGGCATCAACGCTGAAACCGGATATGGTGATATTTCCCTTGCCGTCGTCGGCGCCTCGGCCGTAACCGTGAAGACCGGCGGGGGACGCATTGATGCCGTATGCGTGCGCGGCCGATTGCTCGCGTCCGCGAGCTCGGGCGAAATTTTTGTCAGGGCCGTTCCCCGTGACGATGGGTAGCTGAGCTCGATCAAGGGCACTATTCGCATTCAACTACCGCATGGATTTGGTTTCGACCTTGATCTTGCGACGAACTCTGGAGAGATGCTGACAACCCGTGGCGATGTCAAGAATCCGAAATGCCGGAGTCCGCCATAGCAGTCAGAAAGCCAATGGTGGCGGCAAGCGGATCGAAGTACGCACCGAAAGCGGCTGGATCGTAGTTAGCTGATCCGTTCGGATCGTGATTGGCGGTGTCTTGTTTCCGACTGTTACCCTAAGTCAGACGCGCCAGTGCTCGGAGACTGTGCTACCCTCCCGGGAATGAGTAGACCGCCGGATCGCCAACTGCTCGGCTATCTCGCCGCATACAGTCCACACATATCAGATTTGACTTTGGCCCTCAGAGATGTGGTTCTGGAAGAAGCGCCCGACTCAATCGAATCCATCTCCAGGGGATACGCCCTGGCGATTGGATTCTCGTTCACCGGCAAACCGGTTAAGGATGGGTTTTGTCACGTCGTGACCTACAGCACTCACGTAAACCTGGGGTTCAACCGTGGCGCTCTCCTTCCCGACCCGAATGGGCTCCTGGTTGGAAAGGGCAAGTGGATTCGCCATATCACGATCCAGAATCAGAACGAACTGGAACATCCGGCGATTCGACGATACCTTGAGGCGGCGATTGAACAGGTGGGCCGGCCAACGGCTAAACCCCCACTCGCGCGGAGTTCGAAGGCTGCTACGCGCCCACGGCGTCCAAAACTTCATTGACTGTCGCCTAAGCGGTAATTGAGCGCGAGAGACTTTCCGACAAGGTTCAACGAAAACTTGACTTAGCCCTTAGCCGCCTTGCGCAACGACACACTGACCAATGGCGCGACACTAACCACAGTATTCGCCGCCGCAATTTCGTCCTGAATGCGCTCGCGGAGCGTCTTCAAATCGCCCAGTGCAGCGAGCGGAACGCGCTCCTTCTCCGCCAGAGGAAGCAGGCTCCGGAGAACTCCCAGAATCACGTCAGTGACAGCGGGAGCGCTTCCCAGAACGATGTCCATATGCATTTCGGGTGACGGCAAACCAATCTGCTGAAACACGCGATACAAGTCGAGGCCCATCTCCGGGTTTGCTCCCGTACGCAAAAGAGTCTCGTGAATGGCACCCAAAACGAGAGACCAGAGCGGCAGCTGCGCTCCGAGCGCCAGCATCGGTAGCCATGACACCTCTTGCAAGGCGATCACTCCGCCTTCACGCACCAGACTCACAACTGACCGCAAGACAGACCCAGGATCTCGAAGGAACATCAGAATGAA
>Ga0335077_10004611_pt1 | contig 16824 bp, 9 predicted proteins | sample Lox_Sample_31_FD_207151 | JGI IMG/M metagenome (GOLD analysis project Ga0335077, IMG submission 207151) | Soil microbial communities from Loxahatchee National Wildlife Refuge, Florida, United States - Lox_Sample_3.1 | ecosystem: Environmental > Terrestrial > Soil > Wetlands | place: USA: Florida...
GCAGTTGTGCTTATGCTGCTCATTGCAACCGGCGCGCAGGCGCAGACGTACAAAGTAATTCACAACTTTACCGGCGGGAGCGACGGGGCACTCCCCCGGTCGACTATGATCACGGATCAAGCCGGTGACCTCTACGGTACGGCGGGCAACGTGTTCAAGGTGACCCGTACGGGGTCAGGCTGGGTCGTTTACCCGCTGTTTGTCTTTCCGGGTGGGTATGGCGGTTTCGACGCCCTGGGAGCTCTGGTTTTTGGTCCCGACGGCAGCCTCTACGGCACCACCGCTCAAGGGGGGGATTTGCAGTGCAGCGACGGGGAAGGCGGGGGCTGCGGAGTAGTTTTTAACCTGAAGCCTCCACCCACGCGTCCGCCCTCTTTCTTCAGTCCGTGGAAGGAGACGGTCCTGCATGCCTTCGCCGGCCGTCCCGGCGACGGAGAATTTCCCTGGGCCGGGGCGCTTATCTTCGACCAGGACGGCAACCTCTACGGCACGACCGAATTCGGCGGAAATAGCGGGAACTGGGGCACGGTCTTCAAGATGACACCCTCAGGCGGCGGTTGGACAGAGTCTGTGATTTACAACCTCGGCTACGGTACAAACGGACCCATGTCCGGCGTGGTCATGGACAGTGCCGGCAATTTGTACGGTACCACCGGTGACGGAACTGCGGTGTTCGAATTGAGTCCCGGCGCCTACGGCTGGACCTTCACTGACCTTCACGACTTTACCGGCGGAGCGGACGGAGGCCTCGCCTATGCCGGACTGGTCTTCGATTCGCAGGGCAATCTGTTTGGTGCGACTACGATCGGCGGCAAATACGGCGGCGGCACGGTTTATGAACTGACTCCCTCCAATGGCGGGTGGGATTACCAGATCATCTACAACCTTGAGGGGGGGCCTTTCTCCAGTCTCACGGTGGACGCGGCCGGAAATCTGTACGGCAGCGCGTCGGAGAGAGGAGGTTCCGGTGGCGCCGGCATGGTGTTCAAGCTCAGCCAATCCTACGGCGTGTGGACGCTGACCGACCTCCACGATTTCACCTTTGACAGCGAGTGGTTTCCTGACGGAGGAGTGACGTTCGACGCGCATGGCAATCTCTTCGGTACCACAACCGAGGGCGGCGCGTATGGATGGGGCGTAGTGTGGGAGATCACGCCCTGAAGCAGTCGTCAGTGGCCGGGTGTCAGTAGTCAGTGTTTAGTCCCACAATGTGGGATTGCGTTTAGACTGAACCCAAGACGAGTTGCAAGAAGAACAGGAGAAGTAGCATGGCGCACACGGAGGGAAATCAATCACAAAACTTCAGGATTAGTCGGAGCACGGCAACGGCGGTACTCACAATCGCATTCGCGCTGGCCATTGCCATGACACTGCCGGGACAGGCGCAGAGCTTCAAGGTCATCCATTCGTTCACCGGCGGGAGCGACGGGTCCAACCCACCAATTGGCCTGACGTTCGACAAGGCTGGGAACCTCTACGGCGGGACGGCCCTGGGTGGGATCAAGAGCGAGTATTGCGGCCCAACCTGCGGCATGATCTTCAAGATGAGCCGCTCAGGTTCGTCCTGGCTGTACTATCCGCTGTATCTGTTCACAGGCCAGGATGGGGCCGCCGGTGGCCAACTCACCTTTGCGCCCGATGGCAGCATTTATGGCATCGGTGGAACGTACGCGTACCATCTGAAGCCGCCGGCCTCAGCGTGCAAGAGCTTCCTGTGCGAGTGGAACAATACCGTCATCTGGACCTTTTGCTGCGGCGCGGACTCTACCGGTGGGCTGACCTTCGATCCGTCCGGCAACCTGTATGGGGCCTCCGAGTTTGGCGGATGGATCAACCATTGCAGCGGTGGCCTGGGTTGCGGCTACATTTTTCAACTCGCGCCGCTCGGCGGCGACAATTGGACGTACAACGAGATCTTCCAATTCAATGAGGGGACCGGCACCCATCCCACCGGCCGTCTCATAGTTGACCAGTCAGGTAACGTTTTCGGCACGACAGCGGGGATTACCGAAGGAGACGGCAATGGCAATGTGTTTGAGCTGACGCCCTCAAGCGGCGGTTATTGGAACGAAAACATCCTGTACCGCTTTCAGGGCGGTAGCGACGGCAGGTATCCGGTGGCTGGCGTGATCTTTGATTCCGCGGGCAATCTCTACGGCGCCACGTCTGCGGGGGGCGGCAATGGCGGCGGTACGATCTTCGAGCTGAGTGCCTCCAACGGCTGGCGCTTCAACCTGCTCTACAGCCTCAGTAGCTCGAACCCATACACGGACGGAGTAAATTCCAGCCTGATTATGGACGGCGCCGGGAATCTCTATGGCACGAACTACGTCAACGGCGCCTACAACCTGGGGTCGGTCTTCAAGCTCACACCATCGGCCGGAGGGTGGACCTACACCTCGCTGCATGACTTCACCGGCGGAAGCGATGGCGCCTATCCCGAAGGAAGCCTGGTGATGGACGCCAACGGCAACTTGTACGGGACGACAATCGCCGGCGGCACTACCAGCGCGAACTGCGATGTGGACGCGAGTTACCAGTGTGGGGTGGTGTTTGAAATCAGTAGCCAGTAGTCAGTGCTGCTATTTCACAATGTGGGATTGGAGCGTCGGACATAGAGTTTCACAGTGGAGGTTTGGCGAAGCAGGAGAATCGTCATGGCGCGAGAACAGAATTGGACTCGGAACTTCGTAATCAACCTGGGGGCGACAGCGGCCCCGTCAACGATTGTGTTGGTGTTGATCGTCGTCCTGTCCCAATCGGCGCAGGCGCAAACCTTCAAGGTAATTTACAACTTCACGCGGGGACAGGACGGATACTCTCCTTCCAGCCTGGCCATCGACAAACGCGGGAACCTGTACGGCACAACCCTCGCAGGCGGCTCCTACACCGAGGGAGCGGTATTCAAGCTCACTCGCTCGGGCTCCAGTTGGCTCTTCTCCAATCTGTACAGCTTCCAGGCCGGCAACGACGGGGCGCTGCCGATGGCGAGACCAGTCATTGGCCCGAACGGCAGTCTTTACGGCACGACCGAGCTCGGCGGGACCGGACCGTGCTACTCGGGCATGTACCGCGTAGGTTGTGGCACGGTTTTCAACCTGCAGCCTCCTCTGCGTGCCCCGATTTCGGTGTTCGCCAGTTGGGTCAAGACCACCCTCTACAGCTTTCCTGGAGACTACGGACAGTGGCCGACCACGGACGTAACGGTTGATCCAGCGGGGAACGTTTACGGAACAATGACAACCGGTGGGGGGCTGGGCAACGTTTACGAGCTGATGCCATCGGGCGGCGGTTGGCTGTGGAGTCGTCTCTACAGCTTTCCCGGAGGCCAGAACGGGTCCACACCCGAATCCGGCGTGACATTGGACCCTGCCGGAAATGTGTACGGCACCACACTCTCTGGTGGCAATAGTGGATGCGGAACGGTGTATGAGATCTCGCCCTCAGGACCAGGCCGGACCTATCAGGTGCTCCACAGCTTTTCAGGGTCCGACGGAAGCGATCCTATTGGTGACTTGATTCGCGATACGGCGGGGAATCTGTACGGCACTACGGTGGGCGGATGTGATGGTTACGACGGAACCGTCTTCGAATTGTCCCCCTCGGGTGCCGGCTGGACATTCACGGTGCTTTACCAATTCACCGAGCCCTACCAGGGCTCTGCAGCCACGCTGGCGATGGACCCGGCGGGTAATCTTTACGGCACGACTACCGTCGGAAGTGGGAACGACCCCTACGGTTCGGTTTTCAAGCTGGCGCCCTCGGGGAACGGCTGGACGTACACCACGCTGTATACCTTCACGGGCAAGAGCGACGGCGGGGGGCCGACCAGCGTGGTGCTGGACTCAATGGGAAATATCTTCGGCACAGCCGGCTCGGGCGGCGCATCCGGCAATGGGGTGGTGTTCGAGATCACGCCGTAAGGCAGCGGTCCGTTGCTGGCGTGATATCCCACAGTGTGTGACTTGACCGGGGGGGAGGATCTTCCGAGGACGGACAGAGAGTAATCGAAATGGCGCAGACAGTGAAGAATTGGCCTTGCAATTTTACGACCGCGGCGCCGGTTGCCCTGGCGATGTTGTTCGTGTTGACTTTCGCCGTTCCGCCGGCAACGCACGCGCAGACGTTAACCGTTCTGCACAACTTCACCGGCTCGCCGCCCGACGGCGCAAATCCAGTGGCCGGGCTAAGCATTGACGCCGCCGGCAACCTTTACGGAACCACCGAGTATGGCGGCGCGGGCTATGGAACCGTGTTCGAGCTTAAGCATACGAACTCCGGCTTGCTGTTTCGTCCCTTATACAGCTTCGAAGGAGGCAGCGACGGTGTTGCTCCCGTAGCCAGAGTGGTCATTGGCCCGGATGGCAGTCTCTACGGGACGACGTCGGAGGGAGGTGCACCATGCAACAACAATAACCAGGGTTGCGGTACAGTGTTCAATCTGCGGCCGCCGGCTACCAGCTGCAAGGTGGCCTTATGCCCATGGGTGGAGACCGTGCTGCAACGTTTCATGGGTTGGCCTTTTGATGCCGCCACTCCTTACAGTGAGGTAACGTTCGACCGGGCAGGTGATCTGTACGGAACCACCTTTGTCGGTGGTGCCGGGGCCTATGGAGCTGTGTATGAACTGATCTACTCCAATGGTAGCTGGACGGAAAGCCTGGTTTACAGTTTCCAAAATCAAGACGACGGCCGATCACCTGTGGCAGGAGTTGTGTTCGACCAAACCGGAAACTTATACGGCACGGCGATCTATGGCGGACACTCCGGTTATGGCACGGTGTATCAGTTGGTTCCCACAGGACAAAGCTGGACAGCGAACACCGTCTATCTCTTTCAGGGCAAAATTGACGGAGGCAACCCCAACTCCGGCGTTATCTTCGACAACTCTGGCAACCTTTACGGCACCACTCCCTGGTTCTACGCGTCCAACAGTCCCGGTACGGTTTACGAGCTCACGCCCTCGGGCGGGAACTGGACCTACACACTGCTTTATGGCTTTAGCCCGGGATACAGCGGCGCCGGTGACGTCAGCACTCTCGTGATGGACAAGGATGGAAATCTGTATGGCGAAACATCCTCGGAAGGCATCCTGGGGGGAAATTGCCCTCACGGCTGCGGCACAATCTTCAAGCTGACACCCTCCGAGGGTGGCTGGGTCTACACCGACTTATACAACTTCAGCGGCGGAGCGGACGGAGCTGAGCCATATGGCGGCATTGTATTGGACAGCCAGGGAAATCTGTATGGCACGACCTGGACTGGGGGAACGGGAAGGGGAACGAATTGTTACAGTGTGCCCTGCGGCGTGGTTTGGCAACTTACGCCGTAATACAGTCGCTTTGCATGCCACAACGTGGGAGCTAGGAACAGCTCCGTTATCATACGATGCGATGCAAGAATTGAGATCCCGGCATCCGAACGGAGCTGCGGCCTCGGAGCAACCCCTGCCTTGAGCTGCCCGCGAGGCCACAGTTACTCCACGTGCGCCGCTAAGCGTACTCCATTCCGCTACCCACAGACAATGTGTTCGGCGCCCCCAGCCACAAAAAGTGTTGCAGTTTAGTTGCGATCCAGTTGCAACGCAATCATCTACTATCGTAGTAGGATGATTGACCTGGACTGGCTAAAAACGTAGAATCTTGCGCAGCGGTAGACTCGCTAAAAGGGGCCGCGTCGCTTGGTTGTGGGGGAAAGCGCGGCCTTTTTCAATTTCACCTGCGAACTATAATTCCGCCGGACTATACCGCTGGTGCCCACCCAATCGGCTTGCCTCGACCGGGCCAGACAGGATTGCGCTGCTGGCCTCAGGCATATTGATCTGCGCAGTCAGGCTGCGAAAGCTGCTCCACCTTCGGGTTCCTACCCGACCCATGGATGGTTGGGTGGGGCATCCATCTGCTGTGACTTGGGTCCCCACCCAGCCAAAAGACGGTTGGGTGGGCCACCAATCCGTGGGTTACTGCTCCTTCTTGGGCTTCCAGTCGATGATGTTGGTCAACTCCCACGGATTCTGGAACAGGTTGATGGATATCTGGCCATTGTCATCGATGCCGAACTGGGCCGCCGGATACAAAACACCCGTGCTCTTGCTGTTGTCGGAATCGTTGATATCAATCATGCCTGCGGTCAGATTGTAGGCCGTGGACCGAGTCTGCTTGGCAACCTCACCGAACCGGAGGAGGCGGTTGGTAACGAAGTAGATTCTGCGGCCGGTCGGAGTGGAAGTGGATGAGGCGTAGGCGATGGCCTGGCCCACAGTGCCGGTGATCTGGATACGGCCGTCGCTCTTCATCTTCTCCAGCGCCTGCACCAGTCCCTGGTTCGAGCCTTTCTTGAAGGCATCAATCAAAGTCGCTCTTTCATCCTGCGTCGAGTACTGCTGAATGATGACTTTGACATTGACGATTCTTCCCATCTGGGTGCTGGTGCCGCGAGCGGTCGCGTCAATGGTTTCGACCTGGGCGGCGGCCAGCGCGGCCATGGTCAACGTGGCCACCAAGAGAATACAGCGGGGTATCTTGACAAGCTTGAATGCTGGGCGCATTTTTGCCTCCTGCTGGGTTAACAATAATATCAGTTCGGCGTGATCTCGAAGACTACGCCGCTGTCGTAGGGCCCACCGAAGCTCGCCGCGCCAAAAATGTTGCCTGCCTTGTCCAAGACCAGAGCACCGGACGGCCCAGATCCGTCTCTGGCGGTGAAGGTGTGCAGAATGGTTTCGGTCCACTGGCCTCCGGAGGACTTTGAAAGCTTGAAAACAATGCCGCAGTCACAGGGTCCGCCCCCGTAAGTGGTGCCGTACAAGGCACCCGAGCTGTCGAGCGTGACCGGACCGTAAGGGTAGTCCCCGTCGTTGCCTTGGAACCCCTGGAACTGATAGAGCACCGTCTCGGTCCAGGTTCCATCGGAATTGGGTGAAAGCTCGAACACTGTACCGTATCCTGCTGACCCGCCGGCGGTGGTGGTGCCGTAAAGGTTACCGAAACTGTCAAACACTACAGCAGCGTAGGGCGTGGCGCCGTCGGTTGGACTGCCCTTGAAAGAGTACAAAGTGGTTTCATGCCAGCCTGGCCGGCCTTGGTTGGGGGTCAATTTGAAAACGTTACCCACGCTAAGACCCCCTTGTACGGCGGTGCCGTAAAGGCTGCCACTGCTGTCGAACACCAGCGGACCGTTAGGCGTGCCTCCGTCCTGTCCTCCGGTAAATAAATAAAGAAGGATGGTGCTGTACTGATTCAGTTTGGACGGGGTCAGCAAGGAACCTTGCTGGCGGGGGCCGTTTCCATCCACGGGAGAGTAAAAATTGTCCGCCGCATCAAAGACAACCGCTCCCGGCTCGCCCTTTACCAGACTGGAAATCGTGACCGCTGACCATTTGCCATTGTTCGGAATCAGCTCGAATATGGTGCCCAGGAACGTCCCTCCAAACAGGTTTCCTTTGCTGTTGAAGGCCAGGGTTGTGGCGGGAAAAGATCCTGCCTGCGAGCCAAAGTCGTAGATATCGTTCTCCGTCCAGGTGCCATCTCCGTTGGGTACCAACTGGTAGGCTATCCCGTCACCTTTGGAACCGCCTTCATAGGTCACTCCGTAAAGATTGCCCTTGCTGTCCATGACCACGCCGCCTTCAGCATCGTATCCATCGCCCGGGGCGCCGAAGCTGTGGAGAACGGTGAAGGTCTGGGCCGGAGCGGTAGGGAGCAAGAGTGCAAGGCCAAAAACTGATGTGAAAACATTCCTGAACAGGCGGAGATTGGGGGATCTTTGCAAGTCCATTCTTTACTCCTATCGACTGGATTTTGCGTGCAATCCCCACGCGGCACCGTACTGCCTGTGGCGGGATTCTCGCGCAAAATTATATCCCTTTGGCGGGGAGTGGAGCTTGGAACGGGGCACGGCTCCTGCGCGCAAGTGTCCGAGGATCATCAACGCTGCGACAACGAACTGTGGCTCAACCAGCAGGTGGCAAGCGTAGGCTGCCGCGACTTTACTTAGGTACTTGCAAGGCTAGTGGGAAATCGGGATTCATCAGCGAGCTGCCGCCGTCGACCGCGATCGTCTGCCCGGTAACGAACGAGGCTTCCTCGCTGCACAGCAGCGCGCAAACATTAGCCACGTCCGATGGAGTGACTCGCCGCCGCATGGGCGTCCAACCGGCAGTCACCCATTCCTGAACGGCAGCTTGTACCTCCTTGGGAGGGCAGGTGGGCCCGATGCCAAGCCGCTTAAGGTGGCGGGAGTGACCGTGTTTCCTGGGGCCGCTGCCACCGCACCCGACATGTACGAATTTTTCTCGGGAGGGCATTGAGTGAGGCGTAACCTGGTCCCCGGGTTACCAAAGTAAGGAATTTCTTTACTTTCATGGGCAGTAGCTGAATTCAATCCCGTTAGAATCAAGCCAACGCTAGACTCGCTAAGGCCGCGCCACTCGGAACTGGGGGAGGGAGCGGCCTTTTGAATTTCAGGTTTGCAGTTCGCGTTGCCCGCCGCCCGCTCCCACTCACTCCGGCGCAAAGTGACTTTCGTCAACGCGTACTTGAATTCTGCAATTCGCCTTTCTTGATTTCGGGCAGAGCCCTTGCATCATAGTAGCACTATACTGCTATCATTCAGCCGCGATGGATCTCGAAGCTCGTTGCAGTAGTCCTTCGCCCGAGATTCGCCATACAGTTGTTGTAACTGATAGTCGTGACATGACTTATGCTGTTTGTCAGGGAAATTGCCTAGAACATTATCGCAAACACCTGCACACCTTGGTGCCAAACCTCGGTGTTTTGTGTAGTTTACGCTGGCGGCAGAATTGCACACCAAGCTACAGACCTTTGGCCCTTGGGCCTGTGGGGTCAGTTCGCGAATTCAACCATAGGGAGGTTGTACTCCTTGAAACTGCGTATCGCTTCACTAGCGATTCTCTGTCTGGCGTTGGCCGCAGTTCCGGCCTGGGCAGGCTACGACAACGGTCCAATCAACGGCACCACCGATGCCTGGACCATTAACTTTGGCTATATCGTCAGCGACACCTTCACCGGTGACGGAAGTGCCGTCAGCGGTTTCGCGTTCGGCGTCTGGGAATTCCCGGGCGACACGATGAGTTCGGTCGACTGGTCGATCACCAGTGGTGAGAACAGCGGCACAGTGTATGGCTCTGGCACTGCCAACGGCGCCAACCTGACCGACAAGTTCATCTCCACCAACCAGTATGGCTATGACATCGATGCAATTACGGTGTCGGGCCTGAACGTATCCACCACGAGCGGCACGACCTACTGGCTCAACCTGCAGAACGCGTCGGTCCCCAGCGGCGACCCGGTCTATTGGGATGAGAACAGTGGTGCCGGCTGCAAGGGCAGCGGCTGTCCGTCACAGGCCTCCGAGAGTGCCGTAGGCACGATCGCGTCGGAAGCGTTCACCATCAACAGCGGCGGCAGCGGCACCACGCCGGAGCCGAGCAGCATCATGCTGTTTGGTTCGGGAGTCCTGGGCCTGGCTGGCGTACTACGGCGCAAGCTGTTCTAACCCACATTGACCCTCCTTTAGTGGTTCTTCGAGCCATCGGAAAGCCGGAGCGCAAGCTCCGGCTTTCTTGTCAGCACGAACGGGCCACTGCGGCAAAGATTTAACAAGATTTCGTCACGCGGCCTCTGTCATTTCGTGCTATCATTCCTGCCCGCTAGCCAGCCAGACGACAACTCAGGGCATTCAATCAGCGACAGACATCATTGATCACGCGCGTGTGCGCGGACTCGTCCACGGTACGAATCAGGAGGCGCCCAATGTATTTCCTGCTGAACTCAACCTGGGGATCCAGACCAATTGTCAACTTTTTCACCGCCGCAGCTATGCTGCTGGCAGCGCTGCTGATCGTAACCGCACTTAGTCCCGTAGCGCTTGCAGACACCGATTTCTGCTCCGGCGGAGTTCTCGACTCGGGTGCGCCGCTTGGACAGGCAGGCCCAGACCTGGTCATTACTAACATGACCTGCACGGTGGACGGGACAAAAGCGCCGTACAACTTCCACAACGTTTACATCTTTGGCAGCGGTATGCAGACGGGAAGTCTGATCTTCAGCAATGCAACCATGGATTTTTACGCTGCCAACATCCTGGTGCAAAACCAGGGAGTCCTGCAGGCGACGGGTATTGGCGCCAACAATGGCGGACAAACTCTGACCATCCATCTCTATGGCAACCCGACTGATCCTGGGGTCACCTGCAAGATGATCCAGAACGGCAACGTGGTGGAGGATCCCACTTGCGGCGTGCCCACGAGCAACCCCGACGTCTGGGATTCCAACATGACGAACATGCATTACCCGACGATGCCGTGCACGAAGACGTCGCAGCTCAGTCCGCCTACCTTGCTTCCCGGCGGAGTGGACGATTGCTTCTATCAGTACGGGATGTTCGACAGCAACGATCTGCCGAACGCCTACTTTGGGCACAAGGTATTGGCGCTGTCCTATGGGGGCACCATCAACCTGTCCGGCTATAAAGGAGCGCAGGGTGGGAACGATAACGATCCCTCGATCACCGGTAGCAGTTGGATGCGGCTCAACGGCACCCTAAAGGGCAACGGGAGTGAGAACTCGCTGATGGTGAGTGGCATGCCCTCTGACTGGCAGCCGAAAGACTACATTGTTGTGACAGCGACCGATTACCTGCCGGGACACGCCGAGCAAATGCAGATAAAAACCGTCTCCGGCGCGACCATCAATCTGGTCAGCCCGGTGAAGAATCCGCACTGGGGCCAGACCTATTCGCTGGCCAATGTTCCCTGCAATCCCGTGCAGGGTTCAAACGCCTGCCAGTACGGTCCGGATCTCCTGCCGGGGCAGAGCCCGCTGGACCGCAATCTTGACATGCGTGCTGCGGTTGGTTTGCTGACCCGCAGCATTCGTATCGTCTCCGATGGAGGCTCAGCCGGATCCGCATTCACCGGCTTTTTCGGCGCGCACAATGTGGTGCGCCAGGGCTTCCTCTCGTTTCAGGTGCAGGGAGTGGAGTTTTATCAGATGGGGCAGGGTGGCTCCAAGGGACACTATTCGGTGCACTTCCACATGGCGCGCCTCACACCCATGAACACCTACGTGAAAGATTCTTCGATGTGGGACTCCATGACGCGCTGGATCACCATCCACGCGACACAGGGAGTTACGTTGGCGCGCAACGTCGGTTACAAGTCGATCGGCCACGGCTTCTATCTTGAGGATGGGACGGAAGCCGACAACGTGCTGAACACCAATCTCGGAGTCTTTGCGCGCGCCGCGGTGGTCAACGCACAGAACGATCGCCAGGTCCCGGGAATTCTGGCCGAGCCCAACGATCCCGGTGCGCCGCCACCATACCACTCCGATTGGGAGTTTCCCACCGTGTTCTGGATTATGAACGGCTGGAACGAGTTTCAATACAACTTCGCTTCCTCGGCCGGGACCTGTGGGGTGTGCTACTGGCTGCTGCCCGGCGGCATCAGCGGGCCTTCGCAGTACGAATGGTTCGACGGGTACGCCGGACAACAATACGTGATTCCCGACTTCAGCATGCCCAGCGGATTTAAGGTTGACCGCTCCGGCCTTACCCCGCTAAAAAAATTTGTGGGCAACTCCTGCTCCACGGCCATGACCTCATTTCTGAACATCGGGGAAACCGCTCCCTGCGCCGGTGTCAGTAACATTCCGAACAGCGGTACTTTGCTGGCCGTCAACAACCCAGTCGCTCCTGCCAAGACGAGAGCAGGCGAGGATCCTTATTATCCGTTTGTCGGCGGCTTGCGCAACGCCTCGCAGTGCATAGGCCCGAATTGCCGCTGCGATCCCGGGGTGCCCGGATGCAACGTTCCGTGTGCTGGTTTCGGATCGGGGCAAGCGAATTGTGTGGTTACCACGCTGGATCGCTACACCACTTCGTTTAATTGGGCACAGAAAAATTTTGCTGCCATCTGGTTGCGTCCGTGGTGGTTCCTGGTGCAGAACAGCGGTATCACTGACGTGCAGCAGGGCGGCATTACGTTTGTCACCAGCGGCGGCTACACGCGCGCCGATGTCGCGCAGGGGTATTGGTCGCTAATGCGCAAGAGCGCCCTGGTCGGCAATACGCAACTGAAGCCCGACGGCAGTCAACCGGACAATGCGTATGCCAATAGCGCCGGTCCCTTCAATCCGGACGGCCTGCAGTGCGACCAGCCGGCGCCGCCCGGCGTCCCGTTCTGTCTTTCCTCTGCGCAGGGTATCAGCTATCCAACCGACTTCTTCAGCGTGAACCAGAAACTGGTCAACATCTACGATGGCCCGTCCCACGAAGAACACAACGCATTCCTCGACATCCCCGCGACCACGATCGGTAACGGCGCAAATTGCGTTTCCGATGGCGCGCAGCAGACCTGCCCATCGTTCAAGTACCTGTATGCGCTTGAGTTCGGGCTTCCTGCCGATCCGGCGAGTCCTCCCACCAGCCCCTCGTGCTATGTGCCTAACGCCGCGATTGCGTGGAAGCAGTCCAACGGGTTCTTCTATCCTCCCGCGTTTCACTCCGACAACCTGTTCTTCAACAATGTGGACATCCGGCATTTCGTCATCGAGCCGCTGTTTAATCCCGGGACCTTTACCACGAAAGTCAGTGCCGTCAAAACGCGCTATTGCACCTGGACCACGACCATGTTCGACAACTTCACCGATGTCGACCGTCAGACTGTCTTGAACGACGATGACGGCGCGCTCACCGGCCTGCTGGGCGACCTGGGAAGCGGAGTGACACGGGAGACGATTTCGGTGAATGAGGACGACTTCTTCAACGCTCCCACGGTCACGACCGAATGTGCCTCCGACATGCACGACAAGGGCGTTCCGGCGACCGGCCCTCCGGGGACGGCGAACACCAGCCCGTACGAATACGTCACCACCGCGACCATTGCGCAGTGCGGCATCAACCAGGCGGGCTGCCGGCAAAACGGCTTCGGCGGCGACTGCTCGCAGGGCAATAGCAGCCAGTATTGTGCCTGGGGCAACCAGTGCACCGCCGGTTCGGGCCCGACCGCCTGCTATGGTGTGCCGCTGTATCGCCAGTATCTGACCCAGGACGAGTACATGAAGTATTCCAGTAATGATCCCACTTTCCACCCGCCGGTGATTCGCATGATGGGACAGGCGACCGGACAACGCAGCACTCTCACCGTCAACCATGGCATGTACTACATTGACGACCAGGTCACCTTGCAGACACAAATGCAGAGCGGGGCCACCGAGTGGAACGTCTACATGCGTAACCAGACCTACTTCACCTATTTCGTCTATGCCAAGTCGACCCTGAACCAGACCTACCAGATGTTCGTGGGCTACGGGCTTAACAAGCAGATGGTGGAAGCTTCGGTGAAGCCGTATCGGGTGATCCTGAACGATCAGAACTACATGTTTAACCCCTCGACCACGGGCGCGTCATTCCTCAATGCGACCTACGACGACAGATCGTTGGCCAACGGCGGCACGGGGTTGGTGAGCATTACCGTGCATCTGGACGCGTATGCAACAGAGTTCGAGAACGACATTCCACAGTTCTGCCGGCCGGCAACCTACTGCCAGGCGAACGGAAATCAATGTGTGTGCGCGCCCAACACGGAGTGCACCGACAGTTCGGTCTGCGCCTGGGCCATCAAGGACATTGATTGCCCGCTGAATGGGTGTTTTGCTTTCGGCATAACCCTGCCGGATACCTTTGCCACCGGCATGGCCAAGCCGCCGAAGCTGGGCAGGTTTACCGACGATCCCAACTACATCAAGAACTGGGGCATCACCTGGGACCTGGCTGACCAGAACGTCTCAGGCCCGCAATGTCACTACACCGCGCCGCCCGACTAGACTGAGTGTTGCAGATAAATCTGGAACCGTTGCAGGTCTCCTGCTACAGTGGGCGTTTCTTAAATTCTGGGGTGCGACTATGACGGTTCCGATTTCTGGGATGCGTCCTAGTTGTGCGTTGAGTCGGCGGATGTAGGTGGCGCCCCACCCTGAGCTTCGAAGAGCTTCAAGTTCTCCGCCTTCCATTGCATTGCGTCGTGGATGCGACGATAGCCACTGGGGTGGTCATAGAAGATGAATTCCTCGATTGGGCGTGGCCGCATCTTGCGAAACTCGCCCAGATGAATAGCTCCTTGCGCGAACCCATCGGGCTGGCGGCTGGCATTCAGTCCATACATGTCGGCCTCGTGCTCCTCGGTTCTGATGTGAGTGTTCATGATAGGTGTCAGGATGAAGCCATAGATGGAGGCTAATAGGACCACCAGCGGTACGACGGCAGTATCGCCTATGCTGCGAATCTCCCACTTACTGCCCCAGCGGTCGAGGCACCAATCCAGTGACCATTTCAGCAGCGCGAATCCGCCAACTATAACAATGGGAAAGAACAGCAGTAAGTCTGTATAGATGTGGTTTAGGACATAGTGACCCATCTCATGCCCCATAACGGACTGGATCTCTTCCGGCGAGCCACGTCGCAAAAGGTTGTCATTCAAAGTGATTCGCATAGTGTTGCCGAAGCCGCTGACGTTGGCACTCATGCGTGTCGTTTGCTTGGAAGCGTCAATCTGATAGACATCCTTGGCCATGATGCCATTTGCCCGGGCCATGCTGAGGATAGGCTGGGTCACCTTGGGGTCGTTAAGGCGAGTAATTTTGTTAAAGATTGGTTGCAGGTAGACCGGGCCGATGAGAACGGTAAAGATGAGGAACAGCCAGGTTACAATGGCGCCCCATAGCCACCAGGTGCGGTGAAGTTTGCGAACAATTCCGAACAGCGCCATCACCAGCAGGCCGCCGAGCACGACCCCAATGAGCAAGCCCTTGGTCTGGTCCCAGGCCCAGGGGACGAAGGTTTGCGTGGCCAAGCCGTACTCATGCTCGCGAACATATCCTTCATAAATCGCCAGTGGCGCTCCGAGGATGAACGTCGCTAGGGAATACTCGGCCCAATAGATGAACGTTTGCAGCGGCCGGAAGCGCGTGATGCGCTCGGCCAGGTTCCGCATCACGGCTGACCAGCGCAGGTTCAACAGCAACAGGCAAACTACCGCACCGTATAAGGGGTCCCACAGAATGAGCCAATAGCCACCTTCGAAATAGGCATCGGAGCGAGTGCGCGCGCTGGCGGGAATCTGCGCCAGATAAGCCTCGGTGGCCGCGTCAACGTTGAAGTTGGGGGAAGGCTGGGCCGCAGCCGGCACGGTGGTCACCGACGGCATTTCGTTGCCGGCGTTGCTGCCGGCAGGCGCGGTCTGCGCCGAGGCGACCGAAATTGCAAAGCACACAAATAGGATGGGCAAGGCACACACTGCCCGCAGGCGCGAAGTCATAGGTTGTCCTTAGAAAACGATCAGAAGTATATACGGGTTGCCGCGATGAAAGGTTTCTAGTGCAGTAGTGACAAGAAACGGCCCGCTCCTTGTGAAGCGGGCCAAAGCTTGTGCAAAAGGGACTACTTTCCTACCAGGCCGTTGTCTACGCCCACACCGGTGCAAAAATCCCATCCCGTCGCGGCGCTGTGGGTGCCGCAACTGCCCGAGGTGACATCAGTGAAGTACTGAGCGAATCCCAAGTTGCTATAGATGAGGGTGTTCTCGGCATTGCTGCTGGTGGAGAAGGTACCCGCGCTGTTAATGATTCCCGCCAGCGAAGGGGAAGCGACGCTGGTGCCATAGACCTCAAGCCAGCCGCCGTAGCAGTTGGAGTTGTACACCGCCACGGGCGAGCCGCCGCTGGAGTCGAAGGAAAGATCGGGCGTACCGCGTTTGCTGCCGACAATGCTCTGAATGGCATTCTGGAAGGAGGGGCGCGCCTCATACTTGCTCGGTCCGCCGCCGCCCGAGCTCCACGCCGTCTGGTTGGTATAGGCGCCACTGCTATTGCGATTTACCTGCGTGCCGCCGGCCGAAACCACATTCGGCGATGAGCTGGGATAGATGACGCCGGGTGAATCGCCCGAAGAAGCGAAGTACACCACGCCTGACTGAGTGAAGTAGTGATCGGAGCTGCTTTCGCTTGAGGTTTCGCTACCTCCCCAGCTCATGGAGATTTCACCTTTGCCCCCATGAGACGCGATGTAGGAGTTGGCCGCCGTCACTGCCTGGTAGAGCGCGCTGTTGCTGGCCGAAGAAGCCTCCATCAGAACTATCTGGGCATTGGGAGCCATGGCATGGGCCCATTCAATGTCCAAAGCTTCTTCACCCTGCCAACCGGACCGGCAGCCGTTGGTGGGCTTTCTGCCGCTGGCATAGACCACCGAGAAGTTGGCCTGCGGCAGACCAAAGGTTGTGGAGAAGGTCGCAAGATCAGCGGCCGCCGAAGGATAGTCATAAGCATCCACGATGACTATCACGCCGCTGCCACCCGTGGGAACCTGCGTCGTGCCGTTGACGGGACAACCCGACACAGGATTGGACACCAGATTGTAGACGCATCCCAGGGAAGCAGGAGTCTCGCCCGCCGGCTGGGCTAACGGACGAATGGAGCCCGCAGGCGCGTAGATGATGTAGTTGGTGTGCATGTTCACGCCTACATCCTCAGGCTGCTCGATGCTGGACGGCGGATAGATGCCGTCGCCCACGCGGACCTGACCGCTTAGCAGGGCGACGGATGCAAGCAAAATCGTTACTACTGCAACCAGCCGCGCAATGGCTTGGGATACTGGTGGAACAAACTGAGTTTGCATTCTCTTGCTTTCTCCTCGGTGAACTGTAGTTACTGGACCAGAGCGCAATTGTTCGAAAATCGCACAATGCGACGATCTGGTGAGCGGAATGTTACACGAGTCTGAGCGGGGAAGCTATAGTTTTCTAGCCTG
>Ga0335077_10004612_pt1 | contig 16823 bp, 14 predicted proteins | sample Lox_Sample_31_FD_207151 | JGI IMG/M metagenome (GOLD analysis project Ga0335077, IMG submission 207151) | Soil microbial communities from Loxahatchee National Wildlife Refuge, Florida, United States - Lox_Sample_3.1 | ecosystem: Environmental > Terrestrial > Soil > Wetlands | place: USA...
CGCGCGGCCGCGCTCTACGGAACGCGTCTGGGGCTCGATCTCCGGCTCGACCGGACGAACGTGGAGTGGGGCGCGCGGCTCATGTTCTTCCGGTGCGGGGATCTGATCGTCGAGATCGCGCACGACCTGAAGGGGGGCGACTCCTCGGGGCCGGATCAGCTCTGGGGGTTGTCCTGGCGGGTGCCCGACGCCGGATCGGCTCACGATCGGCTTCGGGGCGCGGGAATCGACGTGTCCGACCTTCGGCCCGGTCGCAAGCCGGGGACTCGCGTCTTCACAGTACGCGCCCGGACGTGCGGCGTCGCCACGCTCGTGCTGGAGCCAGGCCCTGTCACCGGGTCGGAGGCGGAGCCAGGCCGTGCCGCGGACTCGGAAGGAGCACGCGGATGAAGTTCGGACTCAGATACGCCAACCTGGGCCGCTACGCGAACGGTGCGGCCGCGGTGGAGCTGGCTCAGGCCGCGGAGGCCGCAGGCTTCGACTCGATCTGGACGGTCGAACACGTGGTGGTGCCACGCGGCTATCAGTCCCGCTACCCTTATTCTCCGAGCGGGCGGATGGGCGCGGGCCTCGAGGATTATCCCATCCCGGATCCCCTGATCTGGCTCGCCTTCATCGCCTCGGTCACGCGAACGATCAAGCTCGGCACGGCCATCCTCATCTTGCCCCAGCGCAATCCCGTGATCACCGCCAAGGCGGTGGCCACGCTCGACGACATGGCTGGCGGCGACCGGGTCCTGCTCGGGATCGGCGTCGGCTGGCTCGCCGAGGAGTTTGCCTCGCTGGGCGTGCCGTTTCTCGACCGTGGTCCCCGCACGGACGAGTACGTGGGGGCCATGCGCGCTCTGTGGAGTCAGGAGTGCGCGAGCTACCACGGCCGCTTCGTGTCGTTCAATGAGGTGTTCTGCCGGCCGCTGCCTCCCAGCCGTCGCATCCCGATCGTCGTGGGCGGCGACACCGTGGCCGCGGCCCGACGGGCCGGGCGACTCGGCGATGGCTACTTCCCTGCGCGCAGTGCGCCGGCGGATCTGTTCGCAGAGATGCGACGGGCCGCCGAGGCCGCCGGTCGCGATCCGGCCGCGATCGAGATCACGGTCGCCGCGCCGACCGAGTCAGCGGAGATCGAGGTGCTGGCCCGCCAGGGAGTGACCCGCGTCGCGGTGCCCGTCAGCTCCGCCGCGGGGCTGCCGGCGCAACTGAAGACTCCGGACGACGTGATCCGCTACGGCAAGGAGATGATCGCTCGGTTTCGTTGACACGCATCGGTCGCCGGCGCGAGTGGCGTGAGGGCGCCGGCCTGCTCTCAGAAAATCTCGGCGCACCACGGAGCGACGGCGGTGCGGAAGAGTCCGTCCGCCCGCGCGATCGCGCCCGCGCGACGCTCCTCGACACGCAGTGCCCGCGCGAGCTGCGCCCAGGTGAACCCGCCGAGGTAGACGGAGCCGAGGGCGGTCACGTCGCACCGCAGGTCCGCCTCGCTCTGCGTGCGCTCGATGGCGCCGGCGCCGATGCGCCATCGGCCCGCATTCCATGGGCAGAACTCATCGACGACGTCGATCACGACGGAGCCTGGCGGCATGTACCAGCGCGCCGCCAGCGCCGCGCCCACGTCCACGAGGCGCACCCAGAGCCCGTCACGAAAGCTCAAGCGAAGGCGGCGCGGCTCTGCCAGGAGCAGCAGCAATGGGTGGTCGACGGGCAGGATCCGTGCCCTGATGCGAGCCGTCCAGTCCATGTCCAGCAGATAGCGCCAGATCGCGTGCGTCGCCTCGGGTGATTGGCCCATCGCCTCGACGACGTCCACGGCGCCCGTCGGCACGCCGCGATCGCTTGCCCAGTTGACCCGGTAGAGCGCGTACGCCGCAGGGTGGCCGTCGAGCTCGAGGACCACGCACTGGAGCTCGCCCACTCCACCGCGCCGCGCGTCCGGGTCGCTCAGCACGCGGGCTTGCCACCAGACGGACGTGCGCGCGAACATCCCAGGCGTCTCGGTGGCGACCTGCTCCCACACGGGAGCGATGAGGGTCTCCGCCTCTGCGAGCGGCACGAGCCGGGCAAGTCCGGCGGGCTCGATCGCCGCATGGTACGTGGAACGCTCGCGGGGCAGCTCGATCTCGGTCGAGAACGACGCGATGCCGTAGCCGAATCGTCCGTAGATCGTGTCCTCGGTGGACCAGAGGTAGGCGACCGGCTCACTCCGCTCGCGACAGGCGTCGAGCTGCGCACGCATCATGGACCGGAGGATGCCGCGCCGCCGATGCGTCGGCAGCACGCCGACGGCGCTGATTCCGGCGGCGTGCACGCGTCCGCCGGGAACGGTGAGCAGGAACGGGAAGGCACCCGCTCCCCCGACCGCCCGGCCGCCGTCCCACGCGGCCAGCATGCGCGCCGCGGGCATGACGCGCGCGAAGCGCTCGAACTGGTCATCGGCTGGACGCGACCGCCCGAAGTAGTGCCCGATGGGCCGCATCGCTTCGCGGAGCTCCTCCGCCGATGCGCACACGCGCACCTCGTGGCTCACGGGGCTCTCGTCGCGAGAGGTCGCCCACGTCCGGTGGCAGGCATCGCCGCCAATGATACTGTACGTGCTATGTGGGATTCGACCCGATGGCCGGCTCGACACCCCGTCTCTCAGGCGCCGGCCATCGGACACGTCGAGCGCGGCCCGTGGATCTGACGACCATCCGCGTCCGGAATGCGCGCGACGACGAGCTGGACGCGGTCGCTGACGTCATGGTGGCGGCGTACGAGCAGTACATTCCACGAGACGCGCCGGGCGAAGTGCTCGCGTATCGTGAGGAGGTCCGCGACGTGCGGAGCCGCCTCGCGCACGCCACGCTCATCGTGGCCGAGGAGCGCGCGCGCCTCCTCGGTGCCGTCACGTATTACCCGGACGGCAGCCGTGAGGGCCACGGCGGCTGGCCCCGCGAATGGGCCGTGATCCGTCTCCTCGCTGTCCATCCGGAGGCGCGCGGGCGCGGGATCGGGCGCCTGCTGACCGAGGAGTGCATCGCGAGGGCGCGCGTCGGCGGATCCACGGCCGTCGGCCTGCACACGACGGAGCTCATGGCGGTGGCGCGCGCGATGTACGAGCGGATGGGCTTCGTGCGTGTGCCGGAGTTCGACTTCCAGCCGATTCCCCGGCTTCACGTGATGGCGTACCGCCTGGACCTGACGTAGCGGCCGAGGGCCCGGTCCAGCGTTTGGGGAACCCGGGCTCGCCCGAAGGCCATCGACGCGGCGCGGCAAGCGCCCATGGGCGTCGATCGTCCTTGACAAGGCCTGAGCTTTCGCGATACCCCGTAGGCGCGCTTCGGCCCTGGACACGCGCTTGCCGCGCTCAGGCGGAGATCGTCATTCGAGGCGCCGAGAGGAGACGACAACCCACCATGAAGATCCGCGGCTCCCTACCAACTCTCGCCCTCGCCCTGCTCTTCTTTTCGGGATTGACACTTTCTCCGGTCGGAGTCGCCGCGCAGAGCCAGATGACGTGGGCCGTGCACGTCTCGCTCGCCCCGACGTGGTTCGATCCCGGCGAGCACACGGGCATCATCACCATCATGAAGGTGCTCTATGCCTTGCACGACGCGCTGGTGAAGCCGATGCCGGGCAATCCCATGGCGCCATCGCTGGCCGAATCGTGGTCCATGTCCAAGGACGGTCTCTCCTACGAGTTCGTGATCCGCAAGGGCGTGGTCTTCCACAATGGCGATCCCCTCACCGCGGACGACGTGAAGTTCAGCTTCGAGCGGTACCGGGGCGCGGCCGCCAAGCTCCTCAAGGAGCGGGTGGCCGCGGTCGAGATCGTCGATCCCTATCGCGTGCGCTTTCGTCTCAAGGAGCCCTGGCCGGATTTCATGACCTTCTACGGCACCCCCGCGACCGGAGCAGCCTGGATCGTGCCCAAGAAGTACATCGAGAAGGTCGGCGACGAGGGATTCAAGAAGGCGCCCATCGGAGCCGGACCATACCGGCTGGTGTCGTTCAACCCTGGCGTCGAGCTGGTGTTCGAGGCCAACGACCGCTACTGGCGCAAGACCCCCGCCGTGAAGCGCCTGGTCTGGAAGGTCGTGACGGAGGATGTGACCCGCCTCGCGATGCTGAAGCGCGGTGAGGCCGATATCGCCTACTCGCTGCGCGGTCCTCTGGGCGAGGAGGTGAGACGGACCGCAGGACTCAAGCTCGTACCTACGGTGATCTCCGCCACCCAGTGGCTCGACTTCGGGCCCCTCCAGTGGGATCCGAAATCCCCCTGGCACGACCGTCGCGTCCGCCTGGCTGCCGCGCTGGCCTTCGACAAGAACGCCATCAACCAGGCTGAGACGCTCGGCTTCTCCCGTCCCACCGGCAGCAACATCCCCTCAGGGTTCGAGTTCGCGCTGGCCATCCCGCCGTACCCGTACGACCCGACGCAAGCGAAGAAGCTCCTGGCCGAGGCCGGCTACCCGAACGGCTTCGACGGCGGCGACTATGCGTGCGACAGCTCCTACTCGAGCGTTGCCGAGGCCATCGCGAACCATCTCGCGGCGGTCGGTATTCGTACCAAGTTGCGCCCCATGGAGCGGGCGGCCTTCCTCACTCAATGGAAGGACAAGAAGATCACCGGAATTCTCTACGCTGGCGCCGGCGGGCAGGGCAACGCCGCGACGCGCGTGCAGAACTATCTGCTCAAGGATGGCCTGTATTCCTGGGGCGGATATCCCGACATGGATGACCTCTTCGCCCAGCAAGCCCGCGAGCTGGACCCGAAGCGCCGCGAGCAGCTCCTGCATCAGATCCAGCGTCTGGCCCACGAACGGGTCATGGCGGCGCCGCTGTGGGAGCTGGGGTTCCTGAACGCGACGGGACCGCGCGTGGAGGAATCCGGCCTAGGGCTCATCACCTACTTTCCGTACTCTGCGCCATACGAGGACCTGAAGCTGCGGAAGTAGTGTGATGGACCGAAATTTCACGGTACGTTCGGGGCACCGCACCAGAAGGTACGGAGGACACCATGACGACCTCTCGGCGGGTGAACGTGGCCTCGGGCCGGCAGCTCGAGAAACTCGCGCACTACTCGCGCGCCCTGCGCGTGGGGGACATGGTGCTGCAGTCCGGCACCACCGCCATCGATCGCCAGGGCAACGTGCGGGGCGAGGGAAATGTCGCCGAGCAGGTCGACGCCATCATGCGGATCGCCGCGTGGAGCATGGGCAAGGCTGGCGGGAGGCTCGCCGACGTGGTGCGGAGTCGGATCTACGTCACCGACATCACGGTGGCCGATCAGGCCGCGCGGGCCGTGGCCCGGTACTTCCACGAGGCGCGGCCGGCCGCCACGCTCGTCCAGGTGAGCCGGCTGGCGCGCCCGACCCAGCTCATCGAGATCGAGTTCGACGCGATCGACGGCGCCGGCCAGACCGCGCGGCGGATCTCCTCCGGAGGACCGCTCGAGCAGCAGTACGCCTATTCGCGGGCCGTCAAGGTGGGGAACCGCGTGTTCATCTCCGGCTCCACCGCACTCAGGGCGAGCGGGGTCGAGGGGCCGGGCGACATGTACCGGCAGACGCGCGCGACCATGGAGACCATCTTCGCAGCGCTGGCCGAAGCGGGCGGCACGCCCGGGGACGTCGTCTACACGAAGACCTTCCTCACGGATCTCGGCCAGGCCGCCGAGCACACGAGGGCGTGGCTCGAGGCGTTCGGCGACGTGCGGCCCACCTCCACGCTCCTCGGAATCCCCGGCCTGGTGCGTCCGGAGTTGCTGGTGGAGATCGAGGCGGAAGCCGTGCTCGGCGCCGCCCGCTCGCGGCGGGACATCTACACCGAGCACATGCGCGAGAAGCCCCGCGGCTACGCGCGCGCGGTCGAGGTCGGCGATCTCGTCTACGTGGCCGGATGCACGTCGCTGTCCTCCCAGGGCGACGTGCAAGCGCCGGGCGACTGGGCGGCCCAGTACGACCTCGCGCACGAGACCATCCGATGGGCGCTGGGCCAGGCGGGCGCCACGATGGACGACGTGGTACGGCGACGCACGTTCACCGTGGACGGCGTCGAGCAAAACCGGCCCTATGGCCAGGGGCCGGCCTGGTTCGCGAAGAGCTGCCCCACATCGCTCGGATGCCGCATCAGCGGTCTCGCGCGGCCCGAGCTGCTCGTGGAAGTCGAGGTCGCCGCGGTCAAGGGGGCCCACGTCGGCATCGAATGGATCGGCCCGGATGCGGTCGATCCCCTGGATGCGAAGAGCGCCTGAGGAGACGAGATGACCCTCCGGCCCGTCAGTTCGTCCGCTGCCACGAGTTCGAACTAGCCAATATCCACCAAGGAGAGATCCCATGCTCGGGAAGCCCGAAGAGGTCGGCCTCTCGTCACCCCGCCTGGCCCGGATCGGCGCGCATTTCCAGCGCTACATCGATGCCGGCAAGCTCGCCGGCACCCTCACCCTGATCGCCCGCCGTGGACAGATCGCGTACCTCGAACCCCAGGGGCACCTGGAGATCGAGCGGCAGCGACCGATGACGGAGGACGCCGTCTTCCGGATCTACTCGATGACGAAGCCGATCACCAGCGTCGGGTTGATGATGCTCTACGAGCAGGGGCGCTTTCAGCTCGACGATCCGGTGCATCGGTTCATCCCGCCGTGGAAGGATTTGCGCGTCTTCGTGGGCGGCAACCACCCCGTGTGGAAGACCGCTCCCGTGGAGCGGCCCATGACCATCCGCGACCTGCTGAGCCACACGTCGGGACTGACGTACGGCTTCATGGAACGGACCAACGTCGACGCGGCGTACCGCAAGCTCGGTGTGGCGGACCGGACCCGCCCCGGCTACGTCCTGCGCGACATGGTGGAGACGCTGGCCGAGCTGCCGCTCGAGTTCTCGCCCGGCTCGGCCTGGAACTATTCCGTGTCCACGGATGTGGTCGGATACCTCATCGAGGTGATCTCCGGTCAGCGACTGGACACGTACCTGCGGGAGCACGTGCTGGAGCCCCTGGACATGCGGGACACGAGCTTCGTCATCAGCGAGGCGCAGGTCCCGCGGTTCGCGGCCAACTACGAGCGGCAGAGCGACGGCACGCTGAAGCTGATCGACGACCCGCAGCGGAGTCTCTATCGCGAGTGCACCTTCTTCTCGGGCGGCGGCGGGCTGGTCTCGACGGCGCCCGATTATTTCCGCTTCACCGCGATGCTCCGCAACCGCGGCGAGCTGGATGGGGTACGCCTTCTCGGACGGAAAACCGTGGAGCTGATGACGATGAACCACCTGCCTGGGGATCAGGATCTCACCCAGCTCGCCCAGGCCGGCATGTTCACGGAGACGGCCTACGGGGGTGTCGGGTTCGGCCTCGGTTTCTCGGTCATGCAGTCCCCGCCTCGGGCGCAGATCCTGGGGACCCCGGGCGAGTATGCCTGGGGCGGCGCGGCCAGCACGGCGTTCTGGATCGATCCTGCGGAGGATCTCGTCGTGATCTTCATGACGCAGCTCATGCCTTCGGCGTCGTATCCCCTGCGCCGCGAGCTGCGGATCCTGGCCTACGCGGCGCTGACGGACTGATCACACTCGACCGGCCGGGGCGATCCATGCGGCGGATCGTGACATGACCTCCCCGCGTGAAGCGGAACGGCGAGGCGAAGAGGTCTGGACGCGCCTCGTCTGCGGGCTGGATCGAGTGCGTGCTGCGATCGGCACGAGGTTCCTGCGGGCGAAAGCGGCATGGTGGGTCGAGCCGCTGTTTCGCAGCCGTTGTGCGGCGGTCGGCCGCGGCCTCCGTATCGAGAGGCTGCCTCGCATGTCGGGCGCGGGACGGATCACCATCGGTGACGACGTATGCCTGTCCGGAGCCACCGGCATCACCTTCAGCAACATCGTGCGCTGCGATCCCGAGTTGACCATCGCCGATCACACCTTCGTGGCCAACGGGTGTCGCTTCTTCGTCGCGGATTCGGTTCGGATCGGGCGGCGCTGTCTCCTGGCCGGTCAGGCCGAGATCCGCGATTTCGACGGTCATCCTGTGGACGCGGCGGCGCGGCAGGCCAATCGACCGACGCCTCGAGAGGGCATCGAGCCGATATCGATCGGCGACGATGTGTGGATCGGCGCTGGCGCGCTGATCTTGAAGGGAGTGACGATCGGCGACCGGGCCGTCGTCGCGGCAAGGTCCGTCGTCGCCCACGATGTGCCGGCGGATACGCTCGTCGCGGGCAACCCCGCGCGGCCGGTCAAGGCGCTGAATCTGGCCGCCGAGGCGTCGGGATCGGCGGATTCGCAGGCGGCGGTCATGTCGTCGCGCCACGCGATCGCGCATCGTGCTGCCGTCGACCGCCGAGTGAAAGACATCGTTGCCGAGCTGGCGGGGATCGTCGATGAGCGGATCGACGACCGTCGATGGGTGGCGCACTACGGGATCGACTCCCTTCAGCTCCTCGTGCTGCGGGAGGCTCTCGAGCGCGACTTCGGCGTGCGCTTCCCGGACAAGGTCTGGCTCGAGCTCACCTCGCTGGGGCAGATCGTCGACACCCTGACTCGGCTCACGATGGAACGTGGTGCCGGAGTCCAGTCACCGTCGCCGACCGTCGTCGCTCGGCCCACGGTCGACGTGACAGCTGTGCGACGCGGGCGCCGGGAAGGGTCCTCGGGACTGCTCCACGACGATCTCGAGATCGGACTATCGCTCACGGGCGGCAACAGTCTTGCGGAGGGACCGCTGCTGCAATACCTCGGGGATCTCCGCTGGGCGCACATGAGTGAGCTGTCCGGCCAGCCGAGCGGCCACATCCTCGATGAGGAAGGGCGCCGCCTCTACGCGACCTTCTTCTACGTCGAGCTGGCGTTCCCACCCGAGCGTCCGATGGCGGCCTTCATCCTGAATGACCGGCTCACCGTGATCGGTGACCTGAAGCGGTTCGGGACCTCCATGCTCGACGGCACCTTCTACCTGCTGTCGTCCGACTGCCCACCGCCACCCGCCACGCTCTGGCCCAGCATCTCCGCCGCGAAGGAGGCCGGGGTGCCGGCGGTGCGACTGTCGAACATCTTCGTGAGCCAGTTCGATGGGGCGCAATGGCTGAAGAAAGCCCGCCCCGCCGATCCGGGGTTCGCGCGCATCCCCGAGCTTTCGTCGGTGCCCGACTGTCAGGCCAGCGTCAAAGAGGCCGCGAGCGCCGGCTGTTTCGCGGAGCCGCCGCGGCACTACGTGCCGATGACGCAACGCCCTCGGCGGATCCTGCATCGGCTGACGCCCGACCGCGACGTCAACGGAGTCGGGCTCGTGTACTTCGCCCACTATCCGGTCTTCCTCGACATCGCCGAACGCGAGGCGCTCGGCGCGGCAGCGCTGCCGCTGACCGACGAGCTGATCGACAGCCGCACGCTGGTGCGGCGGCGGAGCGCCTACCTGAACAATGCGTCGGCGCGCGACACGCTGGTCATCGATGTGGAGTCCTGGATCGAGGGCCCGGCCGGCATTGGCGACGCCGCCTCCATCGTTTCGCCCATCCGTCTCTGGCTCAATTTCAGGATGTATCGCCAATCCGACGAGCGGCTGATGATGGTCTCCACGGCTGAGAAGGTCATCCGTGGCCATACTCTGGAGGAGCTCGCATTCTTTTCCAGCCTGAAGGCGATGTCGCCGGCGCCATGAGGACGACGCCGATCTCCATCGGGCGCGCGGCCTATCCCGGACTATTCATGAACGATCACACGCGAGGCGGACGGCGCCCGGTGCCACCCGTCCGAGATCCGTCTGCGCATGCATGAATACTCCGGCCTAGAGGGCTCGCGGTGACGACGCCGGAGGAAAACGCGGCGATCACGCCCCTGGTGAGCGTGATCATCCCCGTCTACAACGGCGATCGGTTCCTGGCCGCGGCGCTTCAGAGCGTGGAGGATCAGGACTATCCCCGGCGAGAGATCGTCGTGGCGGACGACGGTTCGGACGACGACACGGCGTCGATCGCGCGCGCGTGGTCCGGCGTGCAGTACGTGTGGCATCCGCACCAGGGGCTGGCCGCGACGAGAAACGCCGGCCTCGCGGCGGCGCGTGGGGACCTCGTCGCCTTTCTGGACCACGACGACTTGTGGCCGCCGCACAAGCTCCGCATGCAGGTGGAATACCTCATGCGCCATCCGGATGTCGAATACCTCGTGGCGCACCTGCGGAACTTCCTCGAGCCCGGATGCGAGCGGCCCTCGTGGCTGAAGCCGGACCTCCTGGACTCCGAGCAACCGGCGTTTTCCACCGGCACCCTGCTGGCCCGCCGAACGATGTTCGACCGGGTCGGACGCTTCGACACGCGCTTCACGATCGGCGACGACACCGATTGGTTCGCGCGTGCCCACGCCGCCGGCATCGCGGGCGCGATGCTTTCGGACGTGTTGCTCTTCCGGCGGATCCATGACCGCAATCACACCGGCCAGACGCTCCACCTCGTTCAGGGCACGACGCTCGGCATCCTGAAGGCGTCGCTCGACCGCCGTCGGCGCCGCGCCGCGCCGCTCGACGCTCGCGAGACATCATGAGCCCGAATGCTTCCGCGCTCATCAGCGTGATCATTCCCGTCTACAACGGCGAGCGCTATCTCGCCCAGGCCATCGAGAGCGTGCTCGCCCAGGTCTACCGTCCCCTGGAGCTGATCGTGATCGACGACGGCTCGCGTGATGGCAGCGCCGCGGTCGCCCGCCGATTTCCCGATGTTCGCTACCGGCATCAGGAAAACGCGGGTATCGGGGCCGCGCGCAATCGGGGCTTGGAGCTGGCCCGCGGCCGCTTCATCGCTTTTCTCGACGCCGATGACCTGTGGCCTTCCGGAAAGCTGACCAGTCAGGTTCGGGCGTTCGAGGCCGATCCGCGCGTCGACATCGTCTCGGGGCACGTCGAGCAATTCCACAGCCCGGAGCTCGACGACGCGGTCGTGCGGCGGATTCGCTGCCCGAGCGGAGCGCTGCCCGGGTATGCCTTCGGCGCCATGCTCATCAAGCGCGAGGCGTTCCTGCGCGTCGGCCTGGTGAGCACGGAGCGGACGAAGGCCGAGTGCGTCGACTGGTGCTTGCGGGTGACGGACCTCGGGCTGCGCGTGGCCATGTTGCCCGACGTGGTGCTCAGGCGCCGGCTCCACGAGGGCAACCATGGGATCGAGCATCGCGGGGGCCTCGGCGACTATGCGCATGCCCTCAAGGCCTCCCTGGACCGGCGCCGCTCCGCGACCCTGAGCCGCTTTCAGGAGCGGGGACGAGTGTACGCGATGCACGGTGTCGTCGAGCGCCCCGTGGCCGATTTGGTCCAGCACCGCAACATGCTCGACCGGAACGCGTTCGCGCGGTTCGTCGCCGGACGAGCACCCAGGTTCGGGTCACTGGAGCAGGCCGTCCTAGGCGCGGCGAACGCGTTGACGATCGACGATGCCACGACCGCGGCATTCGACGCCGCCTTGCTGGCTCGCGAGGCCGGCCACGAGACCACCGTCTTCATCAATCCCTTCAACGTGGAGACGGGCGCCCCCTACTGGTTCAGCGTGCTCGACGTCGCGCTCGACCGGACGTCTCGCCCGAGCTATCGCTTCGACGGGCGCGACTTTGCGTTGACCGTTCCGGCGAGCAAGCGACAACTCCGGGCCGTGGTCGCGGCGAGGATCCGCGCGCTCTCGAGCGAAGAGATGCGAACGGCGGCGGTCGCCGAGGTGGCGGACGCGCTGGGCGAGCGTGATCCCGAGGTGCCGTTGGCGCTGACGCCCATGTCGCGCACGGCCGTCCAGCGGCTCCGCGAGGCCGGGGTCCGGATCGAAAACCATGGGTGGACGCATCGCCACCCGGACAGCGGGCCGCCCGAGACGTTGTGGGCCGACATCGCGCGCGGGCAATCCTGGCTGCGTGAGCACCTTGGCATCGAGAGCAGGGTCTACGCGGTGCCCTTCGGAGAGGCCGCCCCGCCCTCCGGGATGCCCGACGATCTCATCGATATGTGGTATCTCGCGAGCTCCGGATCTCCCGGCAAGACCGGCGACCGGGCGTTCAATCGCAGCCCTCTCGAGCCGCGGGACATCGTCACATGACCTTCGTCCACATGCTCACCGACTCGTACTGGCCCGACCGCGGCGGGATGGAAGAGTCCGTGGCGAGGATCGCGCATCTCCTCACGCGTTCCGGCGATCGGACCTGCACCATCTACGTGCGAGACACCCGCCCACCGGCAGAGGGGGCGACGGACCCGGGCGGCGGGACCGTGGTCTATCTGTGGAATGCGAAGGCGGCTCTCGCGCCGCCCGTGCTCGCCTCGGTCACCACGTATCCCGAGGAGCGCTATCGCCTCGACTATCTCCTGTTCAAGAACGCCGTGGCGGAGGCCGTCGCGAGGCATGCGTCGAGCCGGCACGTCATCGTCTCCTTCTATCTGACGACGGCGGGGTTCCTCGCGCAGCACGTCGCCGCGGAGCTGGGGATTCCCCACGTCGCGCGCGCCACCGGCAGCGATCTGTCGGCGGATCTCCACAATCCCCACCGGATGGCGCCCGTCGAGTTCGTCCTCCGTCGTGCCAGTCACGTCGTGACGCTGTCCCGCGAGCAGGCGCGCTGGCTCGAGTTCGCTGGCGTCGGAGCCGAGCGGGTCACGATGATCCACAATTCTCTGCCGGACGATTCTCCTGCCGAGCGCTGGCGTTTCCGGCCGGAGGGCGACGTCCACATCGTGAGCGACTCCGGATATCGATTCCAGAAGGGCACGCATCTGCTCTTCGCCGCGTTCCGAGGGGCCGTCCGTGACGGCGTGCGGGCGACCCTCACCGTGGTGGGCCCGGCCGAGAGTCGCGCGCGCGCCTACAGGGAGCGGGAGCGCGCGAGTCTCTCCGAGGAACTCGGTGACCGTGTGAGGCTCCTCGACTGGATGGACAAGCCGAAGGTGCACGATCTCCTCCTGGTCTCGCATCTCTACTGCGCGCCGACGCTGGGCGAAGGCTGCTCGCTCGCGCGACTGGCGGCGCTCGCGCTCGGCATGCCCATCGTCAGCACGGCGTGTGGGGAACTCCCCGACCTGGCCGCCGACATGGACCACGTCCGTCTGGTCCCTCCCGGCTCGATCGTTCGCCTCGCCGCGGTCCTGGAGCAGACCGTCCGCGACCTGCCCCGGATGGCCTCGCAGATCGACGGACATAGGCTCAACGCCCTGAGTGAGCACCTGTCCCCCTCACGGGAGCTCGCCCAGTGGGACGCGCTGCTCGGTGAGTTCGAATGAGGGTCGCGGCCGTCCTGGAGGACTTCGACCCGTCGTTTGGTGCGCTGGTCCCGTGGCTCTTCTATCGGGACCGCCTCGCGGCGCGCGGGATCCAGATCGATCTCCTCGACGCCAACCATGGATTCGACCGCGCCTACGACGCGATGATTCCGATGGTGTGGCTGGACTGGGATAATCCGCGGCGCTTCAAGCCCACCCGGATCATGCCGTATCTCGAGAAGTACGCGGAGTATCGTTCCCGGTTTCCCGACGTCGTTCAGATCGTGTGCAATCACATCGACATGACGCGTCGGCCCTACGCGACGCCCTACTGGAGGAAGGGCGACCCCATCCTCTACCGGACTCCGCCGTACGATCGACGGGAAATCGCTCCCTTCCCGGAAGAGGACGTCTGGGCCTACGAGTGCATCATCGGAAGTCCGTGTCTCGCGTCCGACCGGCCGCCCGAGCACGCCGCCGGCTTCATCGGCGCGCCGAGTGGACCGAACGGCTACCGGTACAGGGTCGCCATCGAGACGGCGAAGGTGGGGATCGGGATCTGCCGTCCGCGACCGATCCCCTACGAGCGGTACTGTGCGCTCCTGCAGACGTGCCAGATCATCGTCTGCCCCAGGGGCTGGGGCGGGTGGAGCCTCCGGCACTGGGAGGCGTGGAAATCCGGCAAGCCGGTCCTGACGGACGCGGAGTGCGCAGCGGTCGAGATGATTCCGGGCCAGCGCCTCGTGCACGGGATTCACTATCTGGTGTTCCAGGACCCGAAGGACATCCCCGATATCGTCTCGGACTGGACTCGCCCGTCGCGAAGGGAAGAGTTGGAGCGCATCGGTGAGAACGGTCGCCGAGCCGCCTACGCCTACGACGGGCTCGATCGGATCACCCGATTCTTCGAGCACGTCGCGGCCACGAAGCTGTCCCCCGTCCACGCCAAACGACTCGATCGTGAGGGAGCCGGCGAATGACGCCTGAGACGGTGTTTCGGATCAACACGCTGCCGTTCGCTCATCAGGTCATCGAGGGCGAGGTGGTGATCGTCAATGTGGACGACGGCACGTACTACAGCCTGCGGGATACCGGCGCCGACGTGTGGATGCTGCTCGAGGGCGGCGCGAGCGTCCGCGAAGTCGCTGACGAGCTCGGCCGGCGGTACCAGGCTGATCCTGCCGAGATCCGAGCGGGGGTCGAGCATCTGCTCACCGAGCTCGTCCGGGAACGCATCGTGAGTCCCGAGCCCGACGGGACGCCGTCCCGTCACGCGGTGCCGACGTCCTCGGACCCTGCGAAGGCCGCCTTCACGCGTCCGGCCCTCGAGCGATTCACCGACATGAAAGATCTATTGCTCCTGGATCCGATCCACGAGGGCGGCGACACGGGATGGCCCATCGTCAAGTACCCGCAGCCCTGAGGACCGGTTCGCCGGGCGTGCTGGACTACCTCGAGGCCCTGTACGACGCGTTCGACGCAGATGCGCGGGCCGCGGGGGGGCCGGTCGATCGCTGCTACGACCTCGGCGGCGTGCGGGTGCTCGTCCGTCTGGCCACCCCGGCGCTCAGCTCTTTCACCAGAGCGCTCGAGCATCGGAGCAGCGCGGCGGGTGAGACCGGGCTGGCCGTGTGCGTGGGCGGAGGCGACGCCGCGCCCGCCCCGCCCTTCCTGGCGATGGCTGGCGAGTGGTCACCACGCCGCCGGCCGCCCGTCGGCGCCGACACCGACGGCGGTCCCGTGCGAGCGCTGTACGTGGGCACGACCGGCGCGCTCAGCATGCTCGACGTGCAAGGGCGGCGGGCGATCTTCTGGCGAAATCCCCGAACCGCTCGCCCCTTCGAGGGCGCGGCTCCGCTGCTTCACATCCTCACGTGGTGGCTCGGCCGCCATCGGCGCTATCCGATACACGCGGCTGCCGTCGGCACGCTGGCTGGAGGGGTGCTGGTGGCGGGGACGGGCGGGGCGGGAAAGTCCACGACGGCCCTGGCGTGTCTCGACTCGCCGCTGCTCTACGCGGGCGACGACTACGTCCTGGTGTCCGAGGACCCGCCATTCGTGCACAGCCTGTACCGTTCGGCGCGGGTCAGTGCCAAACAGCTGGCGGGGCTCCCACGTGTCGCCGCGAAGATCGGTACCCACGGTCCGGTCGAGTTCGGGAAGATCCTGATCTTTGTCGAGCAGGAGTATGCCCAGAAGCCCGTCGCGGGCTTTCCGCTCCGGGCAGCGCTCACCGTGCGAATCACGGGCGAGTTGGACTCCCGCCTCGTCGCCGTGCCGGCGGTGCGGACTCTCGACGTGCTGATACCCAGCAGCGTCATCGAGCTCCCCGGCCTCGGGCGGCAGGGCGTCCAGGCCATCGTCCGCATCGTGCAAAGCGTGCCGAACTACGTGCTCGAGGCCGGCACGGATCTGGCGCAGATCCCCGTCGTCATTGCGCGTCTGCTCGACGGAGCCCACGCCCCGTGACGATCCCCGGCGTCAGCGTCATCGTGCCCGCCTACAACCGCGAGCGGTATCTCGGCGCGGCCCTCGAGAGCGCCCTCGGACAAGACCATCAGCCGCTGGAGATCATCGTCGTCGACGACGGATCGACGGATGGCACGGCACGCGTCGCGCGCTCCTTCACGGGGGTGCGATACCTCTATCAGTCCAACCAGGGAGCGGCGTCGGCGCGGAACGCCGGCATCGCCGCGAGTCGCGGTGAGCACCTGGCCTTCCTCGACAGTGACGATGTGTGGGCGCCGGAGAAGCTCCGGCTGCAGGTCGACGCTCTCCGGCAGCACCCGGGGGTGGGATATTGCTTGACCCGCCTGCAGAACTTTCTCGAGCCGGGGTGCCCGGTGCCCTCGTGGATCGGACCTGAACAGTTCTCGCGGGCCGAATTCGGAATCGGGACGTGCACGTTGATGGCGCGCCGCGAGGTGTTCGACCGGGTTGGCGGCTTCGACCCTCAGTACCGCTGGGCCTCGGACAAGGACTGGTTCTTCCGGGCCAAGGACGCGCGCATCGCGCTCGCCATCCTGCCCGAGGTCCTGGTGCATCGTCGTATCCACGACGGCAATCTTTCGGCGTCGAGCGAGCCGAGTCTCTTGTTGCTCGCCCGGATGATCAAGGCGTCGGTGGATCGGATGCGGGCGCAGGCCGGACCTGCGGGCATCGCCGGACGGGCGGGAGCGCCGTGAAGCCCTGGCTCGTGAGCGTCATCCTCCCGACCCACGATCGGGAGCGCTACCTCGTCTCCGCCCTCGACAGTGCGCTCGGGCAGGAGTACCGGCCGATCGAAGTCATCGTCGTCGATGATGGATCGACCGACGGCACAGCACGGGTCGTCCAGGGCTACGCCGAGGTCAGGTACCGCTATCAACAGAACCAGGGCGCCGCAGCCGCTCGCAACGCAGGCGTCGCCATGAGTGGCGGAGAGATCCTGGCGTTCCTCGACAGCGACGATCTCTGGATGCCGGAGAAGCTGCGTCTGCAGGTGCGCTTCCTCGCGGAGAACCCCGCTGTCGGCTATTGCTTGACCCGGATGCGAACCTTCGTCGAGCCGGGGACCGCCGGGGATCCTGGACGCGTCGATCTCTCCCCGCCTTCCGTCGGAGCGGTTCCGAGCACGCTGGTCGTTCGGCGCGAGGTGTTCGACC
>Ga0335077_10004613_pt1 | contig 16821 bp, 9 predicted proteins | sample Lox_Sample_31_FD_207151 | JGI IMG/M metagenome (GOLD analysis project Ga0335077, IMG submission 207151) | Soil microbial communities from Loxahatchee National Wildlife Refuge, Florida, United States - Lox_Sample_3.1 | ecosystem: Environmental > Terrestrial > Soil > Wetlands | place: USA: Florida...
CTTGCCCGCGGGCTGCCAGTGACCCCGCGTATCCACTCACCGAACTCGTGTCCACGCGCAGGCCGGACCCCCAGAACGTGCTGTTCCAGGTCGCGTTGCTCGCCTCCGTAGCCGCCTTCACCCCGATCACGATGTCGTGTCCGCCCGGCGTCGTCGAACCGCCCAGGATCACGTTCCCCGTCGCCGAAAGATACAGCGTCCTGGTGCCGCTCAACAGATTCGACGTGTTCGCCGAGCCTACCGTAAAACTGCCGCTTCCGTCGATCCCCATCGTGAACGTTGCGCCCGTCACTTGCTGGCTCTGCGGAATCCCTTGCGAAAGGTTCGCCGCATGACCCGAAACGGTAAATGACGAAAGGCTCCCCAGCGGTAGCGCGCTCAGCGAGAACTGCGTCGCACGCATATTGGCCGTCGTGCCCCCCGGAAACTCCATGGACATCGTCGTGTACGGTCCGCCCAGTACGGCACCACTTGCGGGCGCCGGAATCGCCACGAACAGATCGAACGTATTGTCGGCGGATTCCGTGCTCGACCCCAGCACCGCCTCCGCGCTGAACCGGGCGTTCAGCCTGGCGCCTTGCCGGAGCGGACTGTCCATGGTCACGAACCCGCCGGCGTCCACCGAGTACGCTCCCGAACCCTGCTGCGAGACCGCTGCTGAATTTCCCGACAATTGCTGCCCCATGAAGCTGAAATGCCCGCTGCCATCGAAGATTATTGTCCCGATTGCGCTGCGCGAATCGGTCAGATTCGTAACGCTCGCTCCATCCGTCCCCAAGGACAGGTGCCGGAAATAGTATTTCCCGTTTAGCGACTGATTGCTCAAGGCTTGCGCGTCGGCGGCCACTCCTGAAAACATCGCCGCTGCCACCCAAATCCACCCCGTTCGTTGGCTCATATTTCGAAATCATAAACCCGAATCCGGAGGATTTCTCCCGTTTGTGGACAATCGGTATCCAAATTACAAAAGTTGAGGAACTAACCAGGGGCTACAGGGTTTAAAATGTCGATACCAGCGCGGGGGATTGCGCTTTTGGGGAGGACCCATGTCTGAGCCTCGACGGATTTTGTTGGTTGGTGGCCTGTCTCTGCTCACATTCGCCGGCGCTCTCTGCGGCCAGGAGACCGGGTACCAGGATCCGGACTGCCCCTTCTTCGGCCCGCAGCGCGAACGCTTCTACACCGACGCGTTCCGCCGCACCGCGGGTGTTGCGCCTGCCCGCCGGCTGAGCGAAACCACGCAATCGGTGATGCAGGCTGTCGGCGTTGCGCCCGGCGGCAGCCGCACGTACGACTTCAGCCAGCAGCACAAAGCCGGCTCCATCGATTCCTATATCTACGCAGACTTCCAGGCCAACGGCATCACGCCCGCCCCGCGCACTACCGATTGGGAATTCGTCCGCCGCGTTACCCTCGACCTTACTGGCCGAATCCCCGCTCCCGATCGCGTCCTCTCCTTCGTCGCCGATACGACCGCCGACAAACGCTCCAAGCTCGTGGATGAGCTCATCGCCAAGCCCGAGTTCGTAGACAAGTGGACCATGTTCTTCGGCGACCTCTTCCAGAACACCACGGTCAAGGCGTCTACCGGCACTAACCGCCAGGCTGGAGGCCGCAACGCCTTCTACGCCTGGATCAAGGACGCTATCTCCAAGAACAAGCCCTATAACCAGGTGGCCACTGAGCTGATCTCGGCCGTCGGCGACGATTCCTTCACCACCCCAACCACCAATTACCTGCTCGGCGCCAACGTCACTATGGGTCCTTCGCAGGACATCATGGACCAGATGGCCGCCAACACCTTCGAAACATTCATGGGCATGACGCACGTCAACTGCCTGCTCTGCCACAATGGCCGCGGCCATCTTGACAACATCAACCTCTGGGGCATGAGCACCACCCGCTACCAGGCCTGGCAGCTTGCTTCCTACATGTCCCACACCCAGAACGCCATCGTCCGCTACGATCCCAACAACAATAATAATTACTACTGGTCTCTGCTGAACAACACCAAGGGTTTCACCCTCGATTACACCCTGAACACCACCACCGGCAATCGGCCTGCCCGCCAGTCCTCGGTCACCGGCTGCAAGAGCGGCCAGCCGTGCTACTACGTCGCGCCGCAGTACATCTTCACCGGCGATTCGCCGAAATCCGGCGACGATTATCGCACCTCGCTCGCCAAGAGCATCACCGGCGACTTTCAGTTCGCCCGCGCCGCGGTGAACTACATGTGGGCCTATTTCTTCGGCCGCGGCATCGTCGATCCGCCCGACACCTTCGATCCCCTGCGCCTCGATCCCGATAATCCGCCCGCTGCGCCCTGGACCCTCCAGCCCACCAACGCGCGCCTGCTCAACGGCCTCGCCCAGCACTTCATCGATAGCGGATACGATCTGCGCGCCCTTATACGCGAGATCGTCAATAGCGACACCTACCAGCTCTCGGCCACCTATCCCGGCCAGTGGAGCGCCGCATGGGAGCCTTACTTCGCGCGCAAATTCGTGCGCCGCCTATGGGGCGAAGAGGTGCTCGACGCGGTCGCCCAAGCCACCGGCGTCTTCCCCAACATGGCCATCACCGGCATGACTCAGTCCGACGGGACCACGCCGGTTCGCGTGAACTACACCATGCAGTTTCCCGACGTCTTGAACACCTCCGACGGCACCACCGACACCTTTCTCAACAACTTCCTCCGCGGCAATCGCGACGACCAGCTCCGCAAGCAGGACGGCAGCATTCTTCAAGCCCTGGGCCTGATGAACAGCACTCTCATCGAAACCAAGCTGGCCGCCACCGGCTCCGCAGCCAGTCCGCTGATCGTGCAGTCCGCGGCGCTCGGCAACACCGACCTGGTGAACAAGCTCTACCTGGCCATCCTCTCGCGCTACCCATCCAAGGACGAAATGACTACCGCCCTGGCCTCGCTCCCCGCGGCCAACGGCACGGCGCGCACCAGCGCCATCCAGGACCTGGCGTGGTCGCTCTTCAACAAGGTTGACTTCGTTTTCAACTACTAGGCACAGGGGGACAGTCATGAGCAACGAACAGGAAAAACTCAACCGGCAGTTCAAGAAATATCCCTGGACCTACCCGCCGTTCCACAACCGCCCGCACTGGACCCGCCGTCATTTCTTCGAGCTGGTCGGCACGGGCGTGACCGGCGCCTTCCTCTCCCAGCGCTACGCCCAGGCCGCCGATCTCTCCACCGCCGGCGTCACCACCAAGAATACGGCCAGGAACGTGATCTTCATCCTGCTGGCCGGAGCCCCCAGCCACACCGACACCTTCGATCTCAAGGTGGTCAACGGTACCACGCCCGCCAGCTTCAGCCCGGCGACCGTCAATGGCATCCTGTTCCCCACCGGCCTGATGCCCAAACTCGCCAACCTTACCGATAGCTTCGCCATCGCGCGCAGCGTGCAGGCCCATGCCGTGGTCCACTCCGCATGCCAGACCTGGGTGCAGATCGGCCGCAACCCGCTGGCCGCGCTCGGCAACATCGCGCCCAATATCGGCAGCATCGTCGCCATCGAAAAGGACGGCCAGCGCAAGCCCTCCGACATCTTCCCCACGTTTCTGGCGCTCAACTCCGCTGGCGCCGTGAACCAGGGCTATCTCTCCGCGAAGTACGCGCCGTTCAAAGTCACGCCCTCCACCGCGGGCATCGCCAACACCACCAACTCCGCCAGCGGCGGCCAGACCCGCTTCGAGAGCCGCTTCAAGCTCCTCAACTCGCTCGACGGCAATCTGCGCGCCGGAGGCAGCGGCGCTCCTGTCGACTACTCCAACTACAACGATTTCTACGTGGACGCCAAGGAGCTGATGTACAATCCGACCGTCAATCAGTACTTCGGCTTCACCAACGCCGAAAGCGCGCGCTACGGATCCACCGGTACGGGCAACGCCATGCTCGTCGCCTCCCAGATTCTCAAAGCCAATCTCGGCACGCGCTACATCCAGATCACCAGCGGCGACGGCTGGGACATGCACTCCAATATCTATGCCGCCAACAACCTTCCCGCGAAAGCCGCCCTGCTCGACAACGCCCTCTCCGCCCTCATCGGCGATCTCAAGGCCAACGGCCTCTTCGACCAGACCTTGATCGTCATGTACGGTGAGTTCGGCCGCACCGTCGGACCGCTTACGTCACAAGCCGGCCGCGACCACTGGCCCCAACAGTTCTGCTTCTTCGCCGGCGGCGGAATCAAGGGCGGCAAAATCGTAGGCGCCACCGACTCGCTCGGCAAGGACACGGTCGATTACGGCTGGTCCCAGAACCGCTACATCTACCCCGAGGACATCGAGGCCACCATCTACTCCGCCGCCGGGATCGACTGGACCACTGTCCGCCACGACGACCCGCTGGGCCGCGGCTTCGAATACGTCCCCAAGACGGGCCCCGTGCAGTATTATCCCGTTCACGAATTGTGGGGCTAAATCTTCCCGGCGGTGGCGGTAATCACTTCCCGGCGGAACCAATGTCACGATGAGGGTTAGCGCCTCTTTGGCGGCCGCCAAGCCGCTTTTGATGCCGCGCGCAGCATTCGCTGCACGTCTCTGCGATCCTGAGGGCGCGCGCTGGTCCGCTTCGCCAGGATCAGATCATCTCGCGAGATAATAGGCGCCATGACATCGCCAAGATCCACTTGCTGGCGTCTCCGCCACGCGTCCGCAAAGCACACTCCACCGATCGCCATCAGAACATCTACTCGCACCGGCGGCACTCCGATCTGATACATCATAGTTTCGTCTTGAAATGACTCAGGAGTAAGGCCTGAGAGTGGAGCGCCAAACCTGGCCAGCGCGGCGAAGAGCCGTGCCGCGTTCTCAGCCTCGGGATCGGCCCATAGGTCGAGATCCTTCGTGTACCTGGGTTCGGAGTACCGCATTACCGCGTACCCCCCCACCACCAGGTATCGGACGCCGGCGTCGTTTAACACGTGCAATAGATCGCTGAAGTCGGAGTTGATCTGCATCGATTCCACGGGCACGGGCTGCCAACACTACCAGCTCCCACGCTGCCTCGAAGATGCGTCGCGGGCCCTGCTCCTGCCAGTATGCGACGTCAAAGTCGCGGCCGGCCTCATCCCGCTTTACGTAGCGCTCCATTATGGAGGGCGGCTTCTCATTATCGCGCTTCTTCATCCCCTAATTGCCCCCCGCCTTCACCGTCACCGTTACCGGGTCCGAATCCTGCGCCGTGGCCAGCGATCGCACCTCCACCACCTGCGTCCCCGGCGCCAGCGTGTCCGGAATCTGCGCCTGAATCTGCCCCGAGGACGTTACCAGCAGCGGCACCGCGATATCGCCGAACGTCACGCACGAGCCGCCCAGTACCGTCGGCGGCGGAATCGTGTCCGCCGTCGCCGCGCCGGCCAGGTTCGTTCCCGTGATGGTGATGAACGAGCCCGGACCGAAATTCGCCGTCCCGTCCGCCGAGTTCACAATCCCGCGCGCTGCGATCGACGGCCGCGTGTCGTTTCCGCTCGGCGCCAGGCTTACCACACTCAGGCCGCTCAGCGTGATCATGTACGCCGTCGTGCCCGCCGAATCCACTACCATCTGCCGCGGAACCGTGTTGAACCGCGTCGTGCCGAACACGTTTACCACCGGATTCTCCGGCACCACACCGGCCAGTTGCACCTCGCCCGTTTTGATGTTGACGATCTCCAGCGTCGTGCGCGAGTCGTCCCGCGTCACGGTGGTGATGTTCTGGCGCACCGGCGTTGTCAGCCACAAGAAACGGTTCGAATCCAGAGCCGCTGCCGTCGCGATATTGCGATTGCCGGTATTGATTACCGTTACCGTCGGCGGCCCGATGCCCGGCCCTCCCGGGGGCGCAATAGTCGTCGCACCCGGACTCGCCGATCCGCCCAGCGTGGTCAATGACGGGTTCACAATCAGCCCGTTCACCAGAAAATAGGAATTCGAAGGTCCCGCGCCCAGCACGCCGTAATAGCCCTGGATCGGAGCCGGGATCAGAAGCCGGCTGGTCACGAACGTGTCCGCCGTGCCGTCGTATACGTATGCCGTGCCGCTGCCGTTCAGCACGATGATGAAGTTGTTGTCCGGCGTGCCGGCCATGCCGCAGTTCGGACACCCCGTCATCGCCGCCGTGTACACCGAATCCAACTGGCGCGGAAGCGCCTGGTTGCTCACCACCTTCCACAACGACCCGTTGGACATCATGAACTGCAACCCGAAGTTCCCCATCGCCAGGGACCTCGGATAGATCGGGTTCGCCGCTCCGTTCCGTTGCACCGCCGGAAACGCCACGCCGTTCACCACCTGCTGCATGTCCAGATCCACGATGCTGATCGATTCACCGCCCGTGTTGCCCACGTAGAGCGATTTCCCGTCCGTACCCATCGCCATCTGGTGTGGCATCTGGCCAACCGGGATCGGACTGACGAAATGCTGCTTCTTGATGTCGAACACCTCGATCCGGTTGTATCCCGAGTTTGTGATGTACACCCTTCCACGCGTCTCGTCCAGCAGGATGTCCTGCAGCCCTTCGTTTCCCGCCGTGTTCCCCGCTGTTCCTCCCGGGTTGTTGTTCAACGTGCTCGGCACCGGATAGATCACGCCGCGCTGATCGTTCTGCCGGTAATTCATGTACACCCGGATCGTGTTCGGAATGTTGATCGCTTCCGGAGACGACAGCGTCAGGTTCACTGGCGTGCCGGTCTGCGTTCCCGCGCCGGTCCAGAGATTGGTTCCCGGCTGCCGCACCAGTCCGTTGCGCCCCGGGTCCATCGTGAACGTGATCGACGACGGCGCCAGCCCGCTCGACTGCTGGTAGATCAGCGCCGACCCCGGATTCGTGGACACCGTGTACGTCAGCTTGCCTTTCCCCAGGTTGTTGATCTGGAGTGTGCCTGTCGCGACTCCGCGGTTGCAGTCGTCCATCGCCAGGAAGACCTGCGTAGTCTGCGGCATGATGATCGGATAATCGTAGAGGTGCCCAATCGGCATGTGGATCAGGCCCGAGTCGCTCAATCCCCATGCATTCATGCCGTCCGACGTCATCACGATTTTCGCGACGATGCTCTCCGGCAGCCGTATGCCCAACCGGATTCCCAGATTCGCCGGATCGTTCAGGAGCAGCGTCGAGGAGTTCGAAGGCGAAGGCGGATTCGTATTCGCCGCTGTGTTGAACGCGCTGTAGAGGGCGGTGCCGTCCGGCGTGAAAATGCTGCCTCCGATGTTCGCCAGCGTGTTGACCGCCGCCGTCGTCGTGAACGGCGCGTTGGCGTTATTCTGCTGCGCCATCACCGCCAGCGTCGAGGTATCGTACATCGTGAAGCCGGCCATGAACCGCGACCCGTCCGGAGCCATCGAGATCACCGAGCTCTGCCCCGAGGTCGTCCGGTTGCGCAGAATCACTCCCGACGCCACCTCGTACACAAAAATGTAAGTGTTGGAGTTGGTCGGCGTCGTCACGCCCACGATGAACGACCCGTCCGGCGTGCGCATCAGCTTTCCCGTGAAGGTCGTCGTGGGCCGCGTGGTCCCCTGCGGCGGAGCGGGCGTCAGCGTGGTCGTCAGAGCCGGCACCGTCACCGCGATCAGCTGCTGGCCCGCCACCTGCGTGCGGTCGAAAACGGAGAGTGTTCCCTGCGGGACCCCGTTCACCACGCCGCTGCCCACCATGCTGACCAGCGCGCGCCCGTCCGCGCCCACTTCCACGCCCTGCGGCGCCGACGGCAACTGCACCGTCTGCACCACCCGGTTTTGCGAGAGGTCGATCACGTTCAGCGATGTACTCCCGCTGCACGTCACGTAGAGCCACGCACCGTCCATCGAGATTCCCGCCGCCAAGGGCGTCTTCCCCGTGTTGATCGATCCCACCACCTGGTTGGCCGTGTAGTCGAAGATCAGTACCTGGCTGGTCTTGTTATTGACGAGATACAACACGTGCCGCAGTTCGTCGATCACGATATCGCTGGGCGTGCCCCCTGGCAGCGTGATCACATCCCCGAACGTCGCTCCGATCGCCGTCTGCGCGCGTGCCGGCTGTTGCCAAGCGGCCGCCGCCACTAATCCCGCGAATATCAGACACCTATAGTTCAAGGCAAATCCTTCCCGGAGACGCGGCAGATCAATCCTTAGTGTAATTCAACCCCAATTCCATGGTGAAGTTGCTTCCCGGCGTTTTCGTAGCGTCCTGGTGTGTCAGCCGTGAACCGCAACATCCTCCCACGCTCCGTGTTATATTCAACAAAATTGAAAGTACAGGTGCGGAACCAGACCCGTAGTGTCGATCTGGGCGGATCCATCGATGTCGCGGATTCCAGCTCCAAGCGGCGCACCGGGCTGCTGAAGCACGAACGGCTGGAGCCCGGTGAGGGCCTGTGGATCGTACCGTGTGAGTCGGTCCATACCTTCTTCATGAAGTTTCCGATCGATCTCGTCTACCTCGACCGGAAGCGAAAAGTCCGTAAAGTGAGGAAGGCGGTCCCGGCGTGGCGCCTTTCCGCATGTCTGACGGCACATTCGATTCTGGAGCTTCCCGCCGGGACTGTCGAACAAACGGGCACCCAGGTCGGGGATGTGCTGGAGATCGAGAAGTTGACCGAATGAAGGGCACGCCCATCGTCCTGGTATTCGCCGCGCTCACGGCTTCCTGCACTCACACGGAGGTGGTCAAGACTGCCGCCGCACCCGCTCCCAAACCCGCCACCGTCTGGGACCGCCAGGTTCACAACGCCATCGACGCCGGCGATGGCGACCTTCAGTTCCGCCAGCTTCGCGAAAAGGTCGCGGCCGAGCCCGACAACATCCCCGCTCGCCTCGACTTGGCCCGCGCCTATCGCGAGCGCGGATACCACGAAATCGCCCTGGAAATCAGCCGCCTCGCCGTCGCCCGCTTCCCCGATTCCGGTCCCGCCCAACTCTCGCTCGTGCGCGACCTTCGCCAGGTCAACCGCCGCACCGAGGCTATCGCCGTACTGGAAGCTTTCCTCAAAACGCATCCGCAAACCGCCCCGGAGTACTACTCCTGGCTTGGTATTTTGCGGGATGAATCGGGACTTTGGCCGCTCGGCGAGCCAGCCCACCGCAAAGCCATTGAACTGGCGGCCGGCGATGATTATCTCCACAACAATCTCGGCTACAACCTCCTCATGCAAAAGAAGAACGAAGAGGCCGCCGCCGAATTTCGTGAAGCCCTGCGTCTCAACCCGGCATCCGAGCTGGCGCGTAACAATCTCGGCCTGGCGCTCGCCAATTCGAATGCAGCCGGCCAGGCGGTGGCAAACTGGCAGTCCACCACGGACGCCGCGTCCGCGCACAACAACCTCGCGGTGGTTTGGATCGAAAAAGGGAACTATTCCGAGGCCCGGAAAGAATTGGAAGTGGCCTTGAGTTTGGACAAGAACAATGCGGCCGCGCTGAAGAACCTCGAGTTGATCAGCCGCCTCTCCGGAACGCCGGCGGCCCTGGCCATGGAGTCCAAGCCGGATGAGACCCGTTGGGATCGCTGGAAGTCCTCGATGAAGCGCCTGTTTGTGGGACCATTGGAGGAACCGCGGAAAGACGTTGCCAAGACGGCTTCCGCGCAATAATCTGGGGAAGGAACTATGAAAGCATTTCTGTTGAATCTGCTGCGCGAGGAACAGGGACAGGACCTCGTCGAGTACGCCTTGATTGTGGCGGCCGTCGGACTGGCCCTGATCACGACTGTGAATCAGCTCTCGCAGGGCATCGTGAGCCTCTACCAGAGCATCACGGGCGACCTGTCGAGCATCGGCGCCAACGGCCAGTAGACCGCGCACCCGGGATGTCCGCGCCGGAAGTGCGTCGCCGCTGGTGGGTGCCCGACCTCGCTATGGTCGCCGCCTGCGTCACGCTCTTTTACTGCGTCTTCCTCTTCCAGGGATATCAGAAGCTCTTTCGCGATTCCGACGCCGGATGGCATATCCGCAACGGTGAGTCCATCCTTGCCACCGGCACGCTCCCGCGCACCGATCCCTATTCGTTTACCCGCGGCGGCCAGCCGTGGTTCGCCTGGGAATGGCTTTCCGACGTTGCTACCGGCGCCCTGCATCGCGCTGGAGGACTGAACGCGGTCGCGCTCTTCTACGCCGCCGCCATCGCCTTCGGTGTCTGGCTCTGGTTCCGCCTCCACTGGGCCTTGGGCGGCAACTTCCTGATCGCCTGCGCGATGGCGCCGCTGCTCCTCTCCACGTGCAACATCCACTGGCTCGCCCGCCCGCACGTCCTCGGATGGCTCTTCGTGCTCTGGGCGATGTTCCCCGCCGGCCTCTCCTCCACCGCCGCCATGACGGTCCTATGGGCAAACATCCACCCCAGCTTCTTCCTTGGGGTGGTGCGTGGCGCAGGTCTCCGGCCTGCGCTGCTCGTCAGGTACGTCGCCGTGGTCCTTGCCGCCGGCCTCCTCAATCCCCACGGTCCCGCCCTCTACACCCACCTCTACCGCTATCTGACCGACTCCGCTCTTCTCTCCCGCATCGGCGAATTCCAATCCTTCGATTTCCACGCCGAAGGCTCCGGCCAGATCATCGCGGCCGTGATCCTCGGCATGATCGGCGGTACGCTGGCCGTTACTCAGAAGCGCTATCACCATTTCGTCATTGCGATCGTAATCACTACCCTGGCCCTCCGCTCCGCGCGCGCGCTTCCGCTGTGCGCGCTCATCCTCCTCCCCATTGCCAACGCCGCCATCGTCCCGTACTGCGGAAAGGGCTTCAACCGGTACGCCGCCAATCTCCGCGCCCTCGATGCCCGCTGCAGCGGCCTCTGGCTCGCTCCCGTCGCGCTCGTGTTGGTCTGGGTCCTGATGCCGAAAGCCGGCTTCCCGCCCGATCAGTTCCCCGTCGCCGCCTACGATCACATCCCCGCCGGCGCACGCCTCTTCGCCCCCGATAAATACGGCGGCTACCTCATCTACCGCTCCAACGGAGCCTGGAAAGTCTTCTTCGACGGCCGCAGCGACTTATACGGCGCCGAATTTCTCAAGCAATATGCCCGGCTCACTCAAGTCCGCCCAGGATGGCAGGAGATCTGGAACTCTTACCACTTCACTTATGCACTCCTGCCGAACGACTACTCGTTAGTACCTGCGCTGGAGCAACTGGGCTGGCGGGTAGCTTATCGGGATCGCACCGCTACTCTGTTGGCGCCGTAGATGCGGCGTCAGAAGATCATCTTCAGCGCCAGTTGCAACTGCCGGTCGTCGTTCGTCTTGCCGGTAATCGTCCCGAACGCCCCGCTGGTCGGCGTCGAGTTCGGTCCGCCCCAGTTCGGATGGTTGAGGAAATCGAAGACATCGAACCGGAACTGCATCGTCAGCCGTTCCACAATCGGGAAGTTTTTCCGCAGGCTGGCATCCGCAGCCCAGAACGGTGGATTGCGCAGGCTGTTCCGCGGTTGCGTCCCGAAAGTCCCATTTGCCGGCTGCGTGAAAACCGACGTCTTGAACCACACCAGGCCACCGGGCGTGAAACTCCCCGTGTCGATCGAGCTGTCGCCGTTCTGATTCCAGAATTGGTTGCCGCTCCCCGTCCCGACGCCCGCGATATCCTGGCTCGTCCGCACCGAAAAAGGCGTGCCCGATTGATACTGGTAAATGCCGGAGATCTCCCAGCCGCCGAGCGCGTATCCGGCTAAGTTGCGCTTGCTTCTGAAGAACGGCAGCTTGTAAATGTAGTTAATCACCAGCACATCGCTGCGGTCGAAATCTGATAGGCCGAAGTAACTCTGCGCATTGTACGCGTTCGGCAGCACGTCGGTAAGGCTGGAGCCGTTATCGATGGAACGCGAATGCGTGTAAGCGAGGCTGAACTGGAGGTTGTTGGTGAAGCGGTGCTGGATGCTGAGTTGCAGCCCGTTGTAGCGCGACAGGCCCGCGTTCTCGGAGATCCCGATGACCCCCATGCCCTGGTACGGCCGCAGGGCGTTGGTGTTGATACCGGGGTTCGCTTGTATCGTGCCAGGCAGTAATTGATTGATGTTGCGCTTGATCTGATTGTGGATGCCACGCCGTCCCACATATCCCAATTGCACCGTAGTCCCCCAGCCTACATCGCGCTGGAAGGTCCCGTTCCATTGCCACGCGGTCGGAATCTTGAACACCGGGTCCTGAATCGTCATGTTGAATGGGAACTGGGTCGCCGCCGCGCCCCCGGGATTGTCCACGGAGCCGTTGAGCACCAGGGCCTGCGGCTGCAGCGGCGCGTTGCCTCCCAGGGCGGTGTCGCGATTGATGGCTGTGCGGTTGGCGAATGCACCGATTCCACCGCGGACCACGGTCTTGGAATTGATCGCGTAAGCCATTCCCAGGCGCGGCTGGAACACCCTCCATTGAGTCTCGGCAAGGCCGTCGGGAAGCCCATGATACAGTGACGCGAACTGCGGGTCGTGGAGCGCCGGAACGCGCCCGCCTTCTGCCGACGGCACTCCGTTTCCCGGGAAAACGATCCCGTCGTAAGGATTACCGCCCACAACGTACCCGGTCTTGGGATTCACGACCGGCGCGTTCTGCGTGGTGTAGAACTGCGGCTGAAACTCGGCCAGGTTCCCCCACTTACTGTGCCATGGCGGCCACAGAGACCAGCGCAGTCCGAATTCGATATTCAGCTTCTTGGTCGCCTTCCAGCTATCCTGCGCGAACAGGTCCATTGCGGTGGCCACCCACGGCGTGTAGGCTTTCGCGCCGAACTCCTCGTAATTGTCGAAGTTCCCGAGGACCGCGTTGGCGATCGCGAGACCCGTAGTGGCCGGCGTGCCGCCGGTATCGTTGAATGTGAAATCGCCGTTTTGATTGACTGTGGTGCCGCTGCTGGCCGTGGTCGCCTGGATAGCGTCGTTCTGCCCGGAATGTTCGATATATGCGCCCCATTTCAGCGTGTGGGTCCCGATCACTTTCGAAGTCGTATTCGTCAGGCTGTAAACGTACCCGGACCAGAACCCCGGATACGGGCCCGCATCGAGGGTCGTAAGCCCCTGAATCCGAATGCTGGGCACTTTATCGGCCGCGATCTTGGTACCAGGGAAGATATACGGGTAATTCATCCCGTAGGTGCTGCGCAGACAGGCCGTGCAGTAACTGCCGAAATCGATACTGCCCTTGCCGTCGGAATTGACCGAAAAGTTCAGCTCGTTGACCAGAGTGGGAGAGAAGGTACTGATGAGACTGACCGCGCCCACCCGATTGGGCCGCGACCAGACCTCCTCCATTCGTCCGAAAGTGTCCTCGAACGGCGCGTTGAAGTGCCAGGGGTCGTAGCCCGCCCGAACCGAGAGGTGCTGTTTGTCGGTGATGAGATAGTCGAACTTGTAAGTGTCCTTGCGGAAATCCGAATGAGTTGACTTGGTGCCGATCCAGTTCGTCGTGCCCTGCTGAAATCCGGCCACCGGCAGGGGAAAGATATTGAGCAGCGCCTGCCCGTTGTGGCTGATCCGGTTCGTCGGAATCACGTTGCCCGGAAAAGGCGCTCCGTTCGAGGGATCGTTGATTGTCCGCACTTTTCCAAAGAACGGATTGGCCGGGTTGAGGAGTTCGCTGAAATCGCCGCTCCGCATTGCCACGCTGGGTACCGTTCCCGTATTCGTAGTGTCGTAGCGCCGTTTGACCCATTCCTCTCCCCAGAAGAAAAACAGCTTGTTGCGGTCCGAGTTGAAATGGTTCGGGATGAAGATCGGCCCGCCAATGTCGAAACCATACTGGTTGAACCGGTAGGGCGCCGGTCCGGCGGCAGTCGATGCTTGCGGACTGTGGTTGCGCGTCCACGTGTTCGCATCCAGCGCGGAGTTGCGAAAGTTCTCCACCAGGTCCCCGTGGAAATCGCGCGTGCCGCTCTTGGTCACGAAACGGATCTGCCCGCCGGACGAACGGCCGTATTCCGCCGAGTAGTTTCCCGTCAGCACCTGTGCTTCCTGCACCGTATCCACGTCCAGGGTGCCCACCATCGACCCCGAGGAGCGCGTGCGCGTCGCCATGGCGCCATCGATCACCACGATGTATTCGTCCGGGCGTCCGCCGTTGATGTTGAAGCTGCCGTTGCTGACGCTGTCGGGATCGAACGTGCCGATCGTCCCCCCGACCACACCGGGACTCAGCGCCGCCAGGTAAATGGGATTACGCCCGTTCAGCGTCAGATCCTGCATCTGCTTGGTCTCGATCGTAGTGGACACCTGAGCGCTGTCGATCTGCACCGCGGCGCTCGAAGCCGTCACCTCGACCGATTCGTTGGCCGCGCCCACCGTCAGATCGACATCGGAACTTACCTTGGCTTCCGCGTTCAGCGCGATTCCTGCTTTCACATAGCGCTTGAATCCCGGCGCCTCGATCGTCAGCGTATAGCTGCCCACCAGCAATTGCGGGAAGACGTAATAGCCGTCGGAATTGGTGACGGTCCGGTGCGCCTGCTTCGTGCCCTCGTTGGTCACGGCCACGCTGGCTCCGGGAACGCTCGCGCCGCTCGGATCGCGGACAAATCCAGAAATCTGCCCCGAATCGAATTGCGCGTGGATCATGCCGGCGCTGAAACACCCGGCTGCAACAAGGGAGAGTACTCTGGCAAACGTTGACATCGCAGGCCCCCCGTGAAGGAATTTCCGGCTGGAAGTCTATCACAGCTTCTTCGGGTTTGTTATACTCTTCGCCAAATTCACATATGACTACAAGGCGCGAATTTGTTGCCGGCGCCGCAGCCGCCATTGCGGCCACCCGAACAGCAGCCGCTGCGAACTCCGAACCGTGGTACCGCCGGACTTACCGCTGGGGTCAGACCAACATCACCGAGAAAGATCCCGAGCGCTATGACATCGCGTGGTGGCGCGAGTTCTGGAAGCGCACACGCATCCAGGGCGTGATCGTAAATGCCGGCGGTATCGTCGCATACTACCCCAGTAAATTCCCTCTGCAGCACCGGGCGGAGTACCTCGGCGGCCGGGATCTCTACGGCGACCTCGCGAAAGCCGCTCACGACGACGGTCTTGTCGTGGTCGCGCGCATGGACTCTAACCGGACGGCGGAGGATTTCTTCCAGGCGCATCCTGACTGGTTCGCGCGTAACAGCAGCGGCAATCCCTATCGCGCCGCCGATAAGTATGTTACTTGTGTTAACGGTCCCTACTACGACGAGTATCTACCCGCGGTACTGGCCGAAATCATCGAGCGCAGCCACCCGGAGGGGTTCGCGGACAATAGCTGGAGCGGTCTTGGCCGCGACAGCATCTGCTACTGCGACAACTGCGCCCGTAAGTTCCGCGACAAGGCCGGCGCCGCGCTCCCGTCGAAGCAGGATTGGAGCGACCCCGTTTACCGGCGCTGGATCGACTGGAACTACGCCCGCCGCATCGAAATCTGGGATCTCAACAACCGCACGACCAAGGCCGCCGGAGGCCCCGACTGCATGTGGTTCGGAATGAACAGCGGCTCCGTAGCCGCGCAAAGCCGCTCGTTCCGCGACTGCAAGGCCATTTTCGAGCGCGCCGAAATGGTCTTCCTCGATCACCAGGCGCGCGGCGCGGCGGGCTTCGAGGAGAACGCCGATACCGGCAAGTTAGTCCACGGAATGCTCGGCTGGGACAAGATCGCCCCCGAGAGCATGGCCATGTACCAGGCAGGCCGCGGCACGTTCCGCGTCGCCAGCAAGCCCGCCGCGGAAGCCCGCTTCTGGATGTTCGAAGGCTTCGCGGGCGGCATCCAGCCATGGTGGCATCACATCGGCGCCTACCACGAAGACCGGCGCATGTACCACACTGCCGAGCCGGTGATGAAATGGCACGAGGCCAACCAGGCATATCTGGTGAACCGCCGTCCCCTGGCCACCGTGGGAGTCGTATGGTCGCAGCGCAACACCGATTTCTACGGGCAGGATCGCGCTGCCGACCTGGTGGATGCGCCATACAGAGGCTTCACCGCCAGCCTGGTCCGCGCGCGGATTCCGTACGTGCCCATTCACATCGACCACATCGAGCGCGACGGCGGAACTCTCCGGGTCCTGATCCTGCCGAATGTCGCAGCCATATCCGACGCGCAATGCGCGGCCATCAGGAAATTCGTGGCCGGCGGCGGCGCATTGATCGCCACCGGCGTCGCCAGCCTGTGCAACGAGTTCGGCGACGCGCGCAGCGACTATGGTCTGGCCGATCTCTTCGGCGCTCACTTCACGGGAACTGCCGGCGGAATCCGCGCCGTGACCGCCCAGACGCTGCATTCCTACCTTCGCCTCGATCCCGAACTGCGCGCCGGCGTCTGGGGACCTCACCCCGCTGGCGAGCCCCCCGCCGCCGGCCGGCGCCACGCCGTCCTGAGCGGCTTCGAGGACACCGACATCCTCCCGTTTGGAGGTACGCTCGCCGCGATGAAAATCGATAGCGGCGTTACGGTGCCGCTTACTTTCATTCCGCCCTTCCCCGTTCTCCCGCCAGAAACTTCGTGGATGCGCCAGCCCAAGACAGACATTCCTGGCCTAGTGCTGAATGGCCGTGTGGCCTTCCTGCCCGCCGATATCGACCGCCTCTATTCGCGCGACAATCTGCCGGACCACGCCGCGCTCCTGGCCAACCTCGTCCGGTGGGCCGCGAACGGCGACATCCCGTTGCAGGTGGAAGGCCGCGGCATGTTCGATTGCAGCCTGTACACGCAGCCCGGGCGCGTGATCGCGCACGTCGTCAACCTGACCGCGACCGGCCGCATGCCCGTCACCGACGACGACCTGCTTCCGTCGGAATCGCTGAAATTCAGTGTGCGCCTGCCCGCTGGCGTGCGGGCGCGCAGCGTCCGCATGCTGGTAGCAGGTAAGAGTGCAACCGCCGTTCTCTCGAACGGTTGGGCGCGCGTAGTGA
>Ga0335077_10004615_pt1 | contig 16816 bp, 24 predicted proteins | sample Lox_Sample_31_FD_207151 | JGI IMG/M metagenome (GOLD analysis project Ga0335077, IMG submission 207151) | Soil microbial communities from Loxahatchee National Wildlife Refuge, Florida, United States - Lox_Sample_3.1 | ecosystem: Environmental > Terrestrial > Soil > Wetlands | place: USA...
GGGGCAAAAAAGGGCCGGTCGAGGGCGTGGCCGCAGATCCGCAGTATCTCGATATCTCCGTGTTGCCGGGACAGCGCAGGCAGCTCAAAGTCGAGACTACGCGCAACGCCTTTGCTTACGTGTTCGCAGGCTCCGGCACATTCCGCGACGCCTCGAATCCCCGTGCGGTTCTGACGGAAAAGGTTGCAAGAGCCGATGACCCGCCCGTTTACGACGCCGCCAACCACTCGTTAGTGCTCTTCGATCGCGGCGACGAAATCGCCGTCCAGGCAGGCGAAGCAGGGATCCGCTTCCTCCTTGTTTCCGGCAAGCCCATCGAGGAGCCGGTGGCCTGGTACGGCCCCATCGTGATGAACACCCAAGCCCAGTTGCGCCAGGCAATGGCCGAGCTGAGTGACGGCACTTTCATCAAACACCCCTGATACGAATCCGGATGCGCACGCGCTCGGAGACGGATGTCCCAGGTCTTGTGCGGAGTTTTAGTCAAAAGTGGTTTATAAGACCCTTGCAGATTCCCATTGGCAGAATGGCGGAATAACCGCAAAACCGCTGCGCGCTTCTGGCAGACTCGGCAGATCGAATCGTTGGTAGGGGCGGTGGGGATCGAAAGAACTATGCTACTTCACAAGTCCCGTAGTTTGATGGCGTTGCAACCTGGATACGCCCGCTAATCATTACGTTATCTTACTCTTGGTTGTGAGCCTATGCTGGCCTCTCAAACCGCTGCAATACCTTGTCTATTGCCTTCTGTTTGAAGAGGGCGTCGAGTTCTTTGTCCCACTTCTTCTTACCCCGGTCATTGCACATTGGAAACTCGTGATATGTACTGTAAAACTGAACCAGCAAAGCATCCTCTAGACGCTTCCATGTCGCAAGTCCAGCACGCGGATTACAGGAAACGACAAACACGTTCACTTCCTTCAGGCCCCTTGTTGACATGATTTCCTCGGCACGCCTCGCTGCGCTCTCCGCTATCCGACTCGCGCCCTTTTTGGTCGTCCCAATATAAACAATCTTAGAGCGACCGTTTTTGTATTTCACCGGACTGGCAGCAGTCAGGAGATAGACGACTTTGTTTTTCCTCAATATGCGCCTATGAACGATCATCACCATCCTGATCTTTTGGTGCAACTTGAGCCGGCCCATGTCACAGCCTCCCGCGGGATACTACCACAGAGCGCCAACGTTCCTTGAAGCTAACTGGCATGTCAATTTGACATAGGACGAAGGTCGCTCCCAAACCAGTCCGCTGGTATCGGAGCCGAACGCCTTCTTTGATGTGACCCTTGGTGTATTCGGGGCGGTATAGCGCCCTGGCATACGAAAGGGAGATAAAGATGAGCAAACCAGAAGGTAAGCCAGCCCGAAAGCCCAAGTACGACCAGTCAAAAATCCTGGCACTGTGGGAGAAAGGCAAGTCCATCCGAGAAATCACGGAAGCGATGAAACCGATTAGCCTCGTCTACGTGCATCGCGTCTTGACGACCAAGTTCCCCAAGGAGTACGAGGCTGGGCAAAAAGCGCGTCATGTCGCCAAGGAAAAGGAGGCCAGGTAACCGTGCCAGTGGACAACCCAACCGTATGGTGTACCGTGCACGGCAAGCAGTTTCACAAGGTCAGCCAAGAGACAGATCATGACGGTACGCAAACCCTGGTCAAGCAATACTGGGCGGCCGAGTGTGGGTGCCAAGTTGAGGTTACCCTGGCAATACCGGACCCACCCGGAACGCCGTCGTAACCGTTTAGCAGAGCACCAAAAGGCCCGCGGGGTTCACCAGCTCCGCGGGTTTACCTTATAAGGGAGTGCACCGTGGCAAGTACCTACTCGCAAAATCTACGGGTTGAGGTGTTCACCCACTATTGCGGTGGCACCCCACACTGCCAGTGTCCCGGCTGTAAGGTAACGTTCATCGAGTTTCTCCAGTTAGACCACATTGAAGGTAATGGTGCAGCCCACCGCAAGGCGAACAACCTGGGAACTGGTGGGGCAAGACTGTGGCGGTGGGTACGTGACAATGGTTACCCACCGGGGTTTCAGGTGCTTTGTCGAAATTGCAACGGCGCGAAATTTAATCGTCTCACTTGTCCCTTGGCTGGCCAGCAACACTGCTAAACGCGACCGCTTCTCATTACCATATCTCACTATCGCAAAGTACTCGCCCCAGCCTGCGGGTCTAGTTCTCTTGTCCCGAGTGTACGTGGCGAGTGGGGTGGAACGCACGGGGTTCTTCAGAGGTGCAGAGAGGGTGCCGCCCGCCCGGTTAGTTGCTGTGTTGGTCTGGGGCTTTTTCCGAATCGTCTTTCTTGAGCGGCAGTTCGGCAGAGCCGATGTGGGACAGGAGTTTCTTTTCGATTTTCTCGAGAACGCCATTTGTAGCACCAGTCTCAGACCATCCATCCTTCGACTCTTTTTCCTCCCACATTGGCTTGCCCTTTGCGTCAAAACTCTGGAGCCGAATGATGTATTTGAAGTTGCGTGGTCGTTCGACAGTCATGTAGAGAAGTCCGGAATAGCCTGAAGTCGGGAGTTTTTCTAGGTAGTAGTTGAGCGAGGTGACTTGGTTCGTCGTCGGGTTGAAGGTCGCCGTTTCGTTCATCATGTCCACACCCTTACCTGACAGGAAGTCCAGGAGCTGGACGAAGATAAACTCAAAGGACCCTTGGGGCGTGCCGGGACCTCCGATGCCAGCAAGGATGACCCCTGTGCGTTTCCTCGTGGTGGAGCTGGCGCTGCCGGGCAGATTTTCATGGGTCGAATCAAATAGGTGAGCTGCTGGAGAAAGTACCAGCGCGTCGAGCTTCCCGCGGATATAGTTGATCGGGACTGCGAAATTCAGACTTTGTCCCTGCACCATGCTGAAGGCGATGAGGCCAAGTACTTCTCCGTTCCTATCGAGGAGCGGACCTCCGCTGCTGCCGGGGCTTGCGGCGGCTGTGGTTTGGATGACGCGCACTCCGGTCTCGGGGAGAATTCGAATAGCGCTTACGATTCCGGTTGAGATTGTTTCTTCAAGACCGAGAGGTGCCCCCACGAGCACTACGTCGTCGCCTACCTTCGCGTCGTTGGAGTTGCCGAGCTTTAGGGTCGGAGCATCGGCTGCTTCTATGCGGAGGAGGGCAACGTCCTCGGTCTCGTCAGAAGCGAGAACGTAGACGCGGCGGTAGGTCTCGCCGGTGGCAAGTTTCACTTCGATCGTGGACGCGCCGGCAATGACGTGCGCGTTTGTCGCTATCGTGCCGTCCGATTTAATCAAGAAACCGCTGCCTTGCCCTTTGTCGGTTTTGATGACCACGACTGCGGGCCGGGCGGCTTCTATTACTGAGCGCCAAGCGACTGTGCCTTCGGGCGCTGCAGGGGATTGCTTCGGCGGTTCGGATTGGGAGGGCGATGCGGCGGGCTTTTGCTGCGCGAGGGCGGGGGAAAGCGCTGTGGAAAGGGCGATGGCAGCGAGCAGGGATGCGCGTGTGAATGTAGGTCTGGGCATTGGGCACCTCGGCACGTTATTTCTATCAGAATGGTGTCCGCGCGGCTAGCGGGGGGTGATGGGCCGGGGGTGGAGGTCGCGGGTTTCGGACTTCGATGTGACGAAGCGGTCCTGCGCGAGGTCAAGTTTTGCTTCGGCGGTGTACTCGAACTCACGGCCGTCTGGGGTATCGTACGAGGCTTTCAGCGTGAGGATGAGATTGGTGGTGGCAGAGGTGACCTTCATGTGCCTGTCCTTTCCGAGCTTCAGGAACAAGGCGGTGTGGTGTCCACTCTGGGGAGGGATTTCTAGGGGCCCGAGGTCGGAGTAGAAAAAGAGGTTGCGGCTTTCAGTGGTGCTCTCCGTGTGTAGCTCGAAGTGGGCTTTGAGGTGGATGGCGGACAGCGTGCCGAAGTTGTGCAGGTCGATGGGGATCCTCGATGTGCCCTCATTGCTGATGGACGGCGTTGCGCTGTTATCCCAGGCGATGAGAGGGCGGTGGAGGATTGCTGCGGCGTCGGCGGATTCCTTCGCCGCTTGGGCCGAGATGTTGGCTGCTTCTGCGGCCTTCGTTGCGGCGTCGGCGGATTTCTTCGTCTCTTGCCAGAGCTTGGCTGTGTACACGACGTAGGCGATGGTGGCGAGGGCGATGACCACTGTGAAGGCGGCGGTAATTAGGGCCGTGTAGGAGGTAGACCAGGCGTACATTTAACGGCCATGATATCAGATTGGTGTCCTTGCGGTCAGCGCCGTGATTCTAGCCGCCCTCGTGACGCTTGATCCAGTCCCAGGCCGCGCGGGGCAGCCAGCCTTGGCGCTCCTTGCCGAGTTGCCAAACGAGCAGGCGGTCGCCGGGTCTTATGTGTTGCCTGAGATTTTCGTAGACGCGCTCGGGTGGTTTCCGCGTCGAAATGAGCCAGGCGGACCTCAGGTAGTGCGACCAGGCACCTTGTGCTTTGAGTGTCTCGAAGAATTCTGGGTAGCTGCCTGCGGGCCCTTTAAGGTCGTAAGCGACGATGTGGATCATGATTCCGGCCCCTGCTGTTCGTCGGCGGCCTCTTCTGGGTGTTCTGGCTCGGAGGGTAGCTGCTCTAGCTCGCTTTGCGGAATTTCGTGTCCCTGTTCGCCGACTGGTCCCACTTGCCTGTCCCTGATGATCCGTATGGTTGACTGAAGGGTGGCCTTCTTGCGCCACCACCGGATTCCGAAGTAGGTGGCGAAAACGGCCATCGTGAGGACAACGGCGAAGAAGCAGGCGTAGACTTTGGGGGACTCGATCCTCGTGAGGGCTAGGGCGATGAAAAAGCTGACAGCGATAGCCAGCGCGTTCGTGCCGAACTGAAAGTCTTGCCCGAGGTCCGTGGACTCCATTTCGATGTTGCGGAGCTCTTGTTCCGTTACGTCGTACGTCTCTATCAGGCTGATGGCGTGCCTTCGGAGCTGGATTAGTTCTTGCTGGGGTCTGGGCTCGAATCTTGCGTTCTGCCCCGGGGGTTGATCGGCTGTGCTCATGTTCGGGGCGGTCTGGCGAGGCCTAGGGTGTGGAGGTTGTGGAACATGGTGTATCCGCAGTTCTTGCACACGATTTGGAGCGCCGGGATGGCTGCCTGAAACCATGCGGGGGGGGCTGAGGCGGGAATGCCTTGGAGTGGTGTTACGCTGATGGCGACTGCATCGACGCTCCAATCGAACGTGTCGCATCGCGGACAGTGGTCGTTCTTGGCGTTTCGTTTCTCGAGTTCTTTAAGGGCCACTTCGATTAGCTCGATAGCCTGGGGCGTCAGTGTGCTGCCGTTTTGGTCCATCTTTTCTCCCTGGTGGGTGGGACAGGCGGAGAATACCACAGAGTCTGTCTGCGGTATCCAGTGAGGTAGTGTCGTAACTGGCGTAGCGAGTGAGAATTTGGAGGAGGGCTCCTCACCTGCTGTGAGGCGTCAGGGTTCGGAGTAAAGCGGGCTTGCCTTTTTTGGCTTGGGAGATGGCGGGTTTGATGAGTTTACGGAGCTCGCCGAACAGGTCCTCGCGGAATTCCTCGAGCGCGGGATCGCCGGCGCGATCGCGGCGGAGTTCGGTGAGAGCTTTGGCGAGTTTGTCCTCGGTGTCCTCAGCGAGCGGCTAGCATACAGTCAGGCAGACGCTGTCTGTGCTTGCCCCCCTGGAATGCTCGTCGGGGTTGTGATCCTAGGTGTTGCTGCAATTTGTCGGCTGCCCCACGCTTAGAACGGGTGCATCTCGTCATACTCCGCTTCGATGCGTTTCTCCATCGCCCGTATGGATTCCACACTTGGCGTTTTGCAATGTGCAAAGACGGTACGTCGCTGGTTGGCACGTTGAGTTTTCCAGTCGGCCCATCGGCAGTTAGTTGGCTCGTAGTGACCCTGCGGGTTGATTCGGTCCAGCGTCTTACCGCACGGGCGTGGTCCCATATCTTTGAGAAAATTGATGAACCCTATGCTGTCAGGGCCTCGCTGCCAGCGTTTGCAGACACGGATTCCGCGGCCACCATAGTCCGGGTAGAATTCAAACTTCTTGTCCATACAACGACGAATCATCATTGACCATGTAAAGTATTCGTGGGTTGCCACATGAAGATGCCTGCCGTCCCTAGACTTAAAAGCCCGCGTGTGGCCGTGGATGTTGCGCTTCCGAAACGACGCACCGCCAGGTCTACGGCACATTCCACAATCTCTTTGGACCTTACAAGCAAGCTGTGACTCCCACACGGCAACGAGGTTGCCGCAGGTGCAGTCACAAAGATAGATGTTTGGACTTTCTTCTTTACGAACCGTCAAGCGTCCATACTTCTGGCCAGGGTGAGGCATATTCCCTCCCATACTGTTAGGGCAAAAAGAAAACCACGGTCCGCGCCTTGCGAACCGTGGCCACTTCTAATGCGGGTTGAATTACGAGTGGTTCTGAATCGGGATGAACGGGCTCGGTGAGCTGGTGTCTGTGTATAGCAGACCTCCGAACGCACGCACGAAACACCGAATACCGACGTTCCCTTGCTCAACAAGGCCGGGAGCTTCCTTGTAAACTACAAGACCGCTCGTCTCGTCGTTGATGACGCGGGTTGCCCAGTAGCTCAGGTCTCCGAGGACCACAGGTGTCTTTGACGCGCCAATGTCATCCATTGAGGGGCAAATCGCCACAGGGATACCGAAGATCCTTGCCTCACCGTCAACGTAACGAACCAAGTTGAGAACGTTCCCATACTTGTCCAGTTGACCGGACAGTGCCGCGAACGTTTTATGGTTCATCAGCCACCGTGTGCTCGGGCCGATGTAGGCCGAATCCAAAGCAGAAACAGCCGCTTGCAAGTCCGGAGTACCAAGTGAATTGGCTCCGGTGTTTGAACCACCGTCGTTTGCTGCACTACCAGCAGCAATCACAGGAGTAACGCCGAGTGCCGTGAGTGCCGGAATCAGTCCAAGCGTCTTGCTTGAACCATTCCCGTTCATCAGGTCAGCGCCGATGCCGCGTGCCAGTTTGTCAGCGAAGAATTTCTTCATCTGGCTGACAAGTGAAAGGCTCTGTTCCACGTCCTGGAAAGCCTCCATGCTGGCAACAAATCGGTCACTAGCGTAGGAGTTCGCACCGAGGACGACGTGCTCCGTACTATCAATGTCCACGGACGATTGGGAACCGGCTTCACCAACGATGACCGCTGTGCTTTCTGTGTCACCAGCAACCGGAACAGGAAGTGGCCGGCCGTTTGTGGAACGGATGAAGGTAACGCCACTGTTCTCGTCAAACAGAGCGTCGTGTGCTTTCATTGCCGAAAAGAGTTGTGGGAAGAAGTCCGTAGGAACGAACTGTCCCATGCTGGTATACGTGCCAACTCGCGGAGAAATTGATCCCTCAACCATGTCTCTGGATTCAACTTTGCCGTTGTGAATGAACTGCTGCCAGCCGCGTGCTTCGGTTTCCCGGTCTCGGTTTGCAATCGTTACTTCAGAAAGACCGGCAGCGCGAGACCGCTCGTTGTGAAACTCAACGTCCACTTCTGCGAGCGTCGCTCCTGACTTGACTGCGGAAATTGCGGTTTGAAGATAGGCGCAGCGTTTCTCATCCGCTTTCGTCATCCTCATCTTGTTAGTCAGGGTGTTGTATTCCTGCGTGAGCAGGGACAAATCCCTTAGATTGATGTTCATGCTTACTCCGTACTACGTTCGGATTTCCTGGTACTGATCGCCAGGTCGTTTAGTCGAGAATGAAATCGGCCATCCGCTTGCGGCGGTTCCTGGCTTCAATGACATCCTTGAAAGTCACAGTTGCGGTTACTCCGGCATCCTCACAGAGCCGTCGCCATTCGTGCATGTTGTTTGCGCCATAAGCGATTCGAGTTTGGAAGCCGACCGAGTTATCGTCGGAGGGAAGACGAACAGGAAAATGCTTCTTTTGGCGTACCGTCAGACGTTCAACGTAAGACCGGACTTCTGCCGCAACCTGTGTGCCGCGAGCATCAACACTCGTCCCAGGGTAAGCGGGTGACGAAACAACCGACACGTCCAAGAGTTTCTTGAAGCGGTGGATGGTACGAATCGGCATCTCACCGTCTTTAGACCACTCTTCATCAACATCCGTGAACCCGAACGACATTCCGTTGAGCAAGCCGCTCCGAACGTTCTCGTGGATGTCTTTGGCATAGGAAGTATTTGGAAGATCAATTTCAAACCGGAGTCCAACGGGGTCACTTTCCAGTCGCAGCGTGTTGTTTGTGGTTCTGCCAAGCGGAAAATTGGAGGAATGCTGGTAGAGGGCAACAATATCTTGGCCAAGCACGTCATTGAACGCGCCGGGAGCAATGCGCTCTTTGAAGTTGCCTAGATCACGGGACAGGACGTTGTACCGCGCCGCGTAGCCGCTCAGTTGCTTACCATTGCCCGACATGCGGAAATTCGGGCGATCAAAGGTTCGTTTCTCCATCGTTGCCTCACTTGGGAACTGGCAGAGCCTTTGCTTCGGCGATCAACTGCTCTCGGCTTTTCAATCCAAGTCCGGCAGCCACTTTCTGATCGCGGACTCTGTCCACGGCAGCGCTGCCGTTCTCGGGCTGAAAGCGCTTGAACCGCTTTTTGTAGGCTGCACGACGAGATTCATACTCGTCTTGGATGTGAGGGGGTACTGGTGTTGCGGGAACACCAAAGCACGTGCCCTGGTGACGCAGCGTCATGGTCTTGTGAACTGTGGGACCTTCACCAACAGTGTTCCCGCCACACGTTGAACACTTGCCGTAAATGTAGGGCGGATATTCGTAGTCACCGACAACCCGGCCGCGACGAACAGAGAATTGTGCGTTCGGTTCTAGTTTCTTAACCTCCGGGATGACTTCAACTGCGAGGTTTGCGGCGATGAGTGCTTTGCCTGTGCCGCTCGGCACGTGGCATTGCTCATTCGTGGACTTCATTTCGATCAGCATGTGATCTCCTTTGTTCTCGCGGTGGTCCGCGAACTTCGTTTGAGATTTTGACTTACTTAACGATCTTGTATCTGCGGAGCAAGCGGCGGGCTCCAGTTATGGTGTATCCGATCCGGCGGGCAACTTTGGAAATAGACTTGGTCTTCTTCCAAACTTTGCGGGCATGTTCCTTACTGCATTTGCGTTTCATAAAATCTCCTTCCAATTCCTTGTGTCCTGTTACGGGCAGGCAACCCGTCCCACCATACGCAGGGGGTGTAGGAGGTCGCCGTGGCCGACATCGTGCAGTTTGAAATGAAGGGTCTGGATCAACTTCAAGAGGCATTAGAAAAGAAAGGCAAGGACGGAACGCTGGCACTCCGAATCGCCCTGTCTGCTGGCGGAGGTGTCGTCCGCGATGCGATGCGTGATGGCTGCCCGGTCGAGAAGGACGGCGAGAATTCTGGCTTTCTGAAAGGTCAGCTTCGCGTAAAAACGATCGTCCACAAGGATGTCACTGGCATCGCAATCGTAGGGGCCTCAAACGCGATCTACCCTGGGAAGGAAGGCAAGCGCGGGCGGGTCAGCTTCAAGACCGCGGGCGGCAAGGTCGTGGATTTTATCTCCAAGCACGCCGGCCAGGTAACAGCAAGTCGCGTCGCCCGATGGCTGGAGTTCGGCACCTCGCACGCCAGGAAATTCCCTTTCATGTCACAGGGGTGGGAGAAGTCGAAGGTCGCGGCTTTCAACAAGATCGTGGAAAAGCTAAAAGAGAAACTGGAGCTATAACATGGCCGGACGAAAAGCAGTCGACATCGCAGGACAACGTTTCGGCAGGCTCGTTGCAGTCGCTGGTGCAAAACAAAAATCCGGCCATGCGCAATGGGCGTGCGTTTGCGACTGCGGCGGGATCACGCAATCCGCTGGCGACGATCTTAGATCCGGCAAAACCAAATCCTGCGGCTGCCTCAAAGCGGAGCTGGGTTCGCAGCGGATGCGAAACCACAACCCGAACCCGAATTGCCACTAAAAATCCATTTCGCGGGGCGATACGTCCGGCTCACACAGCGGTCTCAGCCGATTTCGAAAAAGGAATGCTGGTACGCCCTAGGGTGATTGATTCCACGGGGTTTAGTCCGTCTCGTCCGCAAGACTAGTGTTCCTTGCTATTTCGTGCGCGTGCATACTAGGCTGACGCTGGAAAGTGGGGCAAACCACGATTAAACCGCCGACAACTACCACTTATTCGATTGATTTGGAGGCTGTCGCGAGTACTAGGAGGAATTTTTCCGATTACGCGACTTATCGGGAGTCTGCGCTAAGCTTGCATCCAAGGGGTGTGTGATGAGCCTCAGATCTACGGGAGACAAAGCATTCCTCAACTCGCTCGAAAGTTGGCTGAAAAACCACGGCGAGGTGTTGATTTTGATTCAATATTCTCATGCTGTTGGGAATAAGGATTTCGAGTTTCATAAGTCCTTCTCGTTACTGCTGGAAAAATTGCGCCAATTACCCCCAAAGGCATGCGTGACTGCATTCCGAACTCCCCAACTACAGTTGCGCGGCATTGTAGACGATGAGTTCATCCACAAGTGTCTAAGCGGTGTTCCAGACGGTTCGGAGTACGCAATCGTGGACACGGTGGCGACAACCCGCGGCCAGTTCTCATCTTTTGACATTTGCGCCGGAGAATCACATCACGAATTGAGAGAAGACCTAGAAGGTAGAAGAGGAAAACCAGTCGCCGTTGGCAAGTACCCGCCTTGGCAAGAGGAAACCTCTGATGTGATTTCATCCTATGTGCCTGATCAGGATGGCAATCTCCGTCGGGGTGTCTACTGAAACGCAGGCTGGACGACGGTACTAGGCTCAACTTTACCGGGAACGCGACTAACCGGGCACTTGAACGGGTTTCGTACTCGATTAGCCCGTCACTGCACATTCTTGGCGGGCGGCGGCGGAAGAACATACTGCGGAGGTGGGCCTCCGAATCGAATTGTCTCAAATATCTTCAGCGCCAATTCCTGTTGCGTGGATGTGAGGTCTTTTCCCCAAAGACAAAGCGTAGTCGCGTGAGCAACGTCGCGGAAATAAACGCCGGTGATGCCGTGACCTGGCGTTCTTGGACTGACTACCTTTGCGCGAAATCCACCGATGGACTTATGAACGACGACATATGCCGGTTTCTTTTCTTCTTTGAGAGGGTTGGAGTATCCACCAAAATCAAACTTGAGTGTGATGCCGTCTCCGACAAACTCGCCAACAAAAGAATCGACGCCCTCTAACTGGTGAAACACCCACCCCGACGGAGCCAAGACCGAAAACGGACCAGCGTCAACTTTGTGCCAGTCGGCGGGCAAAGACTGCGGGTTGCCCTGAGCATTAGCCGAAACGAGCACCATACCAAGCAACGCCGAGGTCGCACATACAGCCAGTGGTCGCATCAAAGCCCCTGGTCTGCATTGTACTTGAGGCGCGAATTTATGAGCCTCGGTCTGTACATGCCTGGTAAACGCACAAACCGTCCATCTTGGTACTAGGAGGAACATCTCCGATTTTGCGACTTACCAGGACTTGGGCACGCGCCCTAGACGCTGCAATGCCATCGATGGCCTTGAGCGCCCGACTTGGTCACTCTTTGCATCTTGAGTTATTAGGATAGTGCTGGGTGAAAAAGTCGGAAGAGCCAAATTCATGCAGGGAGGTTTTCCAATCCTGCCAAGCCAAAGGCAGATAATCACAAGGCAAATTGCATCCACCACCGGGCTTTATGAGGCACTTAAACGAAAAGCTGAATGCACGTTGCCGCTGAACCGAAGTCGCTTGAGAATCCAATCGAACACTCAGGTAAGGCTTGCCGACTGGCGTTGGGAAGTAGAAATGTTCGCCATGGTCCATATATTTAGGGAAATCTGCGTATTCGTCTACCATTCCTGCCGATGCTCCAAATGTGGGATAGATTGGCATATACCGCATGAGCCACGCACTGATGTGGTAGACATGCCCGTTTTTCACGTATACAGATGCACCGAACCATGCATACGGTTCGAGCTTCAACGCAGAGAGCCACCGATTTTGCACCTTAAAAGTAGTAATGACTACTTCGTTGCTGGTTTCGCGGGAATCCAAGTACCGGATATGTTTTCGGGTGAGTTGTTGGACATCGGATTCAGTCGAACTGCCAACCTTGAGAGACGTAACGTCCTTCAATAAAGATGCTGCCTGAGCCTTGATGAAAAGCGCATTACAACTCAGAACGACTGCTCCGGTCCCAATCACGATGGACAATGCCGCGAAAAGTCTTGTTCGAGTTCGCAAGCTACCCCTACCAATAGACACCGTCAGTTTAGACATTGTGCCCTTACCGGACAAGTTCTTCCCAGTACCTCATGCCCGCCACGTCGCTTTCGCTTATGAAAATAGGCTCGGATTATCTGTCTCCGGCGAGCTACCCGGTTCTAACTTTTTCCAGATGAACCAGTCAGCAATGCGTACGGCTCCAACAGCTACCCCCAACATTCCGAGAAATCCGAGAAACAGATCGCCACGCAGCTCAAACAACAGAAACATGAATACAGCTATCACCGAAAGATAGAAGATCCGCAAAAAGGATTTGCGCCAGCTAGGTGCTCCGATGGTCTGCAGGCATTTCGGGCATGGGAACGAAAGCGGACGGGATCGGCGCCCTCCTTTATCAATCTCGTCCCACCGGAACGAACTTTTGCAAATAGGACATCGCGGCGCATCTGGCAGGAACGGCATCGCGACGGGCCAAACCACCCATTCGAGAACCAGCACAAAAAAGATCGGCCGCGCCATCTCCGGTGCTGGTAACGCTAAGGCGATTGCCGCATGGCAGACGCTCATGCTACGGACTCTACACTAATCGCGACCTGTGGAAGTCTGCTCTTCGCCTTCAGTATGTCTGGTTAACGCTTATCGGAGAAGTGGGTACTAGGATCAACCCGGACTGTAAATCTACCAGTCTTGGGTCTAGCGTTCCGCCTATAATCTTCCAGTCAATTTTTTGGGGATACACGCCCCGATTATGAAGGCGCTTCCCACTTCCGATTTTCGTGCCAAGCGCCTGATGCTTGAAAAGAAGGACTTTGCTCTCTTTTCAGGTAGGTTTCCGGGAGCGACAGATCTCATCCGAAAGAGCACATGGAAACACATTATTTCGCTTCCCGACGATGTCAGCATACGGACTTCAGACAAGTTTGGTTCCAAATTGGAACAGATTAATGAATACGGCGATATCTGGGGAAGGACCGTCCTTGGCATTCAGGCTCTCAGCAAAAGCCCGAGAAAGTCTCCGATGGCCATAGCAGCGTGCGACGCAGCGGACGAATTCCAAGCGTCGACGTACTGTGCGCTGGTTGGCTACTACAGGGTTGCGTTCTCTTGCCTTCGTAATGTACTGGAACAGATGACAATCGCGACGCGCCTCGCTCTCATTGTGGACGCAAAAAGTTTTGCCGACTGGAGGAACGCAGAAACGAGGATCGGCTTCGGATGGGCTGCCGACACACTACCCCAGAGAGCCGAGGTTGTGGCCATAGAGCAACATCTGAAAAGACTGACAGGAGATTCCCTGTTTGCTCAGAGTCCGAAGGGATTTGCACGCAGACTTTTCGGACAGCTCTCAAAATACACGCATGGAGCCGCTGGCTTCACGGATGCCGATTTTCGTCAGAGTAACGGACCCATTTTTGTGTCGAAGACTTTTTTAGCCTGGTGCGGCGCTACCGTCAAAACTTATGCACTCGCTGTGCACGAACTAAAACTGGGTGCGCCCAATCTGAAAGAATTGCCGCATGGCCCGCCTTCAGTAAGTCTTGATGAGTTTCGATGCAGAGTAGTGAAAGACATCCCAGCGCACGATAGAGATCGTCGCTTCCTGCGATCACTCGCGGATTTCTGGCCCTGAGGTTGGCCGACTAGATCCTTGTTTGTTTTTTCTTCCAAGTGCGGTACTCAGCCCCGGAGATTTCACTCCTCTCATAGAGATGCTTCATCAGATTTCGAGCATTTTTGATTTCCAGGAACGAATGCATGGCTTCTACCATATAGGCAACATTAACGACAGTCCGTCGCGTCGCCAAGTTTTTATCTAACAGGTGTGCGTGTACTCCGTTCCTTGCTTCCCTGATTTCATGAAGACATTCCTTGAGCGGTGTACGCTCTGTTTTCTTCCAGTATCGAAGTGCATCGTGAGGAATCCAATGCCTAGCAAAAGCCCGATTGATCAACCCATATAGATTCTTGCAACGATCCTTCGGTCGTTTAGTTTGAACGAAATCGAAAATTCGCAGTAACGCTTCGAGTTCGCACCCTCGGGCGACCATCGCAGAAAAATACGCTCTTGCCTTGTAGCATTTCTCGGCTTCCCGACGATAGCGCCTAGCCGCATCCCACAGCTTGTTCTGAGATACGCGTTTCATTTTCTGCTTCACGATTTGAAGCCTTATGAAAGATTCTTTTAGCGCGCTCGGACTCGAATGTGAAATTGATTTTCGAAGTATCTCCTCTTCGTTACGCAGAATCGAGAAAGGAGACCTCGAACGTGGCGATAAAGTCGTCCGGGAACCGTCTTGTTTTCATTGATTTCCAGGGGTAAAGACCCTGAATACTTCAAATAGCGAACTCTTCCGGACGAATATGACTAAAACGCATGAAAACGAACGCGACTCAGAATCACATTTGGGTCTTACCCGTCCAAACCTCAGATCCGCGCAGTGCAAACGACGCACACTTCCATTTCAACGGCGCAGCACGGTGCGAGTACGCGCATCAGGGTGTATCACTTTTCCCCGCTCTGTAACCTAACCCGAACACGCGTTGACAGGCGAACAAAAGGCGGCAATACTGACGTTCCGGGTTTCAGGGTTCGCACTTGCAAACCCTGAGGGGAAAAGGTTTTCAGGGCTTCTCCTCGCTTCGCTCAGGGAGGAAGCGGTGTACTTACAAACCCTGACATAGACTATGATCGGCCAACTCCGCGGATCTCTTGCCGACAAACGGCCCAACCAGGTGCTCGTAGACGTAAGCGGGGTGGGCTATCTCGTTGCCGTCCCTCTTTCCACTTACTCCGCACTCGGCGATCTCCACACGGAAGTCACTCTGCTTATTCATACCCATGTCCGCGAGGATGCCCTCGCGCTCTACGGTTTTCTCACCTCTCGCGAAAAGCATTTTTTTGAATTGCTTCTCAGCGCTTCCGGTGTCGGCCCTTCGCTCGCTCTCAGAATTCTTTCCGGCATGAACGTGGACGATTTGGTCCCCGCGATCCGCACCGGCGACGTCGCCCGCCTCACGCGCATTCCTGGCGTGGGCCGCAAAACCGCCGAGCGCATGGTCGTCGAATTGAAAGACAAGCTCGAAGCCGTCGCCGTCGAAGAAAAGCCCGCCGCTTCGCCCGCGGGCGTCGAGGCCGACGTGGTCTCCGCGTTGATGAATCTCGGCTACGACGGGCGCGCTGCGGAAAGCGCTGTTCGCGAAGCAAAGCGCGAAGCGGGCGCCAGCAATTTTGAAAAGCTCTTGAAAGCGTCACTGCAAACTCTGACGGCGCCGCAAAGCCGCGCCGCCAGGGCTGTCTAATTCAGCAAAGTTCTGAGCGCCTGCACCACGCGGCGCCCGCAAGTGCTACGCTCGTTGAGGTGCGAAACGCATGGCGGATGGAACAGCTCGGCGAATGATGGCGCAGCGCACGCGCAACGACGGCGCGCGCCCCGAGCGCCCCGACCGCATCGTCTCCGGCGCCGTCTTCGAGGAAGATGTTCGCATCGAAGCCAGTGTCCGTCCCAAGCGCCTCGAAGACTACATTGGTCAGAAGCGCGTCAAGGAAAATATCTCCATCGCTTTGGAAGCCGCGCGCAACCGCGGCGAAGCGCTCGATCACGTTCTTTTGTACGGCCCTCCAGGCCTCGGCAAAACCACCCTTGCGCAAATCATCGCCGCCGAGCTTGGCGTCACCATCACCACCAGCGCCGGCCCGCTCCTCGAGCGCAAAGGCGATCTCACCGCCATCCTCGCCTCGCTCGAATTGCGCGAAGTCTTTTTCCTCGACGAAATTCACCGCCTCCAGGCCGCCGTCGAGGAAGTGCTCTATCCCGCCATGGAAGATTTTCGCGTGGACCTCGTCATCGGACAGGGGCCCGGCGCGCGCGTCCATCCATTTCACTTGAAACATTTCACGCTCGTTGGAGCCACCACCCGCGCCGGCCTGATCACCGCGCCGCTCCGCTCGCGTTTCGGTATCGTCCACCGTCTCGACTTTTACGATCCGGAAGATCTCCTCATCATCCTCCGCCGCTCCGCAAACATTTTGACCATCGAACTCGAAGAAGGCGGCGCGGAAGAGATCGCCCGCCGCTGCCGTGGCACGCCGCGCATCGCCAATCGCCTCCTTCGCCGCGCGCGAGACTTTGCGCAAGTCCGCGCAGCGGGAAGAATCACGCGCAGCGTCGCTCGCGAAGCGCTCTCCATGCTGGGCGTGGACGAAAGCGGCCTGGACGAAGTGGACCGCAACCTCATGCTCGCCTTGCTCGAAAAATACGCCGGAGGTCCGGTCGGCCTCGGTACTCTGGCTGCCGCTCTAAGCGAAGAAGAAGACGCCATCGAGGAAATGTACGAGCCTTATCTCATGCAGATCGGCATGATTGACCGCACTCCGCGCGGCCGCGTCGCCACGCAGCGCGCTTACGAATATTTCGGCAAGGAACTTCCTCGCCGCCAGCCCGGTCTATTCTAAGATTTTCAAATTGCCGGATCACAGCCCGTCAATTCCATGCCTCCCACACTCGTCTATCTCTCGCTCGGTTCCAATCTCGGCGATCGCGCCGCCAATCTGAATACCGCCATCTCTGCCCTCGCCGGAATTGGCGTTCGTGTCTCGAAAATCTCCGGCTTTTACGAAACCGAGCCCGTGGATTTTCTCGATCAGCCTTGG
>Ga0335077_10004621_pt1 | contig 16807 bp, 13 predicted proteins | sample Lox_Sample_31_FD_207151 | JGI IMG/M metagenome (GOLD analysis project Ga0335077, IMG submission 207151) | Soil microbial communities from Loxahatchee National Wildlife Refuge, Florida, United States - Lox_Sample_3.1 | ecosystem: Environmental > Terrestrial > Soil > Wetlands | place: USA...
CGGCGGTCGCTCCGGGGGCGCCGCCGCGGCGGCCCCGGCCTCGCCGCCCGCGTGCGAGGCCGGATGGCCCTCGCCGCTGCGCGTCGCGCTCGGGCGCCGCAGGAGGGCGAAGGTCGCCCCAGCGACGGCGAGGAGGAGCGCCGCGAGGAGGATCCCGCGGAGCCCCACCCGGCGCGCCGCCCCTCCCGGCAGGCGGCGCCGGAGCGTGTCGACGAGGAGCGAGACGTTGTAGTCCCAGTCCTGCTCGGTGAGCTGGAGGCACTGGCGGTGGAGGAGGCCCAGGAGCGCCGGCGGGAGGTCCTCCTCGGAGGGCAGGGTGGCCCCGCCCACCAGGACCGGGACGACGAGCACGTCCTGGCGCTTGAGCGCGGTCGCGATCTCGAGCGAGACCACGTCGCGAGGGTCCTTCAAGCGTCGGCGCCCGGAGGCGTCGGCGATGGTGGCCCAGTTCCTCCCGATGAGGACGAGCACCACCCGGCAGCTCCCCACCGTGCGCTCGATCTCCTCCATGTAGTTCACGCCCGGCTCGAGCCCCTTCACGTCCATGAAGACCTGGCGGGGAAAGGCCTGCTCGAGCGCGTAGAGGAGCGCCCGGGCCTGCCCGCCGCTGTCCTCGCGCCGGTAGTTGATGAAGACGGCGCGCCCGGAGCGCGAGCGGGCGCGCGAGGGCGCCGCCGCCGGCCGCGCCGCCTCCCCGGTGGGAGCGCTCATCGCTCTCCGTCCTCCCCACCCGGACCGAGGATGCGGAACCCGAGCGCGCACAGGGCCTTCAGGCTCTCGAGGACGGTGGCCCGGTCGTACGCCTTCTCCTCCTCCGGGAGCTCTTCGTAGGGGACGAGGCTCGGGTGCAGCTTGCGCTCCTCGTCGCGGCGCGGGCCGAGGCGCCACCCCTCGGCGAGCCGGCCCCGGGCCCAGACCTCGTGGGCGTTGCGGGCGAGCTTCTCGCCCACCCGCGCCACCTCTTCCGGGAGCTTCACGGCCTTCGTGTCGATGGGGTTCGGGCGGTAAGGGGCGGCCGGCATGGATCGCTCCCTATTCTGATAGCGGGCGGCCCGCCGCCGGCAAGACCCGAGGCGCGGGACGCCCGGGCCCTGGCACTGCGCGGCAAGGGGAACCCATCTGGGCGCGCGCCGGCGTTGACGGATACACCCAGCGGATATAAGGCAGACCTCTAACCCGGGAGGGACCATGAGAAGGGTCGTCGCAGCGGTCGCGTTTCTCGGTGCGCTCGCCCCGGCCGTGCCCGCCGGGGCGCAGGAGGGCGTCCAGCCGTTCCTCACCCCGGCTCCGCCCGGGCCGCCCGAGAGCGGGGTCTCGATCGGGGTGAGCGTCGGCTACAGCGTGCCCATGGGGTCGGCCGTCGGGGCGCCCACCGGCGGCCTCGCCGCCACCTCGTTCACCGACATCTACAGCGGCGCGGTCCCCCTGCAGCTCGACCTGGGCTGGCGCTTCGGCCCCAGCCTCTACCTCGGGGCCTACTTCGAGTACGCGTTCGCGTTCGTCGCCGCCGCGCAGAACTGCAACAACGGCACGACCTGCTCGGGCGGCGACATGCACTTCGGCATCGACTTCGTCTACACCTTCATCCCCCGGGCGGTGTTCGCGCCCTACGTGGGCTTCGGGGTGGGGTACGAGATCGCCACCCTGAGCGCGAGCAACTCGGGCCAGTCCATCAGCGCGACCTACGACGGCTTCGAGTTCGCCCGCTTCATCGTCGGGGGGGACTTCCGCGTCGGCAGCGCCTTCCGGGTGGGCCCCTTCCTCAACTTCTCGCTCGGCCAGTTCACCAACATGAGCACGCCCTTCAACTCGAACGGCGCGCTCGCCGGCACCAACCAGTCGGTCAGCATCGCCAACAAGGCCTTGCACGAATGGCTGCAGTTCGGGATCAAGGGGACGGTCGACCTCTGATCGAGGGGGAGCGCTCCCGGCCCGCTTCGTTCGTCGACTACCCCGGCGTCTACCGGGCCGCGGACGCCGCCGCCGTCGCCGTCCGCCGGCAGCACTTCGCCGCCGAGGCGGTGCAGCTGCTCCTCAACCCGGTGGCCGCCGGGCTGGTGCTCCTCTCGGCCACCGCGCTCCTGCGCCTCTCCTACGCGGTCCTCACCGCGGTCTCCACCACCATGCTCGTCATCGTGCTCTGGTTCGTGCGCGCGGCGCGCTGGCAGAAGCTCTGGTACGAGTGCCGCAGCGCCGCCGAGGACGTGAAGCGGCTCACCTGGCGCTACATGATGGCGCTCGAGCCCTTCCCCCCGGGCATGCTCACCCCCGACGCTCCCTTCGTGAAGGCCCTCGACGCGGTCCTGCGCGCCCACCCCGAGATCCGGGAGATGCTGGGCCAGCGCGCCGACTCGCTCACGCCGCCGGTGACCGCCGGGATGCGGCGGGTGCGAAAGGGCTCCTTCGAGGAGCGGGCCGACTTCTACCTCGAGGCGCGGGTGGAGCCGGAGCTCGCCTGGTACGCCGCCAAGGCCCGCCGCCACGCCGCCCTCGACCGGCGCTGGTTCGCCGGCCTGGTCACGGTGCAGGTGGCGGCGGTGCTCTCGGCCATCTGGCTGGCGGTGCGGATCGGGGCGAACCCGGGGCCCGCCACCGCCGCCGAGAGCGCCGTGCCGCTCCTCGCCGCGCTCGGCTCGGCGGTGATGGGCTGGCAGCGCTCCAAGCGCTTCGCCGACCTGTCGGGGGCCTACGCCGGCACGGCGCACGCGCTCGCCGGGCTCGTGTCCGCCCGCCCTCCGGTCTCCGACGAGGAGGCGCAGCGGGAGTGGATCGAGGCGGTGGAGGCGGCGCTCGCGAGCGAGCACGAGGCCTGGCGCCTCATGATGTGAGGCCCCCCTCCCCCCGGCCGAGCTGTGGTAAACGGACGGCGTCCGCGGGCGGACGCGAGGGACTGGATGAGGGCTCAAAGGCGCGCGGGTCTGACGCTCTTCGCGGCCTGCGCCGCCCTCGCGGCCTGCGGGGGGTCGGGCTCCTCGGCGGCCGAGAAGGTCTACCGCGACCCCTCCCAGCCCCTGGAGAGCCGGGTGGAGGCGCTCCTCTCGGTGATGTCGCTCGAGGAGAAGGTGGAGCAGATGTACGGCACGCCGCCGAACGACGGCTCCGGCCTCTCCGCCACCGCGCCGAACGCGCGCCTCGGCATCCCCGGCTTCCGCATGGTGGACGGCATGCGCGGGGTGGGCGCCGCCACCGGGAACGCCACCACCTTCCCGGTGGGCTCGGCCCGCGGGGCCACCTTCGACCCGGCGCTCGAGGGGCAGGTGGCCGCGGCCATCGGGGCCGAGGCCCGCTCCCGGGGCGCGAACGTGCTCCTCGCCCCCACCATCAACCTCCTGCGCCACCCCCGCTGGGGCAGGGCGCAGGAGACCTACGGGGAGGACACCTTCCACGTGGGCGCCATGGCGGCGGCCTTCGTCGCCGGCGCCCAAGAGCAGGTGATCACGGCCACCAAGCACTTCGCCCTCTACAGCATCGAGGACACCCGGCTCACGGTCAACGTGCAGGCGGACGACCGGACCGTGCGCGAGGTCTACCTCCCTCACTTCGAGCGGGCCGTCGAGGCCGGGACCGGCGCCGTCATGTCGGCCTACAACCGGGTGAACGGCGCCTACTGCTCCGAGAACCGGCCGCTCCTCGGGGAGATCCTGGACGGCGACTGGGGGTTCGACGGGTTCGTGGTGAGCGACTGGACCTTCGGGACGAGGAGCACGGTGCCGGCCGCCGAGGCCGGACTAGACGTGGAGATGCCGGCGGCCCACTACTACGGCCTGCCGCTCCTCCAGGCGGTGGTGGGGGGCGCGCTGCCGCTCTCCGACGTGGACGACGCGGTGCGGCGCGTGCTGCGCGCCAAGCTCCGCTTCGGGATCTTCGACGGCAGGCCGGCGCTCGACCCGGCTTTGGAGATCGAGAGCGCCGCGCACACCGCGCTCGCGCGGCAGGTGGAGAGGGAGGCCATCGTGCTCCTCCAAAACGAGGGAGCGGCGCTCCCCATCGACCGGGCGGCGACGCGGCAGATCGCGGTGGTGGGCGCGCTCGCCGCCACCGCCAACACCGGCGACACCGGGAGCAGCTCCACCCGCTCCTCCTACGTGGTGACCCCGCTCGCCGGCATCCAGGCGCTGGCGGGCCCGTCCACCACCGTCGTCGACCTCTCCCGCGACGTCCTCGCCCCGGCCGACGAGGCCGCGGTGGCGGCCTCCGACGTGGCGGTGGTGGTGGTGGGGCTCACCTCCGCCGACGAGGGCGAGGCCGGGCTCGGCGCCGGGGACCGCAAGAGCCTCGACCTCTCGCCCGCGCACCTGGCGCTCGTCGCCGACGTGGCGAGCCACAACCCCCGGACGGTGGTGGTGCTGGAGGGGAGCGGGGCCCTCGTCGTCGAGCCCTTCGTCGAGATCGTGCCGGCCATCCTGATGGCCTGGTACCCGGGGCTCGAGGGGGGAAACGCGCTCGCCGAGGTGCTCTTCGGGGACGTGAACCCCTCGGGGAAGTTGCCGGTCTCCTTCCCGGTCTCGGAGGGGCAGCTCCCCCCGTTCGTGAACGACCAGGCCCAGGTGACCTACGGCTTCCTGCACGGCTACCGCTACCTCGACACCGCCGCGGAGGACCCCCGTTTCCCGTTCGGCTTCGGGCTCTCCTACACCACCTTCTCCTTCGCGAACCTCTCGCTCGACCGCGCCAGCGCCGCGCCCGGCGCGACCGTGCACGTGTCCGTGGAGGTGACGAACGAGGGGCCGGTCGCGGGCGACGAGGTGGTGGAGCTCTACGCCTCCTACCCGGGCTCGGCGGTGCCCCGGGCCGTCCGGGAGCTGAAGGGGTTCGCGCGGGTGTCAATCGACCCGGGCGCGACCGCCACCGTCGGCCTCGACCTCCCGGTGAACGACCTCGCCTACTGGGACTCCACCCGGGGCGCCTTCTCGGTCGAGCCCCTCACCTACACTCTCTCGGTCGGGGACAGCTCCCGGAGCCTGCCGCTCTCCGCCTCCCTCGCGGTTCCGCCGGGGTAGGGAGAGCAGGCCCCGGGCGGCGCTCGCCTCTCCCGGCTCGACGTGATATCCAGCCCCCGGCGCGCGTTCGCGCCGGGCGGGCCGCGGAGCGCCCCCCGCGGCGAGCGAAGCGGACGGCAATCGGGGTGAGCGAGGGTCCCGGGGGCGGGTGGCGGAACTGGCAGACGCGCCGGACTTAGGATCCGGTGCCGCAAGGCATGAGGGTTCGAGTCCCTCCCCGCCCAAATCCGCTTGACCCGGCCCAGGCCGGAACGTACCTCTAGCTCCCCCTTTCAAGGGAAAGGCTCCCATGAAGATCCAGGTCGAAAAGCTCTCCCCGGTGGAGAAGAAGGTCAGCATCGAGATCGATCCCGAGCGCGTGGCGAAGGAGATCGACCGCGCCTACGCGAGCCTGGGGCGCCGGGTGAAGCTCCGCGGCTTCCGGCCCGGCAAGGCGCCCCGCGCCGTCCTGGAGCGGAACTTCAAGGACCAGGTGGAGAACGAGGTGGTGGAGCACCTCATCAACGAGTCCTTCCAGGAGGCGGTGAAGAAGGAGGACATCGACGCGGTCGCCCCCCCGCACGTCCAGGTCTCCGAGCCCGGGCTCGGGGCCGGCCGCGCCTTCGCCTACAGCGCCCGGGTGGAGGTGAAGCCGGTCATCGAGCCCAAGGACTACCGTGGGCTGGAGGTGACGACGAAGCCAGCCCAGGTGGCCGAGGAGGCGGTGGAGGCGGAGATCGCCCGGCTGCGCGAGTCGTTCGCCGAGCTGGTGGCGGTGGAGGGGCGCGCCGACGCGCAGAAGGGCGACTGGGCGGTCGTCGACTACGAGGGCACCCTGGGCGGGAAGCCCTTCGAGGGGAGCAAGGCCGAGGGCGCGGTGGTGCAGGTGAAGGAGGGCGACTTCTTCGCCGGCGAGCTCGCTGCGCTGGAGGGGCGGAAGCTCGGCGACGCCTTCGAGCTGGACCAGGTCTTCCCGCCCACCTTCCAGGACGAGAACCTCCGCAACAAGCCGGTGCACTTCCGGGTCACGCTCAAGGCGCTCAAGGAGAAGCGGTTCCCGGTCGTCGACGACGCCTTCGCGAAGGAGGTCGGGGTGGAGGGGGTGGAGACGCTCGCGGCGCTCCGGGAGCGGATCCGCTCCGACCTGGACAAGCGCGAGAAGCGCCGGGCCGAGCAGGAGCTCCACGACGGGTTGGTGAAGGCGGCGCTCTCGAAGAACGACTTCGAGGTGCCGCCCGCCATGGTGGAGCGGGCCATCGACGTGATGCTGGAGTCGACGGCGCAGCGCTTCGCCCGGCAGGGGGTGGACCTGCGCCAGATCGGGATCGACCTGGCGCGGGTGCGGGCCGACCTGCGCGAGCACGCGCTCCTGCAGGTGAAGGGGGCGCTCCTGCTCGAGGCCATCGCCGAGGCGGAGAAGATCGAGGTGAGCGCCGAGGACGAGAAGGCCGAGATCGCGAAGCGGGCCGAGGAGATGGGGGTCCCGGTCGCCAAGCTCCAGCTCAAGGGGGAGGCCCGCGCCTCGCTGCGTCAACGCATTCGCGAGGACAAGGCAGTTGCGCTGCTCGCTTCCCACGCTAACTTGAAGTAGGCGGGGCGATCGCCCCGCCGGAGAGAACGATGCCCTACATCCCCATGCCGTACGTCGTGGAGCAGACCCACCGGGGCGAGCGCGCCTACGACATCTACTCCCGGCTCCTCAAGGACCGGATCGTCTTCATCGGCACGCCCATCGACGACGACGTGGCCAACATCGTCATCGCCCAGCTCCTCTTCCTCGAGTCCGAGGACCCCGACAAGGACATCTCCATCTACGTGAACAGCCCGGGCGGCTCGGTGACCTCGGGCCTCGCCATCTACGACACCATGCAGTACGTGAAGGCGCCGGTGTCCACCATCTGCCTGGGACAGGCGGCCAGCATGGCGGCGGTGCTGCTCGCCGGAGGGGTGGCCGGCAAGCGCTTCGCGGTGCCCAACGCCCGCATCATGATCCACCAGCCCATGGGCGGCTTCTCCGGCCAGGCCACCGACATCGAGATCCAGACGAAGGAGATCCTCCGGCTGAAGTCGCAGCTGAACCACATCCTGGCCCGGCACACGCGCCAGCCGCTCGATCGCATCGAGAAGGACACCGACCGGGACTTCTTCATGGGCCCGGGGGAAGCCAAGGAGTACGGGATCATCGACGAGGTGATCGTTCACAAGAAGGCGGGAGAGAAGAAGCCGCAGTAGTATGGGTGCACATCCGGCGTGGGGCCGGTGAGGAAAGGTGGGAGGCTCGCGCGGCGGCTCTTCCGCCGGCGAGGAAGAGCTTGGAGAAGCGCGAGACCCTCTGCTGCAGCTTCTGCGGGAAGTCGCAGAAGGAAGTGAAGAAGCTCATCGCGGGCCCCACGGTCTACATCTGCGACGAGTGCATCGGGCTTTGCAACGACATCATCGCCGAGGAGATCGCCGGCGAGGAGAAGCGCGACCAGAAGCTGCGCATCCCGCGCCCCTCCGAGATCAAGACCATCCTGGACGAGTACGTGGTGGGTCAGGAGCGGGCCAAGAAGACGCTGGCCGTGGCCGTCCACAACCACTACAAGCGCATCGAGAGCCGGGTGAACCTGGACGACGTCGAGCTGCAGAAGTCGAACATCCTGCTCCTCGGCCCCACCGGCTCCGGCAAGACGCTCCTCGCCCAGACGCTCGCCAAGATCCTGAACGTCCCCTTCACCATCGCCGACGCCACCACCCTCACCGAGGCGGGCTACGTGGGCGAGGACGTCGAGAACATCATCGTCAACCTCCTGCAGGCCGCCGACCACGACATCGAGCGCGCCCAGAAGGGGATCGTCTACATCGACGAGATCGACAAGATCGCCCGCAAGAGCGAGAACCCGAGCATCACCCGCGACGTCTCCGGGGAGGGCGTGCAGCAGGCGCTCCTCAAGATCATCGAGGGCACGGTGGCGAACGTGCCCCCGAAGGGCGGCCGCAAGCACCCGCAGCAGGAGTTCCTCCAGGTCGACACCACCAACATCCTCTTCATCTGCGGCGGGGCCTTCTGCGGGCTGGAGGGCATCATCGAGCGCCGCTTCGGCGGCCGCAGCCTGGGCTTCGGCGCCGACGCGAAGAAGAAGGAGGACCGGAACATCGGCGAGCTCCTGGCGCTCGTCGAGCCCGAGGACCTCCTCAAGTTCGGGATGATCCCGGAGTTCGTGGGGCGGCTCCCGGTCGTCACCGCGCTCGAGGAGCTCGACGAGCAGTCGCTCGTCGACATCCTCACGAAGCCGCGGAACGCGCTCGCCAAGCAGTACCGGAAGCTGCTGGAGATGGACGGGGTGAGCCTCAAGTTCACCGAGGGATCGCTCCGGGCCATCGCCCGCGCCGCCATCAAGAACAAGGCGGGGGCCCGCGGCCTGCGCGCCATCGTCGAGGGCGCGATGCTCGACATCATGTACGACGTGCCGAGCCGCCGGAACGTCCAGGAGATCGTGCTGAACGAGGAAGTGATCGAGAAGGGCGAGCCCCCCATCGTCGTGCTGCGCAAGGAGGCGGAGAGCGCCTAGGAAGGGGCGCCTCGCCTCTCGCCATCCCCGGCGGGGCCCGGCAGATCCCGAAGCGGATTCTTACTTCCGCCCGGGTCCCCGCTGTCGGCCGATTCCGCCTTCCCGGGGTGGGTCCGGGCGGCACCGCGCCCTCGCCCGTCCTTGGGAAGCGGCCTTCCCAGCCGGTGAGTCGGTGGTAGTCTCCCTTCTTCGGAGGCGCGCGTGGCCATTTTCTCCAGGGACGAAGAGGGTAAGAAGGACCCGGCGCGCACGCGCAACCTGCCGCTCCTGCCCCTCAGGGACATCATCGTCTTCCCGCACATGGTGGTGCCGCTCTTCGTGGGGCGCGAGAAGTCCATCGCCGCCCTCGACGAGGCGATGGGCAAGGACAAGCTCATCGTCCTCGCCGCCCAGAAGAAGCCCAAGACGAACGAGCCCGCCTTCGAGGACATCTTCCAGGTGGGGACGCTCGGCACCATCATCCAGCTTCTCCGGCTCCCCGACGGGACGGTGAAGGCGCTCGTGGAGGGCAAAGAGCGCATCCGCATGAGGAAGCTCGTCTCCTCGGAGAAGTACTACGAGGTAGAGGCCGAGGAGCTCCACGACGACGGCGACCGCGACGTGGAGCTCGAGGCGCTCATCCGCCAGGTGCACTCCACCTTCGAGGCCTACGTCAAGCTCAACAAGCGCATCCCCCCGGAGATGCTGACGAGCGTCTCCACCATCGAGGAGCCGAGCCGGCTCGCCGACACCATCGTCGCCCACCTCTCCCTCAAGCTGCAGGACAAGCAGTCCATCCTGGAGACGGTGTCGCCGCGGGCGCGGCTCGAGAAGCTCTACGAGCTCATGCAGGGCGAGATCGAGATCCTGCAGGTGGAGAAGAAGATCCGCACCCGGGTGAAGAAGCAGATGGAGAAGTCGCAGAAGGAGTACTACCTCAACGAGCAGATGCAGGCGATCCAGAAGGAGCTCGGGGAGCGCGACGAGTTCAAGAACGAGATCACCGAGCTGGAGGAGAAGATCCGCGACAAGCGGATGTCGAAGGAGGCCACCGTCCGGGCGCGCAAGGAGCTGAAGAAGCTCAAGATGATGAGCCCCATGAGCGCCGAGGCCACGGTGGTGCGCAACTACATCGACTGGATCCTGGCGCTCCCCTGGGCGGAGGTCACCGAGGACAAGCTCGACGTGGCCGAGGCGGAGAAGGTGCTCGACGAGGACCACTACGGCCTGCGCAAGGTGAAGGAGCGCATCCTCGAGTACCTGGCGGTGCAGGCGCTGGTGGAGCGGATCAAGGGGCCCATCCTCTGCTTCGTCGGCCCCCCCGGGGTGGGCAAGACCTCACTGGCCCGCTCCATCGCCCGCGCCATGGGGCGGAAGTTCGCGCGCATCAGCCTCGGGGGCGTGCGCGACGAGGCCGAGATCCGCGGCCACCGGCGCACCTACATCGGGGCGCTGCCGGGCAAGATCATCCAGAGCCTGCGCAAGGCGGGCTCCTCCAACCCGGTCTTCCTGCTCGACGAGGTGGACAAGATGTCCACCGACTTCCGCGGCGACCCGTCGGCGGCGCTGCTCGAGGTCCTCGACCCGGAGCAGAACGCCGCCTTCAACGACCACTACCTCGACCTCGACTACGACCTCTCCAAGGTGCTCTTCATCTGCACCGCCAACACCATGTCGGGCATCCCGCTGCCGCTGCAGGACCGCATGGAGGTGATCCGGCTCGCCGGCTACACCGACATGGAGAAGCTCTCCATCGCCCAGCGCTACCTGGTGCCGAAGCAGAAGGAGGCGAACGGCCTCGCCGAGGTGCCGGTGGTGTTCAAGAAGGGGGCGCTCCGCCTGCTCGTGCACCGCTACACCAAGGAGAGCGGGGTGCGCTCGCTCGAGCGCGAGGTGGCGGCCGTGTGTCGCAAGATCGCCCGCGAGGTGCTGAAGCAGGGGAAGGAGGGCCCCTTCGTCATCAGCGAGAAGCGGGTCCAGAAGCTGCTCGGGCCCCCGCGCTTCCGCTACGGGACCGCCGAGACCAGCGACCAGGTGGGGCTGGCGACCGGCCTCGCCTGGACCGAGCTCGGCGGCGAGCTCCTCACCATCGAGGCCACCGTCCTCCCCGGCAAGGGGAAGCTCATGATCACCGGCAAGCTCGGCGAGGTGATGCAGGAGTCGGCGCAGGCGGCGATGAGCTACGTCCGCTCCCGCGCCGAGGCGCTCGGGCTCGACAAGCGCTTCCTCGAGAGCTCCGACATCCACGTGCACGTGCCCGAGGGCGCCATCCCCAAGGACGGGCCCTCGGCCGGGATCACCATGGCCACCGCGCTCGTCTCGGCGCTCTGCAAGGTGCCGGTGCGCCGCGACATCGCCATGACCGGGGAGATCACCCTGCGCGGGCGGGTGCTGCCGGTGGGCGGGGTGAAGGAGAAGGCGCTCGCCGCCCACCGCGGCGGAATGAAGCGCGTCCTCATCCCGCGCGAGTGCGCCAAGGACGTGCGCGAGATCCCCCGCAAGGTTCGGGCCGAGATGGACATCTCCTTCGTCGATCACATGGACGAGGTGCTGCGCGAGGCGCTCGTCGTCCCCGACGCCGACACCTTCTTCCGCCGCGTCCCCCAGACGTCCCCGGCGGCGGAGCAGGCCTCCCCGGCCCCGTAGCGCCGCCTTTCCTAGCGGGCGGCCTCGAGCCGGGCGTAGAGCCGGTGCGCGCCCCGCCGGCTCGGGAGCGGCGCGAGCCCCAGCCGGGCGAGGTCCCAGCCGGGGGTGCCGTCCTTCACCACCACGCAGCGGCGGGCCACGAGCCGCGCGCGCGCGAGCGCGCCCGCCTCGAGGGGGCAGGGGTTGGCGAGGCGCCGCACCGGGGCGAAGGCCGGCTCGGCGCTGCGGGCGTGGCGGAACATGGGGTCGAACACCACCACGTCGAAGCTCCGCTCCGCGCAGGCGGCGAGGAAGGCGCCGTGCTCGGCGGAGCGGATCTCGACCCGGCGGGCGGCCGGGTGGGCGAGGCGCCGGAACCCCTCGTCCGTCCAGGCGGCGAGCGCCCGCGAGGACTCGAGCCCGAGCACCCGGCCGCCGGGGCCGACGGCGGTGGCGGCGACGAGCGCGTCGGCCCCGAGCCCGGCGGTGCAGTCGAGCACCGAGTCGCCGGGGCGGAGCCCGGCGGCCTCGAGGAAGGGGTCGCGGGTGGTCCGATCCCCGAGGGCGACGCGCTTCGCCCGCAGCGCCCCCATCCCGGGGGAGAAGCGGTGCTCCTCTCCCTCGACCCAGAGGAGCGCGTGGGTGCCGAGGACGACGAGCGCCTCCACCCCGGCCTCGCGCGAGAGCTGCGCGAGCGGGCGCCCCTCCCGCGCGACGAGGGGAAGGCCGTGCCGGGAGGCGGCGAGCGCCGCGCCCGCGAGCGCCCCGGCCCCCGGGGAGGCGACGGTGGTGAGGGCGGCCCTCATGCGCCCACCATGCGGGGCGGGCGCCTTCCCCGCAAGCCCGCCGCTCGCCCGAGGCCCGGTTGCGCCGCCGCCGGCGATCGACTAGATTCTTCCAGTAACATTTAGATATAGGTTATATAACCATGCCCCGCGCCACCGGCCGCTCCGCCAAGGTCCGCAGCTACTCCGCCACCGACGAGGACGTGGCGATGCTCGCGGCCGTCGCCTCCTACCACGGGTTCACCAGGTCGGCGACCCTGGTGGGACTGGTGCGGCGGGAGTTCTGGCGCCTCTTTCCCGCGGGTACGGTCGACATCCGGCCGGCCCGCGGCGCACGCGTGGTGAAGCCATGAGCCTCCCCCTCGTCCCGGTCCACGACCCCGTCGCCAACCCCGTCGCCGGCAGCGAGCTCGGCCCCGCCGAGCTCGCCGCCCTCGAGGAGGAGGTGCGCGCGCTCAAGCGCGAGCGGGATGCGGTGATCCTGGCCCACAACTACCAGCTGCCGGAGGTTCAGGCCCTCGCCGACGTGGTGGGCGACTCCCTCCAGCTCGCCGTGGAGGCCCAGCGGGTGCCCCAGGGCACCATCGTCTTCTGCGGGGTCCACTTCATGGCCGAGTCGGCCAAGGTCCTCAACCCGGAGAAGAGGGTGCTCTTGCCCAACCTCTCCGCCGGCTGCTCGCTCGCGGACTCCATCTCCGCCGAGAGCCTGCTCGACTGGAAGGAGCGCTATCCGGACCACGCCGTGGTGACCTACGTGAACTCCTCCGCCGAGGTGAAGGCGCTCTCCGACATCTGCTGCACGAGCGCCAACGCCGCGAGCGTGGTGCGCTCGCTCCCCTCGCGGAAGATCCTCTTCACCCCGGACCGAAACCTCGGCAACTGGGTGAAGTCGAAGGTCCCGGAGAAGGAGATCGTGGTCTACGACGGCGCCTGCCCGGTGCACGACGTCCTCCGGACCGCGAGCGTCGAGAAGGTGCACCGCGACCGCCCGCAGGCGGTGGTCATCGCCCACCCCGAGTGCCGCGCCGACGTGCTCGCGCTCGCCGACGAGGTCTGCTCCACCACCGGGATGGCGGCCGCGGTGGCCCGCCACCCCGAGGCGAGGACCTTCATCGTCGCCACCGAGCACGGCATCCTCACCGGCCTGAAGAGGCGCTACCCGGAGAAGGAGTTCGTGGTGGCCGACGGCTGCCTCGGCTGCCGGATGCACTGCCCCTACATGAAGATGGTGGACGTGGTCATGCTCCGCGACGCGCTGCGCCGGAACAAGCACGAGATCGTGGTGCCGGCGGACGTGGCCGCTGGGGCGCGCCTCGCCCTGGAGCGGATGATCGCCGTCCCGCGCGACGCCTGAGGGCTACTTCCCGGGGGCGAGCTCGTCGAGGACCCGCTTCGCCCCGTAGATCTGGCGGAGCGCCTCGGCGATGGCGGAGGTGTCCACCGCCACCGTGCGGTTCAGCTTCGGGTCGAAGCCGTAGTCGCCGCCCAGCGACCAGATGTTGCCGTCGAAGACGAGCCCCACCACCTCGCCGTCCAGGTTCACCACCGGCGAGCCGGAGTTGCCCCCGATGATGTCGGTGGTGGCGGCGAAGTCGAACCGGGTGGCGAGGTCGAGCTTCCCCTTCGCCTCGAGCCAGCTCTTCGGGAGAGCGAACGGGTCGCGGCCGGTGTGGCGCTCGAAGGCCCCGGCGAGGGTGGTGAACGGGGCGATCTCCTTCTTCCCCTCCGTCCAGCCCTTCACCGTGCCGTAGCTGAGGCGCAGGGTGAAGGTGGCGTCCGGGTAGTTGGAGGTGCCCTCGAGCGCGAAGCGGGCCTGGGCGATGGCCTCCGACCCCTTCTTCAGGACCGACTCGATGTCCCCCTCGTACATCTTGCGGACCGCGCGCGAGTCCGGGTCGACGAGGCGGGCGAAGGCGACCATGGGGTCGTCGGAGGCGTCCACCGCCGCCTTCCCCCCCGCCCAGAGCTTCTTGCGGAGCTCGACGTCGCCGAGCTTCGTTCCGCGGACGAGCCGCGCCGCCACGTCGGCGGGCGACTCCGCCCCGAGGACCTTCCTCACGAAGGGGTGGTCGGGCCCGAGCTCCTCGCGGAGCTTGGTGAGCGACCAGGTGAACTTGAAGATCTCGAACTCGGGGTAGATGGGGGCGGTGCTGAAGAGCCGCTGCGTCACCGCCGGCAGCTGGGCCTCCTGGAACTCCTCCAGCCTCACCTCGTTCGGCTTCCCGCGCTCCTCGGCGCCGCGCAGGAGCGTGCGGGCGAAGGCGAAGAGGTCGGTCATGAACCCCGCGCTCCCCGAGACGTAGGCGACCTCGAAGCGCACGTTGCGGTAGAGGTCCTCGGCGTCGGCGATGGAGGCGAAGGCCTTGAGCGCCGCCGGCCCGTCCTTCGCGTCCTGGGAGAGCTTCTTCTTGAAGTTCGCCTCCGCCGCCACCTTCGAGGCGAAGAAGTCCCGGTCGACGAGCGCGGCGCGCCGCCCCTTGAGCGCCTTCAGGCTGTTCTCCACCCCGAAGAGGAGCCCCTGGGAGATGCGCTTCTGCTCGGCGCCGCGGTTCTGGAACTCGACGAGCGCCCCCCGCAGCTCGGAGAGCCGGGCGACGCGCTCGGGGAGGGCCACGTCCCGCTGGTACTCGAGCTCGGCGGCGGTGAGCTGGCGGCTCGTCCCGCCCGGGTTGCCGGAGACGAAGACGAGCTGCCCGTCCTTCGGCCCCGCCGGGTTGAAGCGGAGGAAGTGCTCGGCCCGCAGCGGCTTCCCGTCCTCGTAGACCCGGACGAACGAGACGTCGAGGTCGTAGCGGGGGAACATGAAGTTGTCCGGGTCGCCGCCGAAGAAGGCGATCGCGAACTCGGGCGCGAAGACCATGCGCACGTCCTGGTAGCGGCGGTACTGGTAGAGGTCGTAGATGCCGCCGTGGTAGAGGCTCACCACGTTGCAGCGGAGCGCCGGAGAGGTCTGGCACTCCTGCTCGATCTTGCCGGTCTCCGCCTTCTGGGCGTCGGAGAACTTCTGCCCCTCGAGCCCGGCGGTGGCCTTCTTCATGCGCGCGGTCACGTCGGTGATCCCGACGAGCTGGTTCACCTCCAGCACCGGGCACTTCACCTCGTCGGCGCCCGACCGGGCGTAGAAGCCGGTCGCGATGTAGTTCCGCTCCCCGGTGGAGAGCTGCTCCAGGCAGGCCTCCACGCAGTGGTGGTTCGTCATCACCAGCCCGTCCTTCGAGACGAAGCTCGCCGAGCACCCCTGGGCGAGCCGGGCGGAGGAGAGGCGCACGTGGTCGAGCCAGGAGTCGGTGATCTTCACGCCGTAGGCAGCCTCCACCCGCCCTTTCGGGAAGGCGTTGAAGGTCCACATGCCCTCGTCGGCCTGCGCGGCGAGCGCAGCCGTGGAGAGCGCCACTGCGGCGGCGAGCTTCGTCATCTTCGTTCTCCCGGGTGTCTGGGCGAGGGGAGCGCCTCTTTCGCCCCTGGTGGGTCCCGCTGATAAGCCGGGCCGATTCCCAGGTCAAGCCGGAAAGCGGAAGGGAAATCCGGGCGGCCGCTCGCCCCTCGCGCCGACGGGAAGGGGAAGCGGGGCGCTCTCCCTCCGGGCGCACCCCCTCGGGAGAGGAGGGCGACCCGCGCCATCCACCCGGGGTCTTCTGACACTTTCAGAGAACCGGCCGCCGAGTGACTCCGGATCTCTCCCGGGAGGGCAGCACCCGCCCGAACGGGTGAGTCGATGCCGGCCGATTTCTTTACCAAGGGCGCTCTCCCGCTAGGCTTTGGGCCATGGACCAGGAAAAAATGGGGGCGGAGCTCCCGAGGCGAATCGCCGACGGCGAGGCGGCCGAGGAGCGCTCCCCTCGCTCTTCCCGCGTGCTCCCCGCCGACCTCGATCTCGACGAGGAGCTCGACCGTCGCTTCGCACAACCCGGCGTTGGCGTGTGGGTGGCCGTGGTATAAGGCCGCTCACATGAACCGGGCCAAGATCTGGGGCTTCACGCTCCTCGTCCTCGCTGCGGGCGCCGTCAACCTCTACGTCGTCACGCAGCGTTCGGCGGACCAGGTGCTGGAGCAGGTGGGCGGCTCGCTCCGGTCGGCCACGGCGCAGTTCGAGAGCGGGGCGCGCCTGTTCGCCCGCCAGGTGAGCGACGTGGCGGTGCTGGCGGCGCGCGACCCGGAGCTCGTCGCCGCCGTCGCCGAGCAGACCTCGGAGTCGCAGCGCCCCGCCAAGGCGACCCGCCGCCCCTCGAACCCCCTGCCGCCCGTCGACGTGCCGGCCGCCGCCGAGAAGGCGCTCCGGGGCGCCGCCCGCGCTCTCGAGGTGGACGCCTCGCGCGCGCCGCTCCTCGCCATCGCCTCCGAGGGGGCCGTCACCTTCAAGGTCGGCGACAAGGTCCTCACCGGCAAGGAGCCCATCGTCCAGGCGGTGCTCGCCAACCCCGGGAGCGGGCGCTTCGCCCGCGTCGAGGACGCGCTCTACTTCGTCCAGGCGAGCCCGGTGGCGGGCGGCGGCACCGTCGCCTTCGGCCTCCCCCTCGAGGCCCGCTGGCCGGAGCGCATCAAGGCGGCGACCGGTGCCGACGTGACGCTCCTCGTCGGGCCGAAGCCCGTCTCGACGCTGCCGGGGCCGGAGGTGACGGCGGTGGTGGGCGCGGCCCGCAAGGGCGCCGGGGCCACCGTCGACGGCGGCCGGCTCTCCCCCATCCGGCTGCCGATGAACGCGGCCCTCCCCGCCGTGCCGCTGCTCTTCGCGAAGGCCCCCGCCTTCCGCGCGCGCTTCCTCGCCCTGCCGGGCCCGGAAGCTCCGGGGGCGGTCCTCTCGGCTCCGAGCCGGGCCCTCTTCGAGCCGCTCGCGGTCTACCAGCAGCTCACGCTCCTCGCCCTCGCGGTCCTCCTCGTCACCGGCGTG
>Ga0335077_10004622_pt1 | contig 16802 bp, 18 predicted proteins | sample Lox_Sample_31_FD_207151 | JGI IMG/M metagenome (GOLD analysis project Ga0335077, IMG submission 207151) | Soil microbial communities from Loxahatchee National Wildlife Refuge, Florida, United States - Lox_Sample_3.1 | ecosystem: Environmental > Terrestrial > Soil > Wetlands | place: USA...
CGCGGGGGCGCCGCACGCCCGCCGCCTCGCGCAGGGCGTCCTTCTTGTCGGTCCGCTCCCAGGTGAACTCCTTCTCGGAGCGGCCGAAGTGGCCGTAAGCCGCGGTCTTCTCGTAGATGGGGCGGAGCAGGTCGAGCCCCTCGATGATCTCGCGGGGGGTGACGCCGAACACCTCGCGGATGGCGGCCGCGATCTTCGCCTCCGGGGCGCTGGCGGTCCCGAAGGTCTCCACCATCACCGACACCGGCTCGGCCACGCCGATGGCGTAGGCCATCTGGAGCTCGCAGCGGCGGGCCAGCCCGGCCGCCACCACGTTCTTGGCGATGTAGCGCCCCATGTAGGCCGCCGAGCGGTCCACCTTGGAGGGGTCCTTGCCGCTGAAGGCGCCGCCGCCGTGGCGGCCCATGCCGCCGTAGGTGTCGACGATGATCTTCCGCCCGGTGACGCCGGTGTCGCCCATGGGGCCGCCGATGACGAAGCGGCCGGTGGGGTTGATGTAGATCTTGGTGCGGCGGTCCACCAGCCGCTTCGGCAGGGCCTTGGCGATGACCTCCTCGCGCACCGCGGCGTGGAGCTTGCGGTTCGAGACGTCGGCGGAGTGCTGGGTGGAGACCACCACCGCGTCGATGCGGCTCGGCTTCCCTTCCCGGTACTCCACCGTCACCTGCCCCTTGCCGTCCGGCCGGAGGAAGTCGAGCCCGCCGCGCCGGGCCTTGGCGAGCTGGCGGGTGACCGCGTGCGCGTAGTGGATGGGGGCCGGCATGAGCTCCGGCGTCTCGTCGCAGGCGTAGCCGAACATCATGCCCTGGTCGCCCGCCCCGCCGGTGTCGACTCCCTGGCCGATGTCCGGGGACTGGCAGTCCACCGACACGAGCACGGCGCAGGTGTTCCCGTCGAACCCCATCTCCCCGCTCGTGTAGCCGATGCGCTTCACCACCTCGCGGGCGAGCCGCTGGTAGTCCACCTGGGCGGTGGTGGTGATCTCGCCGGCGATCATCACGTAGCCGGTCTTCAGCAGGGTCTCGCACGCCACCCGTCCTCGCGGGTGCTGGGCCAGCACGGTGTCGAGGACCGCGTCGGAGATCTGGTCGGCCATCTTGTCCGGATGGCCCTCGGTCACGGACTCCGAAGTAAATAGAAAGTCGCTCTGCATGCGCGGATCCCTTCGCGGAAGGCGGGAAACTTAGTGTCTCCCCGCATGGGGTGTCAAGGCAAGGGCACCCCCGGGAGACCGGCGCCGAGCGCCTCGCGGGGGTCCTAGCCGCTCTCCGGCCCCACCGCCGCGGCCAGCTCGAGGAGCCCGGGGAACCTCCGCGCCATGGCGGCGCGGACCTCGTGCTCGATGTCGGCGGCCGTGGTGAGCTCGAGCACCTTGGCGACGAGCTCCCGCCCCTCCTCGGCGGAGGCGGAGCGCACCACCCGCTTCACGAGCGGGATGGAGGGGCCGTTCATGGAGAGCTCGGAGAAGCCCAGCCCGAGGAGCACGAGCGTGTAGAGGGGCTCGCCGGCCATCTCCCCGCACATGGACACCGGGATGCCGGCCTGGCGCCCGGCGTCGCAGACGAGCTTCAGGGTGCGCAGCACCGCGAGGTGGAGCGGCCGGTAGAGGTAAGCCACGTCCTTGTTCTGGCGATCGACACCGATGGTGTACTGGATGAGGTCGTTCGTGCCGATGGAGAGGAAGTCCACCTCGGCGGCCAGCCGGTCCGCGACGATGGCGGCGCTGGGGAGCTCCACCATCACCCCCACCGGCGGAAGCGCGACCGGGGTGCCCTCGCGGGCGAGCTCGTCCCGCACCTCGGCGAGCAGACGCTTGCCGGCCCGGACCTCGGCCAGGCCGCTCACCATCGGGAACATGATGCGGAGGTTGCCGTGGCCGGCGGCGCGGAGCAGCGCCCGGAGCTGGGCGCGGAAGAGGTCGGGGTGGCGCAGGCAGTAGCGGATGGCGCGCAGCCCGAGCGCCGGGTTCTCGGCGTGGTTCTTCTGGCCGGCGGGGAGCTTGTCGCCGCCGAGGTCGAAGGTCCGGACCGTCACCGGGCGGTTCCCCATGGCGAGGAGGATGCGCCGGTAGTCCCGGAAGTGCTCCTCCTCGGTGGGGAGCTCGGAGTGGCCGAGGTAGAGGAACTCGGTGCGATAGAGCCCGACGCCCTCGCCGCCGTGGGAGAGGAGCCCAGGCACCTCCTCGGCGAACTCGATGTTCCCGAGCATCCGCACCCGGACTCCGTCCAGGGTCTCGGCCGGCAGGTCCTTCAGCCGGGCGAGCTCCGTCTCCCGCTCCCGCTGGCGGGAGCGGGCCGCCTCGTAGTCGGCGCGCTCCCCGGGCGAGGGGTTCACGACGACGACGCCACGGCTTCCGTCCACCACGATCCAGTCGCCGCGCTGGGTCACCGAGGAGGCCCGGGCCGCCCCCACCACCGCCGGGATCTCGAGCGCCCGGGCCACGATGGCGGTGTGACTCGTGGTTCCGCCCACGTCGGTCACCAGCCCCGCCACCCTCCGGTCGTGGAGGAGGAGCGCGGTGTCGGCCGGGGAGAGGTCGCGCGCCAGGATCACCGCCCCATCCGGGGGCGGCTCGTCGAGGTCGGTGCCGTGGCCGAGGAGGTTCTTGATGATGCGCTCCCCCACGTAGTCGATGTCGGAGCGCCGCTCCCGGAAGAACTCGTCCTCGGTGTTGAAGGCGGCCTTGACGCGGCGCACGGCGCGCTTCACCGCCCACTCCACGTTCACGCGCTCCTCGCGCACGAGCCGCCGCACCTCGTCCGCGAAGGTGGGGTCCCGGAGCATGGCGAGGTGCACGTCGATGATGGCCACGTGCTCGGCCCCCTCGGCGGCGGACACCTTGGCGCGCACGTCGTTGAGCTGCTTCGCGGCGAGCGCCGCCGCCGCCTCCAGCCTCGCGAGCTCGAGCTCCACGTCCCCCGGCGAGAGGGTCCGCCGCGGGGTGCGCACCTTTCGGCGGTCCACCGTCCAGGCCCTCCCCACGGCGATGCCGGGAGAGGCGGGCAAGCCCATCAAGGTGATGGCCACTGCCATGTCATCGCTCCCCGAAGCCCGAGTCGATCACCTTGGCCAGGGCCTCCATGGCCTGCGAGGCGTCGTCCCCCTCGCAGACCAGGACGATGCTCGAGCCCCGGGAGGCGGCGAGGGTGAGGACGCCCATGATGCTCTTCGCGTTCACCTGCGTCCCGTCCTTCTCGACGAGGATCTCGCTCTGAAACCGGTTCGCGGTCTGCACCATCATCGCCGCCGGCCGGGCGTGAAGCCCGAGCGAGTTCAGGATGGTGAAGGTGCGCTCGAGCCGCGCCATCCCTAGGGTCCTCCGGGGAGGCGAGAGAGGGCGAGGGCAGCGAGAACTCCGAGGAGCATGGCCGCGTAGGCGGAGGGGAGGAGCCTCGCGCCCCGGGAGAGCGCCCACCAGCCGGCGAGCGCGGCCGCGAGCGCCACCACCGCGGCGGTGCCGGGCGAGGGGCCGGCCCGGCTGGCGAGCAAGGCCCCCCCGAGCGCCGCGAGCACCGTGCCCCCGTCCCGCAGGCGGCTCGCCCAGCGGGGCAGGGACAGGGCCGCCACCCGCTCCACCACCGCGTCGCCGGAGGCGTATCCGGCCCAGAAGAAGGACCACCGCAGCCACAGCTGCAGGCCGTTGTAGACGGCGAGGGCGGCGACGAGCGCCGGCCACCCCGCCGCGAGCGTGCCGACGGCGGCGAGCGCCCCGAAGAAGGGGCGGAGTCCCGCCCAGAAGAAGCCGTCCCCCACCGCCGCGAGCGGGCCCTGCAGGACCTGCTTGTACTCCGCGGTGGCGCTCGCCGCCTCCTCCCCGGCCGCCACCCGCTCCTCGTGGTGGATGGCGCCCCCCACGATGGCCGCGGCCGTGTAGGGGTGGCAGTTGAAGGTGCTGAGGTGGCGGCGGAGCGCCTCCCGGCGGCGCTCGGGGTCGGCGTAGAGCCGGCGGAGGGCCGGAGCCATGGCGTAGGCGAAGCCCAGGTTCTGCATGCCGCGGCGGTTCCAGGCGGCCTGCAGGAACAGACAGCGCCAGAACACCCGGGCGAGCGTCAGGGCGGGGACCCTCACCGCCACATCCCTAGCATGCGCGCGCCTGCCGCGGAGAGTGCAAGCGCGGTCAGGAAGAGGGGGAGGCCCCGCTGGGAGCGGAAGGCCCGGGCCCCGGCCGCGGCCGCGAAGCCGGAGAGGGCCGCCCAGCCGAAGGCCAGCGGCGGCGCCGCCCCCGGAAAGCGCCGGAGCGCCGCGGGGACGAGGAGCGCGGCGAGCGCGGCCGCGAACGGCGCGAGCGCGAAGGAGGCCGCGAAGGGGAGGAGGAGGCCCCGGAGGTTCACGCGCAGGGCGGCCTGGAGCTGACCCTTCTCGAGCAGGTCCTCGGCCCGAGCAGCGAGTCGCACGTTCCACTCCTCGATGAGCCGGTCCGTGCTCCTCCCCAGCACCGCCAGGGTGGCGACGAGCGCCAGGGTGAGGCAGGCGACCGCCGGGGTGACGCCACTCCCCAGGGCGCGGCCGGCGAGCACGGCGCCTCCGGCCACCGCCGCCGCCCCCAGGGTCTCGTGGGGAGGGAGGGCGGCCCCCAGGTTCACGGCTCCGAGCCAGAGGAGCTCGAGGGGCGGCCCGAGGAGGAGCCCGCCCGGGAGGTCGCCGAGGGCGAGGCCGGTGAGGGGGGCGAGCGCGATGGGACGGGAGAGCATGGCCTGCAGGAAGCCCTTGCGCTCCACTGCCGCCAGGCCGGCGAGCAGGGCGAGGAGGAGGTAGTCCACGCGGTGCTCGATCCTAGCAGCCGGCCGCGGCGAAGCGGCGCTCGATCTCGGCGAGGGGCAGCGCCGCGTCCTGTGGGAGGGCGCGGGCCTCGACCGAGAAGCCCTGCGCCTCGAGCCGCCGGAGAGCCGCGAGCTCCTCGGCGGAGAGGAACACGGAGGGAGTGATCTGGCGTCGCCCCGGAGTGTAGTGGACGTTCCCGAGGTTCAGGGTGCGCACGAGCCCGGGCCCGAGCCCCTTCTCTCCAGCGCGCTCCAGGTCGGGGATGTCGCGGAGCAGCACCAGCATCGGCGACGGCGAGGCGGAGAGCGCCTTCCAGTCCACTCCGCCGAGGGGCTCGATGACCGCCTCGAGGCCGGGGGGCAGGGCGAGCGTCATGGCAGCGCGCGCCAGCGGGCTCTTCGCGGCTTCGTCGTCCGCGATCACGATCCGCTTCGCCTCGAGGTGGGGCACCCAGGTGACGAGCACCTGCCCGTGGACGAGGCGGTTGTCCACGCGCAAAAGCGCGATCACGGGGTCTCCGCCCCGCCGCCGCGGGTGCGGGCCCGGAGGAGCTCGCTCGCCAGGGTGATGTTCCTCTGGCCGTAGGAGGAGATGAGGTGCGCGATATCGGAGAGCGGCGTCCCCGCGGTGCGGCAGGTGGAGAGCTTGAGCAGCATGGGGAGGTTCACGCCCGTCACCACGTCCACCTGGCCCTCCAGGAAGCCGAGCGCTAGGTTCGCCGGGGTGCCTCCCAGCATGTCGGTGAGCACGAGGACGCCGCTCCCGTCGTCCACCTCGCGGATGGCGGCGGCGAGCGCCTCCCGGGCCGCGTCCATGGGGAGGTCGGAGGACACCGACACCGATCGCGCCTGGGCGAGAGGGCCCACGATGGCCTCGGCGCAGGCCAGGAACTCGGCGGCCAGCCGGCCGTGCGTGGCGATGACGAGGCCCACCATGGCCGGCTACTCCTTCTCCACATCGCGGTGCCAGACCCGGACCGGGAGGCCGCGGCTCCGCAGGCGCTCGGCGAGCTCCCCGGCCACCGCCACGGAGCGGTGGCGCCCGCCGGTGCAGCCCACCGCCACGGTGAGGTAGTTCTTCCCCTCGGCGCGGTAGCGGGGGATGAGGAAGGCGGCGAGGTCGTCCGCCTTGTCGAGGAAGATCTTCGCGTCCTCGTGGGCGAGGACCCAGTCGCGCACCTTCGGATCGGTGCCGGGGAAGGGCTTGAGCTCGGGGACGAAGTACGGGTTCGGCAGGAAGCGGACGTCGAGGACGAGGTCGGCGTGGGTGGGGATCCCGCTGCGGAACCCGAAGGAGACGAGGGTCACCCCCATCTTCTCCGCCCCGGCGCCCACGAAGCGGTTGTAGGCGAGGCGCTTGAGCTCGTGGACGTTCAGCTGGGTGGTGTCCACCACCTCGTCGGCGAGCGCCTTCAGGCCGGCGAGCGCCTTGCGCTCGGCGGCGATGCCCTCCGGCACGCTCCCCGACTCCCCGGCCAGCGGGTGGCGCCGCCGGGTCTCCGAGTAGCGGCGGAGCAGCGACTCGTCGGAGGCGTCGAGGTAGAGCACCACCACGTCCCCGCCCTTCTTACGAACCTCCTCGATGATGCGCGGGGCGTCGCGGAGGAAGCGGCCCTCCCGCGCGTCCACCACCAGGGCGAGGCGCGAGACCTCGCCGGCGGTGTGGCCGATGAGCTCGACGAGCTTCTCCAGGAAGACCACCGGGAAGTTGTCGATGCAGTAGAACCCGCCGTCCTCGAGCGCCCGGAGCGCCGTGGTCTTCCCGGACCCGGAGACGCCGGTCAGGATCACGACCTCGGTCTCGCCCGAGGTCTTCGGATCGGCGGGAGCGCGCCCGGTCATTCCACGTCCGTCCCGCCGCCCCCGCCCTCCGGCGGGAGCGCGATGGCGCGGTTCAGCCGCTCCTGGAACTCGCGCGCCGAGTGATGCCCCTGGAGCTTCAGGAGGTGGTTGCGGGCCGCCACCTCGATGATGGTGGTCATGTTGCGGCCGGGCCGGACCGGGACCACGAGCATGGGGATCTCCACGTCCAGGATGCGGAACTTCCGGTCGTCCACTCCCAGCCGGTCGTACTCGACGCTCGGGTCCCACTCCACGAGCTCGAGCACGATCTCGATCTTCTTGCGCTCCCGGATGGCGGCGACGCCGAAGAGGTCCTTGATGTTGATGATGCCGAGCCCGCGGATCTCCATGTGGTGCTTGATGATCTCGCTGCCCGAGCCCACCACCGAGTCCTGGCGCCGCCGCTTCACGTCGACGATGTCGTCGGCCACCAGGCGGTGGCCGCGCATGACGAGGTCGAGGGCGATCTCGCTCTTGCCGATGCCGCTCTTGCCGAGGAGGAGGATGCCGACGCCGAGGACGTCGAGGAGGACGCCGTGCATGGAGGTGCTGGCAGTGAGCTGGTCCTCCAGGAAGTTCTGGATGTTCTCGATGAAGGCCGAGGAGAGGTGGCTGGAGCGGAAGAGCGGCACCCCGGCCTCGTCGGCCACGGCGGCGAGCTCGGAGGGCACCTCGAGGTCCTTCGTCACCACCAGGCAGGAGACGTCCTGCACGAAAAAGCTCCGCAAGAGCTCGACGCGCCGCTCCCGCGACAGGGTGCGGTAGTAGCTCATCTCCGTGTTGCCGAACACCTGCACCCGTTCCCGGTGCAGGTAGGTGGTGAACCCGGCGAGCACGAGCCCCGGCTTCTGGATGCGGGCCGAGCTGATGCGGCGCGACAGCCCCTGTCTGCCGGCGACGAGCGTGAGGCGGAGGTCGAACTTCTTGTCGTCGAGGAGCGCCCCGACGCGGATCGCTTCCATCGCTCGCGAGTGTAGCGCGGCGTTCCCCCCGCCGTCGACAAGCGGAGGCCGCGCCGCGGGGCCTCCCGGCTCGCGCCGCCGCCCGGGAGGCCCCAAGGGGACTCAAGGCTTCCGTTGACGCCGCGGTGCGCCGTTCTTTACATTCCCGCGGCGGATGCGGGTGAAGATCCTCTACCACGCCAATTGCTTCGACGGCTGTGCCTCGGCTGCCTACCTGGGCCGCTTCCTCCAGGCCAGGGAGGGTTCGAGGGTCTCCCGCCTCGAGCACCAGCCGGTCCAGCACCAGGAGGGCGACCCCTTCCCGAAGGGCGCCTTCGACGCCGACCTGAACGCGGTGGTCGACTTCCGCTTCTCGCCGTCCCCTCGCCTCGACTGGTGGTTCGACCACCATCGCAGCGCCTTCCACCGCCCGGAGTGGCGCGCCGCCTTCGAGGCCGACCGGACCGGCCAGAAGTTCTGGGACCCCAGCGCCCCCTCCTGCTGCGGGTTCCTCGCCCGGGTGACCTCCGAGCGCTTCGGCTTCCAGGCGCCGGACCTCGAGGAACTGGTGCGCTGGGCCGACGTCATCGACGCCGCCCGCTTCCCCTCCGCCGAGGTGGCCGTCCGCATCGAGGAGCCGGCGCTCCGCATCATGACGCTCCTCGAGGCCACCCGGGACCCGGAGGTCCCGGAGAAGCTCATCGAGGCCATGCGGCGGGAGAGCCTCGCCGAGATCGCCCGCGAGCCCTTCGTGGCCGACCCGCTCCGCCCCGTGCTCGAGCGCCACTTCCGCTCCATCGAGGCCTTCCGGAAGGCGGCCCGGCTCGAGGGCGGGGTCGCCTTCGTGGACCTCGCCGAGGCCGGCATCGAGGCCGGCAACAAGTTCATCGTCTACTACCTCTTCCCGGAGGCCCGCTACGCGGTGGTGGTGAGCCAGGACGCGAAGCGCTCCAAGGTCTCGGTGGGCTCGAACCCCTGGGCCCGGGAGGTCCGCGAGCACGACATCTCCAAGATCTGCGAGCGCTACGGCGGGGGCGGCCACCCGGTGGTGGGGGCGGTGACGCTCGACCCGCATCGCATCGACGACGCCCGCCGCATCGCCCGCGAGATCGCCGGACTGCTTCGGGCCCGCCCGGAGGCGGCATGACCCCGGGTCAGTACATCCTCGTGGTCGACGACGACGAGGACTTCCGCGAGGCGCTCTTCGAGGTGCTGTCCGAGGCCGGCTACCCGGTGCAGCAGGCCGAGAACGGGGAGGTGGCGCTCGCCCGCATGGAGGAGGAGTCGCCCGGGGTGGTCCTCCTCGACCTGAAGATGCCGGTGCTCGACGGCTGGGGGGTGGTGGAGAGGATGCGGAAGGACCCGAAGAGCTCCCACATCCCCATCCTCATCCTCTCCGCCTACGGCTTCGAATGGGAGGCGGAGCTCCTCGGCGCGCAGGGGTACGTGCCGAAGAGCGTGGGGATGGAGGAGATCCTGGACCGCGTCCGCCGCTCCGCCGGGCCGCCGCCTTTGCGCCACTAGGCTTTTCCGCGGGACCTCGGCGTCGGAGGGAGGGGGGCATGTACACCGTCGTCCTCGCGCTTCACTCGCTCGTCCGCTGGGCGCTCGTCCTCTCGGCGCTCGGGGCCGCGGCCACCTCCCTCCTCTCCTGGCTCGGGGGGGTCGAGTGGCCGCGCGGGGTGCGCACCGCCGGCGTGGCCCTCGTGGCCAGCGCCGACACCCAGGTGCTCCTCGGCCTCCTCCTCTACTTCTTCTTCTCGCCGTTCGCCCCGGCCGCCCTCTCCCATCCCCGGGCGGCCTTCTCCGAGCCGGGCTTCCGCTACTGGTTCTTCCTCCACCCGGCCCCGGCCATCGGGGTCGCGGTCCTCGCTCACCTGGGAAGCGCCTTCGCGCGCCGCGGCGGGGACGCCGCGAATCGGCGGACGGTCGCCTGCCTCTACGGGGCAGCGCTCCTCCTGCTCGCGCTCGCCATCCCCTGGCCCTTCGAGCCGTTCGGCAGGCCCCTCTGGCCCTTCTGACCCCAGGCGAGCGGGGCCGCCGGCCGAGGGGGAGCTACGAGCCCGGCCCCTTCCCGCCGCGGCTCGGCCAGCGGGTTCGGGGGGCCGCTCCCGCCTCCCCGTCGGCGAGGGTGGCGGGGGCGACGGCCCTCTCCCCGTAGCGCGCCGCGAGCGCGTCGATGGCGGCGTTGAGCGCCGCCCGCTTCCCCTGCTCGGGAGCCGCTACGCCCGGCGCCCCGGCGAAGAGGCCGAGCTGGCCCTCCTCCTCCCCGAACCCGGAGACCGACACCCCGGTGAGGCGCACCGGGCGCGACAGGTCCGCCCGGCGGAGGTCCCGGCGAACGGCCTCGCAGAGGGTGGGGCCATCGTCGGTCGGGGCGGGGAGGGTGGTCCTCCGCGTCACCTGGGTGAAGTCGGAGTACTTGAGCTTCACGGTGACGGTGCGCCCCCGGCGGCCGCTCTCCCGGAGCCGGCGCGCCACCCGCTCCGCCTGGTCGAGGAGGTGGGGCCAGAGCTCCTCCTCGCCGCGGAGGTCGCGCTCGAAGGTGTCCTCGGCGCCGACGCTCTTCGCCTCCTCGTCGGGCACGACCGGGCGCGGGTCGTCGCCGCGCGCCAACGCCCGCATCCTCGCCCCGTTCACGCCGAAGCGGGCGACGAGCAGGGCCTCCGGGCACCGGGCGAGCTCGCCGATGGTCGAGACCCCGAGCTTCGAGAGCGCCGCCTCCGTCACCCGCCCGACGCCCCAGAGCCGGGACACCGGGAGCGGAGCGAGGAAGCGCTCCGTGGGCTCCGGCACCACCACGAGGCCGTCGGGCTTCCCGAGGTCGGAGGCGATCTTCGCGGCCATCTTGCAGTCCGCCACCCCGGCCGAGACGGTGAGGCCGGTCTCGCGGCGCACCCGCTCCTTCACGGACCGGGCGATCTGGGGGCCGTCCCCGTGGAGGGCCCGGCTCCGGGTGGCGTCGAGGAAGGCCTCGTCCAGGGAGAGGGGCTCTACGAGCGGCGTGTAGGAGCGGTAGATGGCGAAGACCTCCGCCGAGAGCTCCCCGTAGCGGTCGAACCGCGGGGGGAGGAAGACGCCCTCTGGGCAGAGCCTGCGGGCCACCGCGGTGGGCATCGCGGAGCGGACGCCAAAGCGGCGCGCCTCGTAGCTCGCGGCGCACACCACCCCGCGCCCGGAGGGCCCGCCCACCACGACCGGCCTCCCTCGAAGGGAAGGGTCGTCGAGCTGCTCCACGGAGGCGTAGAAGGCGTCGAGGTCGACGTGGAGGATGGTGCGCGGCACGGGGAGGTGGCCTCTTCGCCTTCCTCTACCACCCCGGTCTGGCGAAGTTACCCCCAATTGGGTAGGCCTTGACGTTGGTCAAGCCACTGAGCAAATTGTCTATCCATGGAGGGCCTGGGGCTCCACGGCGTTCCGTCGCCGTCCAAAGGCATCGCGACCCGGCTCTGGGTCGCGGCGCGGACTGAGTTCTCCACCCGCGGCTATCACGGCGCGCGGGTGCAGGGCATCGCGCGGCGCGCGGGGTGCAACGTGGCCCTCCTATACCGTCACTGGGCCTCGAAGCGGGCCCTCTACCTCGACATCCTGAAGTCGATCTGGCTCGGAAACATGAAGCAGATCTCCGAGCTCCTCGGGGAGTCGGGCGGGGCGGTGGGCATCGTGAGCGCCTACCTGGAGACGCGCCTCGCGGACCCGGAGGCCTCCCAGATCCTGATCCGGGAGTACTTGGACGGCGCGCCCTTCCTCGGCGAGCTCGTGGCGAGCGAGCCCTCGGTGGCGGCGCCGATCAGGGAGCTCGCGGAGACGCTCGCGCGCGGCAACGGGCACGCCCTCCGATCGGGGGTCGATCCCGCCATGGCCGTAGTGACGGTGGGCGGCCTCGCCGCACTCGCGGCCGCGGCCCAGGAGGCGGCTCGCCCCTTCCTCCCGGCTCCCGGTCCGTCGCCGGAGGACTGGAAGAGGCACATCTCCGACCTCCTCCTCTACGGGCTTCTGGGAAGCGGAAGCCGGGAGTAACCCCTCAGGCGCCGGCGCGGCCCGGACCCGGCTAGCCGGGGGCCCCTTCCACCATCATGCGCACGAGGTCCTCGAACGAGGTCCGCGCCGTCCAGCCCAGGAGCCGCTTGGCCTTCGCCGGGTTGGCGAGGAGCTTCGACGGCTGCCCCGGCCGCATGAAAGCGGGGTCCTGCTTCACGAACTCCCGGTAGTCGAGCCCCACGAGCTCGAAGGCGGCGCGGCACAGGTCGCGCACGCTGTGGGAGACTCCGGTTCCGATGATGAAGTCCGCGGGCTCGTCCTGCTGGAGCATCCGCCACATCGCGTCCACGTAGTCGCCGGCGAAGCCCCAGTCGCGAGCCACGTCGAGGTCGCCGAGGAAGAGCTCCCGCTGGTGGTTCGCCCGGATGGCCTTCGCGGCGTGGCAGATCTTCGCGGTCACGAACTTCGCGGGCCGGCGCGGCGACTCGTGGTTGTAGAGGATGCCCGCGGTGGCGAAGAGGCCGTAGTGGCCGCGGTAGAGCTCCACGAGCTGGTGGGCGAAGACCTTGGCGGCTGCGTAGGGGTTCGCCGGGGCGACGGGGGTCCCCTCGTCCTGCGGCGAGGTGGTGGTGAGCCCGAAGATCTCGGAGGTGCTCGACTGGTAGAAGCGCGCCCGCGGCACCACCTCCCGGATCGCGTCCATGAGGTGGATGACGGGCCAGCTGGTGATGCGGATGGCGGTGGCCGGGTCCTCCCAGGACTGCGGGACGAAGGAGTGGCCGGCCATGTTGTAGATCTCGTCCGGCGCCACTTCCGCCACCGCCTTGAGCGTCTGGTAGCGGTCGAGGAGGTCAACCTCGACGAGGACCGCACCGAGCCTGCGGAGCTCCGCGCCCCGGGGACCGAGGAGCGACCCCGGCCGGCCGCAGCCCACCACCTCGTAGCCCTTCTCGAGGAGGAGCTTCGCGAGGTACCAGCCGTCCTGGCCGGCGACACCGGTGATGAGCGCTCGGCGCGGCATCGGGAGAACCTCCGGAGAGGCTCAAAGTCTAATCCAAAGCGGCAGGGCCAGCGAATCGCCGCCCTCCCTCCTTCCCCCACATGAGGCCCTTCTCCGGCGAGCGGGCCGGGGCTACCGTAGCGACCCCATGGACGCGGACGCAGTGGTGATCGGTGCGGGCCTGCAGGGATGCGGCGTGGCGCTTCGCCTCGCGCAGGCCGGGCGGTCGGTGGTGGTGCTCGAGCGAAGCATCCCCGGCGCCGAGGCGTCGAGCGCCGCGGGCGGCATCCTCTCCCCCGGCGTCGAGGCGGTGGAGCCGGGACCCTTCTACGAACTGTGCGCCGCCTCCCTGGCCCGCTACCCGGCCTTCGTCGCCGAGGTGGAGCGTCTCAGCGGCCTGTGGGTGGGCTATCGCGCCGGCGGGACGCTCGAGGTGGCGCTCGACGATCGGATGGCGCAGGTGCTCGCCGGCCGCGCCGAGAAGCTCTGCCGCATCGGGGCCGAGGTGGACGTCCTGGACGGCGACGGGGCCCGTGCGCTCGAGCCGGCCCTCTCCGAGGAGACCCGCGGCGCCCTCCACTTCCGGACCGAGGCCTCCCTCGACCCCCGCCTCCTCGGGCGCGCCCTGCACCTCGCCGCCGTCCGGGCCGGCGCCCGCTTCGTGACCGGCCAGGTCCGGGGGATCGCCGTCGAGTCCGGGCGCGCCGTCGGCGTCGACCACGACCAGGGCCGCATCGCCGCGCCGGCGGTGGTGCTCGCCGCCGGCGCCTGGTCCATGCAGGTGGCCGGCCACTCGCTCCCGCCGGGCGCGGTGAGGCCGATCCGGGGGCAGATCGCCGCCCTCGACACCCGCCCGCCGCTCCTCGCCCGCGTCGTCTTCTCCGAGAAGGGCTACGTGGTGCCGCGCCCCGACGGCCGCATCCTCTGCGGATCCACCATGGAGGAGGCCGGCTTCGAGAAAGCGGTCACCGCCGGAGGCCTCCTCCACGTGCTCGAGCTCGCCGTGGAGATCGCGCCCCGCCTGGCCGCGGCCCCGGTGGTCGAGACCTGGTCGAACTTCCGCCCGGGGAGCCCGGACGGCCAGCCCATCCTGGGGGCTGGCCCGGTGGCCGGGCTCTTCTACGCCACCGGCCACTACCGAAACGGCGTCCTCCTCACCCCCGTCACCGCCGACGCCGTCTCCGCCGCCGTCCTCGGGCGCCCGCCGCCCGTCGACCTCGCGCCCTTCTCTCCGGCCCGGCTCGGTTCCGGACGCCGCGCCTAAAGGGGCGCCGTCCCCGCCTTCACTCCACCCACTCGGCGATGAACACGTTCATCTCGCCGGGCTGCGAGCCGTTTCGGGTGGAGGCGAAGACGAGCTCGCGCCCGTCCGGCGAGAACATGGGGAAGCCGTCGAAGCCGTCTCCGCGGGTCACCGGCTCGAGCCCGGTCCCGTCCTCGTTCACGAGGAAGAGGTCGAACCGCCGCCGCTGGGGGTCGGAGGCGTTCGTGGAGAAGATGATGCGCCGGCCGTCCGGAAAGTAGGCGGGGGCGAAGCTCGCGGCCCCGAGGCTCGTCACCTGCCGCTCGTTCGACCCGTCGGCGTCCATCACCATGATCTCGAGCCGGGTCGGACGCACGAGCTTCTTCTCGAGGAGCTCGCGGTACTCGGCGAGCTCCTTCTCCCCTTTCGGGCGGCTGGCGCGGAAGACGATCTTCTTCCCGTCCGGAGAGAAGTAGCCCCCCCCGTCGTAGCCGGGCGTGTGGGTGAGGCGCGTGAGCTCGGACCCGTCGAGTCTCATCTTGTAGAGCTCGAGGTCGCCGTCGCGCGTGGAGGTGAAGACGATCCAGCCGTCCCTCGAGATCGTGCTCTCCGCGTTGTAGCCCGGCGCAGGCGCCAGGGGCCGCGGGTCCCGCCCGTCGAGCCCGGCCACGTAGATCTGGTAGTCGAGGAGCGGCCAGACGTAGCCCCTGGAGCGGTCGGGCCGGGGGGCGCACCCCTGCGCCGTGCCCTGGGTGGACGAGTAGAGGAGCCGCTTCCCGTCCGGGAAGAAGTACCCGCAGGTCACCTGGCCGGCGCCGCTCGACACCATGCGCACGCCCCGGCCGGCCGTGTCCATCACGTACTCCTGGTCGCAATCCCGGCCGTCGCGCGCAGACTGGAAGACGAGGTGGCTCCCGTCCGGGCTGAAGTACGCCTCGGCGTTCTTGCCCCCGAAGGTGAGCTGGCGGACGTTCCGGAGGTGCCGCTCCCCGGGCCGCTCGAGGCCGACGGGCCCGAGGGGGGCGGCCGGCGGATGCGCGCACCCCGCCACCGCGGCTAGGGCGAGGACCATGACGGCTCTCGGCATTCGTGGGAAGATAGCGGCGCGTCCGGCCGGTGCAATCGCGGCGCGTACCTTCGCCCCCCGGGGCGCACTTGCCCCGCCCGCTGGGCGCCTCCCTCACCGTCTCCCCGAGTGACCGCCCCGTGAGCCGAAGCGCCGTCCTCCTCCTCCTCGCCGCCGCCTGCTCCTCCCGGGTCTCCGGGCCGAGCGACGGCGGCGCCCCGCCCCGGACCGAGGGGCAGCTCTCCCGCGTCCGGCCCGCTCCCCCGCCCTGCCTCCCGGGCGACCCGGAGCCGCCAGCGGAGTCGCTCGTCGCACGGGCGTCCCTCGAGCGGGAGGCGGGGCGCCCCGAGCGCGCCCTCACCTGCGCCGAGGAGGCCCTGGAGCGCGTGCCACGCAGCAAGGACGCGCTCCTCGAGCGGGCGCTCGCCCTCGGGGAGCTCGACCGCGGCGCCGAGGCCCGCGCCGCGGTGGACCGCGCCCTGGCCGCCTTCCCGGACGACCTCGACACGCTCGCCACCGCCGCCGAGATCTGCGTCACCTACCTCGGCGACCGGGACGCCCTGGAGGCCGGCCGGGACCACGCCCTGCGGGGCGCCGCGGGCGCACTCCGCGGACCCCGCCCCGACCGGGCCCTCGCCGCCCGGCTCTACCTCCTCGCCGGCATGGCCGAGAACGACCTCGGGCGCAACCGGGACGCGCTCACCCACGTCGAGGCCTCGCTCCGGGAGCGGCCCGGCGACGTGGACGCCGTCTACGAACGGGGCGTGGCCCTCTTCGAGCTGTGCCGCTTCGGCCCGGCCCGGAGGTCCTTCGAGGCCGTGCTCCACCGGGTCCCCGACGACGCCTGGGCCCTCCACTACCTCGGACTCATCGCCGAGCGGGGCGGAGAGGAGGGCCGGGCGCGGACGCTCCTCGCCCGGGCGGCGCGCCTCGCCCCCAAGGAGCTCCACCCCGCCGTGGAGATGGACCGCGCCGCCTTCGAGGCCGAGGTCCGGGAGGCGGTGGCCTCGCTCCCCGACGCGGACCGGCGCGCCCTCTCGGGCGTCCCGGTGGAGGTGGCGGAGATGCCAGCCCTCGCCGACCTGACCGCGGTGGAACCCCCGCTCTCCCCCTCCATCCTCGGCCTCTTCCGCGGCACCCCGCTCGGCGAGCCCTGTCCCCGCGCGCAGGGCCCGGCCTGCCGCTCCATCGTCCTCTACCGGCTGAACCTCCTCCGCTTCGCGCAGGACCGCTCCGAGCTCGCGGAGCAGGTGCGGGTGACGCTCCTCCACGAGGTCGGCCACCTTCGCGGCGAGAGCGAGGAGAAGCTTCGGGCCCGCGGGCTCGAGTAGAGGCGACGAGATCGTTGCTGCCGGAGCGGCCGCGTGCTAAGCGCGAGGTCATGTGGGATACGAACCCGTGGGCCCCGTGGGGCCTCATCTACGCCACGCGCGACGGCCGGCCCATGGTCACGGAGACCGGCGTCTGGTACCTCATGCAGCGCCACCCCGAGGCGGTGGAGAGGGACTCGGGCGACGGCCTCTGGCTCTACCTCGACCAGCCCTACCGCGCGAGCCGGGTCCCGGCCCGGGCCTTCTACGAGCTCCGGGCCGACCCCACTCGCCGGCGCGGCGCCCCCGCCGCTTCCTAGGAGCGAGGCCGGGCCGCACGGCCCCGCGGGGCGGACCGGAGGGTCCGGTAGAGCGTCTGGTAGCGGGCGGCGCTCTTCTCCCAGGAGAAGTCCTGCCACATCCCCCGCTCCTGGATCCCCCGCCAGGCGCGGCGGTCCCGCCACACGTCGAGCGCGCGCAGCACGGCGGTGAGGAGCGCCTTCGCCTCCGGCGGGCCGAAGGCGAAGCCGGTTCCTCGCCTCCACCCGTCGTAGTCCTCCACCGTGTCCGCGAGCCCTCCCACCGCCCGCACCAGCGGGGGCGTCCCGTAGCGCAGGCTGTAGAGCTGGTTCAGGCCGCAGGGCTCGAAGCGGCTCGGC
>Ga0335077_10004625_pt1 | contig 16791 bp, 18 predicted proteins | sample Lox_Sample_31_FD_207151 | JGI IMG/M metagenome (GOLD analysis project Ga0335077, IMG submission 207151) | Soil microbial communities from Loxahatchee National Wildlife Refuge, Florida, United States - Lox_Sample_3.1 | ecosystem: Environmental > Terrestrial > Soil > Wetlands | place: USA...
TCCGTGAACATGATGGCGGCGAGGCGACGGCGCGGCTCTGTCACGATACCCGAACCTCCTCCGACCAAATTAAGCGCTCCGCGAGGGGCGCTGAAACACGTCGCCGCCCCACGAGGACCGACCCGCCCTTTCCCCGGAAGGGCTCCTCTTCGGAGTGCCCGCTGGAGCGCTAGCCCACGCAACGAGGTCAGGTCCGGGCCTTCTGGGTAGTGGGGACGGAAGGCTCGGGCGTCGAAGAGGAGCAGTAGCCCCTGCTCCCCTCGCTTTCGGGCTTGGGGCCTACGCTGTCACCGGGGTGGCAGAGCCCGATAGTCCGGCGGCGGCCCCTGGACCCGGTGCAGGGTCCTGGCCCGGTCGACCGCCAGCCAGCGGAAGCCGTCCTCGACTTCGACGCTGGTGATGAGGATGTTCCGCCGCTCGAGCTCGGAGCGGTACCGGTGGATCGAGTCGAACATCGCCAACGGTTCGTCCTGCATCAGGTTCGAGAGCTCCTCGGTCGTGCCCAGCCACCCGCCGTCTTGTACGAGGGTTTGGAGGACGCTCACGTACCGGGCGAGGCCCGCATTCTCCGTGGACGGGAACCTTCGTGCTCCCGAGACGGAAAGGTCGATGGGGCTCCCCGGTACCTCAGGGGGCGGTATCACGGGCTCCGACGTCGGTAGACGGGGTTCGGGAGGCGACGGTGGCATGGAAACCGGTGGAACCGGGCCTAATGGGAACGACGGCTCGAGGACCGGTGGGGGAGGCTCCGGCGGCTCGGACGGATCGATGGACGGCGGGCTCTCGGGCGCCTCGAAGTCGGCGACGGGCGGGGGCATCACCGGTCGACCCTCGGGCTCGTCTGGGGCTCCTACGGGCTCGGAGGAGGCAGGAGGCGCGATGGGTCTCCATTCTGGGAGCGATACCGGCTCCACCACGGGGGACCGGAGGATCGGGATGGCCACGTCCGGGTCCGAGACTCGGGCCTGCACGACCCGGACGAAGTCCGTGATGTGACTCTCGGGGACCGGGGCTAGGTTCCGATGCATCCGGAACCGGTCCAACGCGCTCCGCAACTCCGGGCTCGGGACCAGGAAGGCGCGTCGCTCGGCCCCGTCTCGCAGTACCACCCACGGTCGCCCCCGGCTGTCCCGGAAGAGCTGCAGACCGGCGTACTGAACCAGGTCCGTGTAGAGCGCATGGGCCGGCGGCCCCCCCAAGGCGCCGATCGGGGGAGTCCACTCCGTGAAGCGACGGCTCAGATCCCGGATCTTGACGTCCCCGTATCCCACGCTCTCGTGCCTCTTCGCCGCCCCCGGAGCGACCCCCCGCCGCGCGGCTCGTCGGTTCCTCGCCGGACCCGTGGTATAGTTCTTACGTAGGACAGGAAGGCGCGTTTGACGTCGTCCGGCGGGACGCAGGCCGAGGGGAACGGCCGACCCCGCGCGAAACGGATATGCCCGTTCCGGCTCGGGGTGAGGGGGGAGGGCCGATGCGTTCCCTACTGGTCCAGGGTGAGCTCTCCGTCGCCGACCTGGTCGCGGCGTTCGACTCTACCGTGGGCGAGCGCCAGGGCCACTCGGCCTACACCTTGGGCAACGTCCGGGTGCTTCAGCTCGTGGGCAGGAAATTCTTCTTCCGGTCCAACGACTACCTCGGCGTGGTCCTCCTCGCTGCCACGGACGGGGTCAGCCAGCGGATCGACATCGGCTACGCCGGCGGAGGCTCCGGACTCCTGGGGGTCGAGTGGGGGGCGGGTGACAAGCTTGAGGGCAGCTTGTTCGACGCCTTGACCCAGGCACTCCAAGCCCGGTCCCTGCCGTATCAGGACGCCACCGCCCCTCCTCCGGACGCGAATCAACCGCTGCGGTAGCGCTCGCACGCGGGATCGCGAGAGTTCCTCGGTCGCCGAGTCTCTAGGGACACCCTGGGTGGGCCCGTCGGCTCGTTCCGAACCGGAGGTCATCGGAAAGCGACCCCGTCCGAGGGCTCAATAGCGAGCCCGCCTACGGAGCCGGGGGTCGCCGTGTACGGACGGGAGGAGTACGGAACCTTCTCCATTGTCGCGTGCGACGCCCCGCGCAAGTTCTGGGGGGTCGCGGTCTCGACGATGCCTCTCTCCGTCGGGGCGGGGGTCCCTTGGGCCGAAGCCCGGGTAGGGGCCATCGCCACCCAGGCACGATCGAACATTCGGTACGGGCCGGACGGGTTGGGGCTGCTGCGTCGAGGTCTCCCCGCGGAGGAGGTCGTCGCTCGACTCACGAGGGCCGACCCCGGCCGGCAAGAACGGCAGCTCGGCGTGGTCGACCGTCGGGGGCGCGCTGCGGCCTGGACCGGAAAGAAGTGCATGGAGAGCGCCACCCACGTGACGGGAGACGGGTTCACTTGCCAAGGCAACATCGTCGCGAGCGAGGAGGTCGTTCACTCGATGGCGCGAGCATTTGAGTCCAGTCGGGGCACGCTCCCCTCCCGCCTGCTGACGACGCTCCGGGCGGGGGCCAAGGCCGGGGGCGACCGTCGCGGCATCCAGTCCGCTGCAATGCTTGTGGTCCACCGGGAATCCTGGTTTGACCTGGCCTGGGGCGACCATTGGGTCGACATTCGGGTCGACCAGCACGCGCACCCGATCGAAGAACTGGGGCGGATTCTGCGCCTCGATGAGGCAATGACGCGGAAGTTCCTTGCCGCGCGACGCGCCCGCCTCGCCCGCCTCCGGAAGAAGCGGGCGACCCGGGTGGCCTAGGCCCACTGGTCCTCCGCGCCTTGCCGGGTCGACTCGAGATTTCGGGCTCGGTCGGCGGTCGTCGTTGCACCGGTTTCGCCGCGACGTCCGCTTCCCCTCGCCGGAGGTCGGGGTCGGGGCGGGAGCCTCCGGCATCAGGATCGGTTCAGTGCCGCGACCTGTCGCGGGGTCCCGGTGAAGAGCGTACGGGCGTCCACGAAGCACAGCGGGTTGCCGGAGGGGTCGCTCGCGTAGAACGAACGCTCGCCCCACGGGCGAACGACGATCCGTCCCAAGGGAGAGGACCGGTCACCGTGGAGCAGTCCCGGAGCGAGCGCACCCAGCCGCTGCGCGCGTCGGAAGACCCCTTCGAGGTCGTGGGTGGCGAAGTACAGGGCCTCTGTCGGTGGGGATAGACCGCGACGGCCGTGGGAGGAGTAGTCGAGGATTCCGAGCAGAACCGGGCCGCAGTCGAAGTACACTCGACCCGGCGCGACCCCCCGCCCACGAGCGCCCAGCAAGGACGCGTAGAACCGGCGCGACCGGCCCAGGTTCCTTGCCTTGAGCAGCACCCGGAACAGTTGGGGGGCTTCCCTCCGTTTCCTTGTCGCGCGCACTCCCGCCCGGCCCGGGCGGACGGGGCTTTGGAGGCGGCCATCCGCCGGCTTCCTCGGGGGCATGGGCCTTAGCCGTTCTGGCTGCCTTCGAGCGCCGCCAGCCGTCGCGCCGGCACCAGAATAAGCGAGACGAGGATGAACACCGCGCCGACGACAAAGAACGTGGTGCCCTCGATCAGGTCGAGGGCCTCGTTGGTTGCGTCCGAGTACGCCCCGGACATCAGCACGGCCCCGAGGGCCATAAAGACGGACCCCACAAGGCCACCTCCCACCACGATCAGGACGTAGAGGTCGTGGGCCGTCGCCCTCGCCATGAGTGCCCCCCGGGGGGAGGGACCCCCGGCTCAAAACCCCTAGGAGGCCCCCGGGTACGGTCGGCAGCCTTCGGTCAAGCTAGCCGGATCCCGAGCGAGCCTCCGGCAAAGGCGAGGAGGATGGGAACCAGTGCCCCCGCCACCTGCGCCGCGACGAGCCGCAGGTCGATGTGCCAGTCGTCCATCGCGGAGATCCCGTGGACGACGGCGAGCGTGGTCAGGTGCTCTGGCTTCGGGACTCCCCGTTGCGCATCGTACCACTGCTCCCCGAGGCTCACCTCGAGCTGCTTCAGGGCCGTCTCCTTGGCGGTCCGGATCAGGACGTGCGCCTCCCACTGCGGGCGGATGAAGACGTAGAACCCGAATCCGATCAGCACCAGGAGTCCCAGGAACGTGGCGACGTTCACCTCGACCACGAAGACCCCGACGAGGATCGCGACCGCCCCGAACCAGGCGGTCGAGCTGAGGAACGTCGCGTTGGCCAGCTCCTGGAGCGGCTTGTGCGCGAGGTAGAGGTTCCGGACCGTCGTCGTCGTCTTGTCCGAGGCGAGGGAGTTCGTCTCTCCTTTGACGAAGCTTGAGAGGAATCGGAGGTGCTCGAACGTGAAGAACAACCCGAAGGAGCCGGTCAGCGCGAAGATCGCCGCGACCGCCGTCAGGTAGAGGAACATGATGTAGCTCTGGTCGGGAAAGCGGTAGAGCGCGATGACGGAGGTTGGCGCCAGGGTCGGCAGACCGAACGGGGTGTAGATCGAGAAGAAGGCGTAGACCGCGATGAGCGCCATCGCCGGGATCGAGTACTTCAGCGCCTGCCGGGTGTCGCACAGCCGGTCCCAGTGGGCCTTCAACTCCGCCTTCCGGTCTTCGGGGAGGCGGAGGAAGGTGAGCGCGGCCCAGCTGGCCCGGCCCTTCGTGACCTCGTACATTCCGGCCTCGTACACCGAGCTGGCCCAGGAGATCCATACGGCGCACCATCCCGTTGCGACGAGGAGGGACGGGACCAGCGGGTTCCCGAGGTACTGGCGCGGCTCGCCGTAGTGGAACGCCAGGGCCAGGCCGATCAGGTAGATCCCCCCGAAGAGTGTGACGGAGGAGACGAGCGCGAGCAGCTGCGGGGACATCTCGTCGCGGCCCAGCAGAAGCTGGAATGGGTATCCCACCCCCTGGAGGATCCGTACCCCCACCGGTCGCTTCCGCCGAGCCGGTGCCGAGGCGGCTCCCTTCGCCCCGAACGACTCGACCATGCACGGGACTCGTGGTCGGTCGGCCGCGGGCTCCTAGTACGGGCCGAGTCCGGACGCCGACTCCGTCATCTCGTCCGGAAGGCAGTCCGCGCGGGAGTCGGCGCGGGTCACGAGGGGAACGCGACCTGGTCCAGTTCGCATAGCTCCGGGTTGGGCTCTCGAGGCGCGGAGTCTATCCTTGGCTATGAATCCTCGCCTGCGGCCCGACGCCATCGGCGCCCGGACCGCTCCCGGACCTCCATCAAGGAGCCGAGGCGGACACTGTGGCGCGCGGGCCCCCCCGAAGCTCGAGCCCCCGGCACTGCCCGCAGGGCCGGTGATTAATATCGCCCCTCGTTCCCGTTCGAACCAGCTCGTGACGCTTCGACCGGGGGAGTCTCGGCTCATCCGACGGCACTACCTCGAACCCCAGGAACAGGTCATCCTCGAGACCCACCCTTCCCGATGGTTCTACTTCCCCGGACCCGTCGCGGCGGCCATCCTGGTGGCGTTCGTCGACTACTGGCTGGGGACCAGGGTCGACTCGGCCTGGCCTCCCCTCGGGACCATGACTCAGTGGTTGACTCACGTTCCGGACCCCGATCTTGCGATCGGCTTGACCCCGTTGACCCTACTCGCCATCCTGCTGGCGGTGGCGGTCCTAGGCTTTGCCCTCCGCCGCTGGTACCTCTGGGTAGGCGACACCTATGCCGTGACCAACGAGCGGCTGATCGAGCAGAAGGGGATTTTTCGCCACGTGATCCAGGAGATCCCTCTCCAGCAGGTGCGGGACATGAACGTCTATCAGCGCTCCTTCTGGGCCCGGGTGTTCCGGGTAGGCACGATCCGGGTCCAGTCCCTCTCCGAGATCGACCTGCCCCCGACCGTGGCCGCTCCGGCGGCGACCGGGGCCGGTGGGGCCGCGGGCCTCTCGCCGCTGGACGACCTCAAGGCGCACGAGAAGCTCCTCGACCCCAAGGACGAGTTGGCCCGGAACTCGGGGATCGAGTGGTGGTTCGGGGTTCCGGACCCGTTCGGGATCGAGCGGAAGACGCAGGCGGCGACGCGCGCGGCCTCCCGTCCCGGGACCTCGAGCGGGCCGTCCAAGGTCTGACGTCCGCGGGGCCCGTGGAGACCGAAGGCGCCCCCTGCTCGCGCGGTCGTCACCGAACCTCCTCCCGCACAGTCCCTCTCGGGTCCTCGAGCCGGCCCCATGTTGCCGTGGGCCATGGACCTAGGACTAATCTGCCCGGACCGGATGAGCGGGCGTGGCCGCGTCTCGACGTCTCGCCGCCATCATGTTCACCGACATGGCGGGGTACACCACCCTGTCCCAATCGGATGAGTCTGCGGCCCTGCAATTGGTAGAGGAGCAGGAGGAGCTGGTCCGCCCCCTGCTGAACCAGTTCGGGGGCCGGGAGGTCAAGTCCACCGGGGATGGGTTCCTGGTGGAGTTCGACAGTGCGCTGCAAGCGGTCCAGTGTGCGGTGGAGCTGCAGCGCCGGGTGCACGAGCGGAACGCCCGAGAAGGCGTCCGCCCCCTCCGCCTCCGCGTCGGGATCCACCTCGGGGACGTGCAGCAGCGGGGGACCGACATCTTCGGGGACGCGGTGAACATCGCCTCGCGGGTCGAGCCGCTCGCGGAGGTGGGGGGAGTCTGCATCTCGGAGCATGTCTTCGCCCAGGTACACAACAAGGTGGCCCACCAGTTCGAGAGCCTCGGCCCCCGGGCCCTGAAGGGGGTCCACGACCCCGTGCAGGTCTATCGGGTGCTCCTGCCTTGGGCGGTTCGGTCTTCGGCCCCCGCGGGGCCAACCCCGCCCCGGCTCGCGGTGCTTCCGCTGGCGAACATCAGCGCGGACCCGAAGGACGAGTACTTCGCCGACGGCCTCACCGAGGAGCTGATCTCCGTCCTCTCGCAGATCCGGGGACTCCGGGTCATCGCGCGGACCTCCGTGAACCAGTACAAGGCGACCTCGAAGTCGGTCGCCCAGATCGGCAGCGAGCTGGGAGTCACCTCGGTACTGGAAGGAAGCGTTCGCAAGGCGGGCAACCGCCTGCGCATCACGCTCCAGTTGATCGACGTGGGGACGCAGGAACACGAGTGGTCGGCCAACTACAACCGAGACCTCGAGGACGTCTTCGCGATCCAGGCCGAGGTAGCAGAGCAGACCGCGGGAGCGCTCAAGCTCCAGTTGCTCAAGTCCGAGCAAGAGGCGATCCAGGAAAGGCCGACGAGCAACCTGGCGGCCTACGACGCCTACCTTCGGGGCATCCAAGCCTCCCGGCGGCTCGACCTGATGGAGGAGGCCGACCGAACCGCGACCGCGTGCTTCGAGGAAGCGATCCAGCTGGACCCCAAGTTTTCGGCGGCCTACTCGGCCCTCGCCAACCACCTCATCCAGGTCATGGGAGTCACTCGGCCGGCCAAGGAGGCCTTCCCGCGCGCCCGGGGGCTCCTGGCCACCGCGCTGGAGCTGAACCCTGCCTCCCCCGAGGCCCACCTGGCGCTCGGCAACCTGGCGATGCAGGCGGAGCTGGCCTGGGCCCCGGCCGAAGCCGAGTTCCAGGAGGCGATCCGGCTCAACCCGAGCTACGCGGAGGCTCACTTCTGGTACGCGCAGTTGCTCTCCGTGCTGCAACGGTTTGACGAGTCGAAGAAGCAGTTTGACCTGGCCATCGAACTGGACCCGCTCTGGATCGCGCCCTCGGCGGGGCGCGCCTGGCTCTACTGGTCGACCGGCGACACTCCCGCCGCGCTGGCGGCGGGGAAGGAGCTCGTGGCCAAGTTCGGTGGGAGCACGCTGGCGCACTCCACCTACGCGACCCTCCTCCTGCTCGACGGGAGGGTGGACGAGGCGATGGCGGAGGGTCGGGCCCTCGGGAGTTCCACCGACCAGTTCTCCCAGTTGAGCTACGCGGCGTTCCTAGCGTGGGCGGGCAAGCCCGAAATGGCCCGGGAGGCGCTGCGAGGCCTCGAGGGCCACTCGGGGACCCCGTACCTTTCCCCGGGCCTACTCGCGACGTTCTATGTTCTGGTCGGGGAGAACGACCGGGCGCTGGACCTCCTGGAGAAGGACCTGCGGGAGGGCGACAAGACCCTGTGGGCCCACTACAACAGCTTCATCTTTGACCCCATTCGTGACCACCCCCGGTTCATCGCGATGCTGAGGGCGATGGGAATCCCGACGGCCCATCCACCGCACCGGATGGCGCTGCCTCCAAGCTGATTCTCGCCCGGACCGTCGGTCGATGGTTCTGAGGGCCCCGCGCGCTCCGGTCATTCCAGCACGAGGAGGTGAACGGTACCTCCTTGCAGGTACTGGACCGCTTCCTGGTAGTCGGGCGAAACCCAGGTCTGCCATTGGGGGGAACGGGTGGGCAGGCCGTCCCAGAAGGCGTAGGGGTAGGACTCGTGATTCGATTCGGTCGCGTTCCCGCAGAGCTTCCCCGCGGCGGGGGTGATCTCGCACCAGAGGTGGAAGGAGAACGTCACGCCGCGGTAGGTGTGGTTGGACCACGCGGGTCCGTTGACCGAGAGGTTCTCGTACGAATAGAACCGGTCGTCCAGGACACTGACTCCCACGACGGTATTCGAGCCATTCAGAGCGGGGAACCCGAAGACCGCGATTGACCCGAGCACCAGGCAGAGGACCGCCGCGATCGAACCGAGAATCGCCACCCGTTGGGATCGAGGGCTCATGTCAGTACAGGTCTAGGACCCGGGAGGGTTTGAGGCCTCCCTGAGTTGTCCGAGGCTGAGCCGGCCCGCCGTCGCACGCAGGATCGGCCCGCGTCGTCCGGTGGAGTGATATTCGGAGCGTGATTCTCGGGCCGTGTCCGGCTCGATGATCCACGCCGAGGCGCTCTCGAAGCAGTTCGGGAGTCTCACGGCCGTGGATCGGGTCTCGCTCGACCTCGAGGAGGGCGAGGTCTTCGGTTTCCTGGGACCCAACGGCGCGGGGAAGACCACCACGGTCCGAATGCTCACGACCCTCATCTCGAAGTCGAGCGGCGCGGCCGTGGTCGCCGGCTGCGAGCTCGGGAAGGAGGCGGACGAACTCAAGCTTCGGGAGCGGATCGGGCTCCTCCCGGAGAACGTCGGGCTGTACGAGAACTCGAGCGCCTACGAGAATCTCGAGTACTTCGGTCAGTTGCACGGCCTGGACGCGGCCACCCTACGGCGCAACATCGAGCGCCTGCTCCGGACCATGGAACTCTGGGAGAAGAAGGACGTCCCGGTTGCGACGTTTTCCAAGGGGATGAAACAGAAGGTCGCGATCGCGCGGACGCTGGTGCACGACCCGCTCGTAGTGTTCCTGGACGAACCGACCGCCAACCTCGACCCGGAGGCCGCCAAGATGGTCCGGGACACTCTCCTGGCCCTCAAGAAGGAGAAACGGACGATCTTCCTCAACACCCACAACCTGGACGAGGCCCAGCGCGTCTGCGACCGGGTCGGCATCCTGCGGACCCGACTCCTCACGGTCGGTTCTCCGCGGGAGCTCGAGGCCCGGATGTCGGGCAACCGCACGGCCGTCCGACTGGAGAGGATGACCGAGGCGGTGGTCAACGCGGTGAGCGCCCGGTTCGGCCCGGACCGGGTGGAGGTCTCGGGGGATCAGCTGATCGTCGACGTCGACGACCCGGACCGGCAGAATCCGGTCCTTGCCGAAGCGGTCTTCGGCGCCGGCGGGCGGCTCCGCCAGCTCAGCCAGCTCTCGCCCTCGCTCGAGGAGGTCTACCTGAAGCTGATCCACGAGGAGGAGCCCGACGCATGAGGTTCTCCAAGGCCTGGCTGATCGCCCGGCACGACATCCGACTCATCCGCTCGCGAAAGGGGATCTTCTACGCGCTGATCGGCTTCCCCATCGGAGTCGCGATCGGCTTCCCGCTCCTGATCGCCTACATCGCCTCCAACGGAGGGGGCTCTCCGGGGTCGTACCTACCCCAATTCATCGACGCGTTCAGTTTCTGGTTCGTGATCGGCGCGGCCTCCCTCCCGACCTCCATCGCCGCCTACGGGATCGTGGGCGAGAAGGTCGAAAAGAGCCTGGAGCCGCTCCTGTCGGCCCCGGTCACCGATGGGGAGATCCTTCTCGGGAAGGTCCTCGCCGCCTTCGTCCCTACGATCGCGGCGGTCTGGGCGGGTTCCGTGCTGTACATGGCGCTCGTCGACTGGTGGACCGTGGGCCCGCTCGGCTCCCTCTATTTCCCGAACCTGCAGATCGTCGTCCTCCTGTTCCTCCTGGCCCCGCTGGCCTGCCTGTACTCGGTCGAGGTCTGCATCATCGTCTCCTCCCGGGTAACGGACGTCCGGAGCGCGCAGCAGTATTCGGGACCGATCATGCTCCCCCTGATCTTTCTCTACATTGCCGGGGAGCTCGGCAAGCCCGTCCTCAACGCCACGAACCTGCTGATCATCGGCGGCGTGCTCGCGGGCATCGTGCTGGGGCTCTTCTCGGTCAGCATCCGGACCTTCCGCCGCGAGGAGATCCTCACCCGGTGGAGGTGAAGAGGGACGACACCGGCGAGGGGGGGCGAGATGCAGATCCGGCCCTTTGAGAAGGGCGACGAGGATGCCGTGGTCGCCCTATGGGAGCGGTGCGGTCTGGTTCGTCCAACGAACGACCCCCACCGGGACATCCGTCGAAAGCTCGAGGTCCGGCCGGACCTGTTCCTGGTCGGCCGGCACGACGGGCAGCTCATCGCGACCGTGATGGCGGGGTACGAGGGGCATCGAGGCTGGCTGAACTACCTGGCGGTCGACCCGGACCACCAGCGACAGGGATTCGCCCGGTCGATCGTGGCCGAGGCCGAGCGTCGACTCCGGGAGTCCGGGTGTCCGAAGATCAACCTTCAGATCCGGACGTCCAATCAGGGGGTCATCGAGTTCTACCGCCGCATCGGATACACGCTGGACGATGTGGTGAGCATGGGGAAGCGGCTCGAGCTGGACCGACCGGACCCGGCCCCTCCCACGTCCCGTTCCCGCGACCCCGCGCGGACCGGTCGGGCCTGAGTCGCCACTTACCCGCCAGCCCGTCGACCCCGGTGCGGGCGGTTCCCTTGGCCGGAGCTTCAGCGACCCGCGGGCTCACTCAGAGCCGTGCGGCCGGTCGCGGGTCGAACCGGAGGGACGCATGACCGAGGTGACGGCCTCACGGACGAGGGGGGTCGGCCGGCAGCCAGAAGATCCACTCCGGGACCTCGGCGCCGCGGGCGAGAGCGAACCCCTTGTCTTCGCCGAACACCGTGAAGCCGCACTTCTCGAGGACACGGATGGACCCTCTATTGTCCTGAGCGACCCGGGCATACAGCGGGCGCGTCGGCGTTTCTAGGAGGAACTGCTGGAGTGCGCTCGTGGCGACCCCCTTCCCCCAGAACTCTCGGCCGAACCAGTAGGCGACCGAGGGCTTGCCGAACATCTCGAACTGCACCACGTAGCCCGCCACCTCGCCGCCGACCAGAACGGTCCGGAGCGCCAGAGCCTGTTTCTGGATGATCTTCTGCCAGCGCGCTCCGAATTTACCGCAGTCCGCGTCGTCCTCGCTCGTGAACGCGGCCATCCGACCGGCCAGCGGGTCTGAGGCGTGCTGGAAGAATACGGGGATGTCAGTCTCGCGGAATCTCCGGAGCGCTACGTGGAGCAGGGAAGGCTCGGCTCCGGCCGGCTTGGTTCCCGAGGGTCCCGGTGTAGCGGGCATGGCTGGGACTATCGTCCTCGGGGGGTAGCCATGACCAAGCACGGCTATATCGACCGCATCCGGCGGAATAGCACGACCGTCCCCGCCGCGGGGGCCCACCAAACCCGGATCCGCCTGTCGGCCGGAAACTCCCCGACTCACCGACCACGCCGGGACGACGCTCGCTTGCGTGACGGCTGAACCGGGTGAATCGTCTTCTCGAACAATCGGGCCAGTTGCGCCTTGCTGAGGGGGCGGGTCTGGCCGCGGTTGAGCTGATCCAACAGCGTCAGAACCTGGACCATGACCTTGTCTGCACCCGCCTTGGTCGGCGCGACGAGGTACCTCGGTTTGGGGGAGTCCGAGAAGAGCGCCTCCGAGACCGCTTCGGCGACCGGGGCAGGGTCCGGCAGGTCGAGGCGGTGCAGCGCCTCGGGCGTACCGGTGTACTGGGGGATCAGAGCTTCGATGACCTTGCGGTACAGGGATTTGTTCCAGGCGGAGGCGAAGTTCGGACCCTTGGAGGCGACGTAGTTGGCGCCGAGCTCGCTGCGAAAGGCTCCGGGCTCGATCGCGCTGACCCCGACCCCGAGCCCGGCGAGCTCCTCCCGGAGGAGGTCGGTGTAGGCCTCCACCGCGTGCTTGCTGATCCCGTAGGTCCCAAGGAACGTCTCGGTGAGGATGCCCCCCATCGAGCTGATGTTGACGATCCGACCGTGGGAGGCGATGAGGAAGGGGTAGAACCTCTGAACCATCCGGTGGGCCCCGAACAGGTTCACGTCGAGGATCCGATGGAGTTCCTCGACCGAGGTGTCAACCATCGGTCCGAAGCCGGCGATCCCCGCGCAATTCACTAACCCGTAGAGCCCCTTGTCCGACCGGCGGACCCACTCGAAGGCCCGCTGGATCTTCTCCTCGCGCGTGACGTCGATCTCGAGAGGAGTGACGTTGGCCAGGTGTCCCAACGCGTCGAGGTCGGGCCCCGTCCGGGCACCGGCGAGAACGGCGTGGCCGTTCGACGAGAGGTGCTCCACGATGGCCCGGCCGATGCCGGTGCTCGTTCCGGTCACCAGAACAGGCCCTGGCTCGGTCATCGGACGGGCGTCTCAGCTCCCCACGGCTCGCCGGGATATCAACCTCTCCGGTTTGTGCCGAAGGGACGGTCGGGCTCTCCGTGGCTTGCCGAGGAGGAAGAGCTCGTGCCCGCCGCTGTTTCCCTCGGGGACGAACGCCTGCTGAACGACACGGAACCCGAGGGACTCGAACCACTTCCGGTACGTGGCCGAGTCCGCATGACTCCAGAACATCGGCACATCGGTCCCGAGCCAGCCCGGCTCGGTACCTTCCCAGGCGTCGTGCCCGACAATCGTCAGGAAGAGTCCGCCGGGAGCGAGCCAGTCATGGATACGTCGGAACAGGACCCACTGTTCCGACAGGGGAACGTGGATGATCGCATAGAGCGAGACGACCCCGTGAAAGGAACCGGCGCGAAACCTCGCCTCGGTCATGTCCATCCTCAGAAAGCGGGCGCCCGGCACGAGCTGTCTGGCTCGCCGGATCATCACGTTGGAGAGGTCGATACCGGTCACCTGGAACCGATCGGAAAGGATGCGAGAGGCCGGGACACCGGTTCCGCAGCCGAGGTCGAGGACGGCCGCGCCCGCGGGAAGCTGCCTCACCAGGGGTCGCAGCCAACGTCGATAGTCTGCGTCGCGATGGGAGAAGCAATCCGATTCCTCCCCGGGCGGTCGATAGACCGTAGAGAGCCGATCCCAACCCTCCCGGACCAACCGCCGGACGGACCTTATCCGCCGGGTCACAGCTCGGCTCGTCCTCCTAGCCGAGGAGCCACTGCTCCGAGCGCGTCTCCGTCCTCGGGTCTCCCTCACTCAGCACCAGCTCTCAAGGGAGGGTCGCGGGTAATGGCACTTTCACCCCCAGCGCGAGGATGGCGGTCCGGGAGGGGGGAACCTTCTCACCAACCGAAACCGCTGGGGCGGGCTGTGGAGACCCATGACACCCGAGGGGGGTGAGCGACAGGTCCGCGACGGCCCCCTCCACGGAAACTTATTTCGAGGGAGCCACGCTCACTAGGACCATGGCAGGGTCCTCCATGACCGGAAGTGTCGGCGGCCGCCCCAACGAACTCGTACTCTATCGGTGCCTCGTGTGCGGGTTCCAGACGCTCAAGACCACCGACATCACGGAGCACCTAATGTCCCACGCCGAGGCCGCCAAGTACTCGTTCTCGACCGTGCTCAAGGACTGAGGGGCGCCGGCTTCCCCATCCCGACCGCGTGGTTGACGCACTCCGCTCGGCGGGGGTTCCGCCGTCTTACTCCAGCGGAGGCGCCGGGGTCGGGGAGCTCACCGAACTGGTGGCGTCGGTGCGCTCCCCCGTCGGGGCGAAGGTGTAGTTCCGCAGGAACACCGCGAGGACCCCGCAAGCCACGGTAAGCAGCGCCCCGAGTGCGAACAACCACTGGAACCCGGCAAGGGTCGGCAGTTCGACCGGGACCTGGACGGGACCGGTCGAGCTGGCCGTGGTTACACCGGTCGTGACGTAGAACGTCCCCGTGAACGTGGCCAGGACGGTGGCGACCAGCACCGGTCCAATGCTCGCTCCGAGGTCCTGGAACATCTCGGACATGCCGGTCTGGATCCCCGTCTCGCCCCGCCGGGAGGTCAGCACCACGACGTTCGTGATCGAGATGATCATCATCACCAGACCGACGAAGGTCGGGATCGGGGCGAGGATCAGCTCGGTGTAGTTGCGGTTGAACACGAGCATCAGCAGGAATCCCGCCGTGGAGAGCACCGAGCCGAGCAGGACCATCGGCTTGGGACCGAACCGGGTGATCGCCTTACCCACGAACGGCGCGGCGACCAGCATCGACATCGTGGTCGGGAGGCTGAGGACCCCGAACTGGAACACCGAGCGGCCGAGCCCGACGATCGGCGTCTCGACGATGATCGTGATGCCAACGAAGCCGAGGAACAGGGCGACCCCAACCAGCAGGATGGCGACGTAGCTGACCGCCAGGTTCCGCTCGCGGAACCGCTGGAGGTAGACCATCGGGTCGGTGGTGGTCCGCTCCTGCCAGTAGAAGAGCCCCGCGAAGAGCACGGACAGGCCGAAGAACTCGGGCGCCCCCAGCGGGAGCGGGCCCACGTGCACGGCCGCTAGCTGGGTCCAGCCCCAGGTCGGGCCCTGCGAGAGCGCCACCAGGAAGGAGGCCAGCGCCCCGCCGAGGAGGGCGGCCCCGGGGACGTCGAGCCGGACCTGCAAGCGGTGGCGCGACTCGGGTAGCGCCCAGACGGCGAGGACCAGGATGACCACCGCGATCGGGATCACTGTGTGGTAGGCGAACTGCCAGCCGTCGTTCTGGATGAGCCAGGCGCCGACGAACAAGCCGAGCGCAGCCCCGATCGCGAACATCGCGGCGATGAGGCCCTGGGCCTGGCCGACCTTCGCCGGGGGGAGCTCCTCTCCCACCATGGCGAAGGCGAGCGGGAACAGGGCGAGCCCGATCCCCTGGACCCCACGGACCCCGATCAGGAGGTAGACCGCTTGGGATCGGTCGAGGCCCAGGAGGGGGGCGATCTGGGGCGTGAAGCCGGTAACGGCCACTGCCGCCGCGTAGATCGAGAGCACGACGAGGATCATCCTCTTCTTGCCGTAGATGTCCCCCAGCTTGGCAAAGACCGGGGTCGTCGAGACTCCTACGAGGAGGTAGGCCGAGACGACCCAGGCGATCGTGGTGTAGGGCACCCCGTCGAAGAACGCGACGAGCGTCGGCAGGGCCGGGACCAGCATCGTCTCGACGTAGTTCACCATCAACGCCGCCGCGGCGAGAAGAACCAGGATGATCGCTCCTCGTCGGGCGGCGACATTCTCGGAGATCTCGGTCGAGACCACGCGCTGGTAGATGTCGGCGTCCGCTGTCATCGCCCGTGGATACGGAACCGGGGAGGTCAACCCCCTGCCACGGGTCCCCGCCAGGTCCCGCCACCGTAGCTCGTGAGTGTCCGATTCGGTCGGGACGACAACAAAAACAGGAAGTCTCAAGCGGCCGCCGCTCGTGGGGCGCATGTGCCCGCGGCCGCGTTCCCCCCGGGGGAGCTCGACATCGCCATGCTCCGGGAGATGTACCGGAACGGGGCCGTCAACCTGGCGGGGATCGACCCCCGCCTGAACCTGACCCGTGTCGCCCACTCACTGCGCATAGGTCGGGCGCGGGTGGCCGCGCGGATGAAGTGGTGGAGGGACAGCGGGTTCCTCCAAAAGTACTCGGTCTGGCTGAACCCCTCCCTCCTCGGCTGGCAGGGCGGATGGGTCTCGGTCCGGGTCGACCACCACCGCTCGAAGGGGCCGTTCTTCCGGCGCCTGGCGCTGGTCGACGGGGTCGTCTCCGCGATGGACTTCCTCGGAGAGTGGGTCTCGGTGGCCCTCGTGGCCCCCGACCGGGCGGCGCTCGAGCGTCGGGTCGGGCTGCTACGCAACCTGGTGGGGGTGACCGCGGTCGAGGACCTGATGCCGTGGCACGTGCCGGAACCGCATCGGGCGCTCACCCCGCTCGAGCTCCGGGTCGTCCGGGCCCTCCGGGAGAAACCGACCGCAACGCTCCACGACATCGCCCGACGGGTGGGGGTGTCGACCCGCACGATGACGCGGAAGTACGCGGAGCTGGTCGAGGAGTGGGCCATCTGGTTCGTCCCGATCTTCGACTTCACGGCGATCAGCCAACCCGTGGTCTCGCTGAACGTCCACGTCGCGCCGGGCGTCGGCCGGGAGGTCGTCGCGCGAAAGCTGCGGTCCCGCTTCCCCCTGACGCTCGACTTCGCGACCGCCAACATCGGCCCGGAGATCTCCCCGCAGGACCTGGTGTTCTTCGTGACCCTCCCCTCGATAGCCAGTCTCGAGGAGCTCGAGCAGCTGGCGAGCTCGGCCGAGGGGGTCGAGCACGTCGAGTCGTTCGTCATGATCCGGATCCACGACTACCCCGAGTGGTTCGACCGCCACCTCGAGTCGCTCGCGACTCCGAGACCCGTCCGAGCGCGCGGACCCCGCGGCAAGGTGGGGTCTCGCCGCGGGGGACCCTGACCTCGTTACCGATTTGCCCCTGCCCGGGTTAGGTCTCTCCGTGATTGTCTTCGACACCCAGCCGAGCCAGGCCCTGCTGGACTATCTCGGCGGGCGGCTCTCCTCCCGCCGGGAGGCGTCGTTCTCCTCGGACCCGGCCTTCCGCC
>Ga0335077_10004626_pt1 | contig 16788 bp, 18 predicted proteins | sample Lox_Sample_31_FD_207151 | JGI IMG/M metagenome (GOLD analysis project Ga0335077, IMG submission 207151) | Soil microbial communities from Loxahatchee National Wildlife Refuge, Florida, United States - Lox_Sample_3.1 | ecosystem: Environmental > Terrestrial > Soil > Wetlands | place: USA...
CCGTCGCGACGCGCTTCAACGGATACGCTGCGAGCAACGCCTTCATCTGGCTTCGGTTTTTCGCGGTCGCCTTCCATATTCCGGTATCGACGAATCCGGGCGCCACGCAGTTCACGAGTATGTTGTGTCGCGCGAGTTCGACCGCGAGTCCTTTCGTGAAGCTGATGATCGCGCCCTTTGTAGCGGAATAGTGAGTGTGAAAGGGCGTCCCGCGCTGACCGGACACGGAACCCAGTGTGACGATGCGCCCGCCGCCTTGGGAAATCATGAGCGGGACGGCATGATGAACCACGCCATACACGCTCTTCAGATTCACGCGGATCATCTCGTCCCATTCGCGCTCGTTCATCTTTTCGATCGGCGCATCCTCGTGATTCCAGATCGCAGCGTTGGCGACAAGAATGTCGAGCCGGCCGAGGCGCTGATGCGCGAACGCGACCAGCTTCTTTGCGTCCGCCACGTTGCCCAGATCGGCCTTGAACGATTCGACGCGCGTGCCGTGCTTCCGCGCCTCCTGCTCCACCTGCGCCGCGGACTCGCGGTCGCGGTGATAGCTGAAAACGATGTCCGCGCCGGCCTGCGCGAACAATTTCACCGTTGCGGCGCCGATGCCCCGCGATCCGCCCGTCACCAGTGCCGCCTTGCCCGCCAGCGAGATCATGTGTCCCCCGAGAAGGAAGTAGAGAAATCAGAATTGCGAACGGGAAAGCTTTTCAGCGGTCATCGCCGCGCTTGCGCGCGAATCAAACCGGCGTGACGATCCGGCGTGCGGCCGCAGCAACGAAGTCGCGAAACAGCGCCTGCGCCAAAGCGTCGGTTTCAGCCATGCGCTCGGGATGCCATTGCACGCCCACCACCCAGTTTGCGTCGCCGGTCCATTCCACGGCTTCGATGACGCCATCGGGCGCGCGCGACGCGATGCACAGCCGGCGGCCCGGTTCCCGGATCGACTGGTGGTGCGAGCTATTGACGCTCACCTCGCTCGCCCGAGCCATCTCCGCGAGGCGAGTTCCAGGCTCGATCCGCGCGGCGTGGAACGGCTCCCCGGACCCTTCCTCCGCGTCCGAATCGTGTTCGATGGCCGTGCCCAGCTCGCTCGGGATATCCTGAATCAGCGTGCCGCCGAGAAACACGTTGAGGCTTTGGATGCCGAAGCAGATCGCCAGGATGGGCTTGTTTTCGGCGAAAGAGTGCTCCAAAAGCGCGAAATCGGTGCGCTCGCGGTCTGGGTCCGGATCGGCTCCCTTGGCGTGCTTGAAAGCTCCAAATCGCGCGGGATCGACGTCTGCGGGGCTCCCGGGCAGGAGTACGGAGTCCAAGGTCTGAGCCAGCTGGTCCAACTCCGCCGATGGAAGCGCGAGCGACACGGGCACCGGCTCGCCACCCGCCCGACGAACGGCAGCCATATACTTCTCAAGCTTGGCGGAGGCTGCCGTAAGCTCTTCTTTTCTAGTACGATACGGGACTCCGACTCGTGGTCCGCGGCTGGGCTTGGCGTTCATCACGGGCACATCCTACCATCGCGGCCACGCTCGGGCAACTTGCGCGGGACGGCGTTAGCAGTATTCTGCGGATAGGATGATGGGGGACGAAGATCCGTGCCTTGAGGAAGCGGGCTTCCTCGGCGGGTGCGTGCCAAGCCAGACCTCGTAGTTCTGCTTCATCTGGTCGATGTGGTGGGGAATGTGGCGCTCCTGGCGCTCGATCCATCTTTCGAGGCTGATCTCGCCTTCCGCCGGATGCTCCACCGTGTACGACCACACCGGTTCGGGGACAGCGGCGAGGAGGTGATAGGTCATCTTCCGGAGACGGCGAATCACTTCGAGGGCTTCCCGCGTGCTCTGATGAAAGTACCCCAGGCTGCCAGCCCACCGCGCGGCATCGAATTTTGCGACGGCTTTTCCCGGTTCGGCGATCAGGTGGCGGCAGCGCACGTAGGAGCTGGCCTCGCTGTCCGCCAGATGCAGAATAATCTCGTGGATGCTCCAGCGGTCCGGCGACGGCTTGTATAGCCACATCTTCTTGGGCAGCTGGCGCAGGACGCCGGAGAGCAGCGCAGGCGCGCGCCCAAATGACTCGAGCATCTTGCGTCTTTCGTCACGTGTCATGCGGCCACCCCTCTAATGACAAGCTTAGACGCAGCAGTTTCAATTTCGCTGCTGGCGCTTGTGTAAATTGTCGGTCACGGTGACATCCTTCTTCCAAGCGTGAGACAAAGAACGACAATCGCAGCTTAGGTAATTCGGCTTCGAGTGCCAACAGCCAAATTGGCAAGCCTCCGTGGAAACGAGAAGCCAATGTGGCTCTCCGAAATTTCGTAGCGACGCGATACGGGGAGTGGAAGGTGGTTAGCGCTTGGAAGCAAGTCCTTGCGGCAACGGGGGGAGAGAGGGAGCAGCTACGCGGGAATCTCGCTTGGCCCAATAGCTCCGCAAGTCTCCCACCAGGTACAGCGAGCCGGTGGCAAATACGGCGCCGTCGGGGGAAGCAATCTCGATCGCTCGTTCGAGCGCCTCAGCCGGATCGCGCACGATGTCGGACTTCCGGGCGAGATGGCCCGTCATTTCGGCAAGCAAACGGGCGGAAATCGCGCGAGGCTGCAACGGTTCGGTGAGAAACACGAAGTCGGCGGCCGGAAAGAGCAAGCCCGCGATTTCGTCCACGGCCTTGTCGCGCATCGCCCCGTACACGAGCACGATGCGCCGGCCCTTGAAATTCTCTTCCCAGAATTTGAGCAGTTCCCTGGCGCCGGCGGGGTTGTGCGTGCCGTCCAGATAGATGTCGGGCCGCTCGCTGAGCCGCTCGAGGCGCCCGGGCCAGCGAACCGCGCGAATGCCTTGCTCGATCAAGGCGGTTGTCACCGCGAACCCGCGCTCCGCGAGGAGCCGTGCGGCGGTGGCAGCGGTGAGTGCGTTGCGTAACTGGAAGCGCCCCGGGAGCGGTGGCTCGATGGAAATCTTTTCGTGCGACTCGGAAGCCGTCGCGATCGCGCGATAGCATCCGCCCGTCGCGATGGCCGCTTCAACGCGCCACGCCGCGTCCACTTCCACCAGCCGGGCGCCCATTTCCTTGCAGCGATCGCCGATCACCGCGCGTGCCTCCGACCTTTCCGCCGAGCTCACCACCCACGCGCCCGGCTTGATGATCCCCGCTTTTTCCGCGGCGATCTCCGCGATCGAGTGGCCGAGAAAGCTTTCGTGGTCGAAATCGATCGACGTGATGACGGCGACTTCCGGCTGCACGATATTGGTGGAATCGAGCCTCCCGCCCAGGCCCACTTCATAGACGGCGAAGTTCACGCCGTGTTCCACGAAGGCCACGAACGCGAGGGCCGTCACGCATTCGAAATACGTCGGGTGCGCGGCAAGTTTGCCGGTTGCCAGAAGGGATTCGATCGTGTCGTGAACGCGCGTCCACGCGGCGGCGAAATCTTCGTCCGAGATATCCTCGCCGTTGATGCGGATTCGCTCGTTGATGCGCTCGAGGTGCGGCGACGTGTAGAGGCCCGTTCGCAGCCCCGCGGCGCGAAGGATCGATTCGAGCATCGCCGCCGTCGAGCCTTTGCCGTTCGTTCCGGCAACGTGCGCGCACGGCGCGGCGAGGTGCGGATTGCCGAGCGCTTCGGCCAGAATCTGCGTGTTAGACAGGCCGAACTTCTGGACGCGTGCCTGCTGGGGTGCAGCCAACTCACGCCCCAGCGCCATCAGCGCGCGGACGGATTCGTCGTAGTTCATGGAGAATCGAGGAAGAAGCCCAGCGCCTGCGAGACGTATGACTTCAGTTCCTTGCGAGGCACCACCGCGTCGAGAAAGCCGTGCTCGAGCAGAAATTCGGCGCGCTGGAATCCTTCGGGCAGCTTTTGCCGGATCGTTTGCTCGATCACGCGCGGCCCGGCGAATCCGATCATCGCGCCGGGCTCGGAGATATTCAGGTCGCCCAGCATCGCGTAACTGGCGCTGACGCCGCCTGTGGTGGGATCGGTGAGAATGGAAATGAACGGCACGCGCGCTTCGTCGAGCCGCGCCAGCGCCGCCGCCACTTTGGCGAGCTGCATCATGCGCGCGCCGGCGGAACAGGAAACGATCACCAGCGGCTGCCGCTGCGCGAGCGAACGCTCGATCGCGCGCGTGACCTTTTCGCCGACGACCGCGCCCATCGAGCCGCCGATGAAGCCGAACTCCATCGAGCAGCAGATCACGGGCCGCCCGTCGAGCTTTCCCTCGACCGTGAGGATGGCGTCCTTCATGCCGGATTTCTGCTGGGCCTCTTTGAGGCGCTGTGCGTAGGGTCTCGTGTCCACAAAATGGAGCGGATCGCTCGAGGCAAGATCGGCATCGTGCTCGACCCAGTTCTCGTCATCGAGCAGCAGCTCGAGCCGCCGGCGCGCGTCGAGGCGGAAATGGTGGTCGCATTTGGGGCACACGCCCCAGTTCGCTTCGAGATCCTTTTTCCAGATGATCGCGCGGCACGCGCTGCACTTGATCCACAGCCCTTCGGTGCGGACGCTGCGCTCGTCCACCGGCGTGGGATTCTCGATCGCGCCTTTTTCTCGTTTGAACCAGGCCATGGTTAATAATCGATCCCCCGCTGCGCGAGGATGCCCTTCGTGTACGGATGCTTCACTTCCCGCATTTCCGTGACGAGATCGGCGGCCTCGACCAGCTTCGGATGCGCGTTGCGCCCCGTGCAGATGACGTGCACGCGCTCGGGCCGTTTTTCAAGCGACTCGACCACGCGGTCCGCGTCCAGCATCTTGTAGCTGATCACGTAGTTGATCTCATCGAGCACCACGAGATCGTATTTCTCGCTGTAGATCTGCTCGCGGCCGAAATCCCAGGCCTGCTCGCACAGGCGAACGTCCTCCGGGTCCGTCTCGGCGCCGCCCACCTTCACGAAGCCGCGGCCCATGGGGCGAATCTCGAATTTGTCGTCGCCGAGCATTTTGGCGGCGTCGAGCTCGCCGTAGTGCCACGAACCCTTGATGAACTGCACCATCAGCACGCGCATTCCCTGCCCGACGGCGCGAAACGCGGTCCCCAGGGCGCACGTGGTCTTGCCCTTGCCGGGTCCGGTGTAAACAATGAGAAGCCCCTTACCTTCCGGCATCGATTCGCGCCCCGCGGAGACAGTTTTCAATAGTGGCCGCGCCCAGCCGAAACGTCAATAGAGGGTGCGCTATTTCGGATACGGATGCCTCGAGAGAATCGCGAAGGCGCGGTAAATCTGCTCGGCGAGCACGACACGCGCAAATTCGTGCGGCATGGTGAGCGTCGAGAGCGAAATCTTGTGCTTTGCCCCCGCGCGAAGATCGTCCGGAAAGCCTTCGGCGTCGCCGCAGAGGAAAACGATCTCTCGCGTTCCGCGGTCGCGCAAGTCGCCGAGCCAGCGCGCGAATTGCTGAGAGGTGAACTGCTTCCCCGCGGCATCGAGCAGCACGACCGCAGCGCCAGCCTCGATTTTCAGCTTGCGCAACGCGGCGGGCGAGGCTTCGCGCAATTCGCTGATCTCGATTTCGGCGTAGCGCCGAATGCGAGCGGCGTAGTCGTCGAGCAGCGCGCGGATTTCCTCGCGCCGCGTCTTCCCCAGCATGACGAGCCGGATCTTCATCGCTTCAAAGGAGCCTGGCGGATTGCTTGTAGGGGCGGGTTTGAAACCCGCCCCTACGGCCATCGAATCTTTGTCCTCGATAGAACGTCAAAACGCGGTCAAATCAGTCCGTACTTCTTGCGCTTCTCGAGCAGGGTCTTGCGGCTGATGCCGAGGACTTCGGCGGCGCGGCCGATTTTGTAGTGCGTCGCCTCGAGCGTGCCCTTGATCGCCTCTCGCTCGACGTCCTCGAGCGAGCGCAACGCCGCCGCTGGGCCGTGGGTCTTCCCCGCCGCGCGCAGAATCTCCGGAAAATCCTCGGGGCGCAGGAGCGCCTCCTTCGCGAACACGAGCGCGTGCTCGATCGCGTTTTTCAGCTCGCGCACATTTCCCGGCCACGCGTACGCCTCGAGCACGCGCAGTGCCGCCGGATCGAGCGCGGCATCGGGCTTGCCGTGAACGGGACCGAGCCGCGCGAGAAAATGCGCGGCGAGTGGAGCGATGTCGGCCCGGCGCTCCCTCAGCGGTGGCACGGGAATCGCGAGCACGTTGAGGCGGAAAAAGAGGTCCTCTCGGAAGCGCCCCGTAGCGACCGCTTGCTGGAGGTCGGTGTTCGTGAGCGCCATGAGCCGCGCGTCCATGCGCAGCGTTTCGGTGCCGCCCAGCCGCTCGAACGTCCGCTCCTCGAGCACGCGCAGCAGCTTTGCCTGCATGCCCGGCGCGAGCGCCGCCACTTCGTCGAGGACGATCGTGCCGCCCTGTGCCAGCTCGAGCCGACCCGGCTTGCGCGCCACCGCGCCCGTGAACGCGCCGCGCTCGTGGCCGAAAAGCTCCGATTCGACGAGCTCCGACGGCAGGCTGGCGCAGTCGATTTTCAGGAAGGGAGCGTCGCGGCGAGAGCCATTCTCGTGAATCCACCGCGCGAGCTGATCTTTTCCCGAGCCGCTTTCGCCCGTGATCAGGAGAGTCGTGGCCGTGTCGGCGAGCTTTTCAGCCAGCTCGAGGACGCGCAGCGACGCCGGATCGGCGGCCACCCACAGAGTGTTCGTCGGGCTCATGGCTGTGTCGCGCCGCTGCCGGTTTCGGCGCGCGGCTCGGACGGTCTTTCAGGCGCGGGAAACGCCAGCCGCTCGGCGGTGCGCCAGAGACGCTCGAGATCGTAGTATTGCCGCGCGCGCTCGCTGAAGATGTGCACCACGAAGTCGCCGTAATCGAGCAGCACCCACTCCGCGCCGGGCTTGCCTTCCCGGTGCGCCAGGCGCACGCCGTCGCGGCCGAGACGCTCCTCGATGGCCTCGCCGATGGCCTGAATCTGCGGCTGGCTTTGCCCCGAGCAAAGCAGGAAGTATTCGGCAAACGCTGCGCCCGCGAGCTTCAGCACCGTGATATCCACGGCCTGTTTATCCTGGGCCGCCTCGACGGCCCGGCGAATTTCGGGGCGAAGTTTTTCCAGTGTCACCGGTACAGGGCCTGTCCGAGAATGTATTCCTCCACGCGCGCGGGCACAAGCCCGTGGATGCCTTGCTTGCGCGCGAGCCGCTCGCGCACTTCGGTGGACGAGACGTGGCTCGCAACCGTCGTCAGCAGATGGATGGACGACTTGCGCAGCACGATCTTGTTCGGGTCGTGCGCCGCCGATCGCCCGAGCTTTTCCGGCGGGATCACGAGGCGCAGCGCGTCCAGCCGGAACCCGGGCCGGCTCGCGATGATGAAATCGCAGGCGTCGAGCAGCGACTCGTAGTTCTTCCACGTGGGGATTTCCAGAAACTGGTCCGCGCCGACAATGAAGTAGACGTGATCCTCGGGATGCTCGCGATGGAATCGCCGCACCGTGTCGATCGTGTAGAAAATGTGGGGCGAGGCGCCCGCCACGGGAGCTTCCGCGAGCGACGGCACGAATCCCGGATGATCCGCGCAAGCGAGCGCCGTCATCGTGTAGCGATGCACGAACGCCGTAAGCTCCCGCACGGATTTGTGCGGCGGGCGCGAGGACGGAATGAAATAGATGGTATCGAGGTGGAAGCGCCGCTGCGCCGCCTGCGCCACGGCGATGTGCCCCGCGTGGACGGGGTCAAACGTACCTCCGAAGAGCGCCACCGTGCGGCGATGTGCTCCGCCGGACGGCTTATGCGCGGCGTGCGATGTCAACGCTCCTCCGGATGAGGCGCCGCAGGAGCGCCGAGGCGTTCGGCAGGCAGCTCTTGCGGCTCCTGCGCTCGGGGCATGCTTTCATGCGCCGCTTCATTCGACGTGTCGGCGGCCACCGCAGGTTTCGGGATGCGGTCGAGCGCGTTCGCGATCGCGCGCACGAGTTCGACCACGCCTTCGCCGCTGGCCGATGAAATCGCGTGGAATTCCAGGCCGCGGCCTACCGCGAATGCGCGCAACTTCTCGAGGCGCTCTCGATTCGTCGTCGCGTCGAGCTTCGTCGCAACAACGATCATCGGCTTCTTGGCCAGCTCCGGGCTGAAGGCCGCGAGCTCGTGCTCGATGATTTCGAAATCGCGGATAGGATCGCGGTCGCTCGCGTCGCTCGTGTCCACCAGATGCGCGATCAGGCGCGTTCGCTCGACATGCTTGAGAAACCGTATTCCCAGACCGACGCCTTCGTGGGCGCCCTCGATCAAGCCGGGCAAATCCGCGACGACGAATATGCGCCCATTGCCGGGACCGGCGTCCGGATCGGCGGAAACGACGCCCAGATGCGGCTCGAGTGTGGTGAAGGGATAGGCCGCGATTTTCGGGCGCGCGGCCGAGATGCGCGAGATCAGCGTCGATTTTCCCGCATTCGGAAAGCCGACGAGGCCGACATCCGCCAGCAGCTTCAATTCGAGGCGCAGATGGCGCTCCTGGCCCGGACGGCCGTCTTCGTGTTCGCGGGGCGCCTGATGCCACGGCCGCACGAACGCGGGATTGCCGTTGCCTCGCCCGCCGTGCCCGCCGCGAGCCGCGCGGAAACGCTGGCCGGGCGCAATAAAGTCGAAAAGCTGCTCGCCGGAATCCGCGTCGAATACGACCGTGCCGACGGGAACCTTCAGGATCAAGTCTTCGCCCGAGCGGCCGTGGCAATCGGATCCTTCGCCGTGGCCTCCGCGCTGGGCGCGGAATTCGCGGTTGTAGCGGTAGCGCAGGAGCGTGTTGTCGTTCGGATTCGCTTCGAGATAGATGTCGCCGCCGTTGCCGCCGTCGCCGCCCGATGGTCCCCCTCGCGGGACGTACTTCTCCCTGCGGAACGCTACACAGCCGTTTCCGCCGTCGCCGGCCTTCACCAGGATTTTGGCTTCGTCAGCAAACATGGGGTGCCCGTTCCGAGAGGGTACACGAATAAAGCATACGCCACGATGGAAGAGAAAAACAAAAGTGGATGACGCACGGGAGGCGCGTCATGCGAATGAAAACTTCAGTCGGCTGCCGGCGCAGCGGGCGCCTTTTCGGAAACGGACGCAACTGCCTCGATCGGCAGGACGCTGATGAAGCGTCCCTTGCCGCCCTTGTCCTCGAAGCGCACGACGCCATCGATGCGCGCGAACAGAGAATCGTCCTTGGCACGCAGAACGTTCTTCCCCGCCTTGTAGTGCGTGCCGCGCTGGCGGACCAGAATGCTGCCGCCGGTGACAACCTGCCCGCCGAACCGCTTTACACCGAGTCTCTGTCCGTGCGAGTCGCGTCCGTTTACGGATGACCCGCCGCCCTTCTTATGTGCCATGACGAACCCCTAAGAAACCTGAATTTCGCCGACCTGAACTGCGGTCAAGCCCTGCCGATGACCGGTCTGAATCTTGTATTGCCCGCCCGTCTTGAATTTCAGCACCTTCAGCTTCGGCCCGCGAAGGTGCTTCACAATTTTTCCGGTGACCTTGGCCTTGGCGGCCTGCTCGCCGCCGAGAATCTTCTTGTCGTCCGTGCGGACCGTGACGACCTCTTCAAACGTCACTTTCCCGCCGACTTTTCCCTCGAGCCGCTCGACCTCGACGGTCTGCCCCGGCTCCACGCGGTATTGCTTTCCCCCACTTCGAATTACGGCGTACATGCTTCCTCCCGACCCTATCGACAAACCCCTATTCTATCGGTGTATGGCGGCTCCCGTCAACGAACTCTATGGATTGGTAGTGCGTTAGTTTCCGATTGCACGACGACGCGTCCAATGTCCTCTTGCGTTCCGGTGCAAGCGCTCGGCCGGCCTGGTCTGGCGGCAAGTTCGTTGTGTCGATGGCAGGAGAAGCGTAGGATGCGCGAGGCAGAGATCCGAAACGGGAATTCAGGCTAGAGGAACCCATCATGTCAAAACCGATGATCACCGTGCAGCGCCACATCCTCGAACAGGAGCGCAAGCACCCCCATGCGACCGGCGCGCTGACAGGACTCCTCTGGGATCTGACGATCGCAGCCAAGGTGATTTCCCACCAGGTCAACCGCGGAGGCTTGGCCGATATCTTCGGAGGGACCGGCGAGTCGAATGTCACGGGAGACCTGGTGAAACGCCTGGACTCGATTGCGCAGGACACGATCTACCGGGCCATGGATCATGGCGGCCACCTCTGCGTGATGGTCTCCGAGGAAAGCCCCGACATAATCCCCATTCCAGAAAAGTTTCCGAAGGGGCCCTACGTCCTGCTGTACGATCCGCTGGATGGCTCCTCGAATATCGAAGCCAACGTCAGCATCGGAACGATCTTCTCGGTGCATCGCCGAATTTCACCCTCCGGCGACGGCACGCTCGCGGATTGCCTTCAAAAAGGTTCGGAGCAAATCGCGGCCGGCTACTTTCTCTATGGGTCGAGCACCATGATCGTTTACACCACCGGGCAGGGCGTCTACGGCTTCACGCTGGAGCCGAGCATCGGGGAATTCATCCTCTCTCACGAGCGAATCGTCACCCCGCCCAAAGGCAAGTATTACAGCATCAATGAGGGCAACGTCGCCTCCTGGGACGAGCCGACGCGCAGATACATCGAGTATCTGAAACAAAAGGACGCCGCGACCGGCCGGCCCTACTCATTGCGCTACATCGGCTCCCTGGTGGCCGACTTCCATCGCACGCTGCTCTATGGAGGCGTCTTCCTTTACCCCGCAGATTGCAGCAATCCGCAAAAGCCAAAACCGAAACTGCGGCTCCTCTACGAAGTGGCTCCCATGTCTTTCATCATGAATCAAGCCGGAGGCGCCGCCACCACCGGGACGCAAAACGCGCTGGACGTCCAGCCCACTTCTCTCCACGACCGAGCTCCAATTGTTTTGGGAAGCACGCAGGACGTGGCGCTCTACGAAAAGTTTTGCGCGGAATCCCATCGTGAGACCGCAAGAGTTACAGGCCAAGCTCGCTGAATCGCACTACTCTGGTCAGGTTCTGATAAACCTGCTAACCGGAAACTGGCCCACGACCGGTTGGCGATTAGCAGCAGCGGGAAACGGTGGAATAGCGGCGGCGAACGGAGTCGAGGTAGAACTCGGCGCGAGAGAGCGGCTTGGCGCAGCCGCCTGCTCCTGAAATCACACCCTGAGCCATCCGGCGGCGCGTGGCGCGGAGGTAGTTCTCATACGCGGCGTCGCCGCTCACCTGCCGAATCCAGGACCAAGTGCTGTGCAATCCGGTCTTCAGGTTCATAGCTCACCTCATTGCTGCATCACCGGCGGCGCCGGGGGAGTTGCCCCGGATTGCCGCGTGGCGATGCCGATGGCCATGGCCGTGTTCTTCGGGAAAACGACATCATGGCCGCGCGCGACGAAATTCGCGTAAATTGCCCGCGTCCCGCCGAAAGCGCCCATGGCCATGCCGAAGGGCTGCGAGTGTATCCCAATCCCGAGCGCGATTCCAATTAACTTGTAGCCGCCCGCTCCGCCCGCGGCGCGGGGGCCTGTCTCGCCGAAACTGTCGCCCAGAAACGATGCCGCGCCGAGTCCTACCTCGGCGGTGGTCGTCAGAAATCGCGTGCTCGGAGCGGCCGCCTTGGCGCCGCCCTCCGAATCGAGCCTCACGTTATCGACCTTGGCCGCTTCGACGCCGGCGAGGCTCGCCTCCACCTTTTGCTGCATGCCGTCCGCCAGCCGCAATTCGTGAAACACGATGCGGATCTCGCCGTTTCGTCCCGGGTGGCGCGCCGGATGCACCTGGATCACCGATCCCTGCAATGTGCTTCCTTCGGGGAGTAGTAGGCGGTCGCGATCGAACACCGGCCGCGAAATCATCGCTTCCACGGCGTCTCCCTGATGCGACGTCGCCGAATTCAGCGGCGTCATTAGCCGCGCATCGACGACGCTTCCATCGGGAGGCGTCGTCCCGATCGATGCTGAGAGCTGCGGCGTGAGCTGCTCGGTGCCGAAATCGAGCGCGTCCTGAAGCTCGGCGCTGTACACCGTCCCGGCATCGATGTACTGCGGGTGGACGGGCAACTGCGCGACCGCGTAATGCTCCAGCCGGTGCATCTTCCCGGGCTCTTTCACCTGCTTGATTGCGTTCGACCATTCCTGCTTCGCCGCGCGCCGCGCCTCTGCCGCCTTCTCTTCCGCGGCATTCGGCTGGCCCTTCTTGCTTCCGCTGCGATCGGCGGCGGAGACGAATTCGATCATCTGCCCCGATCCGGGCGTGACGATCGTATGCACAGCAAACTCCCGGCCGTCGGCCAGCTTGATTCCGGTGAATTCGACTTCCACCTTGCGCGCCGGAGTGAAATCCGCGTCCAGAGCAGCCTCCGTGCGCTTTCCGCCGGAGACGCTCGCGATTTTCGTGATCCGGCCCGTCGCAGTGGTTCCCACGGGAATCACCAATTTGTCGAATGCATAGACGGGCTCGACGACGCGCCCGCGAACCGGCTGGCCGATTTTTCCGACGCGCACTTCGCTATCGAGCGCGATCTGCAATGGCGCGCCTTTCCTTACTGTGAGAGGAATCATTTCAACGATCGCGGGCTTTTCCGCCGGCCTCCGCGCCAGAGATGGATCGGAAGTCGATTCAGCCGCAGCCGGAGCCGCGGGCGCATCCTGTGCGTGCGCGAGGCTCCCGCACGCGGACGACAAAACAACCGCCAAGATTGCTCGCTTCATTTCCGATCCGATTTTCCGTGAGAGGACGCGCCACAACTTGCGCTATCAATATGGATGCCGCGTGGGAGGGCGGCAGTTGCACGGCAGTGCGTTCGCGTAACGCCGAAGCGTCAGCCTAGTCTCCTTCGGCCCAGCGCGTGGCCACGTAGGGCGCCTCGTGCAGTGCCGCCGCTTTTCGGCCGCGCAGAATCACGATCCATTCGAAGACGGCTTCGACCAGGAGCACCATCACCATCGCGGCGAGCACGGCTGTCACCGCGGCGTCCAGGCGATCGTTGAAGATCAGCCGCTGCGTGCTGGCGACTTGCGCGGCGGGAATTGTTCCGGCGGCTAGCTGCCCGGCCAGATCGCGCGCGTGCGCGAGAAAACCGAGGCGCGGACTCGCGTCGAAGATCTTTTGGTAGCTCGCCGTCATCGTCACGGCCACCAGCCACGCCATCGGCACGAGCGTCACCCAGATCCACTTCACGCGTCCCATTTTCAGCAGGATTGTGGTCGCCACAACGAACGCGACTGCCGCGAGCAACTGATTCGCGATTCCGAAAAGCGGCCACAGCGAATTGATTCCGCCGAGCGGATCGACTACGCCCTGCCACAGAAAATATCCCCACGCGCCTGCCATCACGGCGCTCGCGAGCAGGATGCCGGGCAGCCAGCTCGAGCGCCCCAGCGGCTTCCACACGTGGCCGGCAAGCTCCTGGACCATGAAGCGCCCCACGCGCGTGCCCGCATCGAGCACCGTGAGAATGAAAAGCGCCTCGAACATGATCGCGAAGTGGTACCAGATGCTCAGCAGGCGCTCGCCGCCGATCGTCCCGCTGAATATTTGCGCCATGCCGACGGCCAGCGAAGGCGCGCCACCGGTGCGGTCGAGCAAGGTTTGCTCGCCGACGCGGTGCGCGAGCGAAATCATCGTCTGTGGGTCGAGCGCGAACCCCCACGAGCCGATCGTTGCCGCGGCGGCGTCGGCGGTTCTGCCCACGAGTCCCGCGGGACTGTTGATCGCGAAATAGACGCCGGGCTGTAACGCGCAGGCCGCCACCATCGCCATCACCCCGACGAATGATTCCATCAGCATCGCCCCATAGCCGACCATGCGCGCGTGGCTCTCGCGCAGGATCATCTTCGGCGTGGTGCCGGAAGAGATGAGCGCGTGAAATCCGCTCACCGCGCCGCACGCGATCGTAATGAAGCAGAACGGGAATATTTTCCCGGCGAAGACGGGGCCGGTGCCGTCCACGAAGCGAGTGAGCGGCGGCATCGCAAGAGTCGGCCGCACGACCAGCACGCCGGCGGCGAGCGCGAAGATGGCGCCAATCTTGATGCATGTGCTCAGATGGCCCCGCGGCGCAAGCAAGAGCCACACGGGCAGGGCCGATGCGGCATAGCCATAGGCGATGATCGCGATCGCGAGAGCGGGCGCCGAAAGTGTGAACACTCGCGACCACGCCGGAGACGCGCTGACCCACTGTCCCGCAACGACGCTGAACAGGAGCAGCGCTGCACCGCCCAGTGTGGCCTCGAGCACGCGCCCCGGCCGCACGTAGCGAAGATAGATTCCCATCAGCAGCGCGATGGGAATTGTCGTGGCGATCGTGAACGTCCCCCACGGCGAATCCCGCAGCGCCTTCACGACCACGAGCGCAATCACAGCCATCAGGATCACAAGGATCGCAAGCACCGCGAAAACGGCTACGAGTCCTCCGCGCTTCGACACTTCCTCGCGCGCCATCTGCCCGAGCGATTTTCCGTCGCGGCGGATCGAGCAGAAAAGAATCGTGAAATCCTGCACGCACCCGCCGAGCGCCGCGCCGACGATGATCCACAGCGTTCCCGGCAGATACCCGAATTGCGCCGCGAGCGTCGGGCCGACGAGCGGTCCCGGGCCCGCAATCGCCGCAAAGTGATGGCCGAGCAGCACCCATTTGTTCGTGGGCACGAAGTCGCGGCCGTCTTCGAGGCGCTCGGCGGGAGTTGCGCGGCTGTCGTCGAGCGCGAAAATTTTCGCGGCGAGAAACGCGGAATAGAAGCGATACGCCACCAGATATGTGCAGACCGCCGCGACCACGAACCACACGGCGTTCAGCGGTTCGCGTCGCTCGAACGCGATCGCCGCGAGCGCGCCGGCTCCGGCCAGCGCAATCGCAGCCCAGAGAAGAATTTTCAGGGATCGTTTCACGGTCGATTACAGGTAGATGTGCCGGCTGCGGAACTCCGCTTCGCTCAAATCAGCCACAGGCGACGCCGAACGCAAGCCATCCGGCGGTATGTAAGGGATCGCGCGTCCCGTGGGGTCGATGTACGGCTGGTCCATGTGAATCGAGACGACCGGCCCTCGCGCGCGCGCCGCCGCGGCGCACATCTCCACCGGCGCAATCGACGCGGCCGCGATGGCGGCCCCTGCCCCGGCCAGGCTTGCCATGAAAACGCGCCGCGTCAGCATCTCGCGCCTCTCACGCAAACGGCAACTCGCTTTCGTCCATCCACCTGCCGTGCACCTGCGCCGTCGCGCGGAACGGCAGAATCACGCGCGCCACGTCACCCTCTTCGAGACGCTGCGCGTCGGCGATGATCAGCTCCGAGCGCATCTCGGCGTAATTGTTGGCGACGCCCATAATGTAACCTTCGCCCTCGGCGCCGTTCTTGCGCGGGACGAAGCAGACCTCCGCCACGCTGTGCGTCGGCCCCGCGAAGTAGGAATTCATTTTGCCGGTTGCGAGATCGAAGCGGCCGTAGCAATTGTTCACGCGTCCGCCGAGATTGCCCGCCTTCCACTCCTCGAATGGCCGCTGCTTGTCCGCGTACGCCGTGAATGCGTAGCGGTAAGGCTGCGTGAGGTAGCGATCGTCCACGCGGCCCAGATCGCTGACGTTCATCTCGAAAAGCTTTTCCTCGGTGAATCCGTCGTCTTTCGAGTTCAGGTCAAAAGTCTGGCGGCGAATGTAGGCGCGCGCTTTGGTGGGGTCCCACGGCGAGCCGTCGATCGGCGGGAAAAATGGAAACGGATTCGAATCGAAGATCGGCGCTTCGAAGATCACCTTGTTTCCTTCTTCGCGCGCGTTGAGCGTGTGGACCGTCGCTCGCGACGGCCCCTTGAACCAGCGGATGTCCTTTGCTTCGCCGTCGCGCGGCACGATCGCGACCATGGCGGGCTTCGTATCGTCCCAGCCCCAATGGACTTTCCCTGCCTTCAGCATTTCCATGTTCGAGACGAAGCCGAAAATCGGAATGATCACGTATTTTTGCGTGATGGCGATGTCGTGCACCATCGCGACGTACGGCGCTTTGAAGCGTAGCTCCCGCGTGACCTCGCCCTTCTTGCTGATCGTGTAGAGAAACACGTCTTTCGTTTCGAGCCCCTCGGCCTCATAACCGTAGCAGATCATCTCGCCCGTCACCGGATCGACTTTCGGGTGCGCGGTGAACGTGAGGCTTTTGTACTTGCCGTGAAAATTGTAGGGGCCGATCGTTTCGAGCGTGTTGCAGTCGATCTCGTAGGGCAGGCTGTCTTCTTTCAGCGTGAAAAGCTTTCCGGCGAACGCGAGCGGCGTCGTGTTTTGGACGCTGCGGTCCAGTCCCGCCACGCTCGGATCGTCGGTGAACGGATTGCGGTACTTGCCGAAGAGCTGCTTGCGCGCGGCTCGGTCCGCCTTGAATCGCGGCGTCTTCACCCAGCGGCCCTTGTAGTCCACGGTGCCGTTCTTGAACCGGAACATGTTGATGTAGCCGTCCATGCTGAACGGCGAATCGTCCTCGAATTTCGGCGGATAGAGCCAGTCGCCGCCCAGGCGCACGAACGCGCCGTTGAGATCCGCCGGGATTTTGCCCGTCACCTCGCAGTCGTACACGTCCGCTTCGAAGCGGGTGGGCGCGAAAAATCCCTTCATCGTCGCCATTTTTGAAAAATCGACCATGACTTGTCTCCCTTGCGTTTGTTAATAGCCGCGCCGGTACCACGGGGACAGCATGCGATAAGGCACGGTGATAAACAAGGACTCGGCGTGGCGAATCCTGCCGTCCTGAATCTTGAACATCTCGAGATAGCAGTACGAGTGCGGCGACTTCAGCGGCGGATCGTGCACCACCCCATCGGTCGTGGTGTAGTGGTCGAGCCGCCCCGAATGATCGATGAACCCGCCCGCGAGCACCAGGCCTTTTTCT
>Ga0335077_10004627_pt1 | contig 16785 bp, 13 predicted proteins | sample Lox_Sample_31_FD_207151 | JGI IMG/M metagenome (GOLD analysis project Ga0335077, IMG submission 207151) | Soil microbial communities from Loxahatchee National Wildlife Refuge, Florida, United States - Lox_Sample_3.1 | ecosystem: Environmental > Terrestrial > Soil > Wetlands | place: USA...
CTCGTAGAGGTCGATCGAGTACAGCACCGAGATCTGCGCCGGCTGGCCCGCCTTCAGCGCCGCGAGCGCCTTGATGCGCGCGTCGTCGTAGTTGCCGGCGTAGATCGGGTTGATCTTGACGCCCGGGTTCTCCTTCTCGAAGTCGCGCGCATAGCCGTCGATCACCTTGGTGAGCGGGCCGCCCACCGCGATCGGGTAGTAGAAGGTGAGTTCCACGGCGCTTGCAGGGACGGATCCTGCGAGCAGCGCGGCGAATGCGAGGGTCAAGGCGGTCTTCATGTCTTCTCCTCCTGGGTGCCTGCCATTGATAGCTTCGAAAAGTTACACCATTGCGACGCGCTGCGCCGGCTGCGGCGCATCGGCCTCGCGGACGCCGGTGCCCGCGTCGAAGAGATGAACCGATTCCGGAGCCCAGGCGAGGCGCACCTGAGCCCCTGCGCCCAGCGCGAGCTGCCCGGGGGCGCGGACCAGCAGCGATTCGCTCCCCGCCTGCGCGGTGATCACGGTGTCGGCGCCGTGGTATTCGGCGCTCGTCACCACCGCCGGCACCCCGCTTCTGTCACCCACGATGCGGATGTGCTCCGGCCGCACGCCGAGCGTCAGCCCTGCGCCGCGCCCGGGGAGGACCGCCGCGTCCGGCGCGCCGCGGATCACCGCGCCCTGCGCCCCGTCTTCGAGGGCCACCAGATTCATCGCCGGCGTGCCGATGAAGCGCGCGGCGAAGGTCGTCGCGGGCCTCGCGTAGAGCTCCTCGGGCGAGCCTTCCTGCTCGATGCGTCCCTCGCGCATCAGGATCACGCGGTCGGCCATGCTCATCGCCTCGACCTGGTCGTGCGTTACGTAGACCACCGTCATGCCGAGGCGCTGCTGCAGCGCGCGGATCTCCACGCGCATGCCGTGGCGCAGCTGCGCGTCGAGGTTGGAGAGCGGCTCGTCCATCAGGCAGATCGAATTCTCGGCGATGATCGCGCGCGCGAGAGCGACGCGCTGGCGCTGCCCGCCCGAGAGCTGCTGGGGTTTCCGCTCGAGCTGCTGGGTGAGACCTACCAGCTCCGCGACCCTGGCGAGGCGCCGGTTCCTCTCGGGCTCGGGGAGGCGCCGCACCCTGAGGCCGAACACGATGTTCTCCGCCACCGAAAGGTGGGGGAAGAGCGCGTAGGACTGGAACACCATCGACACGCGGCGCTTGTCCGGGTCGAGGCGCGTGACGTCGCGCCCACCGATGAGAATCCTGCCTTCGGACACGTCCTCGAGGCCGGCGATCAGCCGCAGCACCGTCGACTTGCCGCAGCCCGACGGCCCGAGCAGCACCACGAACTTCCCCGCCTCGGCGCGAAAACTCATCGCGTCGACCGCGCGCACCTGGCCGAAGCTCTTCGAGACCTTATCGAGGACAATCTCCGACATCGCGCTCCTCCCGCGGTGGCCGGCGTGAACGGCGGCGTGTCTATTATGCCCCGCCGGGTGCGTCATGTTCGAGGGGCGCAGCCCTAGGCGTAAAGACTCAACGCTCCATCTAGCCCAATATGGTCGAAACAGTAGCTCGCCTTTCCCCGCGCCACCGGCTTCGCGTGATACGCGATGCTGACGCCGGCCTCGCCCATGAATTTGAGGTCGTTCGCTCCGTCCCCGATAGCGATGATCTGCTCCCTCGTCGCTCCGATCTCGTCGCGCGCTGACAGCAGCGCCTCGCGCTTGCCGTCCGCGTTGACGATGCGGCCTTCGAGCTCGCCGGTGAATCTTCCGTTCTTGACGACGAGGGTGTTCGCGCGCACGTAGTCGAGCCCGAGCCGCGCCTTGAGACGGTCGGTGACGTGGGTGAAGCCGCCCGTGACGAGCAGGATCTTCAGGCCGGCCTTCTTCACGCCCGCGATCATCCGCTCGGCGCCGGGGGAGAGTTTCACCCGCTCTGTATACAACTGCTCTAGGGCGCTTTCGGGAAGATCTTTGAGCACCTCGACGCGCCGCCTCAGGCTCTCGTCGTACTCGATCTCGCCGCGCATGGCCTGCGCGGTGACGGCCGCGACCTCGGATTTCCGGCCGGCGAGGTCCGCAAGCTCGTCGATGGTCTCGATGGTGATGAGGGTGGAGTCCATGTCCATCACGAGCAGCCGGAAGTCGGAGAGCTTGCGCGGTGCGGGGACGAAGGCGAAGTCGAGCTTGGCGTTTGCGCAGTACTCGGCGACGCCGTCTTCTCTCTTGTAGTCGTGCAGCCAGAAGGCGTTGTGGCCGCGGTTCTCGATGCGCGACGCGCCCGAGAGCTTGGCGAGCTCTTTCAGATCGGGGGTTTCGACTTCGAGGCCCTGAATGACGAGGTATGCCAAAGGAGATCCTTCGCTTCGCTCAGGATGACAACAACGTCAGAATATTGCGCACCGCGGCAACGCGCTCGGCGAGCTCGCTCGTGACGCGCTCGACGCGCAGCTTGCTCGGTCCGGTGAGCTTCCACTTGTGCTTCTGCACGAGCTTGAGCACCGCCGCCGGGTCGAGGGGAGGGTGGGCCACGAACTGGATCTGGACGGTTTCGGAGGTGGCGTCGATGCGCGCGGCGCCGAGCGGCCTCGCGAGGAGCCGCAGGCGGTGGGATTCGATCAGGGCGCGCGCCGCGGGCGGCAGCTCGCCGAAGCGGTCGACCAGCTCCTCCTGCATCGCCTCGAGGCGCTCCGGCGTGTCGCAGTTGGCGAAGCGCTTGTACAGCACCAGGCGCTCGTGCACGTCGGCGCAGTAGCTCGCGGGCAGGAGCGCCGGGAAGTGCAGGTTGATCTCGGTGGCGACCTCGAAGGGCTGCGACAGGTCCGGCTCCCGCCCGGCCTTGAGCGAGCGCACCGCGTGGTCGAGCATGTCGGCGTAGAGGTTGAATCCGACCTCCTGCATCTCGCCCGACTGCGCCTCGCCCAGCACCTCGCCCGCGCCGCGGATCTCGAGGTCGTGCATCGCGAGGTAGAAGCCCGAGCCCAGCTCTTCCATCATCTGGATCGCCTCCAGCCGCTTCTTCGCCGCGGCCGAGAGCGCGTCCTCGCCCGGCGTGAGCAGGTAGGCGTAGGCCTGATGGTGCGAGCGCCCGACGCGGCCGCGCAGCTGATGCAGCTGCGCGAGGCCGAACTTGTCGGCGCGCTCGATGATGATGGTGTTGGCGGTCGGGATGTCGATGCCGGTCTCGATGATGGTCGAGCAGAGGAGCAGGTTGGTCCGCTGCTGAAGGAAGTCGCGCATCACGCGCTCGAGCTGCCGCTCGCGCATCTGCCCGTGGGCGACCGCGATGCGCGCCTCGGGCAGGAGCTTCTCGAGCTTCTCGCGCATTACCTCGATGGTCGCCACGTCGTTGTGCAGGAAGAAGATCTGGCCGCCGCGCTTGAGTTCGCGCAGGACCGCCTCGCGGATGATCCCGCTCGAGTAGGCGGTGACGAAGGTGCGGATCGAGAGGCGCCGCTCGGGCGCCGTGGCGATCACCGAGAGGTCGCGCAGGCCCTCCAGAGACATCGCCAGCGTCCGTGGGATCGGCGTCGCGGTGAGCGTGAGCACGTCGACCTCGGCGCGCAGGGCCTTCAGCGCCTCCTTCTGGCGCACGCCGAAGCGGTGCTCCTCGTCGACGATCATCAGGCCGAGGCGCTTGAACTTGACGTCCCGCTGAAGGAGCTTGTGCGTGCCGATGGCGATGTCGATCTCCCCGGAAGCGAGCCCGTCTACGGCCGCCTTGGTCTCCTTCCCGCTTCTGAAGCGCGACAGCTCCGCGATCCTCACCGGCCACTCGGCAAAGCGGTCCTTGAAGGTCTGGAAATGCTGCTCGGCGAGGAGCGTGGTGGGCGCAAGCACCGCCACCTGCATGTTGTCGGCGACGGCGACGAAGGCGGCGCGCAGCGCGACCTCCGTCTTGCCGAAGCCGACGTCGCCGCACACCAGGCGGTCCATGGGGCGGCCGCCCTTCATGCTCTCGATCGTCGCTGCGATCGCCGCGGCCTGGTCGGGCGTCTCCTCGAAGCCGAAGCCTTCCGCGAAGGCGTCGCAGTCGTGCTGGTTCAGGCGGAAGGCGTGCCCCTTGCGGGTGGCGCGCCGGGCATAGACGTCAAGGAGCTCCGCGGCGGTATCGCGCACCATTCGCGCCGCCTTGCGCTTCGCGCGCTCCCAGGCATCCCCGCCCAGCTTGTGCAGCGGCGCCTGCTCGGGCGGTCCGCCCGAATAGCGCGCAATCGAGTGCAGCTGCGCCACCGGCACATAGAGCTTGTTCTCCTCGGCGTATTCGATCAGCAGAAATTCCGCCGGGCCGTCGCCGAGGTCGAGATCGACCAGCCCACGGTAGCGGCCGATGCCGTGCTGCACGTGCACTACGGGGTCGCCGGCGCGCAGCTCCGAGAGATCGCGCAGCATCCCCTCGACCGAGCTGACGGCCTTCCGGTCGCGGGCGCGCGAGCGCGCGGTTCCGGTGTAAAGCTCGGACTCGGTGATGAAGGCGAGGCCCTCGGCTTCAAGCACGAAGCCGTTGAGGAGCGGCGCAACTCCGAGCGCGAAGCGCGAGCCCGAGCGGCGGAACTCCTCGAAGCCCCCCGCCGGGTCGGGCTTCAGTCCGTATTCGGCGAGGTGCTGCGCGAGCGTCTCGCGCCGGCCGGGCGATTCGGCGAGGAGCAGCACGCGGTGAGGCGTCGAAGCGAGGAAGGCCTTGAGGCGGTGGAGAGGATCCGCCGCGCGCCGCTCCACCGCGAGCTCCGGCAACCCCGCCGCGCCGGCGGACTCGAGCGCGGAGCGCGGGAAATCCCTCGCCCGAGCGAAGAAGTCCTCGGCGGCGAGGAAGATATCTGCGGGAGGGAGCAGCGGTCGCGTGCGGTCGCCCGCAAGCAGCCGGTGGCGGTCCTGGGCGTCGCGCCAGAACTCGGTGATCGCCTCGTGCACCTGCCCGTGCATGCAGACCGTGGTGGCCTTCGGCAGGTAATCGAAGATCGTCGCGGCGCTTTCGAAGAATAGAGGGAGGTAATATTCGATCCCTGCGGGCGCGACGCCGTTGCTCACGTCCTTATAGACGCGGCTCCTCGACGGGTCCCCCTCGAAGGCGTCGCGAAAGCGGCTGCGGAAGCGGTTGCGCCCGGCCTCGTCCATCGGAAACTCGCGGGCGGGCAGCAGCCGGATTTCAGGCACCTTGTAGAGAGAGCGCTGGGAGTCGGCGTCGAAGGCGCGGATCGACTCGATCTCCTCGTCAAGGAGGTCGAGGCGGTAAGGGAGCGCGCTGCCCATGGGAAAGAGGTCGACGAGACCGCCCCGCACGCAGTACTCCCCGGGCGCCACCACTTGCGTGACGTGGCTGTAGCCGGCGAGCGCGAGCTGCGCGCGCAGCGCGGCGAGATCGAGCGCCTCGTCCTGCTTGAGAAAGAAGCTGTGCGCGGCCAGATACGAAGGCGGCCCGAGGCGTGTAAGCGCGGTCGTGGTCGGAACGAGCGCGACGTCGAAGTCCTCGCGCAGGATCCGGTACAGAGTCGCGAGGCGCTCCGACACCAGATCTTGGTGCGGCGAGAACTGATCGTAGGGCAGCGTCTCCCAGTCGGGCAGGAGCAGGACGGCGAGCTGCGGCGCGAACCAGGCGATCTCGTCTTTGAGGCGCTGCGCCTCTGTTGCCTTCGCGCAGAAGACGAGCACGGGTCGCGAGGCCAGCGCGACGCGCGCGAGGACGAGCGCGTCGCTCGAGCCCTGGGGACGAGCGCCGGCCTCGCCGCGTCGCGATTCGGGGGGGAGGACAGCGGTCATCTCGTGCAAGCCGCTATAATTGTAGCGTGTCGAATCCCTTCCGATTTCAGTGACTTCCAGATTTTTCGGCCTCGTTCCCGCCGCCGGCTCGGGCTCCCGCTTCGGGGTCGCCGGGCCGAAGCAATATTCCCCTCTCGCGGGAAAGACCGTGCTCTTCCACGCGATCGAGCGCCTGCTCGCCGCGCCGCAGGTGGAGGTGGTGTTCGTCGTGCTCGCCACCGCCGACGGCGAGTTCCGCAAGCACGACTGGGCAGGGTTCGGCGAGCGCATCGCGCCGCTCTATTGCGGCGGAGCGACCCGCCGGGAAAGCGTGCTGAACGGGCTCGTCGCGGCCGCGAGCGCGGTAGACCCCAACGACTGGATCCTGGTGCACGACGCGGCGCGGCCCTGCTTGGGCGGCGCCGAGCTCGCGCGCCTGATCGACGGCGCCGGGCGCGACGAGGTCGGGGGGATCCTCGCGATTCCGGTCTCCGATACGCTGAAGCGCTCCGACGACGAGCGGCGCATCGTCGAGACCGAACCGCGCGACCACTTGTGGCAGGCGCAGACGCCGCAGATGTTCCGCCACGGCATGCTGCTCAAGGCGCTGCGGGACGCGGTGCACGTGACCGACGAGGCCGCGGCGATCGAGGCGCTCGGCTATCGGCCGAAGCTGGTCGAGGGAAGCACCGAGAACCTGAAGATCACCTTTGCGTCCGACCTGCGCGTCGCCGAGGGCATCCTGCGGGAGCGCGCGGCGTGAGGGTGGGACAGGGCTTCGACGTGCACGCGCTCGTGAAGGGCCGCAGCCTCGTCGTCGGCGGCGTGACGATCCCGTTCGAAATGGGCCTGGCCGGCCACTCCGACGCCGACGTGCTGATCCACGCGGTGTGCGACGCGCTGCTCGGCGCCGCGGCGCTCGGCGACATCGGGACGCATTTCCCGGACACCGATCCGAAGTATCAGGGCGCCGACAGCCGCGCGCTGCTGCGCCAGGTCGCCGCCAGGGTGCGCGGCGCCGGCTTCGCCATCGCGAACATCGACGCAACCATTCTCGCGGAGGCGCCGGCCATGGCCCCACACATCGGCGCGATGATCTCCAACCTCGCCGCCGATCTCGGCATGCCCGCGGACCGGGTCAGCGTCAAGGCCAAGACCGCGGAGCGTCTGGGCGCCATCGGCCGCGGCGAGGGCATCGCCGCCGAGGCGATCGCGCTGCTCGAGTGAATGAGGCTTTTCTTCGCGCTGTGGCCGCCTGAGGCAGTGCGCGCCCAGCTTGCGCGGTGGTCGCGCGAACTTCGGGCGCTGTGCGGCGGCCGGCCGACGCCCGTCGAGAATCTCCACCTGACGGTCGCGTTCCTCGGCTCCGTCGCCCGCGTGGCCGAGGTCGAGCGTGCGGCGAGGGAGGTCGCGGTGCGCCGGGCCACGCTGCTCCTCGATCGGGCCGGATTCTGGAAGCACAACCGCATCGTCTGGGCCGGGACGTCGCTTGCGCCGGCCGGGGTCGAGCAATTCGCCCGCGACCTGCGCGGGGTGCTTGCGCGACACGAGATCGGATTCGACGCGAAGCCTTTCGCGACGCACGTCACGCTGCTGCGCGACGCGCGCGAGCCGCAGTCGATGCCCGCGCTCGAGCCGATCGCCTGGGAAGTCGACGGATTCGCCCTCGTGCGCTCGCAGCCTGGCGCAGGCGGCAGTCGCTACGAGGCCGTGGCCACCTGGACCGCGGCGGCCTAGATTCTCAGAAAGCGAAGCTCACGCCGCCGAGGAAGCCCGACCCCCCGACCTTGATCTTCTGGTTGGCGCCGTCTTGGGTGGTCGAGTTGAGGTACTTGTATTCGAGGTACAGTCCGACGCTTTCGAACCTCAGGTCCAGGCCCACCATCCCCTGGTATGCGGGGCCGCTCGACTTTCCCGTGAGGTCGCCGGCGAACTTCGCCGCGGCGACTCCGACTCCGCCGCCGACGTAAGGATGGAACACGCCCGAATCCCCGCCGAAGTAGTACTTCCCGTTGACCGCGGTCAGCAGCACGGTCTGGGTTCCCGTGAAGGTCGTCCCCTGTGCGGCCAGGTCGTTCTTGTAGTACAGGAATTCGAGGCCCACGGCAAAGCCGTCCGCGTGGCGCAGCTCGGTCTCGAAGCCGGCGACCGGCTTTGAGCTCTTGTCGTAGGAAGTCTGCAGCCCGCCTATCGTCTGGCTCGTCGAGGCGAGCTTGAACGCGCCCATCTTGGCGATAACCGCGACTCGCCACTTGCTGGCTTCTCCCTCCGGAGGCGGGGGAGGCTCCCGCGGCGTCACCGTCCGAGGCGCCGGCGACGGCGGGGGAACCGCTTGGGCCTGGCGCGGCGGCGGCGCCTGTGCGGGAGGACGTGCACCTGGCGTGGGCGGCCGCAGAACGGCCGGGGCCCGTGCAGCAGCGGCGCCCGCCGCGGCGGGGCGGCTTTGCGCCAGGACGCGGCGCGCCGACGCTTCGGTCATTTCACGCATGTCGACGCGCACGGGGCTGAGTCCTGGCACGGCTTCGATCAGGACGTAGGAAGTCTGGCCGGCCCTCGTCTGGATCGCGAGCGTAGTCAGGATCCGGTCGCCGGCGCGCAGAAAGGTCCGGCCGGGATTGACCACGACGTTCACGAATTCGCCGTTGCCGATGTCTCCGAGCCGCTCGGCGTTGGCGATCAATGGCACCCGCGCGGCCACCGCCTGCCTGTCGGCGCGATACAGGACAACAAGGGCTTTGCCGGGCGGCGGGGTCTGGGCGCACGCGTCGAGGGTTTCCAGGAGGCCGCCGGCCGCGGCGAGCGCAAGAATCCCTGTCCACAGAGAAGCGCGCGATAGACTCAGGTGTGGCTCTCCCTCATTTCCCGCTTGTTCTTGTCGCCTTCTTCGATTGGCGGGATCTGCGCGAGCGCCCCGGGCGCGGCGACAGTACATGCGCGGCGAGCATTTTCCGCATGTGATTTCCCTTTCGAATGCGAAGTGTACCCGAGACCGCCGGCGCGGCGACATCGGGCTCTAGGTCACGGGGAGGCGGATGTCCGCGAGCAGGCCGCCCCCGGGGCGCGGGAGCAGCTCGAGAGTGCCGCGGTGCGCGCGCACTACGCGCTCGACGATGGCGAGGCCGAGTCCCGCCCCCCCTTTGTCGCTGCGGGCGACCTCCAGACGCGTGAAAGGCCGCTTGAGGCGCTCGACCTCCGATGCGGGAATGCCCGGGCCGCGGTCGGCCACCTGCAGGAGTACGCCGTGGTCCTCGGGACGCACGGAGACGCTGACCTCCTTCGCGCCGTACCGCAGCGCGTTGTCGACGAGGTTCATCACCACCCGCCTCATCGCCATCGTCTGCAGCGGCAGCTCGGGCGACGGCAGGAGCTCGGTCGCCACGGACCTTCCGTGCCGCCGGTAGTGCTCGGCGACCTCGGCGGCGATCGCCGTCAGGTCGGCGCGCTGCATGGGCTCGCCTCCGTCGGTCCTGGCGAAATCGAGAAACTGGTTGACGATGCGGTCCATCTCCTCGATGTCGGCGGTCATGCCGTCCCTGAGCAGGGGATCGGCGCCGCTCATCTCCACGCCGAGGCGCAGGCGCGAAAGCGGCGTGCGCAAGTCGTGGGACACGCCGGCGAGGATCAGCGCGCGGTCGGCGTCCAGGCGGGCGAGATCCCTCGACATTTCGTTGAATGCTCGCGAGAGCGTGCGGATCTCCTCCGGACCGGATTCGGCGAGCGGCTCCGGCGTCTTGCCTTTGCCGATGGCGTCGGCCGCGTGCGCCAGCGCCCGCAGCGGGCGGTTGAGGCGCGAGACCAGCACGTAGGCCGCCACGAGCGAAAGGGCAAGCGCGAGCGCGCCCCAGCCCAGCCAGCGCAGCGCGATCTGGCGCTCGATGCGCTCGCGCGGGACGCGCACCCAGTACTCGTCGTCGTCGATGAAGAAGCTCACCCAGAGGCCGGCCTTGCCCTCGCGCTCGACGGCGAAGCGCGTGTCCTCCCCCAGCTGTCGGCGGATCAGCTCGCCGACCAGCTTGAGCAGGGGCCGCTCGGACTCGACGACGCGCTCGCCCGGCTCCGCCGTGTACACCTGGATGCCCTCGCGCTCGGCGAGATCGGACAGCAGCTCGCGCCGCAGCTCGGGCTGCGAGCTGATGAGCGCCACGCGGGTGAGGTTGACGATGCTGACCAGGTTCTGCGAGATCTGCCGGGCGCGAGGCTCGATCTCGTACGCGCGGAAGATCTCGAACCAGCCCACGGTGGTCGCAAGCACCAGCGCGGCGAGCAGCAGAAACGTGCGCCAGAGCAGCGACTTCGGCCACAACCTCATTGAGGCGCGCCGTCCGGCACGAACACGTAGCCGAAGCCCCACACGGTCTGGATGTACGCGGGGTGCCCCGGATCCTTCTCGACGAGCTTGCGCAGGCGCGAGACCTGGACGTCGATCGAGCGGTCGAAGACCTCGTACTCCCGGCCGCGCGCGAGCTCCATCAGCTTGTCGCGCGAAAGGGGCGTGCGCGGGTTCGTGACCAGCACCTTGAGCAGCGCGAACTCACCGGTGGTGAGTGAGATCGACTGGCCGTCGCGGTCGAGCGTGCGAGTGGCGAGGTTCACCGTCATGTTGCCGAAGCTGACCTTCTCGGGCTCGACCGCCGGAGCGCCCGGGGGCAGCGGCGCTGCGCGCCGTCGCAGCACGGCGTTGATGCGCGCGACCAGCTCGCGCGGGTTGAAGGGCTTGGGCAGGTAGTCGTCTGCGCCCATCTCCAGGCCGACGATGCGGTCGACGTCCTCGCCCTTGGCGGTGAGCATGATGATGGGAACGGCGTTCTTCCCGCCGCGCAGCCGCCGGCAGATCGACAGCCCGTCCTCGCCAGGAAGCATCAGGTCGAGCACCAGGAGGTCGACGCGCTCGCGCGAGAGCAGCTTGTCCATGGCCGCCGCGTCGGAGACGGTGTGCACGGCGAAGCCCTGCTCGCTGAGATACCTTTGGAGCAGGTCGCGCAGGCGCAAATCGTCGTCGACGACCAGGATTCTTGTCTTGGGCTCGGTCATCGGCGTATCGTAACCCGGCGGTTACCGCGGTTGCAGGGCGTGCGTAACGGCGCATTGCTGGGGCAGGCGAGGAAACAAGTTGTTACAAGCGCGATCACGTAGGGGGAAGCCGATTTATCGAGTTGTGAGAACCGGAATCGCCTTGCTTGCTCTGGTTCCGCTCGTAGCCATAGGCCAGTGGGGACCTGACGGCAGGCCCATTCCTAATCCCTTTCGAAAGCCCTCGCCACTGGACGAGTCGCCGATGCGCGGGCCGCAGTCGCCCGACCCGCTCGATCGGGCCTTTCCCCAGGGAAAGCCCAGAGTGTCTTCGCCGTGGCTGGATGCGGAGGCTCGAAACTTCACCGAACTGCTCAAGGCGGGCAAGTACGATCTTATGGTGGGCCCGGTTCGCACCGAGGGCTACGCGCTGGACCGTATTTCACGCTCCCTGATTCTCGCGGAGGTTACGAAAGAGCTGGCGGCGCGCAAGCTCCGCGTCCCGAATCCGGTCGCGCTGTCCAGAGCGATGGGCGAGAGCCGGCGCAGATTCGAGCGCGGGGAGTACCTCACCATGGCGCGATCGCTGGGCATCCAGAAGGTCGTGGTTGTCGGTGTCGCGCATGACCGCCGGGGCCACGTCAACGCGTCGGTCGGCGTACTTGACGCGAGGAGTCTGGGTTCGCAGTTGAACTCCAGACCGCTCGCCGAAATCAGCTTGGTTGCTACGGCGCATCCTTCGATCGTCGGCGAGGCGATCGCACCCGCGGTACTCGAGGCGCTCGGGCTCGCCGGCAAGGCTCCCGCACGGCCAAAGAGCGCCTCAGCCGCGCGGAAACCGAGGTTCCCTGCTTCGCCAGCCCAGGCCTTGGCTATCAAGCCCGCCGATGCGACGGGTCGCGCAAGTGCATTGCAACTCATCGCCAGCCTCGCTCCGATGTGGCCTGGGCGCCCGCGCGAACGCCTGTTTGAACAAGCGTTACTCGCCGCTCGCGCACTGCCACCCGGCCAGCCTTACGCCGCACTCTTCATTGCACGCGCCTGGTATCACCTCGATGCCCGCGTGTCGGCTCTCGCCGCGCTGGCGGATTCCGGCGCGCCTGAGGCGCTCGCCTACCGTGAGTTCCTGAACGGTAATCTCCCGGAATTCCAGAAGGCACTGGTCGCGGTCAAGGATGAATTGCCGAGGTTGCTGCTCGAAATCGATCTCAAGACGCTTCAGACCGCGTACCGGCGACTTGAAGCGCGCGAATCGACGCCATTCTTCGACGCCTTTGCCGACCGGTATCCGGAATGGGCCCCTTTGGTCGGGCGTGCGCTGCAAGATCTTGATTTCTTCACGACGAAGGCGGACCTCGCCCTGCCCAAGCGCATGCTCGATCGCGACTTCGGGCTTCCCGGCGAGAACCTCGACGACCAGATGGCAGGGATGCGGCTCACGGGGCAAGTGACGGACGAGGTCGCACTGGTGAAACTGGCTCTTCATCACATCGCACGCGCCCGCCGCGAGCACCGTGCGGGGGCGACATGCTTCACGACATCGGAACCGTGCCTGGCCGGCGCCTACCTCGATCTCCTCGAGGCAATTGCGGTTTCGAATGCCATCCAGGAACTCCAGAGGCTCGTGGAAATGCAGGCGTTGCCGGCGCGAGCGCGCCAGCTGGCCTCGGCTCTGAAACCGGAGTTGGAGGGCCATCCTGCGATTCTCGCCTTGGAAGCCGCGGCCGAATTGGGGATCGCCAATCAGATGCCTGCTTCGCAAAGGGAGGCGGCGCATGCGGAGGTTGTGCGCCTGGCGCAGGCCGCGGCGCTGCTCGAGCAGGGGCAGAGTCTCACCAGCTGGAAGGCGCTCGTGCAGCTCGGCGTTCCCTCGCCCTACTCGGCGCCGTTCGTGAAAGCGTACCGCTTCGACTTGCCGGTGCGCTTCTACTGGTTCGCGGGGCCGGACTACGGAGACGCCGGCGAGCCGGTGGATCTCGTTGAATATCTCGACCTCCTGCATCGCCAGCTCGCCGCCTCCGCCATGAATCTCAGCGCCGCCAAGTTCCTCCTGGAGTACGAGGAGGGTAAGTCGGAGCTTCGTACCCTGCTGGATGCGCGGTTCAAGGGGAGCCCGGATCGCGCGCAATTCGCCGAGGCGCTGGGGACATCGCCCGAGGAGCGCAGGCAGCTCTCGGATGCGCAGCTTCGCGAGCGGCCCGACCGCTGGGACTACTACGCCGAGCGGGGAAAGCGATTGATGGACGAGAAGGGCGACTACAAGGCTGCGGCGGATGCTTACGCGAAATATCCTGGTTTCATCGACCCCTCTCGCTACGAGCCCGTCGAGCTGAGCAATCAAGCGTATGCAGTGGGCAGTGGCTTCTTCTGGCAAGGCCGGCCGGAAGAGGCGCGCCGATTCTATGATATCGCCTCCAAGCTGAATACCGGGTCGGCGGCGTCCCTCGCGAGCGCGCAGCGCTTGGCACAACTGGACAAGCGCTACGCGGCTGTCCTCGAGGCGGCGCGCGACAGGGGCCAGCGTTACCATGACCCTTATGCGTGGCGGGATTTCCTATCCTGGCTGTTCGTGCTCGGCCTGGGAGATCAGGCGTGGCAAGGGTTCAATCAGCTGCAGGGAGGATTCGACAATCCCCAGGTATGGCTCGCCGCCGACGTGGGGCTTCGGATGAAGGGTGGCGATTGGGAAAGCCAGAAGCGCTGGCTTCTGACCGAGCCCTACAAGTCGTCGCAGGCGATGGGGACTGTGCGGGGCATGCGTCTTGCCTTGATGCTCGCCGTGATCGATCGGGCGCCCCCGCAGGATCTCGTGAGCACGCTGCGCGAGCTGGCCGGTCCGCCCAACACGAGGGTCGAGAAGTTCGTCGTGGAGCGCACTCCGGCGCGCGGCTCGCAGACTATCGGTTATCCGAGGTCCGCCTTCCGGGCGAACGACCGGCCTGCGGTGCGCGAGGGGACCCTCGTCGATTCCGAGTTCGTCCTCTTTGCCGAGGCGTACGTGGACCTTCGACGCGGCCGCTTCAAGGCAGCGGTCGAGCGCTTCGACCGGATGGCGCAGTTCTATCCGATCGAGGGTGCCCCGATGCACGGCTTTCCCGCGTTCGCGCTCCCTTACTTCGCATGGGCGAGCGCAAAGGTCGGTGACCCCTTGAGCCTTGAGGCGTTTGTACGCGGGGCACCGGGCTCCCTTCCGCGCGGGTTCGATCATGCGCTTGCACTCGCGTTCTTCGCCGGTCTGCGCGGCGAGCACGAGGCCGCGGAGAATGACCTGAAATTTGCCTTCCGCCATCGCCCATTTACCGACATGCGCCCGATCTTCACCGAGTATCAGTGGGCGGAGGCGTGCGAGTGGCTCTATGCCGCCACGGGCCGGAAGGAATACTTGGACCTCGCGCTCGACTGGGCGCACCGCTATCAGCGCGTGATGCCGGTCAGCGCATGGGCGTACGCGTTCGAGGCGAAGTATGCGACCGACGAGCAGCAGCGGCTGCGAGCGACCGGTATCGCGCAATACCTGGATCCCAGGTCCGAGCGGCTCGCGGCGGTCCCCGCAGGGTTCCGCAAGCGCGCGTCGCAGTGGTTCGATGCGAACAATCCGTTCAAGGCTCCCGGCCGCGAAAAGGGCGATCAAGCGAGGGCGCGACAGGGCCCTCGAAACACCTTGTTACAAACGTCGGCGCGAGCGTCGTAAATGCCTTACAAAAACGGCCTACTATTAGCTCCGGTTGTTCCAGACTTCGAGGAAAGAGCATGCGACGGGAGGGGCGGATCGCAAAGACGCTGGTCGCCTTGGGCGGGGCGCTCCTGCTCGCCCTCGCTCCGCTCTGCTCCCCGGCCCAGCACGCCCAGGGCGGCGGCCGTCAGGCCGGACCCGGCCGTCCCTCGGCCCCGCAGCAGGCGCCGGCGCGCGACATGAGATGGCAGCAGCGTGACGCGAACCGCGATGCGCGCATGACTCCCGAGCAGCGCCGCCAGCTGCGCCGCGACGTGGTCGACCACGGACGCGATATCTACAGCAGGCCGAAGCCGAACCAGCACTAGATCGCGGAGGCGATCGCCTTGCCGACCTCGCTGGTCGAGGCCGTGCCCCCGATGTCGCGCGTGCGCGGCCCCTCGACGAGGACGCGCTCGATGGCGCGCACGATCGCGGCGCCCGCGTCCTTGTGTCCGAGATGGTCGAGCATCATCGCCCCTGACCAGATCTGCCCGATGGGATTCGCGATGTTCTTGCCGTAGATGTCGGGCGCCGACCCGTGCACGGGCTCGAACACCGACGGGAACCTGCGCTCGGGGTTGATGTTCCCCGAGGGAGCGATGCCGATGGTGCCGGTGCACGCGGGCCCGAGGTCCGAGAGGATGTCGCCGAAGAGATTCGAGCCGACCACCACGTCGAACCAGTCCGGGTGCTGCACGAAGTGCGCGGTGAGGATGTCGATATGGAACTGGTCGGTCTTCACGTCGGGATACTGCGCCGCCATCGCGCGCACGCGCTCGTCCCAGTAGGGCATGGTGATCGAGATACCGTTTGACTTGGTCGCCGAGGTGAGGTGCTTCTTGGGGCGGCTCTTCGCGAGCTCGAACGCGTACTTCAGGATGCGGTCGGTGCCGACGCGCGTGAACGTGGATTGCTGCACGACGGTTTCCCGCTCCGTGCCCTCGAAGATGCGACCTCCGATCGCGGAGTATTCGCCTTCGGTGTTCTCGCGCACGACCCAGAAATCGATGTCGCCCTGCTTGCGCCCCGCGAGCGGCGATTGGATGCCCGGCATGAGCCTGACCGGTCGCAGGTTGACGTAGAGATCGAAGCCGCGGCGCATCGGCACCAGCAGCTCCCACAGCGAGACGTGGTCGGGCACGCCGGGAAATCCGCACGCGCCGAAGAACACCGCGTCGTGGTGGCGGATGGTCGCCAGCCCGTCCTCGGGCATCATGCGGCCGTGCTTGGCGCGGTACTCGCAGCTCCAGGGATACTCGTCCCACTTGAAATCGATGCCAAAGCTGCGGCCCGCGGCCTCGAGGACGCGCACGCCCTCGGGCATGACCTCCTTGCCGATGCCGTCGCCGGGAATGACCGCGATCTTGCAGCTTTTCGCCACGGGTATTGCCTCTCAGAATGCGACGTTGCGCCCGCCCTTGAGCCTCAGCATCTCGCGCGCCTCGTCGGGCGTCGCGACCTGGAGCCCGAGCTCCTCGAGAATCCGGCGGATCTTCGTGACCTGTTCGGCGTTGGTCTTCGCCAGCGTGCCGCGCCCGAGCCACAGGCTGTCCTCCAGGCCCACGCGCACGTTTCCGCCCATCACCGCCGACATCGCGGCGACGAACATCTGGTTTCGCCCGGCGCCGAGCACCGACCACAGGTAGGCGTCGCCGAACAGGCGGTCGGCCGTGCGCTTCATGTGCATCACGTCCTCGGGATGCGGGCCGATGCCGCCGCGGATCCCGAACACCGACTGGATGAAGAGCGGCGGCTTGACGAGCTTGCGGTCGAGGAAGTGCGCGGCCGTGTAGAGATGGCCGATGTCGTAGCACTCGATCTCGAAGCGCGTGTCGTTGCCGCTGCAGGACTCGAGGATATAGGCGATGTCGCGGAAGGTGTTCTTGAAGATGCGCTCGTCGCTGCCGGCGAGGTAGGGCTTCTCCCAGTCGTACTTCCACTCCTTGTAGCGCCCGAGCATCTCGTAGAGGCCGAAATTCATCGACCCCATGTTGAGCGAGGCGACCTCGGGCTTCAGCTTGAGCGCGGGCTGAAGGCGCTCCTCGACCGACATCGTCGGCGCGCCGCCCGTGGTGAGGTTGATCACCACGTTCGAGGCTGCCCTGATCGCCGGCAGGAAGCGCATGAACATCGCGGGATCCTGGGTCGGGCGGCCGTCGGCGGGCTCGCGCGCGTGCAGGTGCACGATGGCGGCGCCGGCCTTCGCCGCTCCGATCGCGCCCTCGGCGATCTCCTCGGGCGTGATCGGGAGGTGCGGCGACATCGTGGGCGTGTGGATCGCGCCGGTCACGGCGCAGGTGATGATGACCTTGCCTTGTGCTGCCGCCATGGGACTACTTCTGCTCGACGGG
>Ga0335077_10004628_pt1 | contig 16785 bp, 16 predicted proteins | sample Lox_Sample_31_FD_207151 | JGI IMG/M metagenome (GOLD analysis project Ga0335077, IMG submission 207151) | Soil microbial communities from Loxahatchee National Wildlife Refuge, Florida, United States - Lox_Sample_3.1 | ecosystem: Environmental > Terrestrial > Soil > Wetlands | place: USA...
CCGGCGACTACGAAGCGCAATCTGCCGCGCTCTATCATCGAGAGCTGCTCATTCACGTGTTGGTGCAGGGGCACCACAGCCCCCTTGCGCAGCCGTATGCGCGCTACGGTCATGGACCCGGTATGGATGACCTGGCGGGAGACGCTTGGATTGAGTTGCTCTTCCGGTACCTGGGACCAGTTGTGAAGGGTCACGGCGACCCGGTATTCTATCATGAGACCCATGAAAGGCATCGTACTGGCGGGTGGTAGCGGGAGCCGGCTGTTTCCGTTAACCAAGATTACTAACAAGCATCTGCTGCCGATCTACGACAAGCCGATGATTTATTACCCGATCCAGACGTTAGTGGATGCGGGAATTCGCGACATCCTGGTGGTTACGGGAGGCAAGAACGCCGGGGATTTCCTGCGCCTGCTGGCCAACGGGAAGCAGTTCGGCCTCAAACACATCGGCTACACCTACCAGGAGGGCGAGGGCGGCATCGCCGACGCGCTAGCGCTGGCCGAGCACTTTGCCGAAGGCGACAAGGTCTGCGTAATTCTAGGGGACAACATCATTCAGGGCAGCATTCGCGCGGCGGTGGACGCATTCCGCGAGCAGGCGCGTGGAGCGCGCATTCTGCTCAAGAAAGTGCCGGACGCGGAACGCTTCGGAGTGGCGGAGATCGCTGACAACCGCATTATGAATATCGAGGAGAAACCCAAACGGCCGAAGTCGGATTTCGCGGTGACAGGCATTTATATGTACGATGCCACGGTATTCGAGAAGATCAAGACGCTGGTACCTTCCGGGCGCGGTGAGCTGGAGATCACCGACGTGAACAACGCCTACATCCGGGAGGGCTCGATGACGTTTTCGTTCCTGGAAGGCTGGTGGACGGACGCGGGCACGTTCGACTCGCTCCTGCGCGCCGGCAATCTGGTGGCCCAGAGCCACCGTCAGGAGCCGGCATCCCGCGTGCTCGAAAAAGTGAACGTATAAATGGCGAGCTCAGCCGAGTTGATCACCGAAGCGCGAAAAGTGGCGCGGGCGGGTGCATTGGACCTGGTGCTGCCGGAATGCGAGAAGGGCATCGGGTCGGTCATCCTGAAAATCGATTCGCCGCAGCTCATCGACGGTGTGCGGCTGGAGCCGGTAACGCTGTGGCCGGATGATCGAGGCTACTTTCTGGAGATCCAGCGGCTGGGCCAGGGGCTGGCGCGCGCGTTTCCGGCGGCAACAACGCAGATCTCCGCCGCGTACAATTATCCAGGATCGATCAAGGCGTTTCACTACCATCTGCATCAGACGGACTGCTGGGCGCCGGTGGTGGGGTTGCTGCAAGTGGCCCTGGTTGATCTGCGCATGGGTTCGCCCACCTACGGCGCGCGCAACACGCTCTACACCGGGGTGCTGCGGCCGTGGCAGATTCTGATTCCGCCGGGGGTAGCGCACGGTTACAAGGTGATCGGCTCCGATCCGGCCATGCTGGTGTATCTGACCGACCGCTTCTACAACCCCAAAGACGAAGGCCGCATTCCGTACGATGACCCCCACATCCACTACGATTGGGAGACCCAGCATAAGTAGAGCGAGCAGGGGGCCGGCCCCACGTTTATGAAACTTCTGGTCACGGGAGGGGCGGGGTTCATCGGTTCGGCGTTTGTCCGGCTGCTGGTGGGATCGCCCGATCCTCCGCGCATCGTTAATCTGGACAAGCTGACATACGCGGGCAATCTGGAGAACTTGCAGGGGGTGGCGGAGGGCGCCCACTACCGCTTTGTGCACGGCGATATCTGCGATGCCGCGCTGGTGGACGCGCTGGTTACCGACGAGAAGCCGGATGCTATTGTGCATTTTGCGGCCGAGTCGCACGTAGACCGCAGCATCTTCTCGCCGAGTCCGGCCTTTGAAACCAACTTGCGCGGGACGTTTACGCTGCTCGAAGCTGCGCGCGCGCACCAGGTGCCGCGATTCGTGCACATCTCGACCGACGAGGTGTATGGCAGCCTGGAGCCTCCACTGGAAGCCGACGAAACGTTTCCCCTGAATCCCAGCAGCCCGTATTCGGCGTCCAAGGCGGGGTCGGATCTGCTGGCGCGCTCGTACTTCACGACCTACCGGGTTCCGGTGGTGATCACGCGCGCTTCGAACAACTATGGCCCCTGTCAATTTCCCGAGAAGCTGCTGCCGCTCATGATCTCGAATGCGCTGGAAGGGCAGCCGCTGCCGGTGTACGGAGACGGGCAGCAGGTGCGCGACTGGCTGTACGTGGAGGATCACTGCCGGGCCATCCGCGCGGTGCTGGGCAAAGGGCGCGAAGGCGAGATCTACAATATCGGCGGCAGCCGCTCGCTGCCGAATCTGGAGGTAGTGCAGAAGATTGTGGCCGCGACGGGCGCTGCGGAGTCGCTGATCCGCTACGTGGAGGACCGGCCGGGGCACGACCGCCGTTACGCGCTGTCGAGCGCCAAGATCATGCGCGAAACGGGCTGGACTCCGTTGACAAGTTTCGAAGACGGCCTGGCGCGCACGATCGACTGGTATCGCCGGAATGCGGTCTGGGTGGAGCGGGTGAAGTCGGGCGAGTATCGCAGTTACTACGCGCGCAATTACGACAACCGGGAAAGTGAGCTACGCGGGACCGGAGGCGCGCGCCGAGTTCCCAAACCCTGACCATGCGCGTGGCCCTCGATGCCACCCCACTGACGCTCAGCAGCGGCGGGCTCGCCCGCTACACATCGGAGTTGGGCCGGGCGCTGGCGGAGGACCATCCTGGCGACGAATTCGCACTTCTCAGCGACCAATCGTTTCTCATGCCTGAGCCCCATCCGGCCAACCTGAAGGGCGGAGGACTGCCGCGGAACCGTTTGGAGCGGAAGTGGTGGCTCTGGGGTGCAGAGCGCGAAATGAGCCGGCAGGGCTCCGAGTTGTTTCACGGCACAAACTTCGCCGTGCCTTGCTTCCCGCGCCGTCCCAGCGTGGTCACAATTCACGACCTCTCCCCGTGGATGAATGCGGAATGGCATCATGACGCTGAACGGGTGCGGCGACGGACCCCGCCCCTGGTTGGGTTGGGAATCGCAACAATGGTCATCACGCCTACTCATGCCGTGCGACAGCAGGTGATTGAATTTTTTGGGGTGGCCCCGTCGAGAGTGGTGGCCGTGCACCACGGCGCTTCCGAGCTGTTCCGGCCAGCGAAGCCCGCTGTTTCGACACCCTACTTTCTCTACACCGGCACGCTCGAGCCGCGCAAGAATCTGCATACCCTGGTCGAGGCCTGGAGAAGCGTTCACCGGCGTCACGACGTGGATCTTGTGCTGGCCGGGCGCCGACGCGCGGATTTCGCCGAACTGCCCGCGGAGGCCGGCTTGCGCATAATCGGCGAGGTGAGCGATAACGATCTTCCGCGGCTCTACTCCGGCGCTCTAGCCGTGGTTTACCCGTCACGGTATGAAGGCTTCGGCCTTCCCGTGCTCGAGGCCATGCAGTGCGGGGCCTGCGTGCTGATTTCGAACGATGCGGCGCTGCGAGAAGTGGCAGGTGAGGCGGGGGTTTGCCTCGACGGGAATCAAGCGTGGGCCGAGGCGATGTGCAGCGCCGCCACTCATCCTATGTGGCTGAATGAGCAGCGGACGAAATCGCTGGCACGCGCCCGCGAGTTCTCATGGACCGCGGCCGCACAGCGCACGTACGAAGTATACCTGGAGGCGAAGCGCCGCTTCGAAGCTTGAGATGCCCGACAGGCACGCCTTGTTTCTGGCCCCAGAGGCGCCTTATCCCGCGTGGGGCGGCGGCGCGCTGCGTTCGGCTTCCTTGCTCGAATACCTTGCCACGCGATACATCGTGGATGCCATTGTGTTCCGCGAGCCTGGCGCGGTGAACCCGGCGAAGGTCTTTCCAGCGGGAATCGCACGCGCAATTCATGTGCTCGAACTGCCGTACCATCGCAAAGATGCGATTTCCCGGCTGGTGCGTAACGCCGGGAGACTGGTTCGGGGGGTTCCTCCGCTAGTCGACCGCTTCGCAGGGTTCGCCGATCGGATAGCTCGTTTGGTACGCGACCGGAGCTATCAGGTCGCGGTCATCGAGCACTTCTGGTGCGCCCCTTACTGGGAGCAGGTGGCGCCCGTAAGCGCTAAGACCGTACTCGATCTGCACAACATAGAATCGGTGCTGCATGAGCGATGCGCTCACACCGAAGCAGGGCCGCAGGCTCTGGCCCATAAAATTTTTGGCCAATCGGCTCGCGATCTTGAGGCGCACTGGTTGCCTCGTTACCACTGCTTGTTGACGGTGTCGGGCGCCGACGCTCAATTCGCGCGGGCAATTGCGCCAGGCTCCCATGTCATCGTTTATCCAAATGCGATTCCACCGGTTCAACAGCCCGAGGTTGCCGAGCGCGACATGGTGGCCTTCTCCGGAAACCTGGAATATCATCCGAACGTGTCGGCGGTGCGATTTTTCCGCAACGAGATCTGGCCGATTTTGCGCGACGGCTGGCCGAACCTGGTGTGGCGGCTGGTGGGGAAGAGTCCGGAAGCTGTGAAGAAATATACATCCGGAGACGCGCGCATCGAGTGCTCAGGCGCTGTCGACAATGCCATCGCGGAGCTGGCGGCGGCAAAGGTCGTCGTGGTTCCACTGCTTGCAGGGAGCGGCACACGATTTAAAGTGATCGAAGCGTGGGCCGCGGGCCGCGCCGTGGTATCCACCACGATCGGCGCTGAAGGTTTGCCGGCGCGTCATAAAGAGAACATCCTGATCGCTGACAGTGCCGAGGAGTTCGCGAGCGCGGTATCGCTGTTGTTAACTTCTTCTGATCTCCGCACGCGGCTTGGTGGAACGGGCCGGGCATTATTTGAGTCAGAGTTTACATGGAACCGTGCGTGGCAAAGCCTGGATTTATGAGAAACTGAGCGGATACGGGACCCCGCTCCACTATATACTGGTAAGTTCCGAATGCGCTTCGCTGTTGATGCTCATGCGATAGGCCGTCATCTCACCGGGAATGAAGTTTACGTTCGCAGCCTCTTGAATGGGTTCGCGGCGCTCGACCGGGAATCGGAATTCATCACGTACCTGTCGATGGATGAGGCTGAGGCGTGGGTTCCGTCGCGGTTCCCGGTCCGCCGCATCGCGGGCAATCCGTTTGTCCGGCTGGGGTGTGATTTCGCACTGAAGCTCCGCCGCGACGGCCCTGAGCTTCTGCACGTGCAATACACCGCGCCGCTGGGATGCCCGGTGCCGGTGGTGGTCAGCGTGCATGATGTCAGCTTTCTCGAGCACCCGGAGTACTTCCCCGTTCACCGTGCGCTGCAGTTGCGTCTCACGGTGCAACACACCATCCGCAAAGCCGCCAGGATTCTGACGGGAAGCGAGTTTTCTCGCGACTCCATCGCGCGTGCCTATCAGCTGGACCCGGACCGCATTGCAGTAGTGCCGAACGCGGCCGCGGACTGCTTCCATCCGGTGCGGCGTGAAGCGGCTTTTGGGCAGGTGCGGGAGCGGTTCGGCATCGCCGTGCCGTTCATCCTTTCGGTGGGAGACCTGCAGCCGCGCAAGAATCACGTGGGACTGATCGAAGCGTTTGGCCGGCTGATCCGAGCCTATCCGCAACTGCCGCACCACCTGATTCTGGCCGGGAAAGAGACGTGGTTTGGCCGGCGGGTGAGTGACGCGGCCAGGCACTCAGGGATCGCGGACCGTATCCGATTTCTGGGTTTCGTTTCAGATGACGATCTGCTGCACCTCTACAACGCGTGCGAGTTATTCTGCTTTCCTTCGTTCTATGAAGGCTTTGGGCTTCCGGTGCTGGAGGCCATGGCCTGCGGAGCCGCCGTAGCGTGCTCGAACACATCAGCCGTTCCGGAGGTCGCGGACGGCGCGGCTCTGCTGTTCAATCCGCATGAAGCCGACGAGATCACGCGCGCGATGCTGGATCTGATTCTGCACGCAGAGCTGCGCGCACGCATGTGCCGCCTTGGCCTGCAGCGCGCCACGCATTTTAGCTGGCGGAAGACGGCGCAGCAAACCCTCGATGTCTATTACGACGTGCTGGAGCGACGCCAGCCGGTTGAAGCCAGAGCGGTATCTGCATCGATTTCCGAACAATGAGTCCAGTCTCGCCAGCGCGCCGGCGGTCGCCAGCCATCATTCTCTGCTCTCTGCTGGGTCCGGCCACAGTTTTGGCCGGACCGGTAGCGGACGCCACGGGTTTCCCTTTCACCAATGAGACTCTGCATTACACCGTGAACTGGCCGACCGGTGTGGGCCTGGGTGAAGCGCAGCTTAGCGCCACACGGATTCGGCCTTCCAAAAACGGCAGCGAACAATGGGCCTTCAGGCTGACGTTGGATGCCGCGATCCCCGGATTTACCGTAGCGGACCGATACCAGGCGACTGCTTCCCTGGATCTGTGTTCGGCGCTGCTTGAAAGAGACTCCACGCACGGGAACCGGAAATCGCATGACCGTGTGGATTTCGACCAACACGAAGCTGTGGCGCATCGCGAAACCGTGGGCGGGGGAAAATCGGACGTGTCGATTTCTCAATGTGCCCACGACGCGCTGACCTTTCTCTATTTCGCGAGGCGCGAACTGGGCCAGGGGCGCGTGCCGCCCCATGAGAACATTCTCTTCGGCGGACCCTATGAGGTGAACCTGCAATACACGGGCGAGCAGACGGTGAAAGTGAACGACCGTCCATCCACGGCCGACCGTGTGGTCGCGACGATTAAGGGCCCGGCGTCGGAAATCACGTTCGAGATGTTCTTCGCGCGCGATGCGGCGCGGACGCCGTTGGTGATCCGGGTTCCGTTAAGCCTCGGCATGTTTTCCCTGGAGCTGGCGCGCTGACGGGCAAGATGCGCGTCGCGTTCTTCTCGCCGCTCCCTCCCTCGCGCAGCGGTATCGCGGATTACTCGCAGGCCCTTCTGGAACCGCTGAGGCGGCATGCGCAGGTCGAGGTATTTTCCGATGCCCATCGCGAGTTTCGTCCCGGCGACTTCGATCTGGCTCTGTACCAGATCGGCAACAATCCGTATCACGATTTCGTGTACGAGACGGCGCTGCGGCATCCCGGCGTGGCGGTCATGCACGAGTCGAATGTTCACCACCTGATTACCGATATCACCATCAAGCGCGGCGATTGGGACGGGTATCTGGAAGAAGTCGCATACAACGGCGGCAGCGCGGCGCTCGAGTACGCGCAGCGCGTGAAAGCGCTCGAAACCGGGCCCGACTACGAAGGGCTGCCCATGACCCGGCGCCTGCTGGAGTCGGCCCAAGCGCTCATCGTGCACTCCGATTTCATGCGGTGCGAAATGCGCCAGCAGGGTTTTGCCGGCCCCATTGCGCGCATTCCGCACGGCGCGTGGATTCCCGATGTCGACCGGCTGGAATATCGCCACCGGCTGGGCGTGGATGAAAAGACTCCTCTCATCGGCATTTTCGGCTACCTGAAACCGTACAAGCGCATTGCGGAATCGCTGCGCGCGTTTCGCAGGCTGGTGCGCGTGGAGCCGCGGGCCAAGATGATTCTGGTGGGTGAAAAGCATCCGGACTTTCCGCTCGAATCCGTCATCCGAACGCTTGATTTATCGGCGCAAGTCCGCGTGCTCGGCTTCACGCCCATCGAGGATTTCGCAGGTTACATCGCGGCGAGCGACATCGTCCTGAATCTCCGGTATCCCACCGTCGGGGAGACGTCGGGGAGCCTGTTGCGGGCGCTGGGCCTGGGGCGGGCCGTTATCGTATCTGAGATCGGGGCTTTCGCTGAATTGCCCGATGACCTGTGCCTGAAGGCGCCTGTGGGTGCGGGCGAAGAAGACGTGATCTTCGAGTATCTCAACCTGCTGGTCTCACGGCCTGATCTCGCAAGAGAACTTGGAGCGCGCGCGAGAGACTACGTGGAGAGAGGATGCAACTGGGAGACGGTGGCGGGGCAATACGCGTCCTTCCTTTGTGCGGTCAAGGATGGGCGCGAATGGGAGGAGCCAGCCCCGCGCACTGCGACGGAAGCGCCACTGGAATCGCCGCCGGTTGCCGTGGAGTACGTCGCCGGATGGGCGAAAGACCCAGACGCCGAAACTTACATACGGACACATCAGACTCGCCTTGCCCGCACGCTCGAAATCACACCGCCGGGCGGACCCGAGGATCGCATTCTCGAGATGGGCGCATATTTGCAAATCACGCCCGCCCTCCGCACCAAGCTGGGATATGGAACGGTGCGCGGCTGCTATTACGGGCCGGCGGGGGGTGTAGATGCGCGGATTGTGGTGTCGTCGGGAGGCGAACAATTTCAATGCGACATCGACCTGTTTGACGCGGAGAAGGATCCCTTCCCCTACGACAGCGACTATTTCTCCACCGTGCTGTGCTGTGAGCTGATCGAACACCTGTTTCACGACCCAATGCACATGATGTCGGAAGTGAACCGTATTCTGAAGCCCGGCGGCCACCTGGTGCTCACCACGCCCAACATCGCTGGCCTGCGCGCGGTCGCCGCGATCCTGCAAGGGTATCACCCCGGATTTTTCCACGCGTACATCCGGCCATCGGCGGATGGTGAGACGGCCGCCCGCCATAACCGAGAATACACGCCGCGCGAGATCCACAAGCTGCTGGAGAATTCAGGATTCACCGTGGTGCGGCTGGAGACCGGCCCGTTTCGTGAGGAGCCGACCGCCGAGTATGCATGGGTGGTCCACATGCTGGAGCAGTACAATCTGGATACCGGGTTGCGCGGTGAAGGAATCTACGCAGTAGGCCGGAAGACCGGACCGGTTCGCGAGCGCTACCCGTCCTGGCTCTACACGTGACCGCTCGCGTCCATCGCGCCGAAGTCCGGGCCGCCGGCGACCGCTCCATTACCGCAAGCTTCGAGATCCGGAATCTCACTTCGGAAAGCTGGCGGCCTTCGGAAGGCTTCGCGGTGGGCTATCACATCTTCGACCCGGAGACGGACACGCTGGTGATGGATGGGCCGCGTACGGCTCCTGAAGCCGACATCGCACCCGGTGAAGCCCGGCGGTTTGAACTGCATTTTGAACTTCCGCCAGAGCCGGGTAGCTACCGCGTTTTTGTTTCGGGAATGCGGGAGCACGCCTACTGGCTCTATGAGCGGGGGGCGGAGTTCCTGCTGATCGATAGCTCTGTCGACGGCGGACGGGCGCGCGTCGACGGTTTTCGCGTGGCCACGGAAAGCGGAGTGCGGCGCGAGCGGCTTCTGCGGTCGGTGCGGCGCTCGTTCACGCTGCCGTTCGAGACGTTCGTCCGCCACCGCAGCCTGATCCGCACCATGGTGCGCCGGGATGTGCTGGGACGATATCGAGGGTCGTTCGGCGGCGCGTTCTGGACGGTGCTCAATCCGCTGATCCTGATGCTCACGTACTTTTTCGTGTTCGGCGTGGTGCTGCGAGCGCGTTTTCCCAATGACCCGAGCCGCGCCGGCTTCGCGTTGTACTTTCTCGCGGGAATGCTGCCTTGGCTGGCAATCAGCGAGGCAGCCGGACGCGCACCGACCGTCATGATCGAGCATCGCAATTTCGTCAAGAAGCTAGTTTTCCCGGTGGAAACACTGCCGGTGAACCTGGTGACGGCGGGCCTCGTGAGCGAAGTGTTCGGTGTGGCGTTGTTTGTGTTGGGGTTCTATCTGGTGCGCGGATATGTCCGGCCCTCGGCTGTCTGGCTGCCAGTGCTTGTCATTCCTCAGATCCTGCTGACGGCGGGCATCTGCTGGTTCCTCGCGGCACTCGGCGTCTTCGTGCGCGACCTGGCGCAGATTAACGGTTTCCTGCTGACCTTGTGGTTCTTCCTGACACCCATCTGTTACCCGGAGACTTCCCTGCCTGGTCCAGCGGTGCGCATCCTTTCGAAGAATCCGCTGTTCGTTCTGGTGCGGGGCTATCGCGACGTGCTGATGGAGGGGCGAGCGCCAGCATTTCACTCACTCTGGAAGCTGTGTGTGATCTCGCTGGTAATTTTCGTCGTAGGCCACGCGTGGTTCTACAAGCTGAGGAAATCGTTCGCGGATCTGATATGACGGTGTTGCAGATGGTGGCCCTCTCCGAGATGATCGCTTGCTGGATCGTTTGGTCCATCGGGTTTATGGCGCCACACAAGAAAGCGGCCGGCCACCAGCCAGTGGTCGCCGCTCCGGTGTCGAAATGGGGGATTGTACTCCAGACTCTTGCCTTTGCATTCGTCTGGGCCTATGTCCGGCCGGACGGATTTCAAAAATCGACCGCGGCTCTCATCGCGTCCATGGTTCTCGCGCCAGCCTCCGTCGCGCTGGGGTGGAGCGCCGCGCGACATCTAGGGAAACAGTGGCGTTACGAGGCGGCCCTGATTCAAGACCACGAACTCGTGCAGACCGGCCCCTACCGGCTCATCCGCCACCCGATTTACACCTCAATGTTTGGCATGCTTCTGGCCACAGGATTCGCATGGACGTGGTGGCCGATGTTCACGGCCGGCGTCATTGCGTACATTGCCGGGACGGAAATCCGCGTGCGCGCCGAAGACCGTCTGCTCGCGGAGCGATTTAAAGATGCTTTCGTGGCGTACCGTTCCCGTGTACGCGCCTACATTCCTGGTTTGCGGTGATGGTTTGGAGAAGGTTCTACGTGCACGAGCACATCCGCCACCCAACTTACGTCGCGGCGGATTCGATTACGAACCTGCTCCGCAATGTCGTGTGAGGAGCGCACGGTGATTTCGGGGTCCACCTCCAGGTGCAGATCGACGTGATACTGCAGTCCGGTTTTGCGGGCGAAGCATTTTTCCACGCCTTCGACTCCAGTAACCTGCTGGGCCACGTTACGAATGGTTCGCATCATTCGCTCACTAGGCATGGTGTCCATCAACTGCAGGGCGGTATCGCGCGTAACGCGTAATCCAGTGAAAATGACGATGAGCCCAACGGCAAAGCCGCCGTAGCGGTCGGCCGCAAGAAACCGTCCTGGATCGTAGAGCGTGAGGCCGACAGCCGAAAGGGCCGTGAAACCCGAGATGATGTCCACGGCATCGTTCCAGGCGTCGGCAGCCAGAGCCGCACTGCCAATCTTGTGCCCGAAACGAAACTTCACGCCGCAGAGAATGCTTTTGATGCCAATCGAAGCGATCAGCGGCCAGACGGCATACGCCGCGGGCGGCTGGTGCGCTTCACCCGCGAGCACCAGCGCGTGGAACGCAATAACGATGCCGGCGCCAAACAGCATCAGACCCACCAGCAGGCCCGTCAGCGTTTCAGCGCGGCCGTGGCCATAGGGATGGTTCCAGTCGGCCGGTTTAGCGGCCAGCGTCAACCCTAAGAAGACCAAACCGGAAGCGAGGACATCGCCCGCCGACTCCAGTCCATCGGCGACGACCGACGTCGATCCGGCCATCAGGCCGGTAACGATCTTGACGACGGCAAGGCCGCCGCTCACGATCATTCCGCCGAGGGCGACCCTCTGGCCGATTCGCATCACCTTCAGTGTAGCCAGTTGCGGCGCGGCGCTGTCATCAGGCTGCGGTGATGGATCGGCCCCGGACTCGTGCGCTCAGTTGGCCGAAGCGGAAAGGTGCGCGCGACGGTTCCTCTGCCAGCACGCCTCGTCGTGCTCGCTGCACACCGGACGCTCTTTGCCGTAGCTGATGGTCGTCAATTGAGCCGAGGGAACGCCGAACTCGACCAGGTAGTCTTTGGCTTCCTTCGCACGGCGGTCACCGAGCGCCAGGTTATATTCGGCAGATCCGCGTTCGTCGCAGTGACCCTCCACCGTTACTTTGGCGCCCTGGAAGCTTTTGAAGATGTCCCTCAGCGCCGTAGCGTCATGCTGAAGCGCCGTGCGGGCATCCGGCCGGATGTTGGACTTGTCGTAGTCAAAGTAGGCATCCTGGGTCTGCTCGCTCAGAAGATCGCTCAGCGATTTGCTCGGCGCCGCCGCAGTGGTCGGCGCGGGAATGGTCACCCTGACTGAGGCCATATCCTCCGCCGCCCCGCCGGGACCCTTGGCCACGAGAATATAGGTGGTGTTGCTGTTGGGATACACCTGCCGCGCGCCGCCGGGCTGCACGGAGCCGACGCTGGGTTCAATGGTGACACTGGTGGCATTGCGAACGGACCAACTCAAGGTCGAGGACTGGCCCCGTTCAATGGCCGCCGGCGAAGCCGTAAAGCTCGAGATCTCGGGTTTTGGCGGTGGCGGTGCGGACTCCTTGGCGGCAGGGGGCGGAGGTGGAGGCGGCACAGCCGCTACGTTTTTCTTGCAAGCGGATGCGAACACCGTGAGGCAGATCACTAGCGCGAATAATTCGAGTTTTCGCTTGGTCATATCGTTTCTCTTCTCCTGTTGGCTGTGTTGAAAGATGCGGCGCGGCCTCTGACCGTCTGCCGCAGACGCGGAATCGGGTCAACTCCTCTCCATCAGTTTTGCGGACCGCTCATAAACGCGGCCCCCTGGGACGTGTATTCGGGCACAAACAGATCGTTGCGAGTGGCAGCGGCAGCAATTCAGGACACCAGATAGCCCGACAAGTAATTGCCGCTCCTTCTGCATGGCCCACTCACATCCAGTTAGATGGAATTCGGACATTGAGAGATATCCCGTCCGGACGGTATTTTGCGGTGCGGGAGGGCGTGATGCGGCTCGTCTATCGCATCACATCGGAGGTCAAAATACACAGCCGGCGGGATATCGCTCCTGACGCTAGAGTCCTTATCCTGAGCTTAGTGAAGGAGTCACATATATGACAGGGCTGTCACCAAAAGTCATGTCGCTGGTAACGGCGATTCTCTGGGGCGGGTGCTTGCTATTTGTCGGACTCATCAATCTGGCGTCGCCTACTTATGGAGCTGAATTTCTGCGCATGATGAGTTCGGTCTATCCGGGCTTCCATACAACACGAACCGTGGGCGAGGTGGTTCTCGGCACGGTGTATGGTTTCGTGGATGGCGCCATCGGCGGGTACCTGTTCGCCTTGCTGTACAACTGGATTAAAGGCATGAACGCTCATCGCACGCAAGATGCGCACCTGTGAGGCACGGGGGAGCGCCCGCGGAAGTTTCGCGTCGACCCGCGCTTTTATAAACTGAAAGGATCGCAGAAGACTTCACAGAAGGGATGACACCAGGGCAGCCGACCTTTCAGGCAAGAACGGGCCGCGTCCTGCTCGCCGGTTTTGGGGGATTACTCGCCCTCATGGCTGTGGGGGGCTTTGACGCGATACAGGTTTTGCGGCAGATCCAGGTACGCAACGTCGAAATCCGGCGGGTCTTCCTGGCCCGCAACCGGGCGCTCGAACAGATCCGGTCGTCGCTGTACCTTTCGGGCACCGTCGTGCGGGACTACCTGCTCGATCCGGAACCGCGAGGAGCTGAAGTCCAGCGGGCTCACCTCGAGCGGCTGCGCCACGAGATGGAGTCGGCGCTGGACGAATACTTGGGCTCGCTCAGCGCCGAAGAACAGAATCCGCTGCGGGCGATGCGGACCGAACTGGCGGGCTACTGGACGGTGCTTGATCCCATTCTGCACTGGTCGCCCGCGGAAAGGCGAGAGCGTGGCTATGCGTTTCTTCGTGACGAACTGGTGCCGAGGCGCGCCTCGGTGCTGAGGATCGCCGGCCGGATTAGCACGATCAACGAACAGGAGCTGAATGGCGGAGATGAGCGCTTGGAGGAGACGTTCAGACGTTTCCGGCGCCGGTTGTTTGTAATGCTGGCCGCCACTCTCAGCATCGGCTTAGTGCTGGCCGGCGTGGTGGCCTCGCACATTTTGCGGCTCGAAAAGCAATCCAGATTCCGTTACGAGCAGGTGATGCGCGTCCAGACTGAATTGAAAGAGCTATCGGCACGGCTGGTAAAAGCGCAGGAGGAGGAACGACGCGCGATTTCGAGAGAGCTGCACGACGAGGTAGGACAATCACTAAGCGCGCTGCTCATGGAGCTGGGAAATCTGGCGGCGATAGCGCCGCGGAATCTCGAGCCGTTGCAGCGGCACCTCGAGTCGATCCGGCACCTGGCTGAGTCCAGCGTGAATGTGGCGCGCAATATGGCACTGCTGCTCCGGCCTTCCATGCTGGACGACTTCGGCCTGGTTCCGGCGCTCGAGTGGCACGCGCGCGAAGTCTCCAAACGCACGGGGATGGCGGTTAGCGTGGAAGCCGGAACGGTATCCGACACCCTACCGGATTCTCACAATACCTGCGTGTACCGTGTGGTTCAGGAAGCCTTGCACAACTGCGCGCGCCATGCTCAGGCACACACGGTGCGGATTCGTGTGCGCCAGGACCCGGGACGGATCGTCCTTTCGGTGCAGGATGACGGGAAGGGTTTCAACGCGCGCCACGTTCGCGGCCTGGGCCTGGTCGGAATGGAGGAGCGCGTGGCTCACTTGAGTGGAACGTTCCAGGTACAATCCGAGCCTGGCAAGGGGACGCTGGTGCTGGCGGAACTACCTTACAACGCGGCCGAGCAACCCACTCAACCAGTGGCAGTCGGACAGGACACCTGACCGCATGAATCCGATCCGCATCCTCCTGGCCGATGATCACACCGTGATGCGGAACGGGTTGCGCCTTCTGCTCGAACGCCAGCCCAACCTGACCGTGGTCGGCGAAGCGTCCGACGGTCGGGAAACCGTTCGCCTTGCCGAGCAGCTATCGCCGAACCTGGTGGTGATGGATATCGCCATGCCTAACCTGAATGGCATCGAAGCGGCGCGCCAGATCGGGACGTCGAATCCGGACATCGCGATCATCATTCTGAGCATGCACTCGGATGAAAGCTATGTGATTCGCGCGCTCAAAGCGGGGGCACGAGGCTACCTGCTCAAGGACTCGGCGGAAGGCGACCTCATCGCCGCTATCCACGCCATCACCGACGGCAAGTCCTTCTTCAGTCCCGCGATCAGCCGGATTTTGGTTGAGGACTACATGCGCCAACTCGAGCAACAACACGTGGAAGACACGTACGAACTACTTACCGCTCGGGAACGTGAGATTCTGCAGCTACTCGCCGAGGGGAAAACCAACAAGGAAGTGGCCGCGATGCTCAACCTGAGCATCTACACGGTGGAGACGCATCGGACCCACATTCTACAGAAACTAAATCTGCATAGCGTGCCCGAGTTGATTCTTTACGCTGTGAGGAAGGGAATCATCGCCTAGTCTGTTTGATTGACCAGCGGCGATGCCGCTAGCGAGCTGAGCTGCGTTCGGGTGGGATCAGTGCGCGCCCAAAACCAGACCAGGTCCGGAACCCATTTGTGTGGATCGTACAATGATATTCGCAACCGTCGGTTCCGTCGTACCGGACAATTGTTGCCCCGCTGCCTTCAATATACCGTGAGGTTTCGCGTAGCTCGCATGACGGTCTGCCCATGAGCGGCTTACCGAGCAAATTCGTCAAATTATGCGGTTCCATACTATTAAGAGTAGCTCTTTTTACTCCGGCTTGCCACCGTCGGTAACGGGGCTACCTCGGCATTGCCTTGACAAACACAGGCAAATAGACGATTATGGTAAGTGAGTTGAGCACTTTTACTCTCTCTTCGGATCTTCTGAGCTAAGTCAGGCCTTTCGAATCCGACATCTTAGCCCACCAAACTCGGTAAAGAGCATGTATTTTGCAACAGCGCGTCTGTGCGGCCCAGGGGCGAGTTTGCATCCATGTGATTGCCAGGGTAAGGAAGTGGTGCTTAATGTTCACGAAGGTAATGACGTGGCTTTCGATTTTGGCGCTTCTAGTCGCCGTATTCTCGCATTCTAGTATTCCTGATCTCAGGATGATCGGAGCGGTGGTGAGTGCAGGCGCCCTAATCGTACTGGTACGGTCTGTGCGTATGAGGAAGCGTTATTGGACTGTTGGACTTGGCGCCATAGTTGTGCTCTTTAATCCGCTCGTACCTCTTGCGGTCTCTCAAACAGCGGTCCTTGGCCTCGACCTAGCTTGTATCTTGATGTTTGTATATTCTCTGTCAGCCTTACAATCGCCGCCGCGGTTATCTATGCCATCGATAACTGATCGTAGCCCGGGAAGCGAATCACTCTAGGTGCATTGTGACAACCTTAGTCAGTCCCAATAACGAAGCACAGCCGGCCGTAAAAGTGCGGAAGGCGCTGAATCTGAGATATTCCGGCTTCGATCAAAAAGAAAACACCAGGCACTATATTTTTCGGCGAAGCCTGCGTGGCGAGATGGGTATGCGGGTTGTAGTGAGCGCGGAGATGTTCTTATTCCGTAAGTATCCAATCCGCGTGCAGGACGGGCCAGCCTTTTGTCTACACACCTTGATGCTGGAAAGCGAAGGTTTGGAGCCATCTCTGGAAGAGTTACCCCCGCGCGTACTTACCGATCAGGATGCTGTCGCTTATCTCGCGAGTCTACCCATCCCAGCGTCAACCAAAGGCAAACGCGAGAAGCGCGTTGAAGCCAGTTAAACTGCCATGGGCCATCACAATAAGATTCTGAATCTGATCTCTCTCCTGATTGTTGTTGGCTTCATCCTGGCATATCTTCTCAAATAAGATCCGGCCAAGATGATGGTGTGGGTGGATAACTTATTCCACTTACTTCGTCAGCGATGCCAGCCAGTAGCCGGGCCGGGTGCGGACCTTGAGGCTGGGGCGGTTCACCTCGACATCGATCTCGTGGAATCCACCTTCTGCCGTGTTGTTGGGACTGTAGCTGATCAGGTACTGACTGTGGATCTCGTTTCCGACTTTTTCGATGGCTTCTTCAAGCCCTTTCTGCTTGCCGAAACTAAACTCTGTGCCGCCGGTTCCCTTTGTAAAGACCTCGACGGGGTTATCGACG
>Ga0335077_10004630_pt1 | contig 16780 bp, 11 predicted proteins | sample Lox_Sample_31_FD_207151 | JGI IMG/M metagenome (GOLD analysis project Ga0335077, IMG submission 207151) | Soil microbial communities from Loxahatchee National Wildlife Refuge, Florida, United States - Lox_Sample_3.1 | ecosystem: Environmental > Terrestrial > Soil > Wetlands | place: USA...
TGGTCCTGCCACTTCTGGAACGGGTGAGCGCCACCGCCGGCGATGCCCAGGTTGAGCCGATCGGCCTGGCGCACCATCGCATCGCGAATGCCGGTCAGCTCCGTCAGCAAGCCCGTGTGACTCTGCTGGATGCTGGTCGAGATCTCGATCATGGCTTCGGTAATCTCGGGTTTGATGTCGCCCGGATGCGGAGCCTTCTCGAACTGCGCCAGCATGTCCGCGGCAGCACCGGTGAGGTTGTAGTCGCGGGTGTTGAGCACCTGCAGCTCGAGCTCGACCCCAAGCGTATATGGTTGCGAAGTCTTGAAGGACAAAGGCGTCATACGCGAGGGTGATTCACGAGTTCAACGCCAGGGCACTTCGGGACGGATCTCGCCCGCGCCTCTCAAAGCCAGTTGCGCTCCCAGCGGCGCGGTCAGCTCTAGGATCAGCACCGCACCCAGTACGACAGCGGCGAGGCGTTCGCCGAATTGCGGATAGTAGCGGGCCGTCGCCTCGACCATTGCAACCGCTGTCGCGGACATCGGCATCAGCATGAGTCCGAGCAGCCCGGCCTTGCGGGCTGACAGGCCCGAGCGTCCCGAGAACAGCATCACGCCAAGCAGCTTGCCGGCGAAACGTGCCAGCACAAAGACCAGGGCAACCCATGCACCGGCGGCCAGGTTGCCGAGCGTTACCGCGGCGCCCGTCAGCACGAACAGCAACACGAACAGCACCTGTGCGGTGGGACCGAACTCAACCGGCAGTAGAACACGGTCGCGATCGCGGTTGCGCGCCATTACGCCCAACGCGAGCAGTGAGACCAGCATGGACAGCTGCAGCGTTTTGGCCGTGCCCACCGTGAGCAGCACCATCGCCACCAGTAGAATGAACTGCAGGTCTTCGCGCTTGCCCAGCCAGCGCGCGAGCAGTACCAGGAGGATGCTGGCGAGGTAACCCAGCAGCGTCGAGCCGAGCAAGAGGTAGAGCGGTTGCAGGAGGAGAATCGTCACCTGCGGCCGATACTCCAGATGCAGAAAGGCGAGAAGCATGGTCACCGCCACCACCGAAAATACGTTGTTGAGCGCCGTGAGGTTCACGGCGCGATCGGTGAGCGGCCCGTCGGCGCGCTGATCGTGCATCACGACCAGAAGCACGGAAGCGCCGGTGGCCGCTCCTATGGCCGCCGCAATAGCCGCCTGCAACCATGGTACACGCAATAGTGCGAGCACCGAGCACACGAGCGTGAAGGACAAAGCAATTTCGGCCACGCTGCTGGCCAGCAGCCAGCGGTTGCGCCGGAACCACTGCCAGTCCAGTCTTGAGCCCAACTCGAACAGGATCAGCCCCAGAGCGATATCCGGCAGCAAGTGCGCGTCCTCCAGCATGCCGCGGTCGAGCAAGCCGAAGGTGCCCGGCCCTAGCAGCACGCCCGCCAGGACATATCCGCTGATACGGGGTAACAGCAAGACGCGCCGGAACAGCTCGCCAGTACCGAGGCCGGCCAATAGGATGAGCGCGATGACCGTCACATCGCCGAGGGGCGGAGGAAAATGAGGAAACAAGCTGAGGTCCATTTCGCGATCCCGAGGCGAGCATAGGACGCTGGAGCCGGCGATTTCCTCTGGCGCTAGTGAGGCGGGCACGGACCGGCGTGCAAAGCACCAACCAGAACGACGTGGACTCGATAAGGTCCGTGGGCGCCGAGGACCAGCGTCATCTCGATATCCGCCGTGCGAGACGGCCCCGATACGAAGGTCACCTGGCGCGGCAAGGCGCCTCGCTCCGTGCGGAGCAGATCCCAAGCGTCCTCCATGCAAGGCACGATGCGCGCCGTTGGCACCACGGCGATGTGCGTCTCGGGAAGCAGGCTGGTGGTGGCGTGGTTGCGCGATCCGGAAAGCAGCATGAGTGTTCCGGTTTCCGCAATGGCGCAGAAGACCCCGGTGATGCCAACCGCATCCTCACCCGTGGCGGGCTGGGTTTGTATCGCGAGGCCCGCAACGGCCCACTCGAGACCGGCGAACTCCGGCCAGCTCACGCAGGCCAGCGGCAGACCGTTCGCGGCGAGATAGTGAGCCACGGCTGACGGAACCTGTTCGATACCGGCTACGCCGTCCACGGTGCTGGACATCGAGAGGCAGCGGTCGCGGAATCGCGACACGGGCTCCCAGGCCATGACGGGAGAAGGGCCGCGCGGATGATCCCGTAGCGCAGCGCGCATGGCGGTGGTCTCGTTGTCCGCCAGGGCGGCGCTGCGGCCCAGCGCGGAACGGATTCTACCCAGGACGTTTTCTCTAGCGCTCATGATTGTCGTTGATTGAGCGTCAAGCCTCACCGGCGACGCTTGGCATAGAGTTCACGGAAAGTCTTGCCCTCGGGAGCGGGCATGTCGCGGTCGCGGCTCCAGCCTGCCCCGCCCGGCAGGTTGTGGATCAGCCTCTCTCGTCCGCCAGCCCAGCGGCCCACTCGGGCGGCCAAGCGCGTGATCCACGCGTAGACCCCAGGCCGCGTAGCGGCCCAGGCCCACACCTTCAGCCCCACGCGCTCGGTCCAGGAACGCAGACCCCGTTCGACCTGTTTCTCGCGCAACTTCCGCATGAGATCGGGCAGCGGGATCTTGACCGGACACACAACACCGCACTGGTTGCACAGGGTCGCCGCATTGGGCAAATGGACCGCGTTTTCCAGCCCCGCATATGCGGGCGTGAGGACTGCGCCGATCGGCCCCGGATACACCCAGCCGTACGGATGGCCGCCGACGTTCTGATACACGGGGCAGTGATTCATACAGGCTCCGCACCGGATGCAACGCAGCGCCTCGCGCAGGTCGGAGCCAAGCACGCGCGTGCGGCCAGCGTCGACGATGATGATGTGGAACTGCTCCGGGCCGTCCGGATCGCCGGGCCGCTTTGGCCCTGTGGTAAAGGTCACGTAGTTGCTGATCGACTGTCCAGTGGCCGAGCGTGTCAGCAACCGCAGAATAAACGACACATCCTCCAGCGTGGGTAGCACCTTCTCGATGCCGGCGATCGCCACGTGCACGCGCGGCAGTGTAGTGGTCATGCGGCCGTTTCCCTCGTTGGTGACAATCATGCTTGTGCCGCTCTCGGCCACCAAGAAATTAGCCCCCGAGATGCCCATGTCGGCACTCAAGAAGTGCGGCCGCAGCACCATGCGGGCCTCGCGCGTCATTTCGCCGATATCGGTCTTGCGCGACAGCTTGTGTTTGTCATGGAACAGGTCGGCGACCTCCTCCGCGGTGTGATGGATGGCAGGAGCAATGATGTGCGAGGGCGTCTCGCCCGCCTCCTGGATGATGTATTCGCCCAGGTCGGTCTCGCGTACCTCGATACCCGCCGCCTCGAGAAAATGGTTGAGCCCCGTTTCCTCGCCCAACATGGACTTGGACTTGATGATCTTGCGCACGTCGTTGCGGCGGGCGATGTCGAGTACCAGGCGGTTAACGTCCTCGCCGGTCTCGGCCCAGTGCACCGACGCGCCGCAGGCGGTGGCATTGCGCTCAAACTCCTCAAGCAGATAGTCCAGGTGCGCGAGCGCGAAATCGCGCGTACGTTTCGCCGCCTCGCGGATACTCTCAAAGTTGTCCAACTCTAGGACGGATTGGGCGCGCCCGGTCACCATGCGTGCGCGCAGGTTGGACAACGCCTTTTGCAGCTGAGGGTTGGCCAACGCCGCGGCCGCCTTGCGCTTGAATTGATTAGAGGTGACCTGCATGCGTTTGCTCGGGCAATACGACGGTGCGGCTACCCTTGCCGCTGCCTGCTCGCCCCTGGCTTCTAGACCGGGCCATCAGCGATGCCCGCCAGGATTTCGGCGAAATGGAACACCTTCGTCTTCACATCCCCTCGGCGGTGTAGACGGCCCTCAATGTTGAGCATGCAACCCAGGTCTCCCAGCACCACTGCATCGGCCTCGGTGCCAGCGATGTCGGCGCACTTCTGATCGGCGATGCGCGATGAGATGTCGCCGAACTTGAGCGCGAAGGTGCCGCCGAATCCGCAGCACTGGTCCGGGTTAGTCATCTCCTTTAGCGTTAGGCCAGGAACCTTTGACAGGAGCTCGCGTGGTTGCCACTTTACGCCCAGTTCACGCAGCCCCGAGCACGAGTCGTGATAGGTGACCGTACCCTGAAAGCGCCCGGGCACCTGCTTTAGACCAAGCACGTTGACCAAAAAATCGGCCAGCTCCCAAACGCGCCCGGTCAGGCGCTGAATCTCCGTTTGAAGCTCGGGGAACTCGGACAGCAGCTCCGGGTAATGAGCCTTGATCATGCCGCCGCAGGAGCCCGATGGCGTCACCACGTAGTCGCACCCGGAGAACTCCCGCAGCACCTTGCGGGCCAGTACCTGTGCCGACGCACGATCTCCGGAGTTATAACCGGGCTGGCCGCAACAGGTCTGGGTCGCCGGCACCACGACCTCACAGCCAGCGCTTTCGAGGAGTTTCAGAGCGCTAAAGCCGATGCGCGGGCGCACCAAGTCCACCAGGCAGGTCACGAACAAACCGACGCGCATGCGAGCAATTATGGTTTAAGCCGAGGACGGGGCGGAAGGTGCTGCCGAGCGGGCGCGCCAGACGCGCGCATCATACCACTGTCAATTGCTCGCGGAGCGGGAAAAAAGAACCGCCGCTCCAGGCGGCGGTCCGCAGTCCGGGGGCTTGTAGGCGCTACCAGATGCGCGGTCTGCGCGCATGGACCGCAGGGGCACCGGATTCAAGCGCCTCCAGCCAACGTTTGATGCGGTTGGCATCGCCGACGCGCGACAGCTTGCCCCAGGAGTCGAGTAGCACGATGATTACCGGTTTCGCCGCGATGGTTGCTTGCATGACCAAGCAACGACCCGCTTCACTGATGTACCCGGTCTTGGACAGGCCGATCTCCCACTGCCGGCTGCGCACCAATCCATTCGAGTTCCGGAACGCGACGACGCGCTGATAGCGTCGACCGCTGAGTGCGACCCGGTGCGTTTCGCTTGTGGTGAACTCGCGGATGAGCGGATACTGGTAACCTGCGTTGACCATCATCGCGAGGTCCTGGGCGGTGGAGACGTTACCGGGATTGAGGCCGGTGGCATCGAGGAAGCGCGTATCGCGCATTCCCAAATCCCTCGCCTTTTGATTCATGGCGGGCACGAAGGCCTGCAGCCCTCCCGGCGAGCTGCGCGCCAGTGCGGCCGCGGCGCGATTCTCAGACGCCATCAACGCCAGCTTGAGCAACTCATATCGACTGAGGGTCATCCCGACCTTGAGGCGCGAGCGCGTCCCCTTGAGAGTGTCGACGTCAGCCGGCTCAATCGTGATGGGCTCGTCGAGTGGAAGGCCGGAATCGAGTACCACGATCGCCGTCATGAGCTTGGTGATCGAGGCAATCGGCATGACCGCGTCGGTGTTCTTCGCGTAGAGCAACTGCCCCTCGCCTAGCTCCAGCACGAGCGCAGCGGCGGAGCGCAACTTCAACTCGCGCTGGCGCGCGGCAACGTCTTCGTCGGGTTCAGTGAAGGTGAGCTGGCTCGACCCGGCCGCTCGCGGGCGCTCCGGTGTTGCGATAGGCAGCTCGATGAGCGGCAGAGGTGTCTCCATCAGCGGCACAGTGGACACGGAAACGGGTTCACTGGGATCCGCGCGCAGCAGGGCGGGAGCCGCCAATATCAGTATCAGAATTGTTCTGTTCAGCATGGAAAATCCGGGTTCGTTCTTGTTTCGTATCGCGTCCCGGCGAGCTTGAGACGCCTCCGGAAGCTCCTCGATCTATCTACCTCTAACGACAGCGACCGCATGGACTTAAGCAGGAGCCATGCCACGGTTGCGCATATCACACTGAAAAACTAGCAAAAATCATGAGGTAAGGCAACCCTGACGAACGGCTGGCGGGGAAGCTCGGCCAGGCGTCATGGAACTCCGCGCCCTTCAAGGGCGAATCGCAGTCGGCCTATACCGCAGAGGAACCACAGCCCTGTCGACCGGAATGCGCCCCGTGCGTTTAGGAAGGCGCGTCAAAAAAAAGGCCGACGAGGGGGCGTCGGCCTGTCGGAGAGGGGACTCCGATGAGGAGTTGAGCTTAGCAGTACGTCCTTACGCCAGCCTTACCCTGCTCGATAGAGGAGACCTATGCGCATCCTTGTAGTGGAAGACGATTCGGTACTGCGCGATGGCTTAACCCGCTCGTTGCGCGGCGCCGGGTACGCGGTGGACACCGCGCAAGACGGGAAGCTCGCCGATGACCTGCTGTCGGTGCATGCCTTCGACCTCGTAGTGCTGGACTTGGGACTGCCCGGCCTGGACGGCTTGGAGGTTCTACGCCGCTTGCGTCGACGCCCATCCTCTGTGCCGGTGCTGATCCTCACCGCGCGCGACGCGGTGGAGGATCGGGTCGCGGGCTTGGACCTGGGCGCCGACGATTATCTGGTAAAGCCATTCAACTTGGCCGAACTGGAGGCGCGCGTACGTGCCCTGGTGCGCCGCGCGCAGTCCGCCAGCGCCGCCCGGATCACGCACGGGGCGCTGACGCTTGACACGACGGCGCGCCGCGCGTTCGTCGATGGCGAAGCTCTCGACCTGTCGGCGCGCGAAGTCGCGCTGCTGGAAGCACTGCTGTTAAGCACCGGGCGCGTAGTAAGCAAGGACCAACTTGCCGACCGATTGTACGGGGTGAGCGATGAGGTCGGCCCCAATGCGATCGAGGTCTTCGTCCATCGGCTGCGCCGCAAGATAGAGCCCGCTGGTGTAGTGATCCGCACCATCCGTGGGCTCGGCTACCTAGTCGAGAAACCGAGCCATGCCTAAGCCGGCGCGCCGCGCCCACAGCGTACTCCGGACGGCCCCGTGAAGCGGCCTGGTGGGGTTTGGTCGCTGCGTCAGCGGCTGTTGGCGTGGCTGCTCGCCCCGCTGGTGTTGTGGTCCCTGGGTAGCTCAGGGCTGGCTTACCTGCTCGCCCTGCACTTCACTACGCAGGCCTACGATCGCTCTCTGCACGCTTCCATCCGGGACATCGAGCGCCAAATGACGGTGGTCGACGGACGGCCCACGATTGACCTGCCGCGTGCCGCGATCCAGATCCTGGAATGGGATGAAGAAGATCGGGTGTACTACCGGGTTGCCACGGTTTCGGGAAAGCATATCGCCGGGGATCCAACGCTCCCCGCGCCCCGGTCGCTAGCGCTGGGCGGCACCCGCTATTACGAGGCCCAACTCGGGAGCGCGACCGTGCGAGTGGCTGCCTCGCTAGTGCCACTGCCCGGCGCCCGTGAAGCCGTGCTCGTGGCGGCGGCGGAGTCCACCGATGCCCGCCGCTCGATTGCGAGTGAGATCCTATTCGCGACCCTGGTTCCCGAAGGGCTGCTGGTCGCTCTTGCGGCGGTCGGCGTTTGGTACGGTGTAGGGCGTGGGCTGTTTCCGCTCGAACGTCTGCGCCTGGAGGTGGGCCGACGGTCGGACCAGGACCTCAGCGCCGTGGAGGTGCGGCATGTGCCGCGGGAGGTGCGGCCGCTAGTCGATGCGATCAATGCCTTGTTGTCGCGGCTGGACAGCGCGTTGGCTGCCCACCGTCGCTTCGTGGCCAACGCCGCTCATCAATTGCGCACACCGCTAGCCGGACTGCACACCCAGGCCGAGCTAGCTCTGCGGGAGAGCGACCCCGAGGCGGTGCGCAGCTCGCTCGAACAGCTGCACCAGGCGGCCGGCAGGGCCGGGCACCTGGTAAGCCAGCTGCTGTCGCTCGCGCGTCTGGAGCCGAACAGCGGGCGGTCGCTGCAGTTCGAGGCACTGGATCTGAACGAGTTGGCGCGGGACACCACGGCGCGCTGGGTGCCGCAAGCGCTGGCGCATGCCATCGATCTGGGTTTCGAAGGCTCCAGTGCCCCAGCGGAAGTGCGGGGCCACCGCCTTCTGCTCGAAGAACTGCTCGGCAACCTGATCGACAACGCGGTTCGCTATACCCCGCGCGGCGGTGAAGCCACTGTGAGCGTGGAGCTCACTGCCGCGGGGACCGCGCTTCTCAAGGTCGAAGACGACGGCGCCGGCATTCCGGAAGACGAGCGCTCAAAGGTGCTGGAGCGGTTTCATCGTGGCAGCGCGTCCTCGCAGACCCCAGGCAGCGGCCTGGGACTCGCGATAGTGCGGGAGATCGCCGTCAACCACGGCGCCGACGTGCGTCTGGACGCCGGCAGCAAGGGCAGAGGCACGTGCGTAACCGTTGCCTTCCCTAGCAAGCGATAGCGCGGCCGGCGACTAGCCCCATACAGGTCACGCGGTAAACGGTGCCAAGTCAAGCGAACACGAGACGCCGGGCTCCGCGGATGAGCAACGGCTCGACGACCTTCTGGACGACTCGGTTAAGCTCCAACGGCTGCAGCATCATCTGCACCGCCATGCGATAGGGATAATGTGGGCGCAGCCGCTCGCGCACTTCTCGCATAAACGCGGCGAAGTGCCCATCTCGGAACGGTTCGCCCGCATGCAGCATGATCCAGGCATGTTTGAACCCGACGTAGGCGTCCTCCTGCTCGGCCTCCGCGAAGCGCTTATACAGTGCGCGCAGGATGCCCAGCCGTCCTACCCTTCCCTTGGCCTGGTAGGCCCGGTAGAAGCTTCTGAAGTAGTTGTAGTGCCGCACCTCGTCGCGACGGATGAGGCCGGTGAGCTGTTTCAGCACCGGCTCGCGCGCCCAGCGGTGCAATGTCGTATAGAAGGTGGCGGTCCCGGTCTCGATCACGCACCGCGCAGCCATTTCCAGCGCCCGGCTGCTCTCCAACTGGTCCATCGTGCAAAGTTTGGAGTATTCGCCGAGGAAGCCGGCGTAACCTCGCTCCCAGTCTAGACCGGGCCACACCGCTTCCACGTAGGCTCGCAGCGCCCGCCCATGCTGGAGTTCCTCGACCTGCCAACGCTTCGCCAGCCAGTCTCGCGCCAGCGGGTCGGGAAAGTGCTGCACGAGGTTGTTGGTGTAGAGGTCGGCTGCCGTCTCAATGAAGGAGGCTCCCGCGACCAGATAGTAGGTGAACCGGTCGTCGCGCACGAGGTCCAGCTCGATCCGTCCCAGGTCAAGATCGGCCAGAGACCAGCGAGGTGCTTCTCCTTGTCCGCCACGGGTTATGTCGGCTGTCATGCCTCAGGTTCCTCCCAGCGCTGGCTGTCCTACTTAGCACGACTACGATCCACCTTCCAGCTCGCCGCGCTCGCCGTTAACCTCCCGCCCGTGCGATCGCGGGTGCGCGTGAGGGCGTCTCAAGCTCCTCTCGGAGCTGCTCCTCTTCGCGTTGTTGCAAAGCCCACATCTGAGCGTAACTGCCTTCGCGATCTAGGAGCGCGCGATGGGTGCCTCGCTCCACAATCCGGCCGTGTTCCATGACCAGGATCTGGTCCGCGTCCACTATGGTCGACAGGCGGTGCGCGATGACGAGCGTGGTACGCTCTCGGGCAATCCGCTCCAGCTCGGCCTGGATCGCTTTCTCGGAGCGCGAGTCCAGCGCCGAGGTCGCCTCGTCAAACACGAAGATCCTCGGGTTCTTCAAAATGGCGCGGGCGATGGCCACTCGCTGCTTCTCGCCGCCGGACAGCTTCAGTCCGCGCTCGCCGACCATCGTGTTGTAACCATCGGGCAGGCTCTCTATGAAATCATGGATGTGAGCCGCGCGCGCCGCCTGGAGCACCTCCTCACGCGTGGCGTCCGGCCGACCATAGTGGATATTGTAAAACAGCGTGTCGTTGAACAGGACCGTGTCCTGAGGAACGATGCCGAGGTTGGCTCGCAGGCTGGTCTGGGTCACGTCCCTGACGTCCTGCCCATTGATTGTGATGCGCCCGCTGCTCACGTCGTAGAAGCGGAACAGCAGTCTGGACAGCGTCGACTTGCCCGATCCGCTGTGGCCGACGACGGCTACCGTCTTGCCAGCGGGAATATCGAAGCTGACGTCGTACAGAATCTGGCGTCGCGGCTCGTAGCCGAAGCTGACCTGTTCGAATCGTACCGCCGCGATCCCGGCCAGGAGGGCGGCCGCGCCCGGTCGGTCCTCGACTTCGCGGTTTTCCCGCAGCAAGCGCAACATCGTGTCGAGGTCGGTGAGCGATTGCTTGATCTCACGGTAGACCATCCCCAGAAAGTTTAGCGGGATGTAGAGCTGGATCAGCAGACCGTTCACCAATACCAGATCGCCAAGCGTAAGACTCCTATCCACTACGCCCTGCGCAGCCAGAATCATGAGCAGTGTGACCGCTATCGCGATGATTGCGCTTTGCCCGATGTTGAGCACCCCCAGCGAGGCTTCGTTCCTGACCTCCGCCGATTCGTACTTCTTCAAGTTCTCGTCGTAGCGACGCGCCTCGAACTCCTCATTGTTGAAGTACTTGACCGTCTCGTAGTTGAGCAGGCTGTCGATGGCCCGCGCGTTGGCCTTCGAGTCCAGTTCGTTCGCCCGGCGCCGGATCTCGATGCGCCATTCGGTGACGCTGAACGTAAAACCGAGGTACACGACTACGGCGACGAAAGTAGTCGCGGCAAAGCGCCAGTCGAACTTGGACAATAGCACCGCCGCGACGAGGCTGAACTCGAGAATCACCGGAATGATGGAGAACAGCATGTAGGACAGCAACGTCGAAATACCACGCGTGCCTCTGTCGATGTCGCGCGACACCCCGCCCGTTTGTCGCTCCAAGTGGAAGCGCAGCGACAGGGAATGCAGATGACGGAATACCTGAAGGGCAACGCGGCGAATGGCGCGCCTGGTCACCCGAACGAACACGATGTCCCGCAGTTCGGCGAACAGGGTATTGGAGGCCCGCAGCGCACCGTAGAGCACGAGCAACGCAAGCGGCAAGACTAGCACCGCACGCTTGGCGTCCAGGGTGTCGACGATTTCCTTCATCACGAGCGGCACGCCGACATTGGCCAGTTTGGCGATGACCAGGAACGACAGCGCGAGAATGACGCGCCCCTTAAACTCCCACAGATAAGGGAGCAGCGTGCGGATGGTTTTCCAGCCCCCTGAGTGGGCTGGGGAGAAACAAGGGGTCGTGACGGGGCGCATCGTCGGCCGGGTAGCGAGTCGGCGCAAACCACGTACCGGTATCGGGCTCGCGTAAGGTTAACACCAGCGGGCAGCTGTCTGAAAGCAAGGTGGGGCCGGAGCGAGGAATCAAAAGGCCAGCGACGCTACCGGGTGCCGGCTGAGTCCAAGGCCGAGGGCTCGTGACCCTGGGCGCTGTTCCGGCCGTCCGTATAATCTGGGGAACGTGGGCATCGCCCGCGTCATACGAAGGGAGTGCGGCCTTATGACGTCCACAAGAGACAACCAGCGAGGGCTTGGCCTGGTGGCATGGATAATCTTGATCCTAGTTCTGGGGATACTGCTGCTCGCTGGGTACATTTGGCTGATGTTGAGTTGGAGCTACTCCAGCGGTGAGCGCGCGGGATGGGTGCAGAAGCTCTCCAAGAAGGGCTACATTTGCAAGACCTGGGAAGGGGAAATGGTCATGGTGTCCCTGCCCGGCTCTATCCCCGAAAAGTTCTTCTTCACAATCCGCGACGACAGGGTTGCTGAGCGCGTCAACGCGGTCATGGGCAAGCGGGTTGCCCTCAACTATGAGGAGCACATTGGATTGCTCACTTCCTGCTTTGGGGACACCGGCCACTTCGTGACGGATGTGAAGGCCATCGACGAGACGCCGGCGCCTCTTATGATCCCCAGCCAGCGTCCGACGCAGCCGGCGGCCTCGCAGCAACAAACGCCGGCCACGCAATAGCGTCCCGTCGAGGTCCCGACTACGCTAGGTAGGACCCGCGTCATCGCGCGCGACCGGCTCCACACAAGAATCGCGTTGCTGCGGCAGGGCAATAATGTCGTGATAGAAGCGGTCGTGCGCGCAGCTCGCGCTGGACCTCTGGCGTGGGACGCTCCGCGCGGCGGGGTATTGCTCGTAGCCCGTGATCTACAAGCTATGATTTCGCTGGACAGGGTACTGGACAGCGGTCGCGAGTTACGACACGCGTCTTAGCGTTCGCGCGCGGCCTCGTGGAAGGCTTTGCGCACCGGCGACAGGATATACTCGAGCACGGTGCGCTCGCCAAGCGCGATCTCGGCATCGACCTGCATCCCCGGAGTGAGCGGGTGGCGCACCCCATCCGATTCCAGGACCTGTGACGTGAGCTCGACGATGCTGCGGAATCTGTACCCGGCGTCTGTGCCGGTCCTCGCCTCTCGCTCCGGTTGCTCCGTGGCGTCCGCGCTGACGTTTCTCACCACGCCTTCCACCATCCCGTACTTCTGGAACGGATAGGGGCGAACTTTGAGTCTCACCGCCTGGCCTTCACGCACGAACCCGCGGTCCTCGTTGCCTACCCATACTTCTGCGCGCAGCGGCTCCTCGGCGGGCACGATGGTCAACAGCACGGTGCCTGGCGACAGCACCGCCCCCTCGGTGTGCGTCGCTAGGTCTTTAACGATGCCGTCCTGCGGCGCCTTGAGCTCGAGCCCTTCCTGGCGGATGGATTGCTTCTGCCACTCCTGCTCAGCCTTCTCATACTGCGCGGTGGCCTCGACGCGTTCGTTGTACAGGAGCTGGCGGTAGTTCGACTCCAGCTCGGCAAGGCGCTTTTCCGACTGCTGGATACTGGCGCGCAAGCCGGCGATGGCATGGCCCTGCGCCTTCAATTCCTGCTCGGCCTCGATGCGCACACGGCGCCGATCCTCGGCCAGCAAACGGCCGGCGAACCCTTCCTTGTGCAGTTGGCCCCAGGAACGCTCCTGGTCCTGGTAGATGGGCAGCGTTTGTCTGAGCTTCGTTTCGGTCGCGAGAGCCGCGTTGAGGTCTTGCCGGGCCTTTGCCAGGACCGCCTTTTCCGTGTCAATGCCGTCCAGATGGGCCTGCCGGCGCGCCCGGTACTGCGCCAGCACATGTGCAAATAATTCGGCAGGATCGTCTGCCTCCGGTTTCGGCTCGGTGCCGGCGAGTTCCGCGTCGATGCGTCGAAGCGCTAGGCCAGCGGCTTGCCGCTGAGCGAGTAGCTGCTTGGCATCGGCGTTGGACATCTGCGGATCCATGCGAACCATCACCTGCCCGGCTTTGACCACGTCTCCCTCATGCACCAGGATCTCCTTGATGATTCCCGCGTCGGCCGGCTGCACCACTTTGACGTAACTGACTGGGACAAGCCGCCCAGGCGCAACGGCTATGATGTCGAGCCGCCCGACTACCGACCATAGGGCCAGCCCGCCAAGCAACGCCCCCAGGGCGTACAGCACGACTCGCGGAAGAGGGGAAGGTGGCTCGCGCTGCAGGCGGAGGATAGCCGGAGAGAAGTCGAGCGCATCCGCGCTCAGCACTTGTGTAAAGGAACGCATGACCGCTGGCGTCCGCGTTCGATCAGGACAGCTTCATCAGCCCGCCCTTCACCTTGGCTTCGCCATTTAAGGCCTGCGCTTCTTTGCCAAATTGGCCCGAACCCAACGTGTCCTGCGCCGCGTGCAATGCGACACCGGCGAGCGTGCCGTGGGCCCCGTACTGGTAAGCCAGATCCCCGCCCAGCGCTTCGGTGCTGCTCAGCTGGAACTGCGTCACTGCATTGGTCAGCGTCCATTTCGACAAACCTGGGTCTTGCTTGCGGGCCGAATCGAACTTGCCGACGAGGTCGGTAAAATCGTACGTTGCGATCTGCGGCTCGTGGCCTGCTACCTCGGCTACCACCTGCAGCCCTGAGACCGCCTGGTATTTGGTGCCCTCGTACCACTTCGCGAACGTAATGCGGTCGTTCTTACCGGTCTCGAGAATCAAATCGTTGCCAGAACGGCGCAGGCTCAGATCTTTGTACCGAATCCCGCCGCCGAGCGACAAGGTCACCGTGCCTCCATTGCCGCTGCTGACAACGTCACGGCCGTCACCGCGGTTGAACGCGATGATGTCGTAGCCGCCACCCAGGTAGAGGTGATCGTTGCCCTTGCCGCCTACCAGCAACGAGTTGCCAGACCCTTCCGTCAGCTTGTCGTTACCCTTGCCGCCGTCGAGGAGGCTGTTGCCGGACATGTCGGTCAACTGGTCGTTGCCGTCGTTGCCCTGGAGCACGTCGTCGCCGCGGCCGCCTCTGAGCCGGTCGTTGCCGCTGCCGCCCCTCATGTAGTCGTTGTCAGCGCCGCCCTCGAGCAGGTCGCTGCCCGAACCACCCCGCAGCACGTCGTTGCCGCTTCCACCACTGAGCCCGTCGTTGCCGCTGCCGCCTTCCAGGTCGTCGTCGCCAGCACCGCCTCCGAGACGGTCGTTGCCCGAACCACCCCGCAGCACGTCGTTGCCGCTTCCACCACTGAGTTCATCGTGGCCGCCGCCGCCTTCCAGGTCGTCGTCGCCGGCGCCGCCGTCGAGGCGGTCGTTGCCCGAACCACCCCACAGCGCGTCGTTGCCGCCTCGGCCCGACAGCACGTCGTTGCCCTTGCCCCCATTGATAGTGTCATCGCCGGAAGTGCCATACAGTCTATCCTTTCGCCTCGTGCCCGTGATGGTCCGCCCCGCGGTTGGTGGCGGCGGGTCGGCCGGTGGCGGCGCGACCGGCACCGGGTCCAGGACAAACTCATCGGAAACACTGCTACCGCTCAGGTCGGTGGCCTGCACTTGGATGGTCCAATTGCCCGCCGTTGCCGGCGTGCCGCTGAACGTGCGGCCCCCGGAGTCAAACTTCAGCCAGGAGGGCAGCGCGGAGCCGTCAGCCTGCGTGGCGCTGTACTTCAGCGTGTCGCCCACGTCGATGTCGGCAAAGGTGTCCACCGGCACTACATAGGAGAACGCCACGCCCTGCGTGACATTCTGATCCGGAATCTCGTGCGCAACCGTGGGCGCATCGTTGACATTGGCCACGTTCAGCGCGAACACGCTCGAGGCACTGGCGCCAGCGTTGTCCGTGGCGCTGAGCTTCACATTCAGCGCGCCCACGTCGGCGTTGGCCGGGGTGCCTGAGAACGTGCCCGTGGCAGAGTCAAACTTCAGCCAGGAAGGCAACGCCGAGCCGTCGGCCTGCGTGGCGCTGTACTTCAGCGCGTCACCCACGTCGATGTCGGAGAAGGTGTCCGCCGGCGCTACATAAGAGAACGCTACGTCCTGGGTAGCGCCCTGATCCGCAATGGCATGGGCAACCGTGGGCACGTCGTTGACATTGGCCACGTTGAGCGCAAACACGCTCGAAGCATTGGCCCCAGCGTTGTCGGTGGCGCTGAGCTTCACGCTCAGCGACCCTACGTCGGCGTTGGATGGAGTACCCGAGAACGTGCCCGTGTCGGCGTTGAACTTCAGCCACGAAGGCAACGCCGAGCCGTCGGCTAAGGTAGCGCTGTACTTCAGGGTGTCGCCTACGTCGATGTCGGCGAAGCTGTCCGACGGCATCACATAGGAGAACGCTACGTCCTGGGTGGCGCTCTGATCCGCAATGGCATGCGCAACCGCGGGCACGTCGTTGACATTGGCCACGTTGAGCGCAAACACGCTCGAGGCACTGGCCCCAGCGCTGTCGGTGGCGCTGAGCTTCAGGTTCAGCGACCCCACGTCGGCGTTGGACGGAGTACCCGAGAACGTGCCCGTGGCGGAGTCAAACTTCAGCCACGAGGGCAACTCCGAGCCGTCGGCTTGCGTAGCGCTGTACTTCAGCGTGTCGCCAACGTCGATGTCGGCGAAGGTGTCCGACGGCACCACATAGGAGAACGCTACATCCTGCGTCGCGCTCTTGTCTGCAATGCTGTGGGCAACCGTGGGCGCATCGTTGACGTTGGCCACGTTGAGCGCAAACACGCTCGAAGCACTGGCGCCGGCGCTGTCGGTGGCGCTGAGTTTCACGCTCAGCGACCCCGCGTCGGCGTTGGACGGAGTACCCGAGAACGTGCCCGTGTCTGCGTTGAAGTTCAGCCAGGAAGGCAATGCCGAGCCGTCGGCCCGCGTGGCGCTGTACTTCAGTGTGTCGCCTACATCGACGTCGGCGAAGGTGTCCGACGGCACCGCATAGGAAAACGCTACGTCCTGAGTGGCGCTCTGATCCGCAATGGGGATGGCGGTTGGCGCATGGTTCTCGCTGGGGAACAAATTTCCGGTCAGCGCATAACTGCGCGCAGCCTCTCCTCCGGCCGCCGCGTAGGACCGCTTTGCGGAGCCCGGGGTTACTAGCGAAACACTTGCGGACGGATCGGCCGCGGAAGGATCGGGAAAAGCCGCGTCCACGAGGCTGGCCAAGTCATAGACGTGGGCCGTGCCGTCGGCATCGAAGAATTGCACGCGGTCGATAGCCTCGTCGGCCCGCGTCGCCATACCACTCCATGGATCAAACCAGGGGATCGTGATCGTATCTGCAGTGCCGACTATGCCCAGCGTCAAGTTGCCACTCGACGGGTCTACGGATGCAACCAAGTCCGAGGGCGCCACGTCCGCGCCGAAAGAGATGGTGTCGACGCCGCTGCCGTCCCAGTCCTGATTGTCTATGGTGACCGGGCCGTCGCCACGATTGAAGCAGTAGACGTCGTCGCCGGGCCCGCCGGACATGAAGCCGCCGTCCTTGCCCGTAGCCATGACGTCACTGCCGTCTTCTCCGTAGATCGTGTCGTTGCCCGAACCGCCGCTGATGACGTCGTCGTCAGTGCCGCCGAACAGCTGATCGGCGCCAGCACCGCCGTCAAGTTTGTCGTTTCCACCGTTGCCGAGCAACGTGTCGTCGCTCAGGCTGCCGCGGAGAAAATCGCTGCCGTCGGTGCCGGTCTGAGTACCGATGACGCCCTGGCCGGGACGGGAAAGAAGGTCGGTTAGACTCGCGCTCGTCCCG